>Ga0111538_10015389_pt1 | contig 10059 bp, 9 predicted proteins | sample SoiMethybrSBSTD1_FD_79669 | JGI IMG/M metagenome (GOLD analysis project Ga0111538, IMG submission 79669) | Bulk soil microbial communities from a Populus tree surrounding site in Tennessee, USA - Soil MetaG P. TD hybrid SBSTD1 (version 2)... | ecosystem: Environmental > Terrestrial > Soil > Tree... | reverse complement strand
TCATCCGGGACGTGTCAACCAATCGAGCGGTGGGGGTGGTGATTGCCAGCGGATTTCTTCCTGGGGATCTTGCGGGGCACGCGCGGCGCATGACCGAGGCGTACGAGAACTACAGTCAGCTACTCGTACTCCGTCGCCCGCTGCAGGGGATCTATCTTTCGCTCTTCCTGATGATGACCCTGATGATTCTCGTGAGCGCGACCTGGACGGGACTCTATCTTGCGAAGCGCATCACGCGGCCGGTTCAGCTGCTCGCCGCGGGTGCCCGGGAAATCGGCGCCGGCCGCCTGGATCATCGCATCGAGCCGGAAACGCGCGACGAGTTCGGATCACTCGTCGAGGCGTTCAACGCGATGGCCGGGGAATTGGCCGCGAGTCAGCGGAAGCTCGAACGATCGCGCGTCGATCTCGAACGGAAGAATCTCCAGCTCGACGAGCGCCGTCGCTATATCGAAACCGTTCTTGAACGTATCGCCACCGGCGTGATTTCGGTCGGCGCTGACGCGCGAATCGAGACCATCAACACCGCGGCGCTTCGGCTGCTCGACCTCAAACCCGACGTCGTCGGCTTGTCGGCAACTGAGGTATTCGTCCGCGACGATTTGCGGCCGCTCGAGGGCTTGCTGGCGCGAATGCAAACGGTATCGAGCGAAGCGGCAGCCCAGGAGATCGCGCTCGCCCGGGAAGGACGTGAGCTGCACCTCGCGGCCGCGGCAACCCCGCTCCAGGGTGAGGATGGCGCATTCGCTGGCGCCGTGCTCGTCTTCGATGATGTGACGCCGCTCATACGGACCCAGCGAGTCGCCGCATGGCGCGACGTCGCGCGAAGGCTGGCGCACGAAATCAAGAATCCCTTGACGCCGATCCAGCTGTGTGCCGAGCGCATGCGCCGACAATTCGGTTCAGCTCCGGCTCCGGCCCGCGCGCTCGTCGAAGAGTGCACGACGACGATCGTTGGCGAAGTGGAATCGCTGAAGGCGCTCGTCGACGAGTTTGCGCAGTTTGCCCGGATGCCCACCCCCAAGGCCATCCCTTCGGATCTCAATGCCCTGCTCACCGACACGCTGGCGCTGTACAACGGCCTGTTCCGCGCCATCGTGATCGAGCGCCGGTTCGCGAGTGGCCTGCCGGCCGTACGCCTCGACGTCGAGCAGATACGCCGTGTCGTCATCAATCTGGTCGACAACGCGGTGGAGGCGCTTGGGGGAGCGACGGCTTCGGCGCGGCCGAACGGCGACGCGCCGCTCATTGTCGTCGAAACGTTCCACGACGCGGCGAATAGCGTTGTTCGCCTGACCGTGTCCGACAACGGCCCCGGCATTCCACCAGAAGACCGCGACAAGCTGTTCATGCCGTACTATTCAACGAAGCGGCGGGGCAGCGGACTTGGCCTCGCGATTGTCCGTCGGATCATTGCCGAGCATGGCGGCAGCATCGAAGCGGCCGACAATGCTCCGACCGGCACGGTATTCACGGTTGAATTACCTGTGTGAAACTGAAGTTTCCAGTTCCCAGTTTCCAGTTCTGCATTCTCCTCGCTGGCAACTGGTAACTGGTAACTGGAAACTACACCCGACAGCACCATGAAACCCACTGTCCTGGTTGTTGACGACGAGGCCGGCGTGCGAAGCGCGCTGAGCGGCGTGCTCCGCGATGAAGGCTATACCGTCGACACGGTTGACAGCGGCGAGGCCTGTGTCGATCGGGCGTCGCGCGCGCCGTACGACGTGATCGTTCTCGACATCTGGTTGCCCGGCATCGACGGCCTCGCCACCCTGGCTCGATTGCGCGAGCGGAGGATTGATGCGCCGGTCGTGATGATTTCGGGACACGGAAACATCGAGTCGGCTGTCCGCGCCATCAAGATGGGCGCGTTCGACTTCGTCGAAAAGCCGCTTTCGCTCGAGAAGACGGTGCTGGTCGTTGGCAACGCCGTACGGCAGCGACAGCTCGAGGCGGAAAACCGCGCGCTTCGCGCCCATGTCGACAAGCGGTTGACGATGGTCGGCGAGAGCTACGTCATGGCGCAGCTGCGCGAACAAGTCGCGATGGCCGCGCCGACCAACGGACGCGTGTTGATCTTTGGAGAGAACGGGACTGGTAAAGAACTTGTCGCGCGCAGCATTCACGCGCTGAGCCGACGGCGCGCGGGTCCCTTCGTCGAAGTGAACTGCGCCGCGATTCCCGAAGAGTTGATCGAAAGTGAATTGTTCGGGCATTTCAAGGGCGCATTCACCGGCGCGGTGTCCGACCGGCGCGGCAAGTTTGAAGCGGCTGACGGGGGAACGCTGTTCCTCGATGAAATTGGCGATATGAGCGTGAAAACGCAGGCCAAGGTGCTGCGCGCGCTGCAGGAACAGATTGTCGAACCGGTTGGTGGAACCACCAGCGTAAAGGTTGACGTCCGGATTCTCGCGGCGACCAATAAGGATCTCCCTGCGGAAATCCGGACCGGCCGCTTTCGCGAAGACCTGTATTTCCGGCTGAACGTCATTCCCATTTTTGTCCCGCCGCTGCGGGACCGCGATACCGACATCCCGCTTCTTGCCGAACATTTCATGTCCGAGTTGGCCCGCGAATACGGGCGCCGTCCCAAGCGCCTTGATCCTGGAGCCGCGACGGGCCTTCGCAGCTATCGATGGCCTGGCAACGTGCGCGAGCTGAGAAATGTCATCGAGCGCTTGATGATCATGGTCCCGGGAGACACCATCACGCTGGCCGACCTGGAGTTTCTCGAGGGCATGTCGATGGCCGCTGCCGAACCGGAGGGAACGCCGCCGCTGACACTGCACGACGCGCGCGAACGATTCGAACGCGATTTCATCCTCCGCGCGCTGGCGGCGCAGCAGGGCAACATCTCGCGTACGGCGGAGATTCTCGGCGTCGAGCGGAGCAATCTCTATCGCAAGATGCGTGCGTTTGGCATTGTCCCGGCGCGGAAAGAGGAAGAATCTGTCTAGCGAGCAGCGAGCAGCGAAAGCAGGATAGAACTCTTGATGGAAATCGTCGAATGCATTCCGAACGTGAGCGAAGGGCGCCGGCCCGAGATCGTCGAACAACTGGTGGCGGCGATCCGCGGAACATCGGGAGCCCGACTCCTCGACTATTCATCGGACCCGTCGCATAACCGCTCGGTTCTCACATTCGCCGGTGATCGAGATGCCGTCAAACGGGCAGTGCTTGCGCTCTTCGAAGCGGCGATCCCTGTCATCGATCTGCGGACGCATCGTGGAGAACATCCCCGTCTGGGCGCGGTCGACGTCGTGCCGTTCGTGCCGATCGACGGCGTGACCATGGAGCAATGCGTCGCGGTGGCGAAGGAAGTGAGCAGTGCGGTTGCGGAGCGCTTCGCGGTGCCTGTGTATCTGTACGAAGAGGCTTCCACGAACCCGCTTCGAAGGAATCTTGAAGACATTCGCCGCGGTGAGTTCGAAGGACTCGCCGAGAAGATGACGACCCAGGACTGGACTCCCGATTACGGTCCTCGCGAGCCGCACCGAACGGCCGGCGCGTCGATTGTCGGCGCGCGAATGCCGCTCGTCGCCTACAACATCAACCTCAATACCAACCGACTCGACGTCGCGAAAAAGATCGCGGCGGCTGTACGTCACAGCAGCGGGGGGTTGCGCTACGTCAAGGCGGCTGGTTTCATGCTCGAGGATCGCGGCATCGCGCAGGTGTCAATGAACCTCACGAATTATCAGAAGACGCCAATCTTCAGAGTGTTCGAGATGGTGAAGCGCGAAGCAGAACGCTACGGTGTCGCGATACTGGAGAGCGAAATCGTGGGGCTGGTACCGTCGGCGGCCCTCTCGTCTGCCGCCGAGTTCTATCTGCAGCTCGAGCGCTTTGGCCCCGATCAGATTCTCGAGAACAAACTCAAGTCGATGTGACGAGCAGCCAGGAGCGAGCACCGGCTAGCGACGGGTAGCTCACGTAAATGCTTGTTTCTATACACAGTTCGGCTCATAATCGCGGGCGACTGCGCGTGGATCACAATCCGTGACATCCGACCCGTCCCTGTCTGCATCTCCGGCCCCCGAATCGGAGCACGATCGCGAAGCCCGACTCGAGGAGCTGCTGCTGCACGGCCTCGATCACTATTTCGCCGGCCAGCATGAGTTAGCCATTAACGTTTGGACGCGAGCGCTGTTCATCGATCGCGGTCATGCGCGAGCGCGCGCCTACATCGAGCGGGCGCGAAGCGCGATTGCCGAGCGCCTGCGCGAGGGAGAGGAGCTGCTTCACTCGGGGGCGGCGGCGTTTCAGCGGGGCGAGCCAGAGACGGCGCGCCAGCTGCTTCGCTCCGCGGTCGAACACGGTGTCGCCAACGAGGAGGCGCTGGCGCTGCTCGAGCGTCTCGATCGACTCGAGGCAGCCAGCGTTCCGGATTCGCGGATTCAGCGGCGTGAGACGCCGCGGACGGCGACTTCAGATACCAGCACGTCGCGGTCGGATCGTTCCTGGCTTGGATGGATTGCCGCCGGCGTCGTCCTCGGCTTCGCGACTGCCATCGTCGGCATCGCCGTACTCTGGACTCGCGGGGAATCATTGCTGCCGTTCGAGTCGGCTCCCGCGACGGAAACCGGCACACGCGTGCACGAGGAGCCTCTCCCGGTGCCAACCGCGTCTGACGTGGCGATCGCGCGAGCCCAGGCTCAGTACGAGCGCGGTCACTTGCGCGAGGCGCTGCTCGCGCTCGATCCGATTGGGCCGGGCGATCCGCTGACTGCTCAAGCGGATCAACTGAAGGGCATCATTCAGAGCAAGCTACTGGAAGCGGCGCGCACGCCACCGCCCGCAGCGACGAGCGGCACGCCTCCGCACCGATGAGATGTCCGAAGTGTCAGTACATCAGTTTCGACAACGGCGAACGTTGCCGTAACTGTGGATACGAGTTTTCGCTCACGCCTGACAAGCGCGCACTTGACCTACCAATTCAGACCGGCGACGAACCACTCGGTCCACTAGCCGATTTCGAGCTTGAATCAGCGCCTTCGGCCGCTGTGCAGGACGGCGTCAAAGCCGTCGACACGGTTGCGGCCGCTCCAGCTCGTCCAATCACGAGTTCCTTCGATCTGCCGCTGTTCAAAGAGCGAAAGTCAACCGACGATGCACCGCGAATCACTCCGACAGCTACGCCGCGACCCCCGCTGGCCGTGCGTCGCTCGACGCCAGTGCCGCCGCGGCCGTCGAGCGTCCCGGGGGAACGTATTTTAGGGTTCACGTTTGACGAGCCGTCGGAGGCACCAGCACGTCGAGGCCGAGAGCCGTCGGCGGTACGGGCAACAGAACAAGAGGGCGATGCGACATCCAGTGTCGCATCGCTCGGACCCCGTGCTCTTGCTGGTGTCATCGATGCGGGCATTCTTGCGGCAATAGCGGCGATCGTTCTTTACTTGACCTTGAAGATCTGCGGCGTCGCGGTGTCGCAGCTGTCGGTCATTCCGCCCGTTCCGTTCGCGGCGTTTCTGCTGCTGATTGCAGGCGGGTATTTCACCCTGTTCACCGCAGCCGGTGGTCAGACAATTGGCAAGATGGCCGCGCGAATAAGAGTGGTGCCGGCGGATGGCGAAGTCGGTCGAGTGCCGCTCGGACATTCAGTCCTGCGGGCGGTGGCGTATCTCGTGTCCGCGTTGCCCGCCGGTCTCGGTTTCGTGCCCGCGTTGATCGGCAGCGAAAAACGCGCCATACACGATCGCGTCGCTGACACCCGCGTCGTCAAAGCGTGACTCGCCTCGCGGTATTCCTCGCCACGGTTGCGTACTGTGGATACTTTCCAATTGCCCCAGGTACGGTAGGGTCTGCTGCCGGCCTCGTCGTTTATTTGCTCGTCTGGTGGGCGCAGTCCCCGGTCGTCGAGATTGCGCTAATCGTCGGGGTTTTTGCGACGGGCGTTTGGGCGGGCACGACCGCGGAGCAGTACTTCGGCGGCATCGATCCCGGCCCGGTGGTCATTGACGAAGTGCTCGGAATGCTGATCACACTCGCCTTTATCCCCGTGGGGTGGTCCGGTGCGCTCGTGGGTTTCGTGCTGTTCCGCATCTTCGATGTCATCAAGCCATATCCGGCCGGCAAACTGGAACAACTTCACGGCGGACTTGGTGTGATGGCCGACGACGCGATGGCGGCGGTGTACGCGAATATCTCGTTGCGTGTGCTGATGTGGCTTCTTCCCGCATGGATCGTATGAGTGTTCGGCCGCTTGCCACAGCCGAGATCGTTGCCGTCGGGACGGAGCTGCTGGGCACGACCCGACTTGACACCAACTCCCTGTTTCTCGCCGGGCGGCTTGGCGATCTCGGCATCGAACTGCGCGCGAAGAGCGTCGTGGCCGACGATCGCGGCCGCCTTCGCGATGTTTTTCTGGCGGCGATGTCGCGATCGGATCTCGTCGTCCTCACCGGCGGACTTGGGCCCACCGATGACGACTTGACGCGCGAAGTGGTCGCGGGCGCACTGGAACGTCCGCTCTCTGAGGATGCGGCCATCGTCGAACACATCCGCGCACGTTTTGAGCGGCGCGGTCTGCGGATGCCTGATGTCAATCGGCGTCAGGCGATGGTTCCCGCTGGCGCAACCGTGCTCGATAATCCAAATGGCACGGCGCCAGGTCTGCTCATCGATCACGGTGGACAGATCGTTGTGCTGTTACCTGGCCCTCCGCGTGAACTGAAGCCGATGTTCGATCGCTTGTGTGACGGCATTCTTGGGGATCGAACCAAGGGCTGGCGGATCTATCGGCAGTCGATATTTGTCGCCGGCCGCGGCGAGTCTCATGTAGAAGAAATCGCTCAACCAATCTATTCGCGCTGGACGAAAGAGACGCCTCCGATCGAGACCACCATCCTGGCCGTTCCCGGCCAGGTGGAGCTGCATCTGACGCTGCGAGGCACACGCTCAGCCGAGAGTGAGTGCCGTCTCGTCGCCGCGCGCGACGAGCTTGTCGCAGCCTTGAGGAACGATGTGTTCAGCATCGACGGACGCTCGATGGAAGAAGTGGTCGGCTCGCTTCTGCGGGAGCGACGCATGACGATCAGCGCAGCCGAATCCTGCACCGGTGGATTGTTTCTGACACGACTGACCGACATCGCTGGTAGTTCCGACTACGTGATCGGGGGCGCCATTGCCTATAGCAACTCGCTGAAGAGTGCTTTCGCCGATGTGCCGTCCGATTTAATCGACCGGTACGGTGCGGTCAGTGAGCCAGTGGCTGTTGCGATGGCAGATGGCATCCGTCAGCGGACTGGTGCTTCACTTGGCATTGGGATTACCGGCGTCGCCGGACCTGGGGGAGGCAGTCCCGACAAACCGGTCGGGACAGTCGTGATCGCCCTGAGTGCCGACGGCCAGGCCGCGCGTGTCCGCACCTTCTCGTTGATTGGCGGACGGCAGCAGGTGCGGTTCCAGGCAGCACAGACCGCGCTCGATATGGTCAGGAGGCACTTGTCGGGGTATTGACGTGAGAGTGTTTGTCGGCGTCGAGCTCGACGACCATGTTCGGGATGCTGCCGCGGAGATCGGCGACTCTCTGCGGCGGGATCTCGGAGGCCAGGTGAATGCGCGATGGGTGCCGGCCGGCAACCTTCATGTCACGCTCTGGTTCCTCGGCGAAGTCCAGGAATCGCGCATCGAACCCACCCTGGATGCGCTGAATGCACCGTTTGCGGAGACGGCCTTCGATCTCGAGATCTCCGGCCTTGGCGCCTTTCCCCCCTCAGGAGAGCCACGCGTTTTTTGGCTGGGCGTGACTGCCGGCGGAGACGCGCTTCGCCGAATCAACCGCGAACTTGCGGCGCGCTTGCAGCCGATCGGCTTTGAAGCAGAACGCCGCCCCTATTCGGCCCACCTCACGATTGCTCGGGTGAAAGAGATGTCTCGGGCATCTTCCTACAGAGATCTGCGCACCATGCTCGCCGCACGGCCGGCAGAGGCGGGGAGTTGCCGCGTCGAGGCCGTCACCGTCTTTCGCAGCCGCGTTTCATCGAAAGGCGCTGTGTACGAGGCTTTGCAGCGGGTACGATTAAGCTAAGAAGAATGCTTCTGGTCCTCTTTGGCTATCTGGCCGGTTCCGTCCCGTTCGCGTTCCTCCTGGCCAGGCGCGCCGGGATCGATGTCCGGATTGCGGGTAGCGGAAACGTCGGCGCGACAAACGTTCTGCGAACGACTGGTGCCTGGCGGGGCGCGGCGGTGATGGCGCTCGATGTCGCCAAGGGAGCGGCCGCGGTACTTATCGTAACCCTCTCGGCCGGCGGTGTGTGGGTCGCGGCGCTTGCCGGCGCTGCGGCGATTGTCGGCCACATCTATCCCGTGTGGCTCCGTTTCCATGGCGGCAAAGGAGTCGCCGTTGCCGCAGGAGTGTTCAGCGTTCTCTCTCCCGTGGCCACTGGATTTGCTGCCGCGTTGTTTTTGATCATTGTCTGGCTGACGCGATACGTATCGCTGGGTTCGATCGCCGCAACGCTGGCGTTGCCGCCGGTCGCCTGGTGGTCGGGCGCTCCACGGGCGGTTGTCTTCACCGCAGCCGGATCCGGTGCCTTAATCCTGTTCAGACATCGCACGAATCTCCGCCGCTTACGCATGGGCACGGAGCGACGAATGGGATCGCGCGTATGACCCGCATTGCCATTCTTGGTGCTGGAAGCTGGGGGACCGCTCTTGCGATTCATTCCGCACGCGCGGGACGAGCGGTCCGCTTGTGGGCGCGTGATGAAGCGCTCGCCAGCGAAATGATCACGACACGCACCAATCCGCGGTATCTGAGCGGCGTGTCGCTTCCACCCGACGTCGAGCCAACGTCATGCATGAACGCGGCACTCCAGGGTGCCGATTTCATCGTCGTCGCGATCCCGTCTCATGGGGTGCGTTCGGTGGTCCGACTCGCAGCGCCTTCGATCGCACCACATGCGATCGTGGTCAGCGCGACGAAGGGGTTGGAGAGCGAATCTCTGCAGCGTATGTCGCAAGTGATCGAGGCAGAGACCGGGGGGCTGTTCCCGGTGGTGGTGCTCTCGGGACCAAGCTTTGCTGCAGAAGTCGCCGCAGGATTGCCCGCGGCGGTTTTGGCGGCGTCAACAGATCAACAAGCTGCCGCAAAAGTGCAGGAGCAGTTTCGAAGCCGAGGCCTGCGCCTGTATGGGAGCGACGACGTGCCGGGCGTGGAGATTGGCGGGGCCCTGAAGAATGTCATCGCGATTGCTGCGGGCGTGGTCGAAGGACTGGGACTCGGTCACAACGCCATGGCGGCTCTCATTACTCGGGGACTTGCCGAGATCTCACGGCTGGCGTCTGCCGAAGGAGGACGACGCGACACGTTGGCTGGTTTGAGCGGCCTCGGTGATCTCGTCGTGACGTGCACGGGAGATCTCAGCCGCAATCGTCACGTTGGGCTCGAGCTCGGGCGGGGGCGGCAACTCGCCGACATTTTGGGCCACATGCACATGGTTGCCGAGGGCGTGCGGACAACCGGCGCGGCCCTTGCGCTGGGCGAGCGGCACGGACTTGAGCTCCCGATTACCGCACAGATGTCCGCGGTACTCGACAGTCGAACGTCACCGCTCGAGGCGGTCGAGACCTTGATGGGCCGGCGCCAGCGAGCGGAAGTGGAATGAGCAATGCTCAGTCTTCAATGTCAGTGTTCAAAGTGAGTAGCTGGGAGATGGAAGCGGATTCATGGGGTTTTTCGATCGCATAAAACAGTCGCTCGCGCGGACGAAAGAGCAGTTCGTCGAGCGTTTCGAAGACGTTGTCAAACGCGCTGATGAACCGGCAAAACGTGCGCAGCCAATCGACGTCGAGACCATTGATGCGTTGGAAGAAGCGCTGATTTCTGCCGACGTGGGCGTCGCGGCCACCGAGCAGATCGTTCAGGCGGTTCGACAGAAGCGTAGCGGCGGGAACTCCCTGCGGACACTCGTCAAAGAAGAGATCCGCGAAATCCTGCATGGGGCGAACCCTCCGGTCAGTAACGGTCATCGCCCGCACGTCGTGCTTATCGTTGGCGTCAACGGAACAGGAAAGACCACAACGGTCGGCAAGCTCGCGCGTTTCATCAAAGAC
>Ga0111538_10015387_pt1 | contig 10059 bp, 10 predicted proteins | sample SoiMethybrSBSTD1_FD_79669 | JGI IMG/M metagenome (GOLD analysis project Ga0111538, IMG submission 79669) | Bulk soil microbial communities from a Populus tree surrounding site in Tennessee, USA - Soil MetaG P. TD hybrid SBSTD1 (version 2)... | ecosystem: Environmental > Terrestrial > Soil >... | reverse complement strand
GGATCGCGTCGATGACGCGATGCATGCGACCCGCGCCGCGGTCGAGGAAGGCATCCTGCCGGGCGGCGGTGTCGCCCTGCTGCGCTCGGTCGAAGCGCTCAAGCGCCTTAAGGTCGAAAACGAGGACCAGAAGCACGGCATCGACATCGTCCGCAAGGCGATCCAGACCCCGGCCCGCCAGATCGCCACCAATGCCGGCGCTGACGGCTCGGTCGTGGTCGGCAAGCTGCTGGAGAAGGATCAATACTCCTACGGCTTCGACGCCCAGAACGGCGAGTACGGCAACCTCATGACCAAGGGCATCATCGACCCGACCAAGGTCGTGCGGGCGGCGATCCAGAATGCGGCGTCCGTCGCAGGCCTGCTGATCACCACCGAAGCGATGGTCGCGGAGTTGCCGAAGAAGAAGGACGCGATGCCGGCCATGCCTCCCGGTGGCGGCATGGACTTCTGATCGGTCCGCACAAAGCAAATGCAGAGGCCCGGGATTGTCCCGGGCCTTTTGCTTTTCCGGAAGCATCGCTAAAAAGAAACGACCACACACGAAAAGGCGCGCGTTCATCCGGCGTCGCCTCGTCGCAGTGGCCGTCGTGGCGAGACCATACACTTCGCCACTTGCATAGCACCTTACACGACCGACATGACAGCAGCATGACAAGCTCGGCAGGACGAATTTACGTCGGTATCGGAGGCTGGACCTACGAGCCCTGGCGCGGGGCTTTTTACCCGAAGGGGCTGCCGCATGCGCGCGAGCTCTCCTACGCCGGCGAGCACCTGACTTCGATCGAGATCAACGGCACCTTCTACCGCACCCAGACTCCGGCAACGTTTCGCAAATGGGCGTCGGAGGTGCCGGACGGCTTCGTGTTTTCGGTCAAGGGACCGCGCTATGCCGTAAACCGGCGCGTGCTGTCGGAGGCCGGCGACTCGATCAAACGTTTTCTCGAGTCGGGGGTGACCGAGCTCGGCACCCGGCTTGGGCCCCTGCTCTGGCAGTTCACGCCTTACAAAAAGTTCGACGAGAAGGACTTCGGCGGATTCCTCGCGCTGCTGCCGAAAACATTCGATGGCCATACGCTGCGCCATGTGGTCGAGGTCCGCAACGACAGCTTCAAAACGCCGTCCTTCATCGCGCTGGTGCGCAAGTTCGGCGTCGGCATCGTTTACGCCGAACATGACAAGTACACCGAAATTGCCGACGTCACCGCCGATTTTGTCTATGCGCGGCTGCAGAAAGGCGACGAGAAGCTGAAAACCGGCTATCCGCCGAAGGCGCTTGATGCGTGGGCCGGGCGCGCCAAGACCTGGGCAAAAGGCGGCGAGCCAAAGGACTTGCCGCGCATCGACAAGTCATCGGCGAAGAAACAGCCACGCGATGCGTTCATCTACTTCATTCATGAGGCAAAGCTGCGCGCGCCGGCCGCCGCCATGGCCCTGATTGACAAATTGAAATGAAAGCCCGTCCGAAAAAGAAGTCCGTGAAAACGGCACCGCTGTTCACGGTCGGATACGAGCAGGCCAGGCCTGCTGCGGTGCTCGGCGAGCTCAAGCGCGCAAAAGTCGGGCTGCTGGTCGACACGCGTGCCGTCGCGGCCTCGCGCAGGCCCGGCTTCTCGAAGCGGCAGCTTGCGGCGTCTCTCGAGGAGGAAGGCATCGGCTATGTCCACCTGCAGAAACTCGGCACGCCGGCGGAAGGTCGCGTTGCCGCACGCAGCGGCGACACTGACACGCTCTGGCGTATCTACGACAAGCACATCAAAAGCGCGGATGCGCAAAGCGAGCTGCGCGAGCTTATCGGACTGATCAAATCGGGACAGCGTATCGCCCTGCTCTGCTACTGCCGTGATCCGAAAAATTGTCACCGCAGCCGCATTGTCTCGAACGTGAAAAAGAAGATGACCGTGAAGGTCACCGACCTCATCCCCCCGCTGTTCTGACTTACTCGGCGGGCTGTGGCTTGCGCTGTGTGCCTTCCACGCTGATGATCATTGCGACAAGAGCCAATGTCGTGACAAACAGCAGCAGCGCGATGAAGGCGTTCACTCCCAATACCAGCGCGAAGCCGCCGCTCTCGTGCAGCAGCGCTATCATGCCGATTGCGGCGCCGGCGCTGATGAACAGCAGAAAATAACGCACCGCGTAGACGCGGCCGCGCCAGGCGTCCGCCGTGTACCGCGCCATGATCATGTCGTTGACGGTGACCTGCCCGTAGATCGCCGCCACCGCGATCGCCAGCGCGACCAGCAGCGCCGTTCCGCCGGCATAGGCCGCCCACAGGTTACCCAGGAAGCCGAGCCCGGTGACGATCGCAAATATCACATGTGGTGCAACCCACTCGACCAGTCGCCCGACGATCAATTGCGCCAATGCTCCGCAGACCAATACGGCCGTTGCAATGCTGCCCACGAACAAGAGCGGCAGGTCCCGGGAGAGCCGTTCATCGACAATTTTCGGCAGCGCGATTGTGAGTACATTGAAGGTAAGACCCGCGCTCAACGCGATCACGATGAACAGTCCAAACAGCATCACCGCAAGGCGTGGCGTGAGCGGAACCGCAGGTGATGATACGCGGGACTTGATTTGGTGGCGGTCGTCCGGCGTGACCCATAGATAGACGATGCCGGTGAGAACAAAGAGCGCGGCCGGCACATAGAACGCTGCGCGCCAGCTGATCCAGGTGGCGAGAGCCGCGCTGATACCGGCGGCGAGTGAGACGCCGAGATTGCCGCACACGCCGTTGAAGGCCAGCGAACGCCCGCGCGCCTTCGTGGCTTCGATCAGCATTGCCATGCCGACCGGATGATAGATCGCCGCAAACATGCCGAGCGCGAACATGGCGGCTGCCATCGTCGTAAGGTTCGGGGCCAATCCGGCAGCCGCCAGCGAGAGCCCGCAGCCGATATAGAAGGCCGCCATCATGTTGCGGCGGCTCCAGCGATCGGCAAGCCATCCGGCCGGCAGAGAGAACACGCCGAAGGCGATGAAGGCTGTGCTCGAAAGGGCTATCAATTCGCTGTAGGAGCGCTGATAGACCACCTCAAGCCCGATCACGACCGTCGGATAGATCAGCAGCACGAAATGGTCGATCGCGTGCGCCCAATTCAGGAATGCGATCGATCGGCGGCGCTCCAGTTCGCCAGCGGCATGACGGGCTTTGGCGGCGGCACTCATTCAAGAATTCCATTCGACGCGAGAGAGTCGTTAGCATGCATATACCCATTGATAGGGCTTTGTCCTAACGCCATCCTCATCCGTTCGACTGTTGGTTGTATCTTGACGACTATTTACCCTTGGATTGCAACAACATTTGTAACCAGGGTTTGTTTCCGTGAGTTACCGGCGGCGTGTTTGGGCGGCGGCCCGTTCCGCTGCCGCGCTTTTTTTATGCTGTGTCTGCGTGCCGCCCGCCCGCGCGGACGCCCCCGACTCTGACGACACGCACGTCATGCTTTTTTCCGGCCGGGACATCTGGCGCAACGGCGCCTTTGCCCACGGCGGTTTCATCGTTGCACCGAGCGGCCTCGACGAGGATGGCCTCCTTCTGAAAGTCATGCTCTCGGGCGGGCTTTACCGCTACGGCGCGCAAGATCTTGGCGAGCGCGTCCTCGGCGCTGAGTGGCTGACGCACGTCTTGCCCGGCTGGCGAATCAAGCGCGGTGACGTCGAACTCAAAGTTTTCATGGGCGCGGAAATTCAGAATCATTATTTGCGGCCGGATGATCCCGCCAACCGGCTGCGCGGCTTCTCATATGGCCTGCGCGTTGCAGCAGAGGTTTGGTACGAGCCGAGCACGGAAACGATGATCGCGGCCGACATTTCGCTGTCGTCGATTGCAACCAGCAACTCGGCACGCGCCGCCTACGGCTGGCGCGTGCTCGACGAGATGATTGGTGGAATTTATATCGGACCGGAAATTCACTACTTCGGTTCCAGCGGGTATCGGCACAGCCGCATCGGCATGCATGTCACCAGCATGAAGACCGACGACACCGAATGGTCAGCAGCAGCCGGATGGGCCAAGGATTCTGCCGGACGCTCGAGCCCCTATGTCCGCCTGGGCATCCTGAAACGGCGATGATCAAGTCGAGCGTGCGGCGGAAGCGCGTGACGGCTATCGTCATCGCGACCAGCATCAGAACAAACATGGCCGCAGCGTCGTAGTGAAGGTCGCTCAGCGACGACCCCTTCAGCATGACGGCGCGCACGATTCGCAGATAATGTGTCAGCGGGAGCGCCTCGCCTACCCACTGCGCCCAGGTCGGCATGCCGGCGAAAGGAAACAAAAACCCCGACAGCAGGATATTTGGCAGAAAAAACATGATCGACATCTGCATGGCCTGCAACTGGTTCTGCGCCACTGTCGAAAAAGTGTAGCCGATCGAGAGATTCGTCGCGATGAACAGCGCGCTCAGGCCGGCCAGCACGAAGAGATTTCCGAGGATCGGCACCCCGAACAGCAGCACGCCGATCCCGATGATCATGGCGGCCTGTACGAACCCGACAATGACGTAAGGGATGATCTTGCCGAGCATGATCTCGACCGGCGTAATCGGCATCGACAGGAGGTTTTCCATCGTTCCGCGCTCGATCTCGCGCGTCACCGAAAGCGCGGTGAAGATCAGCATCGTCATGGTCAGAATGGTGCCGACCAGGCCGGGAACGATGTTGAGTTGGGTAAGGCCGGCCGGGTTGTAGCGCTGGTGAGTCCTGATCTCGAACAAAGGTGTGCCCGGATTCGGCAATCCGCGGTCATGAGAAAGCGCGGTTTGCACCACCTGCCCGAGCGCGCTCACTGCTGCGCTTGCCGCCACCGGGTCGGTGGCGTCCGCAACGATCAGCATCGCCGGTTTGTCGCCGCGCCGGACAGACCGTTCGAAATTGCGCGGGATTTCGATCCCGAACAGGACCTTGCCGGACGCGAGCATCTCGTCGAGCTCGGCTTCGCTGCGCGGCCGTCCGATCACGCGGAAATATTCGGTGTTCTTGAGCGCCGCCATGATCGAGCGTCCAAGATCGCTGTTTTCCTGCAGCAGGACTGCTGTCGGCAAGTGTCGCGGGTTGGTATTGATGGCGTAGCCGAACAGAAGGAGCTGAATCAAAGGAATCATGATGATCATCGCGAACGACACGCGGTCACGCTTGAGCTGGATGAATTCCTTGACGAGGACCGCCCAGGTCCTGCTCCAGAAATTGCCGCCGGTCCGCCGCGGCGCCTGTGCGGGCAACACGCGGCTCATTGGAAATTGTCCCGGGCCCTGCCCATGAGATCGATAAAGACGTCTTCGAGCGAGGGCTCTGACCGCTGCCAGTCGAAATCCTTGCGCTTTCGATAGGGCGCGATCGCCGCCTCGAGCCTGCCGGCATCGCGCCCGGACACGTGCAGGCTGGTTCCGAACGGAGCCACCATGTCGATGCCCGCCTTGTTGTTGAGCTCTTCGCCGAGCGCGTTGAGTCCTTCGCCGTTGCGGGCGCTGACGATGTAGGTCGTCAGGTGCGAGGACTCGATGACCTCTTCGACCGTGCCGTGCGCCAGCAGTTCGCCGTAAGCGATGTAGGCGATCTCGTGACAACGCTCGGCCTCATCCATGTAGTGGGTCGAGACCAGCACCGTCAGGCCTTCGGCGGCCAGCGCGTGGATCTCGTTCCAGAATTCGCGCCGCGCCTTCGGGTCGACACCCGCGGTCGGCTCGTCGAGCAGAAGCAATTTTGGACTTGGCAGCGTGCAGGCACCGAGCGCCAGCCGCTGCTTCCAGCCGCCGGACAGTTCGCCGGCGAGCTGCTCCTCGCGTCCGGTCAGGCCGAGACGTTCAATCGCGGCGCGCGCTGCGGCTGCCGGCTGCGCGATCCCGTAAATGCGGCCGATGAACTCAAGATTCTCACGCACCGACAGGTCCTGATACAGGCTGAAGCGCTGCGTCATGTATCCGACCTGCAGCTTGATCTTGTCCGTTTCGGTACGGATGTCGTAACCAAGGCAGGTGCCGGTCCCTTCGTCGGGCGTCAGCAGGCCGCACAGCATACGAATCGTGGTCGTCTTGCCGGAGCCGTTCGGGCCAAGGAAGCCATAAATAGTGCCGCGCTTGACCTGCATCGACAGGTTTCGCACCACTGCGCGGCCGTCGAATTTTTTTGTCAGGCCGTGCACATCGATGACGATGTCGGCCTCGGTCATTTTGCAGGCCCTTGCGGAAGCGTGACGGTCACTGGCTGGCCAACGCGGAATTTCTCCGGTTGCTCCGGCCGCGCCTCGATCAGGAACACGAGCTTGGCGCGCTCCTCCATGCTGTAGATCACCGGCGGAGTGAATTCGGCGCTGCGCGCGATGAAGCTAATTTTTGCCGTCAGCCCTTTGTCGCAGCCGTCGCAAGACACACCCACAACATCCCCGTATTTCAGCTCGGGCAGTACCGCCTGTGGCGCGAAAAACCGGATTTTCAGATTGCCCGGCGGCAGCAAGGCCACGACCGGTCGACCAGCGGGCACTGTCTCGCCTGGCCGGTAGTAAATCTGCTCGATCGTGCCGTCGCCGGGACTATGGGCGTTGCGGCGGGCAAGCCTGGTCTGCGCCCACTCCAGATTGGCCTTGGCCTGACGCAGCGCCGCCTCGGCATCGTCGTAGGCCTTCTGCGTGCCGGCCGAGGATTTCAGCAACTCCTTGGCCCGATCGAAAGCCTGTTGCGCATTCACGACAGCAGTGTTCCGGACGACGACATCCGCCTTCTGAAGGTCGTCATCCACCGTGAACAGCAGCTCGCCCTTTTTGACGCGATCACCTTCACGAACTTTCAACGTCTCAACCCGCCCTTGCTCGTCAGGTGAGACAAAAACCAGTTCGGCTTCGACCCAGCCCTGCAGAATACGATCGTTACTGTTGTCGCAGCCAGCAAGCGTGAGTACTGCGAAAACGAGAGCCAGGCCGGCGAGAGTTCTGTTCATGGCACTCTCCCCTGCGCGAACAACAGGTCGAGATGTGTCTTCATCATCTTGCGAACATCGAGCGGCTCGAAACGTTCGAACAAGCCGTTCCAGATAATGGCGACGAGACCCGGTGCAGCAACGATCTGCGGGAATTCCGCGAGGCCTTCCGGCACTTCACCGCGTGCGGCTGCCCGCTGCAACAGCGTCCGCACGGCTGCGATGATGCGGGAGAGGACTTCGCGATAATAGAATTCGGCAAGCTTCGGAAAGCGGCGTCCTTCCGAAATCATGAGGCGTACGACGTCCTGTCGCCGGGTTTCGTAAACCTGGTTGACGAACAGGTCGACGATACGATCGGCAAGAGCCGGCAGCGGCACATCGGCCTGCCCCATCGCTTCTATCGTGCCGACCAGGGGCGTCAGCATTGTCCTGATCAATTCCTGGAACAGGCTCTCCTTGTCGCGGAAGTAAAGATAGATCGTGCCTTTGGCGACACCGGCGCGGCGCGCCACATCCTCAAGGCGGGCAGCCTCGAAACCGCGGCTGGAAAATTCATCGAGGGCGGCGGCCAGAATTGCCTCGCGGCGTTCGCCGCTGCGCACCTTGCGGCTGGCGCTGGCGGATACCGCAGCGGCACGCGCCGCCTCGGCGGCACGCTTGCGGCGGCCGGCACGGCCCACCCCTGCCTGTCGAAACCCCGCTACACGACGCATCGATGCACCTTTGCGTATGACTGACTGGTCAGTCATAAATTAGGACACCGGGAGCCGGCGCGCAAGGCCCCTTGATTTATTGAATGATTGTAATGGGTTAGAGAAAAGTCGCCGCAATCGCTGCGCGTGCGGTATTGACGGCGACAAGCATCAGCGTGGCGGTGGCGAGCACCAAGGCCACGATCACAAGTGCCCGCATCACCGGGGCATAGACGTGCAGCATCGCCCTTCCCTGCTGTCCCTGTCAGCTAGGAGCGAGTCGGCCGGGCGATCAATGATTCGAATCTCAGGCGCGCTCAATTTCTGCCTTGACGGCCAAAAGCGACTCGGGAGTGTCCACGTCCGTCAGTGCAGCCTCGCCGGCGACCGGCACTTCGACCACCGCTTCGGCATAGTTGCCGATCAGGTGACGCGCGCCGACATCGCCCTGGATCGCCATCAGATCGTGGAAGAAGCGGCGTGACCAGACCACCGGGTTGCCGCGCCTGCCCTCGATGCTCGGCACGACAACGAGCGCGCTGCGTTCGGGGTCGAACGCTGCAATCAGCCGGTTGATCAACGCGGCATCGACTTGCGGCATATCGCCCAGACAGACAACCGCTGCGTCGGCCGCCTCAGGCATCGCCGCAATGCCTGCCTTAAGCGACGTCCCGAGACCTTCCGCATAATCCGGATTGTGCACAAACCTCACCGGCAGACCCTTGAGCGCGGCTTCGACTTTTTCGCGCTCGTGGCCGGTTACGACAATGACGGGTTTGGCGTGCGAAGCAACCGCCTGCTCGGCTGCAATGCGCACCAGCGGCTTGCCACCGATCTCGGCGAGCATTTTGTTGACAGCGCCCATGCGCATCGAACGTCCTGCAGCCAGCACCAATGCAGCGACGTGGCGGCCGATCGGCGGCGTGTGCTCCTCGCGCGGCCGCGGCCGCGTGACAATCTCCATCAATAGCCCGCCGACGCCCATGCCGGTGACGTCCGCACGCGTGACCGGCAATCCGGCGAGGAGCCGCATCAGGATCCAGTCAAAACCATTTTCTTTCGGGCTGCGCGCACAACCAGGAGCACCGAGCACCGGCTGACCGCGCGCCTTGCCGATCAGCATCAGGTTTCCCGGATCGACCGGCATGCCGAAGTGCTCAATGTCACCGCCGACCGCCTCGATCGCCGCAGGGATGACGTCGCGGCGGTCAGCTATGGCGGAGGCGCCAAAAACGATGACGAGCTCGGCACCCGCCTTGAGCAGTTCGTCGATTGCGCGCGCCAGCGCAGCTTGATCGTGCGGTACCCTCTTTTCGGCAATGATTGTCGCCCCAGCTGGAGCAATGCGCGCGGTGGTGATTTTAAGCGTCTTTTCGATCACTTTCGGAGCAAGTCCTGGCAACAGCGTGGACACCACTCCGATCTTGCGCAGCCTATATGGTGCGACTCGAATGACCGGCCTGGCCTTCGTGGCCGCGGCCACCGCTTGATCGCGCGCGGATTTCGACACCGCAAATGGAATGATTTTGACGGTGGCGATCATTTCGCCTTCGACCACCGGTTTGTAGGCTGACAGAGTTGCCAGCGTGACCGCTTCATCGATGCGGTTAAGCGCGTCGACCGCACCCCGATCGACAACCAGAATGCCGGCACCTTCAGCGAACAGATTGCAGCGGCCCGTGAACGCCCTATCGGCACGCACACCCTCGCCCGTGATTGCCGCCGCAATGTCAGCGGCCGCGTGATCTTCCGAGACGTCGCCTGGGTCGAGGCGCGCCACCGTGATTTCTTTCACGCCCGCTGTCTTGAGAGCGGCCACTTCGGCAGGCCCGATCAGCGTTCCTTTCTTGAGAACGAAATCGCCCTGACGGATCGAATGCACCGCAGTGGCGCCGACCGCTTCGGCGACGGGAACGGAGCCGAATTTCATGCCGCCTCCGCTTTCTGCCGCAGCACCTGCGTGATCTGGCCCATGATCGCAACTGCAATCTCGGCGGGCGACACTGCTTCGATATCAAGCCCGATCGGCGCGTGGATGCGGGCAATATCGGCATCGCTCACACCATCTTGCTTCAACCTTTCCACACGCCGGGCATGCGTTTTTCTGGAACCGAGGGCACCGATATAGAAGCAATCACGCGCGAGTGCATGTTTGAGCGCTGGATCGTCAATTTTCGGATCGTGCGTCAGGGCGACGAAGGCCGTGTAGTGATCGATGCCGAGCGGCGGCAAGGCTACGTCGGGCCATTCTGCGATCACCTTCACGTCGGGAAACCGCTCGATCGATGCAAAGGCAGTGCGCGGGTCAACAATCGTCACGTCATAGCCGAGCAACTGCCCGATCGGAGCCAGTGTCTGGCTGATATGAACCGCCCCGGTGATCACCAGCCGCGGCGACGGCACATAGACCGTCAGAAAAAACCGCCCTTGCGGCGTTTCCTCGATGCCG
>Ga0111538_10015385_pt1 | contig 10060 bp, 5 predicted proteins | sample SoiMethybrSBSTD1_FD_79669 | JGI IMG/M metagenome (GOLD analysis project Ga0111538, IMG submission 79669) | Bulk soil microbial communities from a Populus tree surrounding site in Tennessee, USA - Soil MetaG P. TD hybrid SBSTD1 (version 2)... | ecosystem: Environmental > Terrestrial > Soil > Tree... | reverse complement strand
GCGAATCGGCTCCGGGCTGCGCATCTGGTTGACGTGCTCTTGTTCAACGAGGTTGCGCGGCCGGTAGTCGCCTCTTCGTCCTTCGAAACTCTGGATCGTCGTCAGGATCGAATCGTGGTCGTAGGTGAAGACCAGATCCCGGACCGACGTCAGCGGGTGCATCACCGCGACGAGATCGTTCGCGCCCAGCTTGCCGACAAAGCTCGTCAACGCATCGCGGACCAGGCGCGTACGTTCGGCGCACACCTGGTAATCGGCAAGCATGATGGCGAAGATCCGCACGTCGTCGCGGCTCGCTTCGCGCTCTTCGGTGTCGCGGTTCAGCACCTGCCGCGGCCGCGCGGCATCCGTTGCTGCACCGTCGATTCGAATCTGGCGGAACAGATCGATCGTCTGCGGCCGGCCGTCTTCGACAATCTCGAATTCCTCTTTGGCGAGATCGGTAATCGGGTCACCGCGGGAGTCCGTCACGATGACGTCGACGCGGACGACGTTGACGCCGGCGCGGAAGGTCGGCTGCGGAGGGGCCTGCGGTGCAGAGGGCTCCTGTGTGCTCACCAGCGCGGCGGTGATGAGCAGCAGCAGGACTAGCGAGGCGCTGACTCGGGCCGTCCAGCGTCGCCTCGCTAGTCTGCAGTGCTGGCTTTGCCCCGCTTCGCGGGGCGAGCCGTCTTGACCGGGGAACCCTCGACTCATTTGCTAGCAAACCAGCCGGTCAATCCGGCTAGGACGACCGGAATGCGGAATGTGCGCACGGCGTCGACGTACCCATGATAGTCGGGGTCAGTCGAAGGTAATGAGCGGCTTCTCTTCCGGCCGCTTCATGCCTTTCTCGTGGTACTCCTCCCAGAGCTTCGCCCACGGCCGCCCGTACATGTCCGGCACTTTGTAGGGAATCACTTTGCCGGCGACAACCGGCGTGGCACGGCCATCGACCGGATAGATCGTCTGCACGCACTCGATGAACGTGTAGGGGTCGCCCTCTTCGAAGCCGCTGATGCGCTCCAGTATCCGGATCATCCGGATCGGTTCGACGAGCGCTTCGGGGTCGTAGAAGACGCCCTCGTGATTGAGGCCGATGAACTTGCCGGCCTTGTCCCGGTACGGCGTGTAGATCTCGATGGTCTGCAGCTTGCTCGAGAACTCCGGGTTGCCGTGCACCTTCCAGCCCTGAATATTCGACGACCAGGTGATCAGCGCGTCGCCATCCCAGAACCCGATGGTGTCGCCGTACCATTGCGGCGCCTCGGGGCCAAGGCGCGGAACGGTGCCGTCCATCTTGAACGTTCGTCCGACGTGGATGTTCGTGATGAAGTTGTCGGCATCACCGGCGAGGAATTGCACGAGCGTCGGTGTGACGATGACCGAGTGCGGCTGATTCGTTACCGCGTGATAGTGCCAGCGCCGCATGAAGCCTTCGGGCCAGCAGTACTGCGCCGGCCACTGCGGGGCGTTGGTGTGGGCGTCGTGGTAGGCCTCCTGCACCATTCGCGTCTTGTATTCGTCGGTCAGCAGCGAGAGCAGCGTCGGGTACTGGCTCCACAGCAGCTCGGCGTACCAGTTCTGTCCGCGGTGCCAGACGTAGCGTCCGCTCCACTCCCCCGGCACGGTCGCGTACGTGTGCTGGGTGGGCCCACCGCGCTTGCGCGCTTCGTCGAGCAGCGCTTCGTAGTGCGCCTGTGCGGTCTTGAACTTGTACGGACTCACCATCGCCTCGCGCGGGTAGTCGCGATCGCAGTAGCCCCAGGCCGCCGTCGCTGGCGGCTTGTCGCCGATCATCTTCGCCCGCCACTGCTGCTCGAGACCGTACGGACTGTTGCAGCGGAAATAGCGCTTGTCAGTCCACAACGCGCGGTCGGCGTAGAAATCCTTCGAGGTGAACACGTCGACCTTCAGCGCCTCGATGCCGTCAGGACTCGCGCCGTTTCGCGCGGCACCCAAAAAGCCGTCGAGCCGGTCGCCGGTCGCCGGGCCGTCGAGCGGACCAACGAGCCAGTGCTCCTGCGGATAGCCCTTGATTTCCCGCGGAGGAATCGCCTCGATGTCGTCGACGTTACGCCACATCTCCCAGGGAATCGCCGGTTTCACCGGCGCGCCCCGGCCCACGCTCGTGAATGCTGGCGCTGCGGGTTCTGAACGGGCGCACGACATCAACAAGGCGACGAACAGCGCCGTCAGCGCGGCGCGCGCGATCCTCGAGGTATTCATCTGCGACATGGCCGCCGATCATAATCGAGCTTGCGATACCATGAGGGCCGACGCTCGCGAAGCGAGCGTCGTCTCGCCGTAGCCGAAGGCGAAGGCGGAGCGTCCGAGGAGGTGATGACCGTGCGCCTAGCTCTCACCATCATCAGCGTCGTGCTCTGCACCCTGGCATCGGCGGCTCAGACTCGACCCACTCCAGCGCCCGGAACGCAAAAGCCCGGGATGTCGCCGCGGCCGCCGCTGCTCTTCAGCGAGACGTGGAAGCTGCCGCCCTATACGGGTGAGCAGACCGACGAGAACATGCGGGTCACGCCCGCTGTCGTGACCAACCCGAAGCTGGAAGTGAAACTCTACGGCGTGGATTCGAAGGTGATCCGCGCCGCGGTACACGAAGAGCGCTTCGATCTGTGGAACGGCATGACCTCGTCTCCAACCGCGGTGACGCTGCGCGATCGAGCGAACTATCTCAATCTGAGCGACGCCGCCCGGTTGCGATGGATTGTGCGGACCAACGCGATTCACTTCCTGAACCCGGTCGTGAAGCTGGCCGACGGCAGGCTCATCGTCGGTGACCGCGGCATCACGACACACGGCGAGTTCCTGTCGGTCGAAATCGCGTTCGTTGGCATGCGGTGGTACGGACTGGATCCGTCGAAGGTCATCGTGCTCACCGAGGTGGTGAATCCCGACCTGCGCCGAGTGGACGAAGTCGGCATGGCGATGCTCGCACCGGGCGGCGGGCACGGCATCGCCGGATCAGCGAATCTCTCGAACGTCGAGTTGTTTGCCTATCCGGTTCCTCGCTAGAGGAGATCTCCTCGATGTGCCCATCGAGACCGCGCCGATAATTCTTCCGGCAGATTAGAATGACTGTCGAAGTCGGAGACTTCCCTGTGGCCGCCGGATATGTCTTCGGTCCGTTCACCCTCGACTGCCGGAGACAGCGTCTTTTGCGCGATGGAGAGCCGCTGGCGCTGACCGGCAAGACGTTCGAGGTGTTGCGCGTCCTGATCGAACACCGCGAGCGGCTGGTCGAAAAGGAAGAGCTGTTGCGGCTGGTGTGGCCTGATGTGGTGGTCGACGAGGCCAACCTGACGCAGCATATCTTCACGGTCCGAAAGCTCCTCGGCGACAGTTCCCAGAACGCCCGGTACGTGCTGACGGTCTCGCGGCGCGGCTATCGTTTCATCGCCGATGTTCTGGAGGTCGGCGACGAGACGTCGGGCGACGTGCCGGGTCGCACGCACAAGCTGCCGGCCATTCGCGCGCTGGCGATTCTGCCGTTCTCCACGATCTCCGGCAGCGACGAGGAGTACCTTGGGCTCGGGCTGGCCGACGCCGTGATTGCACGCATGGCCAAGCTTGCAACCGTTCCCGTGCGGCCCACCAACGCGATCCGCCGCTATACGGTCGGTCCCCACGATTCCATTGACGTCGCGCGCGAGCTGCGCGTCGACGCTGTCGTCGAGGGAACGATCCGTCGCGACGCGGACCGGATCCGCGTGACGGTGCAACTCGTGCACGTGCGGACCGGTGCGCCGCTGTGGGCTGACCAGTTCGATACCGCCTTGTCGAATCTGTTCAGCGTGGAAGATTCGATCTCCACCCGCATCGCTGAATCGCTCGTCGTCACGCTGACCGGAGAATTGCGTCGTCGGCTGGTGCGGCGCGATACCGAAAGCGGCGACGCGTACCTCGCCCGCCTCAAGGGCCGCTACTACCTCAATCGGCGGACTCCCGACAGCCTGCACCGCGCCGTTGAATGCTTCAACCAGGCAATCGAACGCGACCCGCTGTACGCGCTCGCCTACGCGGACTTGGCCGACTGCTACGCGCTCGGCGCCGCCAGTTCCGTGACGCGTCGCGACAGCGTCGGCCTTGCCAGGGCGGCTGTGCTCAAAGCGCTCGAACTCGATGAAGAGTCGGCTGAAGCGCACGCATCGCTCGCGTCGCTGGCCTATCGATGGGACTGGGACTTCGCGGCGGCCCAACGCGAATTCCGGCGGGCGATCGAGCTGAATCCCTCGGCGGCATCCGTCAGACACAGCTATGCGCTGTTTCTTGCGTTACAGGGACGGTTCGACGATGCGCTCGTCGAAATGACGGGGGCCGGTGAGCTGGATCCGTTGTCGCTGCCGATCAGCGCCGGCATCGGCCGCGTGCTCGATTTGGCTCGCCGTCCCAGTGACGCGATTGCGCAGTACAAACGCACTATCGATGTCGACCCCGGTTTCGCCGAGGTGTATTTCGATCTCGCCATCGCGCTTCGTCATGTCGGCCGATGCGGCGAGGCCCTCGAAGCCGATCGCAGAGCCGTCGCCCTCGCTCCGGCGAAACCGGCGTATCGATGCGGGCTCGCCGTCTCGTACGTCCATACCGGCCGCCGAGACGAAGCGCAACGAGAGATCGACGAACTTGTGTCGCTTGCGCGACGGACGTACGTCTCGCCGGTCGTGTTTGCACTGGCGGCGCTTGCCTTTGAGGATTCGGATGATGCGTTGACGCGGCTGGAACAGGCGATCGATGAGCGGAGCGCAGAAGTCCTCTATCTGGGTGTCGATCCCGATTTCGATCCACTGCGTCGCCACTCCCGATTCCAGTCCCTGCTGGCGCGAATGGGTGTTGGCAGCGGTCGGCATCACACGTTGCACACACGGGAGGATAAGACGTAGGCTCTCAGGCGGTCCTCGCGGTCATCTCGCTACTCGCTTGACAGGTGCCTCGATCGCTTGCGCCAGCGCCATCGCGGCCCAACCCGTCGCCCACGAGCTGATCCACTGATGCTCGGCGTAGGGGAATCCGCTTTGGAAAAACGTTTGGAACTTCGGGGAACGAGTTTCGACCCGCCACGAGCCGTCGGATGCGCGCTGCGTTGTCAGCAGAAACCTCACCCCCTTTTGATATGCCGGATCCGACGGCGTGACGCCACCGGCCGTAGCGAGCGTGTACAGCGACTCGCCGGTCGCATACGCGTCGCTGACGAGCCCCTCGCGCTGACGCCAGCCGCCATCGGCCTGTTGCTCAGCAAGAATCACTTTGGCGAGTTGTTTCAGCGTGCTGCCGGACGCGCCGGCCCAGGCGAGCCCGAGCAACTGCATGTTGCGATCTTCCTGGGTGACGGGTTTGGCTTGCAGCAGCCATCGCTGCGCCTTCGCGATACGTGTCTGCATTTCCGGCCCGCGTCCCGGCGGACCGTACACTTTCAGCGAACGAATACCGAGCGCGGTCCGGAAGATATCGCCGTCCTCGCCGCCCGGCCGCTGCTGCACGCCGAACGGCTTATGCCACGCGCCCTCCGTGTTCTGCGACGCGGCGATGTGAGAGGCCATCGCATCCGTCATCGCGTCGGGTGGATACGCGACCGCGGCCAATCCTGTCAACTGGTAGGCGACGATTTCGGGCACGCGAATGTCCATGTGCTCGTACAGGATGTCCACGGGGAATCCCGCCGTCTGGATCATCTTGATGCGATCCTGGGCCGCCTGCGCGTCCACGCGCACGCCCTTGGCCCGCGCTTCCGCCACGGCGAGATCGGTGATGCTCTGCGCATGACACGACACGCAGCCGCTTCCAGCAAAAAATTGCTGGCTCGATTTCTCCAGGAGCGCGACGCTGCGCTCGACGGCCGTCCTTAGCCCGAGCGGCGCGTCCGTGTTCGAAGGGCTCACCTGAGGCCGCGGCCGTTGCGCATGGAGGATTTCAATCGCGGCCGGCGCGCCGACCCTGGTGGCCCAGTTCGCCGCCGTGGCACCCACCTCGCTCTTCAGCGTCGGATCGGCGCCACGCGCAAGCAGCAGACGGATCACTGCCGGATCCTGATGGTCGTTGGCGACGGCGAGCATCAGCGGCGTCAGCTTACGGCTCTCGCTCGCATTCACGTTCGCGCCGGCATCCAGCAGCATCTGAATGAGCTCCGGAGGCCCAACGGCGGCGGCCATCAACAGCGGCGTGTAGGCATTGACGACGGTTGGCCCGCTCTTCGGCGGGGCAAAGTCGTACATGAACGGTCTCGCGGCGACGGCGTTGACGTCGGCGCGCTTAGCCAGCAGGAGCTTTACCGCCCGGACATTACTCTGGCCGGCGGCTAGCATCAGCGGCGTCAAGCCTGTTATCGCGGCGGCATCGACGTCCACACCAGCGTCGATCACGAGACGAATCGTCTCCGTGTCGTTGCCGGCTGCGGCCGCGTTCAGAATTGTGTTCTCGAACATGTCCCTGGCCTTGACGTCCGCGCCCTTGGCGACCAGCAGCCGTACGATGGCGGCCGAGTCGTCACTCATCGCGGCAAGAAAGAGCGCTGTGCGGCCAAGTTTCGTGGTCGCATTGACGTTCGCTCCGCGATCGACGAGCAGCCGTACCTTGGGGAGATCCGTAACGGCGAGCATCAGCGCGGTCAGTCCTGATTCGTTCTGGGCATTGACATCCGCGCCCTTGTCGATCAGGAACTTGACGGCGTCGATGGAGCCCACCGCGGCGGCGTACATCAGCGGGGTCTTGCCGCTGTCGTCTTTGGAGTTGGCGTCCGTGGCGCTGTGGACCATCGCCTGCAAACCCACGAGGTCGTTCGTCCGGATGGCGTCGTAGAGTCTGCTCGGGCTGCCCTGGGCGGTGAGCAACGATGACCACACAGCCACCAGAGCTCCGAGGGAAACCAAAAACCGACGGTGCCTCATTCCCGCGCTCCTTTGAGATGCAAGTCGAGGAGAACTCTCGCCGTGCCGCGGTAACGTTAGCCTCGTCGCGTCAGCGTGTCGAATCAATAGTTCTCAAATCAGTTGTCAAACGGTAGATCGCTAGTCGGGGATTGGACGATCGGCACTATCGATCACCAGCACTTCAACCGGGCCCGTGGTCGCTTCGAGCTTCAGGCCTAACTGCTCCTGCAGCGCGGTGAACAACGACGGTCCGTTCGGATCGAAGGGCACCGCAGGGGCGCCCTCTCGTCCCGCAGCAGGTGCCTCGGGCGTCCAGGTCAGCTCGAGGTCGTAGGTGCCTGTCAGGCCGGTGCGGTCGACGACCGGTCGTCCACCGACAAAGCTGGATAGGTTGCGACCGAAGTCCGCCATCGGATAGCCGCCTATCAGAAAACGACCAGGTACGGTTCGAGCGCCGCACACCGGGCGGTCGCCGTTCGGCGGTGGCAGCGTCGGACGCTCGCCGCGGGCAATCGTGGCCCTCAACGCGTTGCAATCGAACGAGGCAGGCATGATCTGCGGCCCGAGCTTGCGGTCCGGTCGCGCCATGACCAGCGCGTAAACCGGTACCTCTCTGGTGTCGCGATGGACCTTCAGCTTGAACCGCTCGGCGAGCAGCGCCTGCATCATCAGCAGCATCTGATCTGGTCTGGTTCCTTCGGGCACTTTCGCGGTGATGTCGAAGCGCTCGCCCTCGGAACGCACCCAGTCAGGTCCGCCGAGAATCTGGTTGGCCTGGATCCCCCACGCGTTCCGAATGATGTTGAACAGGGTGTTGTTGACCACCACGAGCTGCGATCCGCGCGGGCCGAACGAGGCGCCCGGCTGGCCCGACGTGTTTCGCTTGATCGATGCGGCTTCGAATGATGGCAGCGGGCCGGCGGCCGGCGTCTGCGCGAGCAACAACGGCGACTGCAACACGCCGAGCATGAGTGGCATGGCGAGGGCGCCGGTTGCTGCCGTCGCGATCATCAGGCGACGGCCGACCCCCAGCGCCTCGGCGGCAGGTCCGCGTACGATCGCAGCAACCCGCTTCTTCAGATCCGAGCCGGTCACACCGGAGACACACGCCAGGGGCGACTCCGCGTACAGCCGGCATGTTCGAAGGATGCCCTCCGCGTAGGCTTTCGGATCGCTGCCCGCGGTCATTGCCGTGTGATCGCACGCCAGCTCGCGCTCGCGTACGAGTTGACGCTCGAGCCACCACACCGGCGGGAAGAACCAGAAGATCGCCTCCACCGCGAGGTGCAACGCCGCCGTCAGGTTGTCCTTGCGCCGGACGTGCGCGAGCTCATGAATCAACACGCCGTCGATCTGCTCGCCCGTCAAGTGAGCGCCGAGATCGCGCGGCCAGATGAGGACGGGGTGCACGATGCCAAACACCCCGGGCTCGATCGCGGCGTCCGACACGACCGCGTGAAGTGGACGTCGAATACCCATCGCCGCTTCGGCGCGACGCAGTCGTGCGACGATATCCGGGGACGCTACTGGTGCCGACCCGCGCGCAATCTTCGCGACGCTCAACCATCGCATCGTCCACACCGTGAGGAAGACGAGGCAACCGGTCAGCCAGATGACCGCGACGGCGACCGGCCAGTCCGGCGTGGAAAGCGCCACCGAAGGAGATGCGGGCGCGCTTGATGCGATCGCCAGCGGCACCACGAACGGTTGATTGAATGTGTTCAGTGCCGCCGACAGCGCCGGCTGCGGCATCGTCGTCGGCGACGGCCATCCGATGGCGCGCCCGACGGCGATCAGCGGCGCAAACGGCACGAGAAACTTGAGTGAGGCGCCGAGCCAGATCCCGAAGCGCGCCCGCGCGCTGTTGCGGCGCAGCAGCCACGCCAGCCCGCACGAGACGCCGACGATGAGCGTGGATTGCCACAAGTGATTGGCGACGTCCGAGAGCAGCGTCAGCGTCATGACTTCGTGTCCTTTCGCGAGAGCGCGAGGATCGCCTTGCCCAAGCTGATTCCTGCCGGGTGCTAGTTCGGCGTCGGCCGTTCGGCGCTGTCGATCACGAGCACTTCAACCGGCCCGGTGGTCGCCTCGAGCTTCAGCCCAAGCTGCTCCTGCACCGCCGTGAAGAGCGACGGTCCGTCCGGGTCAACACGGACAAACGACTCCGCGGAGGGGCCAGGAAGTGCCTCGGGCGTCCACCGCAGATCGAACTCGTAGTCGGCGGTCAGGCCGGTGCGATCGACCACTGGGCGTCCGCCGACGAAGTTCGAAAGGACGGCTGCGAGGTCGGCGATCTGGATGCCGCCGGCGAGGATCCGGCCGGGCGCCGTTTTCGAACCGCAGACAAACTTGTCGCCGTTCGGCGGCGGCGGTGCGACCTTCTCGCCGCGCCGCATTGCTGCCGACCAGGCCTTACAGTCGAAGGCCGACACTGCCATCTGCGGCCCGAGTGTGCGGTCCGACCGCGCCACGACCAGTGCGAAGACAGGTAACTCTCGTGTTTCGCGATGCACCTTCAACTTGAACCGCTCGGCGAGCAGGGCCTGCGCCATCGGCCGGACTTGATCTCGTTTCGTCCCGTCGGGGATTTTCGCAGTGATGTCGAAGCGCTCGCTGTCGGACCGTACCCAGTCAGGCCCGCCGAGGATCTGATTGGGTTGGATGTTCCACGAGGTCCTGATGATGGTGAACAGATTGTTGTTGACCACCACGAGCTGCGAACCTTCGATTTGAAGATACGGACCGCCCGCTTCCCCGGACGTGTTTCGCTTGATCGATGCGGCTTCAAATGACGGCAACGGGCCGGCGCCCTGCGTCTGCGCGAGCAGCATCGGCGCCTGCAGCACGCCGAGCGTCACCGGCATCGCGACCGCCGCCACGACAGCCGCCGCGATGATCGCGCGCCGTCGGAGCCCAAGCGCCTCGCTCGTGTGTCCGCGTACGATCGCGGCCACCCGCTTCTTCAAATCCGAGCCCGTCACGCCCGATACACACGTCAGGGGCGACTCCGCGTACACCCGACATGTTCGAATGATGCCCTCGGCGTACGCGTGCGGATCGCTGCCTGCGGTCATCGTCGCGTGGTCGCACGCCAGCTCCCGCTCGCGTATCAGTTGCCGCTCGAGCCACCACACCGGCGGGAAGAACCAGAAGATCGCCTCGACCGCGAGGTGCAGCGCCGCCGTCAGGTTGTCATGGCG
>Ga0111538_10015384_pt1 | contig 10061 bp, 9 predicted proteins | sample SoiMethybrSBSTD1_FD_79669 | JGI IMG/M metagenome (GOLD analysis project Ga0111538, IMG submission 79669) | Bulk soil microbial communities from a Populus tree surrounding site in Tennessee, USA - Soil MetaG P. TD hybrid SBSTD1 (version 2)... | ecosystem: Environmental > Terrestrial > Soil > Tree... | reverse complement strand
GGGCCTTGAAGAACCGTTGCCCGCCAGGGCGGGCGGCCTCCAGGATCAGCATCACCACGATCACCGTGCTGGAGAACAGTCCACCGTAGGCGCCGGTGAAGCCGACCAGGGTGTTCACCTGGGCGTCCTCGTTGCCGAGCGCCCTCCGACCGGCCAACCAGGTGCCGGCCCCGCCGCCCATGGCGCCCAGCGCCTTCTCCGGGCCCAGGCTGGCCCCTCCGATCAGCGACACCGCCGAGACTGCGGCGATCCCCGGAACCAGTCCGGTGTCGACGTGCTCGCTTTTCAGGTCGGCGAACAGGCCGGGTATCTGCTCGGGCAGGCCCGTCAGGCGGCGCAGCAGCCCGACCACGACACCGGCCGCCGCGGTGACCGCCACCCACCACCAGTGCCCGCCGAACCAGCCCGGATCGGAATCGGCGTACCACTTGCCGCCGAAGTCGATCACGCCCACGAACACCAGACCCGCGAATGCGCCGAAAACCCCGAGCGCGACCGCGTAGCCCATCAGGGCCCAGAACTCCCGCTGCTGGGTGACCGGCACCTCAGGAGCCGGCTCGGTCGGAGCACCCATAACGCAGACCTCCTCGCAGCGAGGTTCGCACGCTCAGCCGCCGCCGCAAGCAACAGCCCGCAGCGGGCCGCATCGGCTGATTAGCTACCTGACGGATCAATGAACCTAACTTCGCACGTTGCCTCCACCGGTAACAGGTTCCGGCGTGATCACGATCGGGCCGCCATCTTCCAGGCGACAAGCGCAAGCTCAGGCGCACGAGCGGCAGGAGGTCCGGTACCAGACGTGGACAGGGACCGGAACGCGGTTGCCGCCGGACCTGGAGCGGTTCGGCGCGGATTCACTTCCAGGGGGAGGGACGTGGCCCCGACGCTGCCCAACATGACGGGCACCGGGAGCTGGGGAGGCACCTTCGGACCGCCCTGGCGCTACTCCGTCGATACGTCAGCAGGGGAAGTCTGATGGATCGGGGGGGCGTCGGCATGGCGGTGGACGATCCTCCACTCGCCGTCCTCGCGACGATAGGCGTGCGTGACGCGCAGGGTGTAGGGGTCCAGTGGGGTGCCGTCCCAGGACACCGAGGTGTGCTCGTGGCCGACGGTGTAGGCCAAGTCCCCACTGACACCCGCGGCGAGGAGCTCGAAGCGGTAGGAGGTGCAGTCGGAGAACCCCGACCCGAGCCAGCGGAAGAGCCGGCTCACCTGGTCCCAGCCGCTGGCGCTCCGCAGCGCCCCCAACACGGTCACCGGGTCCTGGGTCGACCACATCGCCAGCCGCGGTTCGGGGTCGCCGTTGTGGAGTGCTTCTTCGGCTTGGACCTGGCGGGCCAGGGTGGTGGCGAGGAAGTCGTCGAGGTCGCTCATGCCCACCTCCAGGGTCGGGAGCTTGGTCTCTTGTTCTTCTGAGTCTGGCAGGCCCCGGCGTCGCTCCATCCCGGGATAGGACAGGCTAGATCGCGGCGCGGGGTCGTGTGGCGTCACGTGGGATCTGGCGCGCGCGCACCAGGAGCAGGACACACAGGGTGAGGACCCATACCGGGAAGACGAGGATGAGCACGGCGCTGAGGGTCGCCGCGAGCAGGAGGAACGCGCCGACCACATACCCGAGCCAGATGAACCACGCCGGTAGCACGCGGGTGTGCCGGCCGATGGAAGAGGTGGCGATCACGAACATCGCCGCCAGGCGCATCGCCAGCACGAGCCCGAGCACCCTGCCGAGCTGCGGGAACTGCCGTGCCAAGGCCGGATTCAGCGACCCGTTGGAGAACTCCACCACCGCGGCGTCGATCGAATACGCCGCCGCGGCTTCCAGGAGCAGCGCGATGAACAGGATGCCCGAGACCAGCTGGATATTGGAGAACAGTGCTTGCTCGGGCCGCCCGTGCGAGCCGACCCACATGCGCAGGGCGACGATGAACCAGACGAAGGCGATGGCGGCGAAGGGCAACAGGTAGAGCCCGACCGCCAGGACCCGGCGACGATCGGCACCCCCGTAGAACGCGATCAGGGTGGCCTCGGCGGCGCCAGGCCCGGGCATGCTCCGAAGGATCCAGAACGAGAGCAAGAGCAGCACGGCGTGCACGATGCCGAGACCGGCGGTGAGGTAGGCGGCCTGGCGCAGCGACTGACCCGGCGCCGGAGTCGGTTCGGGCTCTCCCATCGGCTCATCCTCCTGTTCGCCACCCAAGCGTCGGTGGTTGCACCAACCCTAAGGCGTCCGCTGGTGAGGTTCCTGTTGGCGGGCAAGAAACCAGAGAGCGCTGTGCTTACTACAGGTCGCCCGGTCACGGGCGAGCGTCACGGCCGCAATATCCTGGCCTGACCATCCCGCTCCCTACCTGGCGAGCAGGCCGATCTCCTGCACCCGCTGGACCCCCTGGCCGCGCAAGGCGACGCCGAGCTTGCGGTAGATCGACATGGCCTGGGACTCCACCGTGTGCTGGGAGAGGTCAAAGGCAATGGGCAGGCAGCAACCGGTCTCAATCCTTATCACGTCGGTGACGACCAATGGTGGAGCGAGGCGGATGGTGGTGTGCTGGGTGTCCTTGATGAACAGGCCCTCCGCTGGCAGCCGGCATACCTCGAGTCCCACGGCGCAGGCCAGGGGGTTGCCGCCGAAGGTGCTGCCGTGCTGGCCGGAGGGGAACACGCCCGGTACTTCCCAGGAGGACACCACCGCCGACAGCGGCACGATCCCACCACCGAGCGCCTTGCCCAGCACGTAGATGTCGGGCTGGACATCCTCGTGCTGGCAGGCGAAGGTCCGCCCGGTCCTGCCCAGCCCTGACTGGATCTCGTCGGTGATCAGCAGGATGCCGGCCTGGGTGCAGATGTCGCGGATCTCGCGCAGGTATCCCGGAGGCGGGACGATCACGCCGGCCTCGCCCTCGATGGGCTCGACCAGGAAGGCGACGGTGTCCTCGTCGATCGCTTCGCGCAGGGCGTCGGCGTCGCCGAAGCTGATGACCTGGAATCCCGGAGTGTGGGGGCCGTAGTGGTCGTGGGTCGGTGGAGAAGCTCACCATGGTGACGGTGCGGCCGTGGGAGCAGTTGGCGCAGGCGATGATCTTGGCCCGGTCGGGCGCGACTCCCTTGACCTCGTAGCCCCACCTGCGGCGGCCTGCAGGAGCTGCGGATGCCGGTGGCCGAAAGTTCATCGCCGAGTAGGCCGCGACCATGTCGAGGTAGCGCCGCCCGTGGACGTCGGTCACCCAGGCACCCTCCGCCTCCGCCACGACCAGCGGCAGCGGGTGGTAGTTGTGGCGCTGTAGGCCTCGGCAAGCGCAGCCAACTCCATCACGTGACCACCTCGTCTCCGGATACGTCCTCCGCGACCGCTGCCGGCGTCCCCTTCTGAAGCTAAGGAGATTCTGCCCCTGGAAGGGTGACGCGGTTGGCCACCGATGGCGGCCACAATGGATGGACGAGACCATCACCCGGATCACCAGCCAGGGCTACCACCCCGAGGAGGTCGAGATGGACGCCGTCACCCAGGTCCCGGTCCCCCGGAACGAGCCGGTCCATAGCTACGCCCCCGGCAGCCCGGAGCGGGCGGCCCTGGAGGCGCGCCTGAAGGAGCTGGCCGCCGAGCCGCTGGAGCTGCCTATCACCGTCGACGGCGAGCACCGGCTGGCCGGTGGTGAGCCGATCGCGGTGACCCAGCCGCACCGCCGGCAGGCGCTGTTGGGCCGGATGGCCAACGCCACCCCCGATGATGTGCGGGCCGCGGTGGCCGCGGCCAGGGAGGCGGCCCCCGGATGGCGGGGGCTGCCGTTCGAGGCCCGGGCGGCGGTCCTGCTGAAGGCGGCCGAGCTGCTGGCCGGGCCATGGCGGGCGACCCTGAACGCGGCCAGCATGCTGGGGCAGTCAAAAACCTGCTACCAGGCCGAGATCGACGCCGCCTGCGAGCTGATCGACTTCTGGCGTTTCAACGTCGCCTACGCCGCCCAGCTCCTCCGCGAGCAGCCGGAGTCGGCCCGGGGCACCTGGAACCGGATGGACCACCGGCCGCTGGAGGGGTTCGTGGTGGCCATCACCCCGTTCAACTTCACCGCCATCGCCGGCAACCTCCCGACCGCCCCGGCCCTGCTGGGCAACACCGTGGTGTGGAAGCCGAGCCCGACCCAGCAGCTGGCCGCCCACTTCACCATGCGGCTGCTGGAGGAGGCCGGCCTGCCTCCCGGAGTGATCAACCTGGTCACCGGGGACGGCAAGGCGGTCAGCGAGGTCGCGCTGGCCGACCCGGAGCTGGCCGGCGTCCACTTCACCGGCTCGACGGCGACCTTCAAGCTGCTGTGGCGCACCGTCGCCGAGCACCTGGACGGCTACCGCGGCTATCCCCGACTGGTCGGCGAGACCGGCGGCAAGGACTTCGTGATCGCCCACCCCTCGGCCGACCCGGCCGCGCTCAAGACCGCGCTTGTCCGCGGGGCGTTCGAATACCAGGGGCAGAAATGCTCGGCCGCCTCCCGAGCCTATGTCCCCCGGTCGGTGTGGTCGCGGCTGCGCGGCGAGTTCCTGGCCGAGGTCGAGAGCCTCCCCATGGGCGACGTCACCGACTTCCGGAACTTCATGGGTGCGGTGATCGACGACCGCGCCTTCGGCCGGATCGGTCAGGTCCTGGAGCGGGTCAGGGCCGACGACGGCGTCCGGGTCCTGGTCGGCGGCGGCACCGACGACACCGAGGGCTGGTTCGTGCAGCCGACTGTCGTCCAGGCCGACGACCCCCGCCACGAGGTGTTCACCACCGAGTATTTCGGCCCCATCCTGGGGGTCCTGGTCTACGACGACGGCGACTACGACCAGGTGGTGCGGCAGGTGGCCGACGAGTCCGCCTATGCCCTCACCGGCTCGGTGGTCGTCCAGGACCGGCAGGCGATCGAGCAGGCAACCGAGCGGCTGCGGTTCGCCGCCGGCAACTTCTACCTCAACGACAAGCCGACCGGCGCAGTGGTCGGCCAGCAGCCGTTCGGGGGCGCCCGGGCCAGCGGCACCAACGACAAGGCCGGCTCGATGCTGAACCTGTTGCGCTGGGTGTCGCCCCGCGCAATCAAGGAGACCTTCGTTCCACCAACCGACTACCGCTACCCGCACATGGGCTGACGACGCCCATCAGCAAGCCGGGGATGACCGGTGTGAGCACGACGCGGGACAGCAGCGCGAAGCACATCCGGTGCAGCACCCGGTCCTCAGCCGCTGCGGCCGAGTGCCTTGAAGACCTCATAGACCATGAACGCTGGCCAGAACAGGCCCTGGATGACCGCGAGCAGGTGCTCCCAGAGCCCGTCGGCCTGCTGCCAGAAGTACACCAGGGCCCCGAAGATCCCCAGACCCGTAGATCGCGCCGCCGCCAGCGGCCGCACCTGCGTTGCGACCGTTGCTCATCGCCTACCTCCGGTGCTCGACACCGCCAGGCGTGACTCCGGCAGCCCGCAGGTTCCGACCACCGCCGCGGTGCGTGCCACGCCTGCGACATCAGGAGCAGCCCCAGGGTCGCGGCGACGCCGACGCGAGTCAAACGGATCGGCGTGCGGTCGGCCAACCGGCCTGGATCTCGTCGAGCACGGATCGCGGGGCCAATCGGGACGCCGCTGGAGCTCGTTAGTGCGCGATGTCCACCACGACGCGGGTGACGTGGTTGCCTGGGTCGGGCAGGACGAGGACCCGGAAGGGGCGCTGGCTGCGAACGCCAACCGCGAAGGTGGTGACATGCTCGAAGCTGCCAGCGAACCGCACCTCCCGCAGCGTGGTCTGGGCGCCGATCAGCCGCTGTGCGAGCTGCCAGGGCGTGCGCAAGGGCTGATGGCCCGACGCGCGGAAGTCCGGCGCCTGGATCGTGACCTGCAAGGCAGCGCCGCCGGCGACGCGGATCGGCTGGTCGGACGGGTCGGCATGCACTGTTGGGACGTAGCGGACCAGGTAGCCGACGCGGCCGAGGCCATTGAGGTCGAACACCACCCGGTCGCAGCCCTGGTGGGTGGCGGCACGGACCTGGTAGATCTCGGCGCTGATGGGGGAGGCGCTCACCTGCCTGAGAGCAGTACCCCAGGACTGGGCGCCGACACAGGCCGGATCCCGGGTGACGGGCGGCTTGGTGGTTGATGGCTTGGGTGAGGGTGCTGTCGTGGTCGGGGTGGTGCTGGCTGGGGCCTTGGTCGCGGGGGCCGCGGTGGTGGCTGGAGGCGCGTTGCCGGGGGTGCCGGCCTGGTCGGCCCGGCTGGTCCGGCAACCGGTCAGGGCCACGCTGGTCAGCAGCAGGGCGATGGCGATGGTGCGGATGGGGCGCATGGTGCTCGTCTCTTTCGGGTCCGCTACCGCGGGCCGCATGGATTGCGCAGTCCGCCGGTAGCGAACACCTGGCAGGTGCCTACGGCACGTACTGTTCGGCGATCTTCACCACATGGTCGTGGCGCACGGTGATCCAGAACAGGCCGCCACCGTCGTGCGGCAGCACGATCGCCAGCCGGTCGAGAGGCAGCCGAACGTTCTTGGTGGCGCTGCCGGTGTAGCCGGCTGTGAGGGTGTTGCAGGTGATGGGGGCGTCGGCCCGCACTGGCATGGTGCGCAGCCTAGGGTTGACGTTGCGGATGTAGTAGTCGTTGGGCGGCGGGGATTCCTGGTGGTCTTTGGCGGCCTCCCTGGTGGCGTCGTCGCCCCAGTAGAGCTGGATAAGGTCGAAGGTGATCGTTCGCCGGTCCGGGTCAACGGTCTTGATGATGACGGGGTGGCGGCCGTCGACCAGCACGGCCGGCTGGCTGTCGGTCGTGCCGCCGGCGGGGGCTGGGGCCTTGGTGGCTGGGGCGGCGGCCGGCGGCCCGCTGGTTGGCGAGGCGCTCTGGTCGGGTTGGCTGCGGGCACAGCCGGCCACGGCCAGGCTGGCGATCAGCAGGGCGGTGGCAATGGCGCGGATGGGGCGCATGGTGGTCATCCCCTTTGGACTCCGAGATGGTGGTGGAGTCCCATGCTGTAATTGTCGCAGAAGCCGGTCACGATTCCTGATCGGCGGTGTTTCGGCTCTATTCCCAATTGACCGCAAACGGGTCACGACTGCGGGTCAGAATGGTGGCGGTCGGTCACAGAGGTGCCCGTTCGAATGCCGCAGCAAGGTCCTTGTGAGCCTGGGACGGGCCGGGTCGGGCGAGTCACGGTCAAGCCGAGCAGTACGGCCGGTCCAGGGCCTGCGCGGCCCGTAGGCCCGCGGCAGCCCACGGTGTGGCCCAGCGGCAGATGAGGTCCCTGTCGAAGCCTGCTACGCCGCGGCTTCGCGCTGGAGTGGACCACGCTCGGCTGGAACGTGGTCGGCGTGGTGGTCCTCGCCATCACCGCGATCAGCGCCCGATCGGTGGCCTTGGCCGGGTTCGGTCTCGATTCCCTGATCGAGATCGGTGCGTCCATCGTGGTGATCTGGGAACTGTCGGGAACCGGTGAGGCGCGGCAGCGGCGGGCGCTTCGGCTGATCGGTATCGCCTTCGCCGGGATCGCCTGGACCGCCAGCGCCGCGGCGGTAATGTTCGCCCTGGCCTCCTCCTAGGCCCGCACCGGTACTGCCCTGAACAACCCGATGCTGCGCACCGAAGGGCGGGTCACGTGGGAAACCTCGATCCACGCCTGGATGACAGATGGCTCGGTGAGGGCGGTAGCCGGCGCGTCGTGTCGTTGCCGGGCCGCAGGGCGGCGGAGGCCGCCCGCAGGGCCGGCCTTGAGGGTGTTAGAGAACTTCTCACGCGAAGCTCACCAGCGCGGACACGACGGAGGGGGACGCCGGCATGCTGCTCCACTACCTACGTCCCGCTGGTTGAGCTGGCTACTGGCTCTTGACAACCGGAACTCGCGATAGATCTTGTATTGCCGAGAACGCGATATATCGTGGATGACGCGATGACCACCATGAGAGCACGTCCAACACCCAAGCTGCCCGCCTGTCAGTAGCCTGGCCGGTGTCGGACCGGCAGGTCAGGATGGCCGGCATGACCCCAGAAGCAACTGGCCGGCGGGGTTGGCTGCTGTCGGGTGATTTCGGGCGCTTCTGGCTGGGCCAGACCATCTCCAACCTGGGCAGCTCCTTCACCTTCTTCGCCCTGCCCCTGCTGGTCTTCAACCTCACCGGCTCACCCATCAACCTGGGCATCACCACTGCGGCCGAGTTCGTCCCCTACCTGCTGTTCGGCCTGGTCATCGGGGCCTGGGTCGACCGGGTCGACCGCAAGCGCCTGATGATCGCCACCGACCTGGCCAGGGCGGCGGTGATCGCCACCATCCCGCTGCTGGCCGCCACCGACGCCCTGTCGGTCGGCTGGATCTATGGGGTCGCCTTCTGTAGCGCCACCCTGACCATCGCCTTCGACGCCGCCGAATTCGCCGCCATCCCCAGCCTGGTCCCCTCCGACGACGACCTGGTCACCGCCAACGGCCGGGTCCAGGCCAGCTACTCGGCCGCCCAGATCGCCGGGCCACTGGCAGCCGGCCTGCTCATCACCATCGCGCCGGTCCAGCAGGTGCTGTGGGTCGACGCAGCCTCCTTCCTGGTCTCGGCCGGCACCCTGGCGCTGATCGGCCGGCCCTTCAACGCCCCCCGCGACACCGAGGGCCGGCGGGCGCTCCGCCGCGAGATCGCCGAGGGGCTGCGCTATGTCCTGGGCCACCCGGTGCTGCGCAACATCTCGGCCATGATGGCCCTCATCAACCTGGTCGCCGCCACCGTGTACGCCCAGCTGGTGGTCTTCGCCAAACACCAACTCGACGCCAGCGACAGCCAGGTGGCCCTGCTCTATGCCGCCGGCAGCGCCGGGGTGGTGCTGTTGTCGCTGGCCGCCGGGCCGGTGCGGCGGCGGCTGTCGTTCAGCCTGGCCGCCCTCGGCGCCCTGCTGGTTGACGGGCTGCTGACCATGGTGCTGGCCGCGACCCACCGGTACTGGGCGGCCCTGGGGCTGTGGGCGGCCGTCTCCGGCCTTGGCATCTTCTTCAACATCAACACCGTCAGCCTGCGCCAGCAGATCGTCCCCAACCACCTGCTGGGCCGGGTCATCAGCATCGCCGGCGTGCTGGCCTGGTCAGCCATCCCGCTCGGGGCCCTGGCCGGTGGCTGGGCGGTGGAGCGCACCGGCAGCGTCGCCCTGGTCTACGGGGTCATCGGGGCCCTGGTCGCCCTGCTCGCCCTCGCCTTCTCCTTCGGCCCGCTCGGCCACGCCAACCGCTACCTCCCAGCCAGCCAGCCAGCACACGCCGACACCCCATAACCCAGAGGCAAAGCCGGCACGTCCTCTATGGACCTGCCGCATCCAGGCCCACAACGGCGTGGAAGTGGATCGCCAGCATATGCTTCGCGCCCCGCTCGTCGTCCGCTGCTGGAGCTGGCTGACACGTTGTCCGGATCTACGAGCCGTGTCGACTCTGTGACTCAAGGTCTTGGGGTTGCCCCGCTTTGACGGGATAGGGCTGGTGGCTCGTTCAGGCTACTGCTTGACGACTTCCTGGTTGGGCGCGGCTTTGGCGGGGGCGCGATCGTCAGACCAGCGAGCACGAGTTCTACGACCAGCACGAGGCCAGTGGGTACCGGTCCGAGGCCGAGGCCAGGGGATCTTGGAATCCGCCCGGTGGGGACTCGATGTAGCGCAGGTGGCGTGCCATCGTGGGGGAACAAGATCAAGCCGCGGTTGGGCGGCTGTGGCGGCCTCGTCGTCGTCGGATTGCCGAGCACGGCTTCTATGACCAGCGGGCGGGAGCCAGCATCGCTCGCAGCAAGTCCTCGAGCAGCCCCGGGGGAGGACTACACGCATGGCGGACTTGGGTAGCGGCTCCTGAGGGTGCGGGCGGCTTGTCCGGTGTGGATGGGTGCCAGCCGAGGTGGAGGGTGAGGCCGGTTCCCCGGTGACCGTGGTATCGCCTTCAGGGCCGCAGGGCCGGCATTGAGTTCGTGGAGAAGGTCCTCACTGGCCTTGTGCCTTGGCCGTGATCTGTCGACTCGGCGCCGCGGCCACCTTCAGGCAATGCCAACCGAGCCAGCGTGACCTAACCGGAGCCGGTGCAGCCAGACTCGTCGCAGTGCTGTC
>Ga0111538_10015383_pt1 | contig 10062 bp, 7 predicted proteins | sample SoiMethybrSBSTD1_FD_79669 | JGI IMG/M metagenome (GOLD analysis project Ga0111538, IMG submission 79669) | Bulk soil microbial communities from a Populus tree surrounding site in Tennessee, USA - Soil MetaG P. TD hybrid SBSTD1 (version 2)... | ecosystem: Environmental > Terrestrial > Soil > Tree... | reverse complement strand
GGTCTCGACCTCGCCTTCCTCGAGCCCCACTTCGGCGTGCCGGTCGGCGGCATCCTGGGCTACGAGTTCCTCGCGCGCTGCGTCGCGGAGCTCGACATGGTCGCGGGCTCGATCGCGATCCACGATCCCGCCGCCTACGCGCTCCCCGAGGGCGGGCGCTGGGAAGACGTGCAGCTCTAAGGCCGCCATCCGTGCGACCGCGCGAGCTTCGAGGACCGCGAGGGCGTCTTCAAGATCGACACGGGCGCGGCCAACGACACGGTCACGTTGCACTACCGCGTCGTCCAGGATCTCGACCTGACGTCGGGGCGCGAGACGACGATGGCCATGGCCGGCGGCGTCGGCGGTCAGGTCGGCACGCGCATCGGCAAGCTGGCGAGCTTCCGCCTCGGCGGGCACGACTTCTCGGCGATAACGGCCGGCTTCGCGCTGGAGGACAAGGGCGCCTTCGCCGACGACTACGTGTGGGGCAACATCGGCGGCAAGCTCCTCGAGCCCTTCCGCCTGGTCTTCGACTATCCGCACGGCCGGATCGGGTTCGTCCTCCGCGAGCGCTGATCCCCGAGCCTGAGCTGGGGAACGGGCGCGCGAGACGGTATCTCTCTCGCCCCATGGCAGCGCGCGTCTCCCCGCTGGGAACCGGACGAGGACCCGAGCGACGGCTCGTCACGAACGTCGCGCCAGAGCCCGCGACTCCGGCGCAGGTGCGGCGGCGTTTCCTCGCGCTCGTCCGCGCAGGCGCGCGGCTGCGTCCGGCCGGGACGGCGCGCGCGCGGCCCCAGCGCCTGCTCGCGCCGCGCTATCTGCCGCGTCACGAAGTCCGCCTGTTCGATGCCAGCTGGTTTCTCGGGCAATACCGCTTCGACGACGCGGTCGGCTTCTTCGTGGCCTACCTCGCGCTCGGCGAGCGCAGCACCGGGCGCGTCGAGAGCCTGTGGCCGCGCTACGTCTACAAGGACTCCTCGCTCCTCTGGCGCGTGGCGAGCCACTTCGTGCGCGAGCGAGGCTCGGTCTGGATCGGCAAGGGCGAGGCGCGCACCGAGGAGCGCGGGGAGTGGGAGTACGAGTGCAGCGCGGAGGAGACGGCCAACCTGCCCTACGAGCTCCAGAACGCGCTCGACGAGCTCAGCCGGCGCGGGACGAAGCGGCGCGACGACGACGCGCTCGACCTCCTCGTGCGGCGTGCGCCGCCCGGTCGCATCGCGCCCTACGCCGACTTCACGGCTCCGCGCCGCCAGGCCGCGCAGCGTCATCACGCCGAGCACGGCGGCCGGCCCGTCGCGCGCTTCGGGCGCCGCGGCGATCCCGCGTCGCTCCGTTTCACGCGCGGCTACGAGCCCGACTTCGCCCGCGGCATCGTGGAGCGCGGCGCGTCCTCGAGCGCGTTCTTCGGCGGGCGCATCGACAAGTTCCGCGTGCTCTCGACGAACCGCCGCGTGCAGTACCTGGTCTTCGCCTCCCCCACGCACGTCTGGCTCGCGCCGCCGCAGCTCTTGACGACGGAGCTCTCGACCTATGGCCTGCGCACGCTCGACGTGCAGGCCGACGAGGAAGCCTTCCTGCCGGGCTACGAGTACCACGAGGACGGCGACAGCCAGATCCCGCCGGGCTTCGCAGGCGCGCCGCACCCCGAAAATCCCGGACGCGCGGACGCGTCGCGCTGGCTGGAGGCGCTTCCCGTGATCCGCGAGTTCCGCGCGCGCGTGTTGCGAGGGCGGCGCTCGCGCGCGCGAGGTCCTGTCAGCCCAGCTGATTCATGAAGGCCTCGAGCGAGACGCCGCGAATGGCCTCAGATGCAGGCTTTCGCGACGGAGAGGACCGGAACTGACCATTCACCTGGTCAGTGAGGACTCGCGAGGAGCGAAAGGCTCAGACGAGGCCAGTCGCGTCGTCGTAGCCGAGGGATTTCATGAATCAGCTGGGCTCAGGTGAACTGCGTGATGCCCGGCCGCGCGACGGGCGCCGTCTCGATCGGGCCCCACTCGTACTTCGCGGGCGTCAGGTTCTCCTGCGAGTTCCAGGCCTGGTCCCACGTGACCGCCTGACCCGTGTAGGCCGCCATGCGGCCCATCAGCGCCATCAGCGTCGTGCGGCACATGTACTCGCCATTGGCGATGGGCTCGCCCTTGCGGATCGAGGCGAAGAGCTCGTCGTGCTCGTTCTGGTACATGTCGTCGGGCTCGTCCGAGCGCCAACGCCAGCGCCACGCGGGCCCGGCGTCGACGTCGGCCTCCTGGATGTTCGAGCGCCCGCGCGTGCCGAAGATCCAGTCCGAGACCTCGGTCGCGACGTTGCCCGCCCACTGCCGGCACGAGCTGAAGCCCTTCACGCCGTTCTCCCATTCGAAGACCGTGTTGAAGTGGTCGTAGACGTTGCCGAACTCGGGCTCGATGCGCACCACGCGCCCGCCGCTCGACACACAGCGCACCGGATAACGATCGCCCATCGCCCACGCCAGCTTGTCGAGCGAGTGGATGTGCTGCTCGGCGATCATGTCGCCCGAGAGCCAGTGGAAGTAGAGCCAGTTCCGCATCTGGTACTCCATCTCGCTCCACTCGGGCTTGTGCCCGCGGTGCCACAGGGCCCCCGTGTTGTACGTGCACTGCATCGCCACGATATCGCCCAGCGCGCCGTCGTGGATGCGCTTCAGCGTCTCGCGCTTCTTGTGCTCGTAGCGGTAGCACAGACCCGACACGACGGAGAGGCGCTTTCCGCGCGCGAGCTCGCAGGACTCGAACACCGAGCGCACGCCGGGCGCGTCCGTGGCGATGGGCTTCTCGACGAAGAGATGCCGCCCCGCGTCCACGGCGGCGCGCAGGTGCAGCGGGCGGAAGTGCGGCGACGTGCAGAGCAGCACCACGTCGCAGCTCTCGATCACGCCCTTGTAGGAATCCCAGCCCACGAAGCGCCGCTCGGGCGGCACGTCGACCTTCGCGGCGATGTCGGCCGTGTCCGGCGACGTGGTGAGCGTGCTCCAGCACGTCTCCAGGTGGTCGGCGAACGTGTCGGCCAGTGCCCACAGCTTCACGTTCGGGTCCGCGCGCAGCGCGTTCACCGCGGCGCCCGTACCGCGCCCGCCGCAGCCCACGAGTCCGATCTTCAGCATCTCGCTGCCGCCCGGCGGGCGCAGGACTCCCGGCGACGCCGAGACGTAGGGACCGACGACGGTGGTGGCGACGGCGCCGCGCAGGAGCTCGCGACGCGAGAGGGAGACGGGCGACATGGCATGGGAGTCGGGACCGGGGACTCAGGGCGTCGAGGCGACCGAGGATAGCGGCGGCGGAAAACCCGTGGAGCGGAAAAGGTCCGTGCGCGCGCCGCGCTGCGCCAGGATGCGCGCCTCGACGCCGGGTCGGCTCGCGGCGAGCTCCAGCCCGGCGCGCGGCTCCAGCACGACGAGCGCGGTCGCGAGGCCGTCCGCCAGGGCGCTCGACGGCGCCACGACGCTCGCGAGCCGCCGCTCGGTCAGGGCCTCGCCCGTGCGCGGGTCGACGATGTGCGAGTAGCGCATGCCGTCGAGCTCGAGGAAGCGCTCGAGGTCGCCGGACGTGGACACCGCCGCGCGCGCGAGCTCGACCGTCTCGCGCGGACCCGCCGTTCCGTCGAGCCCGACGAGCTCGATGCGCCAGGCCGCCCTGCCCGGCGGTGGCGCTCCCGCGAGGACGTCGCCCCCGCCGACGAGCAGCACGCGCTCGAGACCGCGCGCCGCGAGCACCGCGCGCGCCTCGTCCAGCGCGAAGCCCTTGGCGATGCCGCCGAGATCGAGGCGCATGTGCGGCGCGAGCAGGCGCACGCGTCCACCGCCGAGGAGCTCGAGCTTCGCGTAGCCCACCGCGCTCGCGACCTCGGCGAGGCTCGCGCGTTCCGGAGCCTCCGAGAGGCGCCGCGCGCGCCGCCACTGGCGCACGAACGGGCCGACCGTGACGTCGAACGCGCCGCCGGAGGCGCGCGCGAGCTCCTGAGAGAGCACGAGCACGCGCTCGAGCTCGGGCGACACGGCGAGCGGCTCCGTCGGCGCGGCCTCGTCCGAGCGCGCGCCAAGCCGCTCGAGCTCGCTCGACGGGTCGTAGTCGCTGAAGGCGCGGTCGAGCGCCGCGATGCGCTCGAAGGCCTCGCGCGCCGCATCCTCCGCGGCGCTGCGGTAGGGCGCGTACAAGACGACGCGGAACTCGGTGCCCATGTGCGGCTCGGCGTACTCGAAGCGCGCGAGCGGGGGCCCCGCGCAAGCAGCGAACGCCGCGGCGAGCACGGCCGGGGTCGAGCGAGCGCCCGGGAACATCCGCGTCCACGGTACGCGATCGCCGCTTCGCCGTTGCTCGCACCGGGGAGCGCTCCCAAGATGTCCGCCACGTGCGCGCCCATCTGCTCCGCTCGGTTCCGCTCCTCTCGCTCCTGCTCCAGCAGGCGACGGCGCGCTATCCCGAGGCTCCGCCCGGCCTCGCGCCGGCCGTTCCGGTCGAGGGAGCCGACGCCGCCGGCGCCGCGGAGATGCAGCGCTACACCGAGGTCATCCCCGGGACCTCTGCGCGCTTCGAGATGGTGCCGATTCCAGGCGGGAGCTTCCTCATGGGCAGCCCGGACGACGAGCCCGGTCGTAACACCGACGAGGGCCCGCGCCATCGCGTGGAGCTCGCACCGCTCTGGATGGGAGCGTGCGAGGTCGGCTGGAACGAATACCAGCCCTTCCAGCTGCAGCTCGACCGTCAGCTGCGCGCCGCCGGCAAGGCCGAGGCGGTCGAACAGGATCGCTGGGCGGACGCGGTCAGCCGGCCGACGCCGCCCTACGTGCCCATGGACTTCGAGATGGGCGTGGACGGATTCCCGGCCATCTCGATGACGCAGTTCGCCGCGCGCCAGTACACGAAGTGGCTGTCGATGAAGACGGGGCGCTTCTACCGCCTGCCGAGCGAGGCCGAGTGGGAGTACGCGTGTCGTGCCGGGACGACGACGGCCTACTCGTTCGGCGACGATCCGAAGGCGCTCGAGCGGTACGCGTGGTACTTCGACGACTCGGAGGACGCCTACCACCCGGTCGGCAAGAAGGCGCCGAATCCGTGGGGCCTCTTCGACATGCACGGGAACGTCGCCGAGTGGGTGCTCGACGCACATGCGAAGGACTTCTACGGCACCCTGCCCGCCGACGCGCCGGCGGTCTCGCCCGTGAACTGGCCCACCGAGGCCTACCCGCACGTCGTGCGCGGCGGCTCGTGGGACGACGATCCGGAGCGCCTGCGCTCGGCCGCGCGGCGCGGCTCGAACAAGGGCTGGAAGATCCAGGACCCGCAGGTGCCGAAGAGCATCTGGTACCTCACCGACGCACGCTTCGTGGGCTTCCGCGTCGTGCGCCCGCTCGTGCCGCCGCCTCCCGAGCAATGGGCGCGCTTCTGGGAAGCCGACGTCGCTTCCATTCGCGAGGTGTACGAGCGCCAGCGCCACGGCGAGCGCTGAGGAGCTCGTGCCTGCGGCCGCGCTCTACAATCGCCGCCAGGCCCGACGTCTCTCCGCGGCACGACCGCGCCGCGGCCGCACTTCCATGAGCACCCAACCCTCCCGTCGATCCTTCCTGCACGGCTCCGCGGCGCTGCTCGCCGCCTCGTCCCTTGCCGATGTCGCCGCGGCGCGCACGCGTGCCGGGCGCGAGGACGTCCTGCGCATCGCGCTCGTCGGCTGCGGCGGGCGCGGGACCGGAGCGGCGATCCAGGCGCTGTCCACGGCCGGTCCCGTGCACCTCGTGGCGATGGCGGACGCATTCCGCGACCGCATCGACTCGTCCCTGGCCGAGATCGTCGCCGCGCACCCGGAGCGCGTCGACGTGCCCGAGTCGCGACGCTTCGTGGGCTTCGACGCCTACCGCTCCGCGATCGACCTCGACGTCGACGTCGTCGTCCTCACCACGCCGCCGGGCTTCCGGCCGCTGCACTTCGAGTACGCCGTGCAGAAGCGCCGCCACGTGTTCATGGAGAAGCCCGTCGCCGTCGACGCGCCGGGCGTGCGCCAGGTGCTCGAGGCGGCGCGCGCGGCGCGCGAGCTCCGCCTCAAGATCGGCGTGGGCCTGCAGCGCCACCACGACCCCGCGTACCAGGAGACGATCGCGCACCTGCACGATGGCGCCATCGGCCGCGTGCTGCTCTACCGCTGCTACTGGAATTCATCAGGAGTATGGACGCGCGCGCGCGAGGCCGGCTGGAACGAGATGACCTACCAGATGCGCAACTGGTACTACTTCAACTGGCTGTGCGGCGATCACATCGTCGAGCAGCACATCCACAACCTCGACGTGTGCAACTGGATCCAGGGCGCGACGCCGGTGCGCGCGCAGGGCCAGGGCGGCCGCGCCGTGCGCACGGGGCCGGACTCGGGCGAGATCTACGACCACCACGCCGTCGAGTACACCTACGCGGACGGCACGCGCATGCTCTCGCAGTGCCGCCACATCCCCGGCTGCTGGGAATCGGTCAGCGAGCACGCGCACGGGACGCTCGGCACGTGCGAGGTGAGCGCAGCGCGGATCGAGAGCGAGGGCGGCTGGAGCTGGCGCCACCGCGGCGATCCCGTCGATCCCTATCAGATCGAGCACGACCGGCTCTTCGCCGCGATCCGCGCGGATCAGCCGCACGACGAGGCCGAGGTCGGAGCGCAGGCCACGATGACCGCGATCCTCGGCCGCATGGCCACGTATTCCGGCCGCGTCGTCACCTGGGACGAGGCACTGGCCTCGAACCTGCGCCTCGCTCCGACGCGCTACGCCTTCGACGCCGATCCGCCCACGCGGCCGGACGAGCACGGGCGCTATCCCGTCGCCGTTCCCGGCGTCAGCGTGGCGTTGTAGCGCCGAGTGCGCTTGTCACGCGCCGTGCAGCAGGATAGGAACGGGGCCCCATGAAGCTCTCGCTCTGCCTGGCCGCCGCCCTCGTCATCGCGTTCCTCCCGGCTCGTCATCCACAGGAGAAGGAGCGGAAGAAGCACGCCGAGCCCGAGACCGTGCTCGCGGGCCACATGGAGCACATCGAAGACGCGGTGAAGGTCGTGCGGCGCAGCATGCGCGAGAAGGCGACGCCGGCCGCGCTCGCCGCGCTGGCCGAGATCGAGGGCCTGACGCTGCAGTGCAAGGCGCTCGAGCCGGCGACGGCCGCGAAGCTGCCCGAGAAGGAGCGCGCGGCATTCGTGCTCGCCTACCGGCGCACGATGGTCGACTTCCTCACGCGCCAGCTCGAGCTCGAGGCCGCGCTGCTCGACGGCGACGAGACCGCCGCGCAGACGGCGTTCGAGCGCTTCCGCGAGATGGAAGACAGCTCCCACGAGCGCTTCGCGCCCGAGGAAGACTAGCTCCCTCGGGCCGCGGAGCCCGCGCCGCGCGCGTCACTGCGGCGGGCCGATGTGCCGGATCTTGGGCTTGCTCGTCGGATCGGCGGGATCGGAACCGGCGTCGAGCTCGTCGCGGTCGCCGAACGCGTCCGAGTCGCGGTCGATGCCGATGCGACGCTCGGTGCCCTTGGGCACGGCCGTGATCGTGAGCTCGCTGCCTGCGCCGGCGAGGCTCTCCAGCGCCGCGCGTGTGAAGGTCTCGCTGGTGCGGTCCGAGCGCCACAGGTCCGAGCCGCGATAGACCCAGCCGCGCGCGAGACCGTCGACGCGTCCCTTGGCGACCAGGCCGATGTCGTTCTGATCGGCCTCGGCGACGAGCGTGTCGAGCAGCGTGTCCTGGGCGGGGCTCGGCGGTCCGGTGAGCGTCGTCTGCTTGCCGACCGCAGCATGCGTCGACTGGCTGGCGACGCCGCGTAGCTCGAAGAAGTTCGTGGTCGTGCCCTGCGGCGCCTGCGGGCCCGCGAACGCCAGCATGAACGCCACGAGGTTGGCGGTCTGCTGGTCGCTCTGCAGGGTGAACACGGGCTCGTTCACGAAGCGCGCGATCGAGTCCACGCTGCCATCGTGCAGGTAGCCGAAGCCCGCCGTGCTCTCGAGCTGCGTCAGGTCGAAACCGGTGCGCTCGTAGAGGTTGCGCAGCTCCGGGATCTTCATGCTCACGTTGGTGACGCCGTCGGTGGAGACCATCGCGAGGTGGTGCTCGCCGTTCGGCCCGACGGGGAACGGCTGGAACGAGCCGCCGACGAGCCTCAGGTCCGTGCCTGCACCCGTGGGACGCGTGTGGCACGACACGCACGCCAGCTGTCCGTTGTCGAGCAGGTTCGGCGGGCGGAAGAGGTTCTGGCCCGTGACCGCGTTGCCGTTGGGCAGCGGCTGGCCCGCGGGCCCGAAGCGCCCGGTCGTGAAGTGCCCGGGGAGCGGCAGGCTCGTGGGCAGCCCGTTGTCGAGCGTGCGGTACGGGTTCGGCGGGAACCAGATCGTCGCGAGGAAGTCCTCGAACTCCTGCATCTCGGAGGCGCTCAGGAGCTCGTCGTCGCCGAGCAGGCCGATGAACGCCGGATTGAACTCCTCGATGCCGTCGCGGTCGCCGCGCCAGTGGTGCGGCTCCTTGCCGATGATGTCCTGCAGGGTCTGCGTGAGCATCGGGCCCTTCATCGGGTGCCAGTCCTCGAAGCCCTGGTTCAACCCGGGGATGTTCGCGCCCAGGTTCTGCGTGTTGTCCACGTCCTTCATCGCGCCGGACGGGTCGCCGAGGTCCCACGCGAGCCGGTCCATGCGCCCGTCGACGTGGCAGGAGCCGCAGGCCACGACGCCGGTGCCCGACGTCGCGTGCGTGTCGTAGAGGTGCTTGCGGCCGTTCTTGATCGCCGCCGGCGACGGATCGAAGAAGGCGACGCGCTGCACCTCGCCGAGCGAGGTCGTGTCGACGACCGAGATCGCGCCCTCGAACTTGTCGAGCACGTAGAGGCGCGCGCGCCCCTCGTCGAGCGCGAGACCGGTGGGCCCTTCGCCCACCTCGATCGTCGGCCGCAGCGGCGCGCCGGTGCCGAGCACGACCACGTTGTTCGAGCCCATGCCCGAGACGTAGCCGCGCGTCCCGGCGGCGTTCCACACGATGCCGCGCGGATCGCCGAGCGACTCGTCGCGCTCGTTCTGCGGCACCGTGGCGCTCGAGTAGTCGAGGTGCGGATTCAGGTCCTCCACCGTGACCGTACCGGGCGTCGCCGCCTCGAAGCGCCCCAGGTGCGCGCGCACGAAGGTGCCGCTCACCTTGGGCTCGAAGCGGATCTCGTTGGTGGCCTCGGTGCCCACGACCGTGACGCGGCCCGTCGCCGGGTTCACGGCGATCGCCATGTTCAGGTTCATCAGCCCGTCGGCATAGCTCAAGGCCAGCGTCCCGGCGTCGATGATCGCGACGTCGTGGTCGAGCAGCGTCCAGCCCTGGAGACGGCCCGAGAGCGCCGCCTGCGGCCCGCTGACGAGATCGGTCCAGTCGCCGCCGTTGTCGTCCATCCACTGGCCCGCGCCATTGCGGCGCACGATCAGGCTCACGGGCGGCGGATCGGCGAGGTCGCCGTCGATCGGCGGATCGAACGCGCCGCCGTCGTTGGGCGGCGGGTTCACGCCACCGTAGGGGCCGGCCGGGTCGGCGACGACGTTGGGCGGGAAGCCGATGTTCATCGCCCCGCCGCCGCCGAGCACCGTCGTGCGGTTCCCGGACTCGAAGATGGCGACGTACACGCGGTCGCCGGAGGGACTCACGGCCATCGCGCGCGGGTCCTCGCCACGGATCGCGATCCGCGTGGGCGTCGCGGCGAGGTTCGCGAGGTCGAACACGAGGACCGTGTTGGCCTGCGAGCACGAGACGAACGCTCGCGCCGGCGTCCCCGCGAACACCACGTCGCAAGGCTCGTCGTCCGTCGCCAGCGTGGCCACGACGTGGCCGGCGGCGAGGTCCACGATGCTCACCGAGTCCGAGACATGGTTCACGACCCACGCCTCGCCGTTGGTCCTCGCTCGCACGGAGACCGGGTCGAGCCCCACGGAGATCGAGCCGACGAGCGCGGGCCCCGACCCGGTCAGGTCGAACACCTCGAGGCGGTCGTCGGCCGTGTTCACCGCCAGGAGCCGTGTTCCATCCGGCGTCATGGACAGGGGCGAGACGTGCGGCGTCTCCCAGTTCACGAACGCGGTCTG
>Ga0111538_10015381_pt1 | contig 10063 bp, 8 predicted proteins | sample SoiMethybrSBSTD1_FD_79669 | JGI IMG/M metagenome (GOLD analysis project Ga0111538, IMG submission 79669) | Bulk soil microbial communities from a Populus tree surrounding site in Tennessee, USA - Soil MetaG P. TD hybrid SBSTD1 (version 2)... | ecosystem: Environmental > Terrestrial > Soil > Tree... | reverse complement strand
GCGATGACGTGCGGCTGTCCAGTGATAGTCTCCCGAGCAGCGTCCCTGCCGGAAGTATGCGGCGATGCCGCCATCTATTGTGATCCAACCAATCCAGCGGACATCGCCCGGGCGATGGACCAGGTTCTTGGGGATCCCCAGTTACAGGAAGAGCTCCGTGGCCGTAGCCTCGAGCGGTCCCGGCGCTTCAGCTGGAGCCGCGCCGCACAGGAGATGCTGGAACTCATCCAGGATCCTGCCGCATGAAGGTGGCGCTGGTGCACGACTGGCTGACGACCTGCGGAGGAGCTGAACGGGTCCTGGAGCAGATCATCCGGGTACTCCCGGAAGCCGACCTCTTCAGTCTGATCGATTTTCTGCCCGAGACCGAGCGAGGGTTTCTCGGCGGTCGGCCCGTTCGCACCTCATTTCTGCAGCGGCTTCCCTGGGCCCGCTGGAGATATCGGGAGTACCTCCCGCTCATGCCCTTTGCCATCGAGCAGCTCGACTTTTCGGGATATGACCTCGTGGTTTCCAGCTCTTATGCCGTGGCCAAGGGAGCCCTGACCGGGCCGGATCAGCTCCATCTGTGCTTCTGTCACTCGCCGATGCGCTACGCCTGGGATCTTCAAAATCAGTATCTCAAAGACAGCGGGCTCGACCGCGGCTTGCGCTCGGTGCTCGCCCGCTGGCTGCTGCACGGCATGCGAAACTGGGATGTCCGGAGCAGCACCGGGGTCGACGATTATATCGCGGTCTCCCGGTTCGTCGCCCGCCGGATCCGGAAGGCCTACCGCCGCGATGCTACAGTTATCTATCCCCCGGTGGATACCGAGACCTTCGCCTTCAGCGAGGCCCGACGGGAGCCGTTCTACTTCACCGCCTCGCGACTGGTGTCCTATAAGCGAGTCGACCTCATGATCGAGGCGTTTGCCGGTCTCCCCGACCGACAGCTGGTCGTGATGGGAGACGGCCCCGAAGCAGCCCGGCTCCGGACCAGGCTGCCTCCCAATGTGCGCCTGATCGGGCCGCAACCACTGTCAGTACTGCTCGATCATCTGCAGCGCGCACGCGCCTTCGTCTTTGCCGCCATCGAAGACTTCGGCATTGCGCCGGTCGAGGCGCAGGCCTGCGGCACACCGGTTATTGCGCTGGGACAGGGAGCCGCGCCCGAGACCATCCGGGGACTCGACAGTCCCCAGCCGACCGGCGTCTTCTTCCCGCAACAGACTTCCCAGGCACTCCGGTCGGCGATCATGCTATTCGAGCGGGAGTCGTCCCGGATAGCTCCCGAAGCCTGCCGGGCAAACGCCTTGCGCTTCAGCGTGGAACGGTTCCGTCTGGAGCTGGATCAGTTTATCCGGGAGCGCTATGCGCACTTTCGCCAGGAGCTCGCTGCCGTTGCCGACTGACGGGCAGACTCCAACGTTCTGGACCCGCGGGCTTACCCGGGTTGCCGAGGCACTTGGGTTCAGCGGTCGGCGCCGTGGCCGGATCAGCCTGCCTCTGAGTGGATACACCGAGCACCGCCACCCAATCCCCTTCGTCGACCCGCTGAGCGATCAAGATCTCTCTACCTTGAACAGCCTACTCCGGTGGAACGCGTTCACCGTCGACCGTCATGGCCGCCGTTTCGGCGGAGCCGCCTGGATCGGCAAGCGCGACCGGCCCCAGGAGATCCCCGACCGACGAATCATGCTTCTCAACCAACAGTTCGCGCTGGCCGACAAGCACGTGCTGGAGCTGGGCTGCTTCGAAGGAATCCACACCGTCGGATTGTGCCAGTTCGCGCGCAAGGTGACGGCGGTCGACGGGCGGATCGAAAATGTCACCAAGACAATCGTGCGGACCAGCTTCTACGGCCTTTACCCGACAGTGTTTCAGCACAACGTCGAAGCGGGCTCTGCCCCAGTCGATCTCCTCCAGGCCGACGTCCTGCACCACGTGGGTGTACTGTATCACCTGACGGATCCGGTTCGACACCTGCTTGAGATCGGGAAGTACATTCGGGTCGGCCTTATGCTGGATACCCATTACGCGCTACCTGAGGAAGCCAGCCGCTCTTACACGGTCAACGACCAAGAGTACACCTACAAACACTTCGAGGAGCGCGGAGTGACCGATCCATTCAGCGGCCTGCATGCCCATTCCAAGTGGCTGCCCCTGGATGCGATCATCGGCCTCTTGCAGGCAAGCGGTTTCCCCAGCACAAAAATTGTCGAGACCCGGCGGGAAAGAAATGGCCCGAGAGTTCTTCTGTTCGCGAGCCGTCCGTGAAGCCACTGGTTTCCATCATCACTCCCACCTTCTCCCACCAGCAGTTCATCGCCCGCTGCCTCAGTTCGGTACTGGCTCAGGACTATGAATACTGGGAGCTCATTGTCATCGATGACGCCTCGCCCGACGATACCGGAGAGATCGCGGAGCAGTTCTCCCGACAGGACCACCGCATCCGGGTAGTTCGGCATCCGACCAACTACGGAGCCGCCCGGCTCTCCGAGACATACAACGAGGCGCTCCAGCAGTGCCAGGGCGAGCTGATTTCGGTCCTGGAAGGAGACGATGAATGGGTTCCCACCAAGCTGGGGCAGCAGGTCCCGGCATTCAGCGACGCAAGAGTAGTCCTCTGTTACGCCGACTATGACGAGATCACCAGCGATGGCCTGCTCATCACCCGGCACCGCGCTTCGGCCGCGGCTGCGCCTCACCGCTCTGGGCTCAGGGAGAACTTGGGTTTCTTCTCCGAACTCAAATCATTCGGCGCCAATACTGTCATGGTCCGACGCGAGGATCTGCTGGCCATTGGCGGCTTCGTCAATGCCGGTCTCTCTCTGGTCGACTATCCCACCTGGCTCAGGCTCGCATTCCGAGGCGATTTCGTTCGGGTATCATCGGTCCTGGGGCACTGGAGGCGGCATCAAAACTCCGTGTACTGGGCCACGGAATACCTGACGCTGGAGCGCTTGGAGCAACACTTCCTGGATCTCTTGCGCACCGAACACCAGAACCTTCTGGCCCTGGGCCTGAGCGGCGAGGAACTGGCGCAGCTGGCCCAGAACCCAGCCCGGGCGCTCCGGGAAAAACAACGGGGCCGGTCATACTTCGAGGGCAAGTACCAGCTGCTGATGGGGCGGCGTCTCAGCGCCATCGGGCCGTTCGGCCGGGCCATCCTGGCTCCGGGCACCTCCCTCCGCCATCGCCTGGGCGCCCTCGCTGGAATGCTGGCGGCTGCGACTTCACCCCGGCTCATTCTTCCGCTCAGCCGAATACGGCAGACTCCCACACCAGCCCGCAAGTGAAGGTCTCCCTGGTGATGGGGACCTTGGAAGGAAGAGAAGACCGGCTAACCACTTTCCTCGAGTCCCTGGGCTCGAGTACCCACCGCGACATCGAACTCATCGTGGTGGATCAGAGTGGACCGGGTGATCAGATCCCGGCTCTGATCTCCCGGTACCCACGGGTTCCTATCCGATATTTGCGCTCGAATCCGGGACTCTCGCGCGCGCGGAACCTGGGACTTGGCTCCGTAACCGGAAGCCTCGTCGCCTTCCCCGATGACGACTGTTGGTATCCCGCAACTCTCTTGAGTGCCGTAGTTCGTCGCTTTGGCTCTGACCCTTCTCTGGCTGGACTCGCCGGCCGCCCGGTCGACGCGGAGGGTCGCTCATCCTTTCCTCGCTGGGACCTCCGGCCCGGTCCTCTGGATCGGTTCAACGTGTGGCGGCGATGTAATTCGAACGCATTGTTCCTGACTCGAGCGGCGATCGAGCGGATTGGCGAGTTCGATGAAACGCTGGGGGTCGGTGCCGGCACTCCGTGGGGAGCCGCGGAAGACGTCGACTATCCACTCCGAATGCTGGCGGCGGGGCTGAAACTCGACTATGACCCCACCCTCCTGGTCCATCATCCGCGGGTGATGCCCAATCATGACCCGGTCAGCGCCGCCCGGGCAGAGAGCTATGCCAGGGGGATGGGCCGAGTCCTGCGGAAGCACGATTATCCGCGGTGGTTTGCGGTCTACCAACAGGTTCGCCCCCTGGGAGGCGCGTTAATTTCATTGGCGACCGGGAGAGCGGCCAAGGCACGCTATCACCTGGCGATACTGCGCGGGCGTCGGCAAGGTTGGTCCAGCGAGAAAGAGAGCGAGAGCGAGAATACTTGAGAGAGGTCTGATCGGCTCAGTGAGCGCCGCGCATGAAGAGCACTACCGGGATAGTCCGAACCAGGATGCCCAAATCCTTCCAGACACTCCAGCCGCGAATGTAGTCGGTCTCCAGGCGGATCACTTCCTCGAAGTCGGTGATGCTGTTTCGACCACTCACCTGCCAGGGACCGGTGATGCCCGGCTTCACGTCAAACCGGGTGTAATGATGATCCTCGTAGAGGTCTACCTCGCTCGGAAGGGGCGGTCGCGGTCCGACCAGAGACATATCGCCCACGAACACGTTCCACAGCTGCGGTAGCTCGTCCAAACTGGTACGGCGCAGGAAATTGCCCAGGCGGGTTACCCGGGGGTCGTCCTTTACCTTGAAGAGCCGGGCATCGGTGTACAGGCTCTTGGGCGCAAGGTCGTCCCGCTGGGCCTCCGCGTCCAGCACCATGCTGCGGAATTTGCTGATCTTGAATTGTTTGCCGCCCAATCCCAGCCGGGTCTGCCGGAAGAAGATCGGCCCGGAGGACGAGAGCCGGACCGCGGCGGCGATCCCCAGAAAGATAGGGCTGAGGAGAACCAGTCCCACCGTCGAGACGGTAAGGTCCAATGCCCGCTTCAGCAGGAGCTGGCGCCCCCTGAGACTCGGGCGGTTAAGGGAGACCAGCGGCGCGCCCCTCCGCCAGACCGTCTGGAACTCCAGTCCTCCCAGGAGAAACGATCGGCTCAAGGCGTAGAGCTGGCAGCCTGCGGCCCCCGCCGCCTCCATCACGATCGCAAACGCCTCATCGCTGAGCGCACTGGTGAGAACCAGCGTGTCTGCCCGGTTCTGCTTGATGGTTTGACAGAGACGCCGGAAACCTTCCTTTGCGCTGGCGAGCGGCGGGCTCACCGGATCGAAGGCGCCGCTCAACCAGAATTCCCGGCGGTCGGCCAGTGCGGGGTGCTCCAGGGCCCGGGCGGTATCAGGCGTCGCCCCGATGAGAAGCGCACGCGCCGCCCCCGGGCCAATGGGCCAAAAGCGACGAACGGCACCATCGATGAGGTGCCGCTCGCTGATCAGGGTGATGTCGACGATAGTGGCCAATACAATGAAGCCAGGAAGAGCCAGCGGAGAAAAATGGGACCAGAGATAGCCCCAGAACGGGAGCGCCAATCCCAGCGTCGCGCCGGCCATGATGCGTCCCGCATCCCGTCGCTGGTCGCTGGCGCCATAGGTATCCAGGACGATCAACCCGAGCAGCACCGCCGGAAGCAGCTGGACCAACGGGAGAGCGCCGGGAGGGATCAGGCTGTTTAAGACACCAGCTGTCGTCGAGCCGAACAACCGATCGTCCCGCACTTCTCGAAGCAACGACCGAAGCAGGAGTAGCGCGGCGGCATCCCCGGCCATCAGGACCATCACCCGGACCAGGGATCGGGCCAGGTGTCGCCGCATCATCTGGGGTGCATGGCGGGTCAGAGCCAGGCGCTCGAAAGCGGTCCATGCAGGCGGCGTGATGGTGCGGGCTGGTGGGACGGTGCGCGCCTCGTCGACTATTGCCGAGGCGGCGCTTATACGGGGACTGGCCGAGGACTGGCTCAGCCGCGACATGAGACAAGTTCCACGTGCACCGCTTCCGGCAAAGGGGGACCCAGAAGGCCGTGCCGGGTTCCTTGGAAGGTCCGGCTGGCCCAGGCAGCGCCGCCGCAAGAGCTACGCCACCTGCTGCAAAAATCTGCGTCCCCTCACCCGCCGGGACGCATTTTCAAGGCGAACATACCTAAACCCCTTGGTGAAGCAAGCCTAGCCTAAAGGACTAAGACCTGCGGGCGGCCGGAATCAAGGCCATTTTGGGTAGCTTAAGCAGGCGAGGAGAGCAAACGTGGGTCAGTTAGACACGTTGGAGGGTACTCGATCAGACAGCCCGGGCTCGCATCAAATCGTGGAGGTGGACGATACCGAGAACCCGTCTTTGCTGGTCCAGAACCGGAAGGGCCATGACCCCGTATCGCTCCATCAGGCCTACCGCGGCCGCGGCAAGCTGATCCGGGTTGGTGGTGCACGGAGTCCGGGTCATGATGGCCCCCACCTGCACGCTCAGGAAATCGTCCTGACGCTCCATAAGCCGGGTGAGATCGCCCGATGTCACTACCCCCACCAGGACCTGGTTCTGATCGACCACGGCCACGGTCCCTCGCTTTTCCGCCAGGAGCACCACGCATTCTCGCATCGTGGCACTAGCTGCGAGCACCGGGATACCGTCGGTGATCATCACGTCTTCCACCCGAAGGAGACGGCGCCCGAGGGCACCCGCCGGATGCAGCCGGGCAAAGTCCTGCTGTTGGAAACCGCGCTGCAACAGCAGGGTGATAGCGAGCGCATCTCCCAGGGCCAAGGCCGCGGTCGTGGAGCAGGTGGGGGCGAGATCGTGGGGGCAGGCCTCCTCCTCGACGGCACAGTCGAGCACAATTTCGGCTTGGTGCGCGAGGGTGGATGCGGGATTCCCGGTGAGCACCACGATGGTGACCCCAAACCGGCCGAGGCACTCGAGCAAGCCTCTTAACTCCTCCGACTCGCCGCTCTTGGAGACCAAAAGCGCGACATCCTCAGCGCCGACAATCCCGAGGTCTCCATGCAAGGCATCCACAGGGTGCAGAAAGATCGCCGGCGTGCCGGTGGAGGTCAGCGTAGCGGCGATCTTGCGGCCGATGATTCCCGACTTCCCTACCCCGGAGACGATCACCCGTCCCGATGCCCGAAGGATCGCCTCGGCAGCCCGCAGAAAGGGCTCACCCAAACGGTCTTCCAGCCCGGCGACCGCCGCGGCTTCCATCTGAATGACCCGCCGGGCGGACTCGAGTATCGTCTCAGGTGAGGTCTTCAACAGCAGGAGCGGCTCCTAATTGCGGACCAGCCGGCGCAGCACGCGACGCATGCCACCCAAGAAGCCGTGAGCTCCGCCAGCGCGGCTCTCCATCGCCTTGTAAGGCGGAACAAAGTTGGCATCCAGGGACCGGGCTTTCTTGGGGAGCTCTCTGGAGTCGTCCACGCCGTGCTCGAGCTGATACAGGAGCGACGGACGAACGAACCCGCGCAGCACCTGTTCCTCGACATAGTCGACGGGTATGAGCCCCTGGCCGACGAACTGTCGCAGATCACGAACCCATAGAAGGCCATTGGGATTGTCCATCGACACCCATGGCTGCGTGGGCATGTCAGTGTAATGTAGCAGTCCGGTTACGCCCTCGACGTAGCGCTCCAATGAGTTCCACGATGGGTCGATGGCAGCCCGAATATTCCGGGCTACGGCCATATCATACATCAGGGTTTCGTAGTTGAGCTCGCCTCGGTCCAATGCCGCCACGATCTCCGCCAGATCCCACCTCAACTCCTCGCAGTTGAGCAGCATCACGCTGAACTGAGGCTTTCGGCCACTTTCTCCTGGCTCACGGGCCGCCAGCAGGTCAGCGCCATCGAATGGAAGCGCCCACAGCTCCATGATGTCCCGGAAAACCTGCATGTCGGAGTCGAGGTATACCGCCCTCCCCCGAAAGCCCTTCAGCGCCGGGATATAAAAGCGCTGAAAAGAGAACGGGGTCCGCGGCCGGTTCCCAACATCCCTGGGCATCGGGAAGCTCAGGGGCGACTCGTGCAGCGGATGAACCTCGACTGGCGCTTCGGTGCGCTGCCGAATAGAAAACTCCAGGACTTTCACCGCCAGCATCTGAGCTTCCTGACTGCCGACATAGACTCGGACCGGCAACTCCACCGACTCGGCCGCTTCCCGATCGTTTTTCATCTTTCCCATCCTGATCATGTGGTGCTTATCGCGAGTCCTGAACCCTGCCCGGGGTCCCTACCGACCCCGGCGTGGCCGGGGTTTGCAATTTCGGTGACCATAACAGCACCCCGGCATAGAAGCGAATCGGAAACGGCAAGAAGGTGCGGGGCCGGATCCCATAACGAGCCAGCACCCGGAGCCGGGTCAGGCCATTCCCCTCGGCGAAGGCTCCAGTAAAAGCGCGCAAGACCTGAAGCGCCTGAGCGTCTGCAGGATGGCGCTGTTCTTCTCGTTCCACTCGCCTGAGCAGCTCGCGAGCTTGCGCCACTGCCCGGTCCAACAATGCATCGGCCCGGTGCCAGGAGGCGATCGGATCCCGCAGCGACTCCCCCACCGAGTGCTTGAGTCCAAAAGACCCTACAGCGTTCCCGCCGTGCTGTCGGTACCGGACCGTAGCCTCCGGCAGGAATACAATCTCACCCAGAGCCGCTGCGCAAAGCGCGAGCCACCAGTCGTGCATGATTACATCGGGTACCGGTGTTGCCGATTCCAGGAGCGACCGGTTGAGCAACACGGTGCTGCCGGTCACGAAGTTCTGAAGCAGGAGACGACCGAGGGGGAATTTGGCCTCGTGACTCAAGCCCTGATACTTCAGAAAAGACCGATGTACCGGAGTGAGGTCATGGCCAACCACCGAGAGGTCGGAATGGACCAGGAGCGGTTTCCTTGGGCCGGCTTGCTGCTCCCGCCTCAGCATGAGCTCGAGCTCGCGCGCAATCTTCGCCGGACACCATAAATCATCCTGATCGGCCAGCGCAACATACGGAGCGTCCAAGCGGAGGACGTGCTCCAGCAAGACTCCAAAACTGCCGGCCGCTCCAAGATTTCCCCGAGCATCGGTCAGAATCACGATCCGTGGATCTGCTCGCGACAGGGCCTGGACGATCTCCAGCGTCCGATCCCGTGAGCCGTCATCGCGTACCAGCAGCGTCCAATTCGGGTGGGTCTGATGCTGGATGCTGGCGACCTGCTCGGTGACGAATTTTTCTCCGTTGTAGCTGCTCAGCAGAATTGTAACCGGCGGAAGCTTCACTGGCGGGCCATCAGCCTGGTGGGGACCGGGTCGTCGGAGCGGGCCCTGCCGCGAGAACGGAGCAGCCGAGCCCGGCGCCTCAGCTCCCGCCCGACGGCACGGGTAATTCCGACCCACCGCCGGGCCAGCTTGGGCCGTCTGCCCGCGGCTGGCTTGAAATCGCGATCCAAGAGCCGCGCCCGACGGGGCAGCAGGAGGGACTCTTCCAGTCCGTGCTCGACCTGGTAGAGGAGCGATGGACGCACGTGCCCCAGCCGAACCTCCTGAGCCACAAGGTCGGGCTTCACGAACCGGTGGGCGACAGCGTCGAGGAGATCGCGTACCCACAGGTGCGCCAGGGGATGGTTGCGCGAGATCCACGGCTCCGAGCCATCGGGCGGATAGTACAGCACCAGCGGCTCATAGTCCGGCCCGCTGCTCCAACCAGGGTTCCAGTCCGCGGCCAGTGCCGGGCGAATTCGGCCCTGAGCCCGCTCTACCTGGCTTCGGATCGAGTCGCCCCGGCGGATCATCGAGGCCAGTTTCGGTATGGTGGCGCTGAAAGCGGGGCCCACCACCGCCATGCCCGGCTGACCCCCAAACGTTCTCTGTTCTGGAACCAGGACCTCGAGATCTCCCACCGCTGCCCTCAAGAGTGGCCGGAGATCGGCTAGAACCTGTGCCCGTGGCGGGAGCAGCACCACTGGAGCCGGTGAGGTTGGCGCTGTGTCGGTTACGGGAGAATCGACTTCCACGATCACCTGCTGCACGGTCAAGCTGCAATGTCGCCGGATCGAGTGCTGCAGCACGGACGCCGGCACGACCTCCTCCGCTCCGCAGGCGATATAGACTCTGGCGGGAGTAGGCGGGTCGAGTGGAGCAAAGTCAACACCGGTGCGCAAGATAGTGCGGGCGAACCCCGCGAACTGGAGGTCGAAGCTGGTCCGACCGTTCGCCAACAGCGTACTGTGGCTCAGGTCTTCGAACGCTCCGCTGTAAGCCGATCCGCCGTCCACCCCCAAGCTCCGTACCTGTCGAACCCCCGCATGCGCTAGGAGATTGAGCGCGGCCTCCGCGCTGAAGTAGGTGGCCTGGATC
>Ga0111538_10015380_pt1 | contig 10063 bp, 11 predicted proteins | sample SoiMethybrSBSTD1_FD_79669 | JGI IMG/M metagenome (GOLD analysis project Ga0111538, IMG submission 79669) | Bulk soil microbial communities from a Populus tree surrounding site in Tennessee, USA - Soil MetaG P. TD hybrid SBSTD1 (version 2)... | ecosystem: Environmental > Terrestrial > Soil >... | reverse complement strand
GCGGCGTCGAGGTGATCGTCGCCGACAACAACTCGACCGACGGCACGGGCGACCTCGCGGACGCCGCGGGGGAGCGGCTCGGGCTGGACTACCGGCGGGTCTTCGAGAGGGAGCAGGGAAAGGATCGCGCGCTCAACGCCGCGCTGGCGACGGTGACGACGCCGCTGGTGGTGACGGTCGACGCCGACACGCACGTGCAGCGCGAGTCACTGACGCGGCTGGTCGTACGCCTGACGGCTACACCGCAGGGTCAGCACGTGTCGGCGTGCGCGGCCGCGCTCGTCGCCGAGAACCCGCTCGCGACGTACGTCACGCGGATGCAGCAGTGGGACTACCGGCTCGGGATCAACGGCGTCAAGCGCATGCAGGCGGCGTACAACACCGCGCTCGTCGCGCAGGGAGCCTTCTCCGGGTACTGGACGGCCGACCTGCGAGCCGTCGGCGGCTGGCCCGACGCGATCGGCGAGGACATCGTGCTCACCTGGGCGATGCTCGCGTCGCAGGGGCTCGTGCAGTACGAGCCGCTCGCGGTCGGCTTCACCGCCGTGCCCACGAAGCTCGACCGCCTGCTGAGCCAGCGCTCGCGCTGGGCGCGCGGCATGCTCGAAGGCCTGCGCGCGCATCCTCCGCCCCGGCAGCCGCGTATCCTCGCGAAGCTCGTCGCGGGGATCGACTACCTCGTCCCGGTCCTCGATATCGGGATCATCTTCTTCTGGGTGCCGGGAGTCGTCCTGTTCCTCCTCGGCTACCCGCTGATCGTCGGCTGGTGGTCGATGCTACTCCTCCCGATCACCCTCGCGGTGTTCGGGTTCTTGCAGCGGTGGCAGGCACGTAACGTCTTCCGCACCCTCGACATCCATCCTCGGCGCGACAAGCGAGGCTTCCTCGGCTACCTCTTCCTCTACCAGGCGTTGACCTCGGCGGCGGCGCTTCGGGGCTACGGCCAGTACCTCGCCGGGTCGGGTCGTCGCTGGCGGTAGCGCCGGCTCGAGGTCCCGTTTCCCTCGAGCGCGACCTACCAGGAACTCAAACGGGCTCGACCGCCTTGCTCACGATCCAGGCGTGCTTGCCGACGCGCCGACCCCGGGTGAAGCCGTACTGCTCGAAGAGCTCGACCGTCGCACTGAAGAGGAAGCGGCCCTGTGCCTCGCGACCGGCGGTCACCTCGGGGATGGCCTCGACGAGACCGCCGCCGAGATGGGCGATCTGGTCGAGCGCCCCCTCCAGTCCTGCCCGGGCGATGCCTCGGCCGCGATGCTTCCTGTCGACGAAGATGCAGGTGATCCGCCAATCCGGCCGTGGTGGAGCGTCCTTGTCGTACTCCCGCTTGTGCTTGATGCCCGGGAGCTCCTCCGGGCTGCCGTACTGGCACCAGCCCTGGGCGGCGCCGTTCTCGTCGATGACGAGCGCGGCATGAGCGCGCCCGGTACGGACCCGATCCTCCTTGGCGTCGCGATAGTCGATCCCCTTCTGTCCGCACTCGGGGTGATAGCCGATGCACCAGCAGCCGCCGTAGACCCCGTTGTTGCGCTCGACGAGCTCGGCGAAGGCGTCCCATGTCGATGCGTCGAGCTGTCGGATCGCATACGGCATGGTCGGATCGTTCGCTCGTAGGGGTTTCATCGTCCTGGATCAGGTCACCGCTCTCTTCACGAGGGCTCCGATCTGCGTCTCCTCGGCGGGAGTCAACTCTTTCAGCGCGAAGGACGTCGGCCACATGGCGCCGTCGTCGAGGCTCGCCGTGTCGCTGAAGCCGAGCGTCGCGTACCTCGACTTGAACTTCGCCGCGCTCTGGAAGAAGCACACGACCTTGCCGTCCCGGGCATAGGCGGGCATGCCGTACCAGGTCTTCGGCGAGAGGGCCGGCGCGCTCGCCGTGATGAGCGCATGGAGCCGCTCGGCCATCACGCGATCGTGGTCCGGCATCTCGGCGATCCTCGCGAGCACGTCGCTCTCGCCATCCGCCTGCTTCTTGCCGCGGCGTCCTTCCGCCTTCAGCTCCTGCGCGCGCTCCCTCATCGCGGCTCGTTCCTCGTCCGTGAATCCCTTGGAGCTCTCGTCGGTCGCGGTCGACGTCCCCTTCTTGGCGGGTTTCCTCTCAGCCACTGCGAAGCACCTCCTTGGGCCGAATGAGCCCATCCGCACGACCTCCGGCGCCATCGCCGGACGGCCGGTCACCTCGGTGATCGTGCCACGTCGCAGCGAAGCTGTTACCCGGCCGGCCATGGGACTCGCGCGCGCGACGGTTTTGGTTGACACGACCTAAACATGGTGCAAGAGTAAGAGTCATGACGACCAGAGCACGTGAGGCGAAGGCCCCGCCCGGCTACGACCCGAGCACGTTCCCCGCCTTCGCGGTCACGGTCGACATGGTGATCCTCACCATGGTCGAGGGCGTCCTGAACACCCTCCTCGTTCGGCGCGGGCAGGAGCCGTTCGAGGGCATGTGGGCCACGCCCGGCGGGTTCAAGCGCCCCGACGAGACGCTCGACGAGGCGGCACGGCGCGAGCTCGCCGAGGAGACCGGCGTCGACGTCCCGAGCCTGCTGACCCAGTTCGGCGCCTACGGCGACCCGGGACGCGACCCGCGCATGAACGTCGTCACGGTCGGGTACCTCGCCGTCCTTCGCGACGTCGGCGCGATCACCGCCGGCACGGACGCGGCGCACGCCGCACTCGTCCCCGTCTCCGACATCCTCGAGGAGCGGCTGGAGCTCGCCTTCGACCACCTCGGGATCGTCCGTGACGCGGTCGAGCGCGTCCGGGTCGAGCTGGAAGTCTCGGGCATCGCGACCGCCTTCGTCGGCACGACCTTCACCATGGCCGAGCTCCGGGCGGTGTACGAGGCGATCTGGGGCGTTCAGCTCGACGCCGCGAACTTCCGCCGAAGCCTCGTCGGCGAGGACGGCTGGGTGATCCCAACGGGCCGGACCGCCCGCCCCGGGAGGGGCGGCGGGAGGCCGGCGGAGCTGTATCGCGCCGGCGGGGCGTGGAAGCACGGCGCTCCCATCCAGAGGAGCCGCCGAGAACGACTCGGGGGGCGATGATTCCTCCGCGACGACGTCGTCTAACCGGCACACAGCGACACGGAGGGACGAGACATGGGTGAGATCCACGTGCACGAGTTCATGAGCCTCGACGGCGTCATCGACGCGCCGGTCTGGACGTTCGAATACGGCTTCCAGCCGAAGATGGGCGAGGCGATCGGCGCCGTCACGGAACGGGCGGACGGGATCCTGCTCGGGCGGGTGACCTACGAGATGTTCGAGCCGGCGTGGTCGACACGGACCGTCGAGGACGATCCCGGGGCGCCGTTCTTCAACGACACGACGAAGTACGTCGTCTCCGGGACGCTCACCGAGGGAACGTGGCGGAACTCGGAGATCATCGGCCCGTACGACGCCGACCGGATTCGGCGGCTGAAGGCCGATGTCGACGGCGACATCTACCTGTCGGGCAGCGGCACCCTCGCGCGGGCGCTGCTCGACGACGGACTGATCGACGGGCTGCACCTCTTCGTGTATCCGCTCACGCGGGGCGAGGGCCCTCGGCTCTTCCGCGACGGCGCCGCGACGAGGAAATTTGCGCTCGAGGCGAGCGAGTCCTACGAGAACGGCGTCGTCTACCTGAGCTACCGGCCGACGTGATCAGGTCGGGAGCCGGGGCTCCCGCCTCGCCTCCGTGGCCGCGCTCTTGGCCCGTACGAGCGCGGTCACGACCTCGTTCACGGGTGCGGTGAGGCCGACCTCACGCGCTGCAGGCGGGATGGCGCCGTTGATGACGTCGATCTCGCAGGGGCGTCCGGCCATGACGTCGAGCAGCATCGACGGCCGCGCGCCCGCGATCCTCTCGCCGAACGCGCGCACGTACGCAACGGGGTCGTCGATGTCGACGGCGATCCCGCGCGCGCGCGCGACCTCGTACGCCTCGACCGCGCAGCTCGAGGCGACGTGCCAGGCCGACGGGTCGGCGATCACACCGCCGATCGTCCGCTCGAGGACGGCGCACGTGCCGCTGAAGCACACGTTGCAGATGAGCTTCTCCCAGACGAGCTGGTCGACGTCGTCGTAGGTCTGGACGCGGAAGCCCGCGCCCTCCCACACCTTCGCGACCCGCTCGATGCGCGGGGTCACCGGGCCGCGGCGCTCTCCGAGCCGGACGAGCTCCCAGCCGTTGTGGTGGACGTGCCCCGGCCCGACGACCGAGGCGCCGAACCCGCCGACGACCCCGATCGCGACCGGCTCCTCGCCGAGGATCGCGGCGATCCGCTCTGCGCTGCCGAGGCCGTTCTGGATCGGCAGCACGACGGTCTCCGGCCCGATCAACGGCTTCGCGGCACGAGCCGCGGCCTCGACATGGAGCGCCTTCGTCGCGATCACGACGAGGTCGCACACCCCTGGCTCCGTCGGGTCGGACGTCGCCCGGATCCGCACGGTGCGGTTTCCGCTCGCCCCCTCGACCCTCAGCCCACGGGCGCGAATCGCCTCGACGTGCTCGGGCCAGACGTCGATCGCCCAGACGTCGTTTCCGGCATCGCCCAGGATTCCGGCGTACACCGACCCCATCGCACCCGCTCCGACGACGGCGATCTTCACACCGGGAACGGTAGTGGGAGCGGCCCGCGCGCGAGCCGGACTATCGTCGGCGCATGGTGCTCGGGAGGATCGGCGTCTGGAGCGGCGCGTTCGCCGTGACGCCGGCGGCGGCTGCGCGTCCGGCGGCGCGCGAGATGGAGGGACTCGGCTACGACACCCTCTGGTACTCCGAGGGGCTCGGCACGCGCGAGTCGTTCACGAACGCCGCCGTCCTGCTCGGAGCGACGGAGCGGATCCGCGTCGCGTCCGGTATCGCGAACATCTGGGGACGGGACGCCGTCACGGCGGCGAATGCGGCACGCGTCCTCTCCGACGCGTTCGACGACCGCTTCCTGCTCGGGCTCGGCGTCAGCCACCCGCGCCAGGTCGATCCGCGCGGTCACACGTACGCACGGCCCGTCGCGACCATGCGCGCCTACCTCGAGGCGCTGGACGCCGACCCGTTCGTCAGCCCGGACGGCCGGGGCGTGACGCGCCCTCCGGTTCCCCGGGTGATCGCCGCCTTGCGCCCGCCGATGCTCCGTCTCGCCGCGGAGCACGCGCTCGGCGCCCACACGTACCTCGTCCCCGTCGAGCACACGCGCCGGGCGCGAGAGATCCTCGGCCCCGGCGCGCTCCTCGTCGCCGAGCAGAAGGTCGTGCTCGCCGACGACCCCGCTGAGGCGCGACGCCGGGCGCGGGCCGCGATCGGCTGGTACCTCGACACCGCGAACTACCTCGACAACCTCCGCTGGCTCGGATTCACCGACGCGGACTTCGCGGACGGCGGCTCGGACGCGCTCGTCGACGCGCTCATCGCCGCCGGGGACGAGGAGGCGATCCGTGCGCGCGTCCGGGCGCACCTCGAAGCGGGGGCGACGCAGGTGGCCGTCCACGCGCTCGAGGACGACGACCCGTTCGGGCGAGAGACGCTGCGCCGCCTCGCGCCGGTCCTGCTCGGGTAGCCGCCCTACTTCTTCTTCGGCGGCAGCGCCCGGGCGTACGCCGCGCCGCGCTGGACCCACGGCTCGAGCTGCTTCGCGGTGGCGACGTTCTCGTGATCGACGCGGAGCCAGCCCGCCATCGAACGGCCGCGCATCTCCATCGGGTATGCGTCGGTGCTCGCGACGAGGTCGTCGGACTCGGCCGGATCCACGCGCACCAGGATGCCGCCCTGCCCGCTGACCCCGACGGCCATGTTCCCGCCGATGAGGAACCCGAGCCCACCGAACATCTTCTGCTCCGTTACACCCGCCTCACCCGCGAGGAGCTCGCGGATCCGCTGGGCGAGACGCTCGTCGTAGGCCACCGCACGGGATGGTAGTGCTGCTCAGGCGGTCGGCCGAGCGAGGGCGGCCCCGTAGCCGGCGGCCTCGAGGGCGGTCGTGATCTCGTCGAGGATCGCGGGGTCGTCGATCGTCGCGGGGACGGCGTACTCCCGGTCGTCGGCGATGCGGCGCATCGTCCCGCGCAGGATCTTGCCGGAGCGGGTCTTCGGCAGCCGCTCCACGACGACGCACGTCTTGAACGAGGCGACGGGCCCGATCCGGTCGCGGACCAGCTGGACCGCCTCCCGCGAGATCTCGTCGTGCGGCCGCTCGGCACCTGCCTTCAGGACGACGAGCCCGAGCGGGAGCTGGCCCTTCAGGTCGTCCGCAACGCCGACGACGGCGCACTCGGCGACGTCCGCGTGGGCTGCCAGCACCTCCTCGATCGCACCGGTCGAGAGGCGGTGACCGGCGACGTTGATGATGTCGTCCGTGCGCGCCATCACGAAGACGTAGCCGCTCTCGTCGACGTAGCCGGCGTCGGCGGTCAGGTAGTGGCCCGGGAACGGGTCGAGGTACGTCTCGCGGAAGCGCTCGTCCGCGTTCCAGAGCGTGGGCGACGCGCCCGGCGGCATCGGCAGCCTCACCGCGAGCGCGCCTGTCTCGCCGGCCGGCTGCTCGGCGCCGTCGTTGTCTAGCACGCGAAGGTCCCAACCGGGCACGGCGCGGGTCGGCGACCCGGGAACGACGGGGAGGCGCTCGATGCCGAGGCAGTTCGCTGCGATCGCCCACCCTGTCTCGGTCTGCCACCAGTGGTCGATCACCGGCACGCCGAGCTTCTGCTCGGCCCACTCGAGCGTTGCCGGGTCGCACCGCTCGCCGGCGAGGAACAGCGCGCGGAAGGCGGAGAGGTCGTGGCGGCCGATGTGCTCGCCCTCCGGGTCCTGCTGGCGGATCGCCCGGAACGCGGTCGGGGCGGTGAACAGCGTCGAGACCCCGTGCTCTGCGATCACCCGCCAGAACGCGCCTGCGTCGGGCGTCCCGACCGGCTTCCCCTCGTAGAGCACCGTCGTGCACCCGTGGAAGAGCGGCGCGTAGACGATGTACGAGTGTCCGACCACCCAGCCCACGTCGGACGCCGCCCAGTAGACCTCCCCCGGCGCGACGTCGTAGACGTGCGTCATCGACCACTCGAGCGCGACGGCGTGACCGCCGTTGTCGCGGACGATCCCCTTCGGCTGACCCGTCGTGCCCGACGTGTAGAGGATGTAGAGCGGGTCGGTGGCCTCGACGGGGACACACGCGGCGGGCTCGGCGCCCGCGAGCGCGTCCTCCCACGAGAGGTCGCGTCCCGGCTCGAGCTCGCATTCCTGCTCGGGGCGCTGCACGACGATGCAGCGCTCGGGCTTCGCCTCGACCATGTTGATCGCCGCGTCCAGCAGCGGCTTGTAGGCGACGATCCGCCCCACCTCGATCCCGCACGACGCGGTGACCACAGCCTTCGGCCGCGCGTCCTCGATCCGGCTCGCCAGCTCGTTCGCGGCGAAGCCGCCGAAGACGACGGAGTGCACCGCCCCGATGCGCGCGCACGCGAGCATCGCCACTACCGCCTCCGGGATCATCGGCATGTAGACGATCACCCGGTCACCTCGTTCGACGCCCGCGGCGCGAAGCGCACCGGCCGCCCGCGCGACGAGGTCGCGGAGCTCCCGGTACGTGAACGTCGTCGTCGTGCCCGTCACGGGCGAGTCGTGGATGAGCGCGAGCTGGTCGGCGCGACCGCGGTCGACGTGACGGTCGAGCGCGTTGAAGCAGGTGTTCAACCGGCCGCCCGCGAACCAGCGGTAGAAGGGGGCGCGTCCTTCGTCGAGCACCTTCGCCCACGGCTCGACCCAGTCGATCGCCCCGGCCGCCTCGGCCCAGAACTCCTCTCGCTGCTCGAGCGAGCGCCGGTACACATCGTCGAAAATGGACATCGCGGCTCCGGTCACGACGATACGCGCCGGGCAGGGGCGTGGTCAAAAGCACGTCGCCGCCCACGCCGCTCCCCACACGACCGGCCCTAGTCGTAGGGCGCTCTCGTCGCTTCCGTGCTCACGCCGCGATCTCGCCGTGCCCGGGCAGGATCTCGAGCGCCGGCCGGATGTTCTGGTTCAGCCGGAAGCGGTTCTCTGGGTCGTACCACGCCTTGATGCGGGCCAGCCGATCGTGGTTCGCGCCGTGAGGACGGCCTCCGCAGATCCTGGACGCGGCCGCCCGGCTCGCCACCGTGGAGGGGCTCGAATGCCTCTCGATCGGACGCCCGGCCGAGCACATCGGCATGAGCAAGAGCGGCCTCTACGCGCACTTCGGCTCGAAGGAGGAGCTCCAGCTCGCCACCATCGAGACGGCGTCCCAGATCTTCCAGGCGCATGTGGTCGGCCCGACCGAGTCCGTCGAGTCCCCGCTCGCGCGGCTCGAGGCGCTGTGCCAGGCGTTCCTCGACCTCGACCACCTCGAGCACCGCGTCTTCCCCGGCGGCTGCTTCTTCGCCTCGGCCGCGGCGGAGTTCGACACGCATCCCGGCCCCGTCAAGGAGCAGATCGCGTCCTACTCGAAGGGCTGGCTCGTGCTTGTCGAGGAGCTGGTGACGCAGGCGAAGGAGCGCGGCGAGCTGGACGGAGCGGAGGATGCAACGCAGCTCGCCTTCGAGCTCGACGCGTTCCTCCTCCACAACGACGCGGCCACGCTCGATCAGGCCCGCACCGCTATCGGCACGCCTTCGGATCGCTCGCCCGCGCTGAGCGGCGTTTTGCCCGCCCGGGCGACGGGTATCCCCCGCCCCGCAAGGCAACACCGGAAGGAGGCAGCTCATGACCGGTCGTGTCGCAACCGCCGAGATCGACATCGACGCCGCGCCACAGGACGTCTGGGACGCGCTGACGGACCCCGACCAGATCGCGAAGTACATGTTCGGCTCCCGGGTCGAGAGCGACTGGGTCGAGGGCAGCCCGATCACCTGGAAGGGCGAGTACGAGGGGCGGGCCTACGAGGACAAGGGCAAGATCCTCGAGGTGGAGCCCGGTCGCCGTCTCAGGCTCACGCATTTCAGCCCGCTGAGCGGCGCCGAGGACGTCCCTGCGAACTACCACACGCTCCTCTACGAGCTCGAGCAGCACGGGTCGCACACGCACCTCTCGCTGAGCCAGGACAACAACAAGAGCGACGAGGAGGCCGAGCACTCCCGGGCCAACTGGGAGAAGATGCTCGGCGAGCTGAAGCGGGTCGTCGAAACGGCGTAGCGGAAGCGTCGCGGGCTAGCCCGCGATCTCCCAGATGTGCCCTCCCGGATCGCGGAAGCTCGCGGTCCGGATCCCCCACGGCCGGTCCATCGGGCCGTTCAGGAGCTCGACCCCGCGCGCTGCCAGATCCGAGCACGTCGCATCGACGTCGCCGACCGGGATCGTGAACTGGAAGCGGGAGCCGGCGTCACGGCCGCCGACCTCCGCGGGCTCGATCAGCGCGCGTGCCGCCTCGACCTTCAGCAGGTTGATCATCGTCTCGCCGAAGGTGAAGACGGCGGACGCGTCGTCCTCGTACGAGACGGGGAGGCCGAACGCCTCTCGGTAGAACGTCTTGGTCGCCTCGAGGTCCTCGACGAACAGCGTGATCGCTGTGATGCCCTGCGGCCACGCGCCCTTGTCCGAATCGAGTCCGGCCACGGAGATGCTCCTCTCGATCAGGTGTCGATCGTTAGGACGACGCGGGACCTCCGAACTCATCGGCGGCCGCGTCAGATGTCCAGCCGCTCGTCCTCGAGGTCGAGGTCCCGCCCGACGCGGATCCAGACGTCGTTGCTGATCGCGCCCGCCCGGCGGAGCTCGACGAGCGCCTCGCGCTCGGCGTCCAGCAGCTCGCGACGCAGGCGCTGGTAGTCCTGCGAGCGGCTCTCGACGGCGCCGTCGTCCCCGTCGTCGAGGCGCGCGCGGAAGCGCGTCGTCCGGAAGTTGTAGGCGCCGCGGACGCGCTCCGCGGTGTCCTCGCGCACCCAGTCCTCGTCGAGGAGCTCCTCGAGGCGCGCCAGCGCCGCCTCCGCCGCGCGGATGCGCGCCTCCGCGTCCTCGCGCTCCTCGAGGCCATCGTCCTGGAGCCCGAGCCACCGGATGACGAGCGGCAGCGTCAGGCCCTGCCCGACGAGCGTGGCGAGGATGACCATGAAGGTCAGGAAGACGACGAGCTCGC
>Ga0111538_10015379_pt1 | contig 10064 bp, 10 predicted proteins | sample SoiMethybrSBSTD1_FD_79669 | JGI IMG/M metagenome (GOLD analysis project Ga0111538, IMG submission 79669) | Bulk soil microbial communities from a Populus tree surrounding site in Tennessee, USA - Soil MetaG P. TD hybrid SBSTD1 (version 2)... | ecosystem: Environmental > Terrestrial > Soil >... | reverse complement strand
CGGGCCGCCGGCGCAGCGCCTCGACGATCCATGCGTGATGGTCGGGGTCGTTGCCGACGTGGTAGAGCGCCACGTCGGCGCCGTCGGCCGAGCGGCGCGCCCAGAGCCGGGTGCGCGGGCGCACCACCTCCAAGTCGAGCCTCCGCCGTAGCTCCGGAAGCAGCATGGCGCTGTAGTCGGCCACGCCTGAACGCGCCGGAGGCAACGGCGAGTAGTAGGCGACCTTCAAGCGAGCAGCCGGTCGATCACGCGGTCCCACGACAACAGCTCGGCCGCGCGCCGACCGGCCTGGCCCCAGGCCTGCGCGTCTTCCGGGTGCTCGCCAAGCCACGAGCACGCCTCCGCGAGCGCAGCCGCGGCGGGTTCGCAGACGAGGCCGTTCTCATGGTCCCGAACCACCTCTAGCGGCCCCCCGGCGTCCGCGGTCGTGACGACCGGCTTCTCGGCAAGGAAGGCCTCGTACGGAACGAACCCGAAGTCCTCGTCGACCGGCGCGTAGTAGACGGCCAGGCAGCGCGCGTAGAGGTCGGTCAGCTCCTCGCCCGAGACGCGGCCGGCGAAGACGGCCCGGCCGTCGAGCCCGTTCGCCCGCGCGACATCCTCGAGCCGCTCCCGGTCGGGGCCGTCACCGGCGATCACGCAGCGCAGCGACGAGCGCACGGCGAGTGCCTCCAGCAGCAGGTCGACGCGTTTGGCCCGGTCGAGCCTGCCGACCGAGAGCACGAAGTCGCCGTACTCGTCGCAGCGGTAGTCGAGCTCCTGCGGTGGGCACGGCAGCGCCTCCGCTGTCAAGCCGGTGGACCGCTCCAGCCGCCCCGCCACATTGGCCGAGGTCGCGAACAGCGCGCGCGCCTCTCCGAGCGCCAGCCGGTCGAGACGGTGGACCGCCCGCCGCAGGGCGCGTCCCTCGGGCGACTGGTCGAACTGCCCGAGGTCAGTGCCGTCGAGCTCGTACGCCTGCCGGAACTGGTGCAGCAGCCAGACGACCTTGCGCGGGTGCCGCACGGCGTACGAGGGGAACTTCGTCGCGATCACGAGGTCGATCGGCCTCCCGTCGGACTCCTCGAGGTCGAGCAGCCGCCAGAGGAACGCCTGCGTCAGGACCCGCTCCCCGGGATACCACTTGAACGGCACCGTCACGAGCTCGGCCTGGTGATCGCGCGCGCGCAGCTCGTCGACCAGCCGCTCACTGAGAATCTCCGCGCCTCCCCAAGCGAAAGGCACTTGCGGCAGGCAGACGGCGATTCTCATGTGTGCGCGACGATCGCGTAGTCGAGCGGCCCGAACAGCAGCTCGTTGAGGCGGCTGACGTTCGCCGCGAGCACCGGGTCGTCCGGCTCGGTCAACCGTTCTTCCGGCGCGTTCAGGTAGCGCAGCTCCACGCTGTCGAAGCCGGCCTGGCGCGCCAGCAGCTCGAGCGTCTCCGGCACGAGCGGCTGGGCGTGCGTCAGGTCGGCGTAGTAGTTCCGCAGCGCGAGCGGCGAGAGCGGGTTGATCGTCTCCGCGACCAGCACCCCGCCCGGGCGAAGCTTGATCGACGCGAGCTCGAGCAGGCGGACGAGCGTGGTCGCCGGTAGGTGCTCGACCAGCTGCGCCGCGAAGATTCCGCCGAGCGAGCCGTCCTCGAGCCCCTGCAGGTGCTCGACCGCATCGGTCTGCTCGACGTCGAGCCCTTCGCCGCGCGCGTACGCGACCATGTCCGCGTCGAGGTCGACGCCTCGCCCCTCGATCCCGGCCTCGCGCAGAAGCACGAGAAACTCCCCACGGCCGCAGCCCACATCGAGCACGGGCCCGGCCTCGCGAAAGTCCTCGACGTACGGCCGCTGCCGTTCGCGGATGGTCTCGGTCGAGCCCCGCATGCGGCTCTCGAACGCGAAGTAGTCGGGGACCACAACAGGCGCCGAGACGACCGGAGCGGGGTGCGGAGCCGTCGTTGCCGGCGCCCGCTCGCGCCGTTCGACCCTGGTCAGCCGTTCCTCGAGCTCCACCGTCCGGGCCTCCTCCACCGCCGCCTGAACACCGTCGATCCGTTCGGAAAGCGCGTCGACCAGCCGGAGAACCGCGGCGTTGAAGCGCCGCTGGTCGCCGGCGAGAGGCTCGACATACCAGCGCATCGCCTTCCGCAGCACCGACTTCACCGGCGTGAGCGCAATCCCGCGTGCGCGCCCGAGCGGGCCCGGGCGGCTCAGGAACGGGCGCTCCGCGCTGACGGCCCAGAGCGAATCGGCCTCGCGGCGGCGTGCCGAGTAGCGGTCGCCGGGGGCGCCGTGGCTGTCCGCCTCGCCGCGCTCGACCTCTCCGCGCAGGCGCGACACGATCGCCTCGAACTCAGCCTCCTGGGCCGTCAGGCTGTCCTCCGACACGTCGCAATTGTAGGCAGGAAGCCGGTTCCGGTCCCTCTAGCGGGCAGGCGGTTCCGCCTCCCGCAGCCGGTTCTCGAGGATCGCCAGCCGCTGAGCCAGGATCGTGTTCTGCTCCGAGAGACGGGAGATCACGGTTGAGTAGTGGAGCAGCACGAGCAGGATGAAGAACGCGGCGAGGATGAACAACGCCGACGGCGGGTAGGCGATCCCGACGAGGTCGGACGCCTTGCCGAGCAGGCTCCGCCAGACGGCGAGCACGAAGATCACGACTCCGGTCAGCAGCCACAGCAGGGCGTAGCGCTCCTGCAGGCGGCGGCTGCGGATCAGCTCGAGGATCACGAGTAGGAGGATCACGGCAGCGATCGCGGCCGCGATCGAGACACGGAACGGCGTCATGGCTCCTCCTGAGGCGTCGGGTAACGGCGGAACAGCCCGATGAAGAGCGCGAGCAGGACCTTGATCATGTAGTAGGCGGCGCGCAGCGTCGTGATCGACGAGTTGCCCGTCTCGCGCACGCGCATCTGCACCGGTACCTCGACCATGCGCAGGCCGTGGCGCGAGAGAACGAGGATCGACTCGACCTCGGGGTAGTCGTGCGGGTACTGCGCCGCGAAGAGGCGGAGCGCCTTCCGGTTGACGGCGCGGAAGCCCGAGGTCGTGTCGCTCACGCGCTGGCCGACCATCAGCGAGACGACCCACGCGAAGATGCGGATCCCGACGCGGCGCACGCGCGTCCCCCGGTAGCCGCCGCCCTCGGCGAAACGGGTCCCGACGGAGAGATCTGCGCGGCCGTCGAGAATCGGCTCGAGGACCGACGCGATCTCGCTGGGATCGTGCTGCCCGTCGCCGTCGACCTGGATCGCGAGCTCGAACCCGTGCTCGAGGGCGTACTGGTACCCCGTCTGCACGGCACCGCCGATGCCGACGTTGAACGGCAGCGTGATCACATGCGCGCCGGCGGCAGCCGCGGCGGCCGAGGTGCCGTCGGTCGACCCGTCGTCGACGACGAGCACGTCGAACTCTGGGTCCTGCGCCCGGATCTCCCGGATCACGACGCCGACCGAGCCGGCCTCGTTGAGCGCCGGCACGATGGCGAGCCGCCGCAGGGCGGTCAGGCGCCGCTCCGGCCGGGAGGGTGCAGTCGATGCCAGCGACTGGGCCATATCCAGCGGTGCAGACTAGCCTCGACCGATGAACAAGCCGTAAAGGTCATCGTCGCCTGCCCTCCAGCGCTTGCTCGTAGATCTCGAGGTGGCGGTCGACGACGAGGCGCCAGCCGTGGTGGCGCTCGACCCACTCGCGGCCGAGCTGCCCCACGTGCGCCCACTCGCCGTCGTCGGCCGCCAGACGCCGAAGAGCGGAGGAGATCTGCTCGGGCGTTCGCGCACCGACGACCGGTGGGAGCTCGGGAAAGCACCACCCGTGGAGATCCGGGTCGAACGCCATGACCACCGGTGTCCCGCACGCCATCGCCTCCGGAGCCACCGCACCGAACGTCCCGATCAGGAACTGGTCGCAAACGACGTCCGCCGCGCGGTAGGCGTCGATGAGGCGCACCTTCGGCAGCGGTGCAGACCAGCGAACGTTGCTCTCGATCCCGAGCTCCTGCACGAGGCGACGGCTGCGATCGACCTCCTGGCCCCAGTCGAACAGGAGGAGGAGCGCCTTCGGGCGCTGGGAGTGGACGAAGTCGGCGAACGCCCGCAGCAGGCGGTCGAGGCCCTTGACGTGCCAGTCGTGCCGTGAGGGGCACAGCAGCAGGAAGTCGAAGCCGTCGCGCTCCACCTCGGCGCGCAGCTCGGACGGCCCCGGGCAGTACCTCGTCTCGTCGAGCGGGTGCGGAACGAACGAATAGCTGCGCTCCTCGAGACCGAGAAGCCGAGCCTGCTCGACGACGTCCGGGTTGGTGATGATCACCTGGTCGGAGAGCCGGTAGCCGAGAGCGAGGAGACGCCCTCTCCAGAAATCCTGGAACGGGTATTCGCGCATCGTCCCGTGCTCGAACGACACGTACCGAACCTGTGGGAGCCCGAGCGGAAGGAGCGCAGCGTGCAGCCCGTAGAGCTGGACGACGTCGTACTCGCCGAACAGCGTCTCCAGCGAGCCGACTCGTCGGTCCAGCCTTCGCTTCCACATCGAGCCGTGGGCGAGGTCGAGGACCCGCAAGTCGCTCCCGAGCGCGGGTCGCAGCGACGCGTAGAGGGGGCGAAGCTGCCGCCTGCGCAAGGCAAGGCGCGGGAGCTCCGCGAGAACGCGCAGTCGCTCCCCGAGCCAGGGCTCTTGACCGAAATCAGGGTCCCAGAACCGCAGTCCCAGGACCCACTCCGGCCGCTTCCATCCCACTGCTGCCGCGTGAGGCGCGAGCTGCTCTTCCGGCTCGAACGCGCCGGCGAGGTCGGCTTCCTCCCACTCCGGCTGAGCGAAGATGTGCCACTCGTCGCAGAGAGCATCGGCTTCGATCCCCGCCCTCCTCTGGAGCTTCGCGTTGAGGTAGGCATTGTTCGCGACGTTGCCGACGTGGAGGACGCGCAAGGCCTGCTTTCGGGCAGGGACGGAAGTGCGCAACGCTAACCTTTCACCCGTGGCCGCGCGCGGTCCCGACGAGGAAGCTCCGCCCCGCCGGCCCGGACACATCGTTCAGATCGGCAAGCAAACGCTGGTGTACGGGCTGAGCGGCGTCTCGCTGCAGCTCGTCGGCCTGTTCACGCTCCCGATCTTCGCCCGCGTCTTCAGCGCCAGCGAGTACGGTGTTCTCGAGCTGGCAACCGTCGGCATGTCCGTTGCGATCACGCTCGTCGACGCGGGGATGACCTCGGCCTCGCAGCGAAGCTTCTACGACTACGACGACTCGCGGATCGAGCAGCGCCGCAGCGTGATCTCCACCGCGCTCTTTTTCTCCAGCATTCTCGCCTTCCTCTGCGCGATCGTCGTGATCCTCGCGCGCGACCCGCTCTCGCGCTGGCTCTTCGACGGCGAGCAGCACGACACGCTGGTGATCGTCGTCGCCGTCTCGTTGCCGCTCATCAACGCCGCGAACCTGGCCCGCCAGACGATGAGGCTGCGCTTTCGCGCCTGGCGCTTCGTCATCTCGGCGGCCATGGCCGCGGTTGTCGCCGCCGTTGTCGGCGTGATCGCGGTCACGGCCTTCGACGCGGGGGTGACGGGTGTCTTCGTCGGGATCATCGCCGGCAACGCGCTCGCGATGGTGTACGGCCTGATCGTGATCCGCGGCGATCTGAGCCATTCGTTCTCGCGCTTCCAGCTCGACCGGATGCTCCGGTACGGAGTGCCGCTGATCCCCACGGCGCTGGCGCTCTGGGCGCTCGCGTTCCTCGATCGAATCATGCTCAGCAGGCTCAGCACGCTCGACGAGGTGGGCCAGTACGCGGTCGCGAACCGCGTGGCAAGCGTCCTCTCTCTCGCGGTCGTAGCGTTCACGACGGCTGTCGGCCCGCAGCTCTTCTCGCTTTACTCCACCGATCGCGAGCTGGAGAGGTTCATCCGAGCACGGGTGCTGACGTACCTCACGGTCGTGCTCTGCTTCGGTGGGATCTGCCTCGCGCTCTTTGCGCAAGAGATCGTCCAGATCCTCGCCCCTGGCTACGACAGCGCCTACGAGGCTGTGGGGCTCCTGCTCCTCGCAATCATCTTCTTCGCCATGTCCGGCCTGACCATGGCCGGCATCAGTTACACCCGTCGATCCGGATTCTTCGCCTTCGGCGCCGCCGTCGCCCTCGTGATTCATGTCGGGCTCAACTTCGCGCTCATGCCGTCGATCGGAATGCTCGGGGCGGCGATCTCGACCCTGGCCGCATATGTCCTCCTCGCCGTGGGCTACCTCTTCATCTCGCAGAGGCTTTACCCGACCCGGTACGAAGGGCGGAAGGTGTTCGTGACGCTGGCGCTCGCGATTCCGCTCGGAGCCCTCGGCGTTGTACCTCTCGGTCCTCCCGTTAGCGAGTTGACGCTGAAGCTGCTCGCGATCCTCGTCTTCTTCGTCGGGATTCGGGTCCTCCACGTGGTCGGGCCGGAAGAGACTCGCGAGATCAGGAACCTCCTAGGCGGACTCTTTCGGCGCCCGGCGCAGGCTCGCGCATGAGCGCAAACCGACCACTCGTGAGCGTGATCATGCCGACCTTCAACGCGGCACCGTTCGTCGCTGAGAGCATCGAGAGCGTCCTCGCCCAAACGTACGACCCGATCGAGCTCCTCGTCGTTGACGACGCCTCCGAGGACGACACGCCGCAGATTGTCGAGGAGTACGCCCAGCGCTACCCGGAGCAGGTGCGCTTCCGCCGCGGGACTGAGCGTTTCGGCCCATGCCGCAGGCGCAACGATGCCCTGGATTTCGCCGGCGGCTCCCTGATCGGCTGGCTCGACCACGACGATCTCTGGTCACCCGAGAAAACGGCCAAGGAAGTGGTGGTGCTACAGGCACGGCCAGATGTCGGGCTCGTCTACAGCGGCTATGAGGCCTTCGATTCCGACACCCGCGAACCGATTCCGTGGCGCGATCGGGACTCCGAAGCCGAGGGCGACGTGCTGGTCCCACTCTTTGTGCGTGGATGCTTCGTCGGATCGCTGACCGCTCTCTTCCGCCGCGAAGTGCTAACGCGGCGGCATCTGAGGCTTCGCGAGACCGACTTCTCCTTCGGCGACGACTATTACCTCTGGCTCGTACTGTCGCTTGACTGGAAGGTCGCAAGGATCGACGAGGTGCTGGCCTACTACCGGAGACACGGCGGCAACGAGAGCGAGCGCCTCGGAGAGACCAACTTCCACTTGCTCCGTATCGCGCTTCTGCAGGAGTTCCTCGAGGAGTTTCCCGAGGCGGTCCCGCGCCTTGGCAAGTGGCGACGGCGAGGCCTCGCCGGGCACTACCTGCGTGCGGGGCACTACGAGCTCACGCGGATTCCGTCTCGCCGTGCACAAGGAGCTGCATCGATCACTCGCGCGGCCCTGCAGGCGCCGGGTTATACGCTTCGCCGCCTCTCCGCGAGCGATGGAATGAGAGAGCAACCGTGAGCACCGCCACCCGTTCGAGATATTCGAATCGCGCAAAGAACTTCGTCATACGCGCGGCGTTCTGGTGGCAAAACCGGCGCGTCGTCGGCCCGTTCCACCGCCTGTTCTATAACGCCGGGTGGTTTACTTGGTCCGACACGAAGTGGCTCGGTGTGCCAGCCCAAAAATGCCCGCTCGACCTTTGGGTGTACCAGGAGATCCTCGAGGAGCTTCGGCCGGCGGTCATCGTTGAGTCCGGTACTGCGTTTGGCGGTAGTGCCCTCTTTCTCGCGTCGATATGCGATCTCCTAGGGCGGGGAGAGGTCATCACAATCGATGTCGACCCCTACCCCGATCGCCCGGTTCACGATCGGATTACGTACGTCACGGGCTCCTCAACAGCGCCTGAGACGGTCGAACAGGTTGCGGCGCTGATCGGCGATCGAGAGCCGGTGCTCGTCATCCTCGACTCCGACCACACTGAGAACCACGTGCTCGAAGAGCTGCGGGTCTACCGCCGATTCGTTTCCCCCGGCAGCTATCTCGTCGTGGAGGACACCAACGTCAACGGGCACCCGGTGCTCGACGATTTCGGGCCCGGTCCCACCGAGGCCGTCGAGGCCTTCCTCGCCGAGGAATCAGCGTTCTTCGTCGACAAGACCCGGGAGAAGTACTTCCTTACGTTCAACCCCAACGGCTATTTGTGCAGGAAGTCGCGGCCGCTCGACTCGAACCCGGTCCCTTAAGCGCGGATGGGACCAATGGCGTCGGTGTTCCGACGAGCGGCCGTTGTGAGCCGAAGCGTCCGTACTTCCGGGATACGTGCGACGTGGCTCGCGCTCGGCGCATGGCGTCACAGCGCGAATCAGAAGCCGGTGGAGTTCGCCGCTCTCATCCGACTGCTGTCGGACCGTGAGCTGAACGTCGTCGTCGAGATCGGCACGGCTCATGGCGGGACGTACTGGGCGTGGTGCCGCCTCGCGATACCCACCGCGCACCTGGTCAGCGTTGACCTTCCCGGAAACGACGACTGGACTGCTCGCGTACGCACGTATCCACGTCCGAGGCAGACCCAAACTGTGATTCGCGCCGACTCGCATGATCCGGGGACCGCCCGGTCACTCGACGGGCTCAAAGGGTCAGTCGACCTGCTCTTCCTCGATGGTGACCACAGCTACGACGGGGTGCGTGCCGACTTCGAGAACTATGCGCCCCTCGTCAAGCCGGGTGGCCTGATCGCGTTCCACGACGTGGAGTCCACGAACCATCCTGCCTCCCAGGTCGACCGGCTCTGGACGCAGCTTCGCGACCTGTACGACTCGCACGAGATCATCGACGCGGTCGATGACGAGCAGAGCGGGCGTTACGGGATCGGCGTCCTCTTCTGGCACGGTCCCGAAGATCTCGCGAAGTGGCCTCCACCCCTAGTCGAGGCTGAGCAGATCTGATTCGCTGCAGGCAGCGGTGACGCGCTCGGGGGTGAGCTCTCCGACCTCTTTGTCGAACACCTCGCAGAACCGCTGGTACGCAGAGGCCGCTCCCGCCTGCCCCATGTAGTACGGCTCGTTATGGCCGGCCGCCCACGTGTAGAACCGATTCGTCGTGTCGCGGGATTCCGCAATGGCCCGGAGGGTGCCCCTCCCGAGGTGGATCAGGTAGCCGCGTTCGACGAACGGGAAGGGGACCAAACGGAGGCCGTCGGCATCAGCAGCGACCTGCATCCCTGTGGCAGGCGCGCCGTCGTCGAGAAAAGGCGGGATCGACGGCTGCCACATCTGGACGGGATCGAGGATCAGCGAGAACGGCGAAAGCATCGACGGGTTGTTCCGGAGGGCGCGCCTGGTCATCGGATTCGCCTGGATCTGGCCGACCGCGGCTGCGCCCGTGCCGTCGAACGCTTCGAGGGGGTCCCGGGCGGCATCGCGGCGCAACACGACGACATCGGAATCGAGCGACCACACGTACTGGATCCGATCTGCGGGATCCACCGACTCCTGCCGGTCGGCGAGCCACGAGATTCCCTGGTTCAGGCCCGGGCCGTGATACTGCTGCTCGGAGTTCGCAACCAGCTGAATCAGCTGCGCTTCGGCGAGCGATTCGAGGATCTGGCGCGAGGCGTCTGTGGACCCGTTGTCGACCACGACGACGATCGCGAACTCAGATCGTCCGAGTATGCGGTAGAGGGAGAAGAGAAGCTGCGAGATCAAGCGCGCGGTGTTGAAGTTCACGACCACGATGCCGAGGCGCGGCCGGCCGCGGCCGGCCCGGTCGGGGGTGCGCGGCCACATCGTCCTGGGAGTCGCTGCGAGTTCTTTCCGGGCGCGAAGGTAGTGCCGACGGAGGCGCCAGGCCAGCGCCGTTGCAACAGGGCCTAACCCTTCTAGGCGCATCGCGGCATGCCGGATGTCAGCCCGCAGGGTCATCGGGAGAGCTGCCGCTCGCCGAGCTCCACTTCGGGCTTCGGCCCCCAGAGCCCGCGATAGATCTCGTCCATCTTCGCCCCCACACTCTCCAGCGCGTGGTACTTGCGCACGTACCCGGGGCCGCGAGCCCCGAGCCGCTCGCGCTCCTGGCGATCGAGGACGAGACGCCGGAGATCCTCGACCAGCGTGTCCGGATTCGCGCTGACGATCGGACTCTCCGCCCACTCCGGATGGAACGGCTCGAACCGCGGGTTGAGGTAGCAGAGGACCGGCT
>Ga0111538_10015376_pt1 | contig 10065 bp, 7 predicted proteins | sample SoiMethybrSBSTD1_FD_79669 | JGI IMG/M metagenome (GOLD analysis project Ga0111538, IMG submission 79669) | Bulk soil microbial communities from a Populus tree surrounding site in Tennessee, USA - Soil MetaG P. TD hybrid SBSTD1 (version 2)... | ecosystem: Environmental > Terrestrial > Soil > Tree... | reverse complement strand
GCGCAGGCGGCCGAGCGTGAACAAGTCCGAATGGTGATCAATCTTGTCGCCGGTGTGAAAATGCCGTTCCCCGGCAATTTGCGCAACATTGTCGCGCGCACCGAACGCGTTCAGCTTGACACCAATGGCGCCACCGTCGCCTGCCTGCGCCTCGATGATAAGCAGAGGTGGTGTTACGAGCACATCGCACCTCTCGGTGCGCGCGCCGAGATGCTGCGCGTGCGCAGTGAACCTGCGGATGGCCCGCTGGTTGGTCAACTCTATCAGTATGTTGATGATTATGACCTTGACGGTGCGGTCGACGTGGGCAGCACCACAAAGCTCGAAGGGCAGCCCTATGCCCCCATCGGGGTGGTGAGCCAATTTTTTCATCGCGGGACCAACCGTGGTGACCAATTCCGCGGCGACTATCAAAAGCTCTACGACGACGGCATCCAGATTGCGTTGAAGTATCTTGGCGAATAATGCCAGTGCGCCCGTGGGTTGCGCGCATGGCCTGCCGCGTCATGCGCGCCACCCTCCCTACTGCCTTGTGCACAAACGGACGCGGCCGCCTGAGCGGCGCAAGGCCGGTCATGAGCAGCTGCGGCCGCCAAGAAACACGCTGCGATTATTTGTGCACGCACAGAACCCGCGCCGCAGTTCGGCGTTGCACCGTGGGCTTCGCCTCACAACCAGAAAGGATCTCGACGGACGAAACTTGGCCATGTCGCTGACGGACTGCGGCTCATTGGGAAGGGATTTGTCAAATGCTTCAGCACGCTAAGTGTCTTCTTTTCGCAACTTGCCTGCTCGCCATCCCCTATACAACCGCGATGGGTGCCGAGCGCGAGGACGTTCGTAAGGTCATCAATTTGGTCACGGCGGTGAAAATGCCTTTTCCGGAAGGGTTGGCACGAAATCGTGCGAAGACGGAGCGCGTCTGGCTCGAGCGCGACACAACCACAACGGGATGCATCCGCCTTGAAGAGCGACGCTGGTGCTATGAGCATATCCCGCCGCAGGGCAATCGCGCCGAAATGCTGAGGATCCGCAACGAGCCGTCGCGGGGTGTCAGCATCGGCGCACTATACTACTACATCGTAGATTTGGATCTTGACGGTCTGGTCGACGTTGGTTCGACGACGCGCATCGAGGAACTCGATCAAAGGCGTCCGGTGACGCCGATTGGACACGTCATCCAGTTTTTCCACCGCAGTACGAAGCGAGCAGAGCAGTCGGTCGGCGATTACCAGAAGATGTACGACGAGGGACTCCAGATCGCCTTGAAATATTTTGGCGAATAGCCAGCGAGGGGGCTGCGCCGTCAGCCGACGCCATGGCCTGCGGCTGCGGCCGGTCGCAGACCCGGGCGGATCGCGCGCTAAGCGGGATGGTCGGTACGGCGTGTTAGGATGCCGCGCGCACCCCCTTGCGACTTGGCCAGGGTTTGCTCGGCGCTAGGGCTTTCGCTTGTGGTTTTGCTTGGCCTGCTCGCTTGGGTGTGGGCACTACCCGGCTGACGAACGCCGGCACTTGGAATTTGCGCCGGTAGTCGCCGGGCGCCATGCCTGCGAGACGTCGGAACAGGCGCCGGAACGAGGCCATGTCTTCGTATCCGACCTCTTGCGCCACGGCCTCAATGGTGGTGGAGCTCCTTTCCAGGAGCTGCTTGGCTTCCTCGATGCGTAGGGCTTGCACGTAGGCCAGCGGCGAATAGCCGGTGGCGGCTCGGAAGCGCCGGTCGAAGGTGCGCTTCGGTAAACCCGATCGACGCACGAGTTCAGCAACGATGTCGGCGCGCTCGTAATTCTCCGCCAACCACCTCTGGCAATTAAGGATGGCCGTATCACCGTGATCGACATTGGCGATCATCGATGCATAGGGCAGCTGGCCATCGCGATGCCATTGGTAAAGGAACAACTTTGAAATGCGAATGGCTTCCTCGGTGCCAGCATGCCGGGCGATGAGCAGCAGTGCCAGATCTTGCCAGGAGGAAGCGCCGCCGGAGCAGACAATGCTATGTCCGACGCCGCTCTGCACGAGAATGCGGTCCGCATGCAGGGTTACGTTCGGGTAGAGGCGACGAAACAGCGGCACATAACTCCAGTGCGTGGTGGCTTCCTGTCCATCGAGCAATCCGGCTTCTGCCAAGACCAAGGAGCCGCCGCAGGCCGCATAGACTTGCGCGCCTTGCGCGTGCATGCGCTTGATCCAGGTGAGAAGACGCCGGTCCAGGGCGTTGAGATCCTCAACTGTTTCGGCCATTACATTTGGCACGAACACGACATCCGTGTGGGTCACGTCAGCCGTCGTTGCCTGAGGCATGATGCTGACGCCCGTGACGAGCTCGAGGGCGCCGGGCGCAGCGGCCACCAGGCGCGGCGCGAACAGCCGTTGCCCGCCTTCCCGTTTTTTTAGCGAATCCCATAGCCAACCCGCGGCCCAGAGCGTGTCGTAGACGCCGTAGATGATGGAGGGATCGCATTCGCGAAAGACCGCCAAGCTCACGCGGATCGGCTTTAGGGGTGTGGATCGGCTAGGCATGGCTCAAATGGCTCCCTGCCGGCCATTCTGCCTCTCACGCGTGGGCGGCGCCAGATCTAAGTCCTCCCGCAATGGCGTTGAGCGACGCTGCCATTAGATTGAGAGGATCTGGGCCATGACTTTGGATAACACGAAACTCGACGCCCTGCTGGGAACGATGGTGAATGAACTGGGCGCTGCGGCCAACGCGGCTCTCGTGCTCGTCGGGGACAAGCTGGGGCTCTATCGCGCTCTGGCCGACGGTCCCATCACGCCAGCGGCGCTCGCTGGCAAGACCGATACGCATGAGCGCTACGTTGCCGAGTGGCTGTGCGCGCAGGCAGCCTCTGGGTTCGTCACCTATGATGCTGAAGCCCAAACGTTCGTGCTGTCGCCCGAGCAGGCGGCGGTGTTCGCGGATGCGGAGAGCCCCGCCAATATGACCGGCGGTTTCTATTCGCTTGCTGCCGTGTTCGCCGACGAGCCCAAGCTGACCCAAGCTTTCAGAACCGGCAGGGGCGTCGGCTGGGGCGAGCATTGCAATTGCTTGTTCTGCGGGGTGGAGCGTTTTTTTCGTCCCGGTTACAAGGCGCACCTGGTCGCGGAATGGCTGCCAGCGCTCGACGGTGTGCTCGCCAAGCTGGAGCGTGGTGCCAAGGTGGCCGACGTCGGCTGCGGGCATGGCGCTTCAACCCTTATCATGGCCAAAGCTTTTCCCAACTCGGCGTTTGTCGGCATCGACTTCCATCCGGCATCCGTTGCCCATGCACGCGCTGAGGGTGGCGATCTTGCCAACGTGCGCTTCGAGGCGGCGCGAGCGCAGGACTATCAAGGCGCCGACTTCGACCTTGTCACGATGTTCGATGCCCTGCACGACATGGGCGACCCCGTGGGTGCTGCCGCGCATGTACGCAAGACGTTGAAACCCGACGGCACGCTCATGCTGATCGAGCCCCGGGCCGGGGACCGCCTGGATGAGAACCTGAACCCTGTGGGGCGCGTGTTCTACGCCTTCTCGACCAGCGTCTGTGTTCCGGCCTCGCTCAATCAGGAGGTTGGCGCGGCGCTCGGCGCGCAGGCCGGAGAGAGGCGTCTGGCCGAGGTGATCAAAAAGGCGGGCTTCTCGCGCTTTCGGCGCGCGGCGCAGACCCCCTTCAACATGGTGCTCGAGGCGCGACCCTGACGCGAGAGGAGGGTGAGGTCCCGGCGGCCGCGGTGGCCACGCCGCCGGCCCGCCGGAACGGGCGCGCGCAGGCTGGCAGGTGTGGCATTGCCTGCTAGTCCCTGGGGCGAATATTGCCACTGCGACCGGTCGCGGTTTGAGACGCATTGACGGCGCGGCAGTCCAAGGCGTAAGGAAGCGGGTGCGATGGGGATGGAGTTCCCCGATAACCGCCGCCAGGCTGATAACTCCTACCGGGCGCTCGGGCGCGGGTAGGGGTTTTTTGTTGCCTGGCTCGATCGCGAGTGCCCTCGTGCCGCGTGATCGAAAGGACTGCCATGCGCTCCTCATTGATTATCTTCGTCGGCGCCGGCGTCGGCGGCGTTCTTCGTCACCTGCTCAACGCCTGGATCATGCGCTTGGCCGGGCTTGAGTTTCCACTCGGCATCCTCACCATCAATGTCATCGGATCGACGGCCATGGGCTTGGTTGCCGGCTGGTTCGCCTTCAAAGGCCAGGCGCCGCAGGACGTTCGGCTCTTTCTGACCACGGGTATCCTCGGCGGCTTTACCACGTTCTCGGCGTTTTCGCTCGACGCCGCCATCCTGTATGAACGGGGACAGCTCGGGCTGGCGGTCGTCTACGTCGTTGCCTCCGTTGCCCTGTCCGTTGGCGGCCTATTTGCCGGCATGTGGACGATGCGAAGCCTCACCTAGGGAGTGCCGGTCATGCCTGAGCTTTATCTGCCGGCCTGGATCCTTTGGGCTTTATTGTCGGCGGCTTTTGCGGCACTGACGGCGGTCTTCGCCAAAATTGGCGTCGCGAGCATCGATGCCGACCTCGCCACTTTGATTCGCACCGTCGTGATTGTTGTGGTGTTGGGCGCCATTCTCGTCGCGCGAGGACGCGTGCAACCGCTCGCCGGCATCTCGGCTCGAACGTATCTGTTTTTAATCCTCTCGGGGCTGGCAACCGGGGCCTCCTGGGTTTGCTACTTCCGAGCCCTGAAACTCGGAGATGCCGCCCGGGTGGCGCCAGTGGATAAGCTGAGTGTTGTTCTCGTTGCGATCTTTGGCGTGCTCTTTCTCAGTGAACATCTTGCGCTCTACAACTGGCTGGGCGTGCTCCTGATTACCGCAGGTGTGATTTGCATCGCCCTTCCCTAAATGCCAGCACCCAGGTTGTCGTCCTGGCAGCGCACGCCGGTCCATCCCGGTCGGTCAGAGTGCACGGGTCTTAGCAAGGCTGGATGCAGGGGCGAAGAATGAGTGAGAACCCGTTTTTCCCGCGTCTCTTCAGCCCCCTAACGCTCGGCCAACGTCGCCTGCGCAACCGGGTCGCCCTGTCGGCAACGCTCACGAACTATGGGACGGGCCATCGCGTCACCGAGCGCTGGACCAACTTTCTCGCCGAGCGTGCCAAGGGTGGTGCCGGCGCAATTGTGACCGAGGTGATCGCTGTCGATCCGGCGGCACTGGCCCACGCTGCCATTGTCACCGGCTTTGAGAGAGAAAACGACGACGGGTTCAAGCGCACCGCGGAGGCCGTTGAGGGCGCGGGCGCCTGCCTGATTGGCCAACTTTGGCACCCGGGGCGTCAGCAGCTCTGGAGTCCAGTGTGGTTCCCGCAGGGTATTTCGAGCGAACCGGATGCCTACAGCTGGACCGTCCCCCACGTCATGAGCGCGGACGAACTGCGCGGGGTCGCGGACGCCTTTGTCTCGGTTGCCGACCGCCTCAAACACTGTGGTTTCGGCGGCGTGGAGCTGCACGGCGCGCACGGCTACTTGATCGCGCAGATCCTGTCGCCCTGGTCGAACCAGCGGACCGATCGCTATGGCGGCGCGTTGGAAAATCGCCTGCGCTTTGTGGCGGAGCTGTGCGAGGCGATCCGGGCAACGTGCGGCAAGGACTTTCTGCTCGGCTTGAAGCTGCCGGGCGACGAGGGCGTCGATGGTGGCATCGATGCCGGCGAGGCCGCGCGCATCACGGCGGCGCTTGCGGGCGCGGGGACGATCGACTATTTCGCCTACAGCCAGGGGAACTTCAGCAACAGCCTGGAAAACCATGTGCCGGATATGCACTTCCGGCGCGCACCCTTTCTCGACATTGCCAAGAGCGTGCGCCCCGCCGCCGGCGGCACACCCGTGATGGCGATCGGGCGCATCGCTGAGCCGGCGGAAGCGGAAGCCGCGATCCTCGAGGGCGCCGGCGACTTCGTCGGGCTGACGCGCGCACTGATCGCCGACGCCGATTGGCCCAATAAGGCTCGTGAGGGGCGAGCGCGCGAGATAAGACCATCGAGCTACGATAATTTCGCTTGGGGGGAGGTCCATCTCGGCAAGCCACTGGCCGAAATCCACAATCCGCAGCTTGGCGCAAAGGGCGAGTCCAACTGGCGACCCGCCGTCGCCCGTCGCAAGCGGCGTGTGACCGTGCTGGGTGCGGGCCCGGCCGGCTTGCAGGCCGCGCGCGTGGCGGCCGAGCGCGGGCACGAGGTCACACTCTTCAGTGCCTCACACGCCTTAGGGGGTAAGCTCAAGTGGGAAGCCCAACTGCCGGGCCGTGGCGAATATGGCAACCTTCTCGCCTGGATGGAGCAGGAGCTCCGCGCGACATCGGCAAAGGTCGAACGTGGCGGGGTAGCGACGCTCGCCGATGTGCTGGCCCTCAAGCCCGAGGCGGTGATCCTGGCGACGGGATCGGACTTGCGCCCACTCAAATCGATCGAGGGCGGCGTCGGCGCACGGGATTGGCACGGATATCGCGGGACTGACCGTGCCGCGGGTACGGCCGTACTTTTCGACATGGACCACAGCGCCGCCACCTACGCCGTGGCTGACGCCCTGGCCAACCGCTACGAAAAATTGGTGCTCCTCACCCCGCGCACCGATATCGCCCGACAGGTGAACTACTGTAGTCGCATCGGCATCCATCGCCGGCTCTATCAAGCCGCGGCCGAAATCCTCGTGGCGGCCGAACCGATCGCGTTCAAGAACGGCGCCCTGACCTGGCGCAACGTTTTTAGCGGACGGGTGCGCGAGATTTCAGGTGTTGCCCTGTTTCTTTGGTCGACGCCGCGCCTTGCCAACGACGCGTTGGCCGAGCCGCTGCGGCGCGCCGGCCTCGATATACGTTTGATCGGCGACTGTCTGGCGCCGCGCAATCTGATCTGCGCCATTCACGAGGGCGAAGCGGCGGCCTTGGCAATTTGAGGCCAACGCCTGCGGCCCTGGCCCCAGCGCGCTCGACGACCGAATTTCCTGGGAGCGGCTGCCTCGCGGCGAGCCCTCACCTCGGCGGCACTTGTCCTTGGGCGACGGCGCGCCGCAGCGCGCGTTCCAGGGTCTCTTGTTCGAAGGGCTTCTGCAGCATCGGGCCTCCCTGCAGGGAGTGCGGCAAGATGCCTTCGCCGTAGCCGGTAGCAAAAATAAAGCGGATGCCGCGCGCCGCCAACGCTTCGGCAATGGGAAAGGTCTGTTTGCCATTCAAATTGACGTCGAGCAGGGCCACATCGAAGGCGGGGCCGTCCGTTGCCTGCTTCAGGGCATCGTCGAACCGTGCCACCATGCCAACAACCGTGCAGCCGAGTTCGTGCAGCATGTCCTCCATGAGCATGGCCACCATGGATTCGTCTTCGATGATAAGGACGCGGACCCCCTTCAGCTCGATGTCACTCGGCGGCTGCGCCGGTATTTCCTGCTGGCCCATTATCTTCCACCGATTTCTGCCAAGGGTGCACGAATTGAGCACACGACGCCCGAACTCGGGAAGTCGAGGCTGACCAGGCCGCCGAGATCTTGGCTCAAGCCCTGCTCAATCAGCCGACTACCAAACCCCCGTTTGCTGGGCACGGATACGACGGGGCCGCCCTTTTCGCTCCAGCGCAAGGCAAAATGTCCATCATCCTCGATATTCCAGCCCACCTCGACCATGCCCTGGGTGTTGGAAAAAGCGCCATACTTGATGGCGTTGGTGGCCAACTCGTGCAAGGCCATTGATAAGGCAAGTGCGGCCTTCGGCCGGAGCCTGATTTCGGGGCCACTAAACCTCAGGCGGCGCTCGCTACCATCGCCGGCATGCGGAGCGAGCGATTCGGCAACGATCTTGCGCAAACTCGCGCCCTCCCAATGCTCGCGTGTCAGGATGTCGTGGGCGTTTGAGAGCGCGACAATCCTGGAATCGAACACCTTCTGGCCTTCGAGCAAATTCGGGGCGCTGCGCAAGGATTGGCGGGCCACCGACTGGATGGTGGCCAGCGTATTCTTGACGCGGTGGTTGAGCTCATTCACGAGCAGCGTCAGGCGTTCGCGAGCGGCCACCTGATTGGAGATGTCACGGAAATAGCAGACGACGCCGAAGCGCCCATCGGGTTGCAGGATACGATGCGCCTGCCACTCATAGACTTCCATCACACCACGGTCGCGACGCTGTTCCACCCGCTCCGGCATAAAGTGCGGTTCACCTGTCGCGAGCGTGTGCCGGAAGATGCGCACCAGCTCCTGGGCGTAGGTCTTCGGCCAAAGGATGGCGATGATTTCAGCAAAGTCTCGCCCCACCAGGCTTGGAATATCGCCAAAGACTTTTGCCGCTGTGGGGTTCACCTCCCGGATTTTGAAATCAGCGTCGATCAGGTAAACGCCGAGCGGCGCCTGGTTTAGCAAGGTGGCAAACTGCGCGGTGCGGTGTTGGAGCGCGACTTCCTGCTCTTTGCGATCGGTAATGTCGCGCGCCGCACCGGCAACCGCCTCCACTTCGCCACCCGGACCCAAGACGGGTACGAAGATGTAATCGTAGGTACGTCGTCCCAGCGTACCCGTAAACGGCACCTCGCCGCGGATGGGCTTCTTGGTAGCAACAACCTTATCGATCTCGAGACTGTGCATTTCTGCATGCCAGGGTTCGTAGCCAAGCTCGAGGCAGGTCTTGCCGATGGCTTGGATCCAGCTTTTGCCCCACACGGCAAGCAAGGCGTCATTGGCATAAATGAATTGATGGCCGAGGTTGAACACGTACACAAGATCCGGTGTATTCGAGAGCACCGTCTGGTAGAGGCGGCGCTGCTGGTCCGAGCGAGCAGCTAATGCCAGAACCTCTTCTTCTGCGCGCTTGCGCTCGGTTACGTCCATGGCGGCGCCGAACCACTCGACGATCTCACCGTCGGCATTGAGCCGCGGTATGGCACGCGACACGGTCCAGCCGGCAGTGCCGTCGACCCGCCGCACGCGGTGCTCGAGCTGAAACAGGCTCTTGTTGCGGATGGCCGCCTTGATGGCCTGCAGCACAGAAGGCTGGTCCTCGGGAAAAATGTAGGTCTCGAGCCAGGACGAGCTTGGGTTGCTGGTATCGGGAATGAAATCGTGGCCGAGGAGATAGAGCATCCTGGTCCAGTCCGGGCTCATGCGGTAGACGATGGTGGAGCTTGCGGTCACCAGGGCCCGAAACCGTTCTTCGCTTTCGCGGAGCGCAGCGGTTGATTCCTTGCGCACGCGTGCAAGTTCAAGGGCTGCGCTTACCCGTGCGATCAGTTCGCGAGCAGAGAAAGGCTTGATCAGGTAGTCGCTGGCACCGGCTGCAAGCCCCTCCACCCGGCTTTCCTCTCCGGCGCGCGCGGAGAGGAGAATGACGGGTATGTCCTGCAAGGTCCGGTCGGCGCGGATGGCGGCAATCAGTTGAAAGCCATCCATTTTGGGCATCATGACGTCGGTCAGAACAAGGTTTGGCTGGCGCTTGCGCATTTCTGTGAGAGCGGCCTCGCCGTTCGCGACCGTATGCACCTCGCATCCACCTTGCAGAAGTCGCCGGATATAGTCCCGCATATCCCTATTGTCGTCGGCAACGAGGACATAGGTGTCCGACCCCAGCGAGGATGGCAGACCATCAACGTCGTCGTCGACGACCTCGCCGCTGAGGTCTGCCGCGTCTGGCAACCAGCGCAGTGCCTCCTGCACGAACGCTTCTGCTCCAACCGAGGTTGAGGGCAGACCTGCTCGTGCCGCTAGGCGATCGCGGGGCAGGTGCTGCGTGCCGAGCGGTACGGAGACACTGAATGTCGTACCGTGGTCGATTTCGCTCTCGACGCTGATGCTGCCGCCGTGGAGCTTGACGAGTTCCTGCACGAGAGCGAGGCCTATGCCGCTGCCCTCATGCGTTCGGCTCCTCTGCCCCTCGATGCGGTGGAAGCGCTCAAACAGCAACGGCAGTTCGTGCGCAGGAATGCCGACACCGGTATCACTGACGGTCAGGAGGGCTGTGCCGTCCACCTCCCGCACGGCCACAGTGATCGCCCCCGCAAATGTAAACTTGAAAGCGTTGGCGAGAAGATTGAGGACGACTTTCTCCCACATGTCACGATCGACAAAAACCGGTGCGGATAAGGGATGACAATCCACGGTCAGT
>Ga0111538_10015375_pt1 | contig 10065 bp, 9 predicted proteins | sample SoiMethybrSBSTD1_FD_79669 | JGI IMG/M metagenome (GOLD analysis project Ga0111538, IMG submission 79669) | Bulk soil microbial communities from a Populus tree surrounding site in Tennessee, USA - Soil MetaG P. TD hybrid SBSTD1 (version 2)... | ecosystem: Environmental > Terrestrial > Soil > Tree... | reverse complement strand
GCGATACCGCGATCTGGGGCGATACCGCGATCTGGGGCGATACGGCAATCTGGGGCGATACCGCGATCTGGGGCGACACCGCGATTTGGGGTGACTAGACGATCTTGAGCCTGGGGGGGAGTCGGGCGCACGAGACCCTCGGTGGCCACCCCACAAGGACCTGTGCAGTCAGTGCCCCCACACTGAGCTTGACTCCCCTCCTTTCCGTGCGGCCGCGCTTCGGCGCGGCCGCAGTTTTTTCAGCGCTTGCCGCGGAGGAGGCGGATCACCTCGTACCGCGCGCGGGGAGGGTCCAAGTCCTTCGTGAAGAGCCCGCGCAGGGCGCGCGAGGACAGCTCGCCGCGGATGACCCGCTCGTACAGCACGATGCCGAGGTGCCGCCCGAGGTCGTGGGCGAGGCGGCGGCGCATCTCGCGCGAACCGCGCAGCGGCCTCAGCAACGCGGGCGGCGGGGCCGCCGCCCGCGAGGCTTCGAACTCGCGATGCGCCGCGATCCACTGGGCGCGCCGCCGGTGCTCCGCCGGCGACGCCGCATCCACGCCGACGACGACGTCGCTCGCGGGGTCGACCAGGCGCGCGCCGAGATAGGCGAGCGCCTCGTCGTAAGCCGCACCGTACGCCCGCTCCGCAGGGTCCGGGGAGATCGGCTCGAGGTCGCGATGCAGGCGACCCGAAAGAGCCACGCGTAGAAAGCGGGCGGCCTCCCCGGCCGCGGGCCCCGGGAGGTATCGAACGAGGAAGAAGGTGTTCGAGCGCGGGTCGTAGAGCGCGTCACGGCGCGCGAGACGCCGGCGGGCCTCACGGATCTCGGCGGGCGTGCGACGGTGCTCGCGCAAGATCGGGCGCAGGAGATGGCGGGCCTCGGCGCCGCCGTAGACCTCGGGATACGCATCCTGCAGGTCGTCGGACCATCCGACGCGGTGCCTCACGCTGTGGCGCTCGGGCCGGATCCCCATCCACGTGACGAGCGTGTCGATGAGGTGGTGGACCGCGGGCGTGAGGTCCACGTCCTCGTCCGCCGGCGTGTCGCCACGCCACCTCTCGAGGACCTGACGGTATCCCTCGTAGCGCGCGAGCGGCGGCGTGTGGAAGACCGCGAACGTCCCCCGCCTCAGGCGCACCGCCTCCGGTACGGCACCCCCGCGGGCGAGCGCCGACCAGTAGACGGGCTCGGGATCCTGGAAGATCACGACGGAGCGCCGCGTCGTTCCGCGCCGGGCGAGCAGACGCGTGACGGCGGCCGGCATGTGCCCGCGCGCCAGGTGGGATTCGCCGAAGAGCACGAGCATGCGCGTCCGCGGCGAGGACGTCAGGATCTGGGCAATCCGCCGCGCCGCGTGGTCGTCTCGGCGCGCGAGGCCCTCGAACCCGCCGCGCGGCGGACGGTCGAGGGCGTGGACGGGAACGCCGAGGCGCTTGGCGCGATCCAGGAGGTCGCGGAAGCCCTCCCAGGGGTACCCCCACTCGTCCCGGTAGTGGATGCGGCGGAGGAACGACGCGTCGTCGATCGCGTCCACCTGCCTCAGCTCCAGGATCTCCTGTTGACGCGTGAAGACGAACTCGACGCCGAGCGCGATCGGCGACCGGGATCGTCCGGCGAGATGCTCGAGCAGATCCGCGGCGAAGCGCTGGCACGACGGATCCGCGTGGAAGTCACCGACATAGACGACGTCGGCGGCGCGGGCGGCCGCTCGCGCCTGATTGAGTGTCGCGGACTCGAACGGGTACGAGAGGTCTCGCCGCAGATCGCGAAAGTACGGATGGCGCAGCGACCCGTCGGCGCCGAAGAGGTCTTTCTTGAGGCGCGAGACGGCCTCGCGCTGACGCGCGAGGACGCCGGCGGGGCCGGCGAGCGGAACGGACGGCCTCGACGTCAGCGGTCGGTGCCGCCGCGGCTCCCGTCACCACCCGGCTTGGTCGAGTCGGTGCCGCCCTTCATCCCCTCGCGGAAATTGCGGATGGCCTCGCCGAGCCCGCGGCCCGCCTCTCCCAGCCGTCGCCCCCCGAACAGGATCACGAGGAGAAAGGCGATGATGAGGATCTCCGTCCAGCCGATCGAGCCCATGCGCTCTCCTTCGACCTCAGGGCGTCACGTCGCGCGCCACGATCTCGCGCACGTTTCCTACCCGACGTGTCACCCGTTCCGCGTCGAGCTGCTCGAGGAGCGGAATGGCGTTCCTGCGGGTGACCCCGGCGAGGTCCTTGAACGTCGCGACGTCCATCGTACTCGATGTGCCCGCGTAGGCACGGACCCTTCCCCGCAGGGACTCCAGCGCTTCCGCGTGGAAGAGCCGCCCGTCCACGATCCGGACCAGACGCCCTCGATCGACGAGGAGGTCCAGGAAACGGGCTCCCTGGGCCCCTCCCAGCTCGCGGGCGGTCGACGCCGCGTCGGGGGGATCGAGCCCCGCTCGGCGGAACGCGCCCTCGAGGGCGTCGCACCGCGCCGCGTCTTTCGGATCGAGGACGACCTCGTGCCCCGCGGCGGCCACGCGGTCGGCCGCGAGACGAACCGCGCCCCGGAGGACGAGCGTCTCCAGCAGCGCGCGGAAGGCCTCGAGGCCCATGGTGGGAACCGCCGCCTTGCGAACTGCTTCGCGAGGGATACCGGCCCGGAGCGGCTCCTCGCTGTGCCGGCGGGCGAGCTCCGCCTCCACCGCGCGGCCGGCATCCTCCCAGGATGCTGCGTCGAAGAGCTTCCCGGCCGCCCGCACGATCACGCCTCGGTCGGCGAGGTGCCTTGCCTCGGCCTCGATCTCGTCCGACGTGCGGCCCGTCTCGGTGGCCACGGCGCTCGCCGCGATTCCGGCGAGGCCCGCGCGCCGGACACGCGCGCCCACGAGATCGGTCTCTTCCGCCGGTCGCGTGCCGCCGGCGACCTTCTTTCGCGGCGGGTGCGCATCGAGCACGATGCCGCCGCCGATCGTGTCGAGCGGCTCCGGCCGGCGCAGGACGAACCGGTCGCCCGGCACGAGGACGGCCGGCGCGGACAACCGCACCTCCGCGATGCCGGGCTCGTCTCGGAGGAGGCGTACCCGCGCGTCCCCCTCCGAGGTCCCGTGGTGGAGGCGCACGGGACCGCGACGCGCAGGGTCCGGCGTGCCGGGGAGCCACGACACCCGCACGCGGGCGCGGCGGGTCGGGCGGAGCGCCCCGGGTGCGGTCAACGTCGCCCCGCGCGGTGCCTGCCGGACGGCGAGCCCCTGAAGGTTGACCGCGACCCGGCCACCCCCCGCGACCTCCACCGGGTGCTTGTGGACCTGAAGACCGCGCACGCGCGCGCGGGCCCCCGAGGGGAGGATCTCGACCTCGTCCCCGACGTGGAGCGCTCCCGAGGCGAGCGTGCCCGTGACGACGGTGCCGAAGCCGCGCATCGCGAACGAGCGATCGATCGCTAGGCGCGGCACGCCCGACGCCGCTCGCGGCGGGACCGACACGAGCAGGGCGCGGAGCGCCTCGCGAACGTCGTTGAGCCCGGCGCCCGTTCTCGCGGAGGCGGGGACGACGGGTGCGTTTTCCAGGAACGTGCCGGCGAGGAGCTCCCGCGCTTCGAGCGTCACGAGATCGAGGAGATCCGCCTCGACGAGGTCGGATTTCGAGAGGACGACGAATCCGTGCGCGAGGCCCAGGAGCGACAGGATGGCGAGGTGCTCGCGGGTCTGAGGCTTGACGCCGTCGTCGGCCGCGATGACGAGCATCGCGGCGTCGAAGCCGCTGGCCCCCGCGACCATGTGACGCACGAACCTCTCATGCCCGGGCACGTCCACGAAGCCCACCACCCCGTCGGGCGGCAGCGGGAGGTCGGCGAATCCGAGCTCGATCGTGATGCCGCGCCGGCGCTCCTCGGCGAGGCGGTCGGGATGAACCCCGGTCAGCGCCTCGACGAGCGCGCTCTTCCCGTGATCGATGTGCCCGGCGGTCCCGACGACGAGGTGGCGCACGTCACGCCAGTTGGCGCCGCACGGCCCATCGCAGCTCGTCGATCTCGAACGGCTTGCGGAGCAGCTCCGCGCGGTGCCGCTTCGCCGCTTCCTCCGGCTCGCCGCCGATCCAGTCTCCGGTCGTCAGCAGGACCCGGTCCTTGAGCTCCGGGCAGTGCCGCTCGATCGCGTCCTCCAGCCGGTCGGCGGGAAGGCCGGGGAGCAGCGCATCGGAGATCACGAGATCGAAGTGCTCCGCCTCCAGGCGCGCGAGCGCGTCGTCCGCGTCCCGCGCGGCCACGGCCTCGTGCCCGTCGCCGGCGAGCGCCTCGCAGATCAGCTCGGCGAGGGCGATCTCGGGATCGGCGACGAGGATGCGCGCGGAGACGGAGGGGAGCTCGGCTCCGAACTCCTCCGCGCGGGATGCGACGGTCGCGAGGTCTCCCCGTGGAAGCTCCAGGCGGAACAGGGCCCCACCGGTCCGCGCCTCCTCGACCTCGATCCGCCCGCCGTGGGCGGCGATCGCGTTGTACACGAGCCACAATCCGAGCCCCGTCCCCTGCCCCGCCGCCTTCGTCGTGAAGAACGGGTCGAAGATGCGTGCGCGTGTCTCCTCCGGGATCCCCGGGCCGTCGTCCTCGACCTCGAGGATCGGATTCCCTCCGCCGGCGACGAAGGTCCGTAGCGTGACCGTGCCGGGGCGGCGCGCCCCCGCGATCGCCTGCTGTGCGTTCGACACGAGGTTGACGACCGCCTGCTCGAGCTCGTGCGCGTCCCCTTGAGCCGCCGGGAGCGCGGGGTCGAGGTCGAGATCGATCCGGACGCCTTGCGATCGCGCCGCATACGCGAGGAGCTGTGCGGCGTCGGCGATGACCTGGTTGAGCGAGAACGCGCGCCGCTCGGAGGGGCTCGTCCGCGCAAAGCGCAGGAGCCCCCCGACGATCCGGCGGCACCGCTCGGCCTCCTTCCGGATCGTATCGAGGCGCTGGCGCTGCTTGTCGCCGGCGGGCATCGAGGGGACGAGCTGGGCGTAGCCGATCACCGCGGTCAGCGGGTTGTTCAGCTCGTGCGCGACGCCGGCGAGGAGACGGCCGAGCCCCGACAGACGCTCGGACCGGGCCACTTGTTCCCGCAGCGCCACCGCGGTGGTGACGTCCTGGAGCACGATGACGAGACCGTCCGCGTCCCCCGCCGGGTCGCGCCAGCTCGCGACGGTGACCTCGAGCCGCGTCCCGTCGGGGAGCGTCGCCTCCGCACCCGACGCGTCCCGGCGTCGGGAGAGCACGTCGTACGCGAGGGCGACGAGGTCGAGATCGCCGACGCTGCGCAGGCCGCCGGAGGGCGAGAGCAGGTTGAGGAGAGGCTCCGCCGAGGCGTTGGCGTGCAGCACTCGGAACGCGGAGTCCAGCAGGACCACCGCGTGCGGCATGGAGTCGAGGATCGCGCGGAACCGGCCGTGCTCCGCGGAGGTCGTCGCGATGACGCGCTCCAGGTGGAGCGCGACGTGGCTCGCGGCTCCGAACAGGATGCGGAGTTCCCGCTCCCCGGCCGGCGCGCGGCACAGCGCGCCCAACCGCGCGACCTCGCCCCCTCGACGGACGACGGGCACGGCGAGGACCTCACGCTCCTCGAAGGGAGGGCGAATCCCCTGGAATCGGTCATAGGCGGGGAGCCGCTCCTCGTCGCCGACGGGCGCGTCCTTCGGAAGCAGGCCGTTCGGCACGGTCGTGGCGAGGCGCCGCGCGTCCTCCGGGGCGAGGGGTCTCGCGAGCCAGAGTCGAATCGACGGCCGATCGGTCAGGGCCGAGGCGATGACGACCGCGTCGAGCCCGAGCAGCCGCTCCGCCCCCCGTGCCGAGGCGTCGAAGAGCTCGTCGATCGTGCGCGCCTCGGCCAACCCCCGGCCGAAGGCCTGGAGCGCCTCGAGATCGGACGCGCGCGCTTCGAGTCTCGCCTCCGCGTCACCGATGATCTCGCGAGCGGCCCGCCAGGCCGCCAGCGCCTCGGCGCGCTCGGGTCCCGCCGGGATCTTCTCGGAAGCGGCTTCCACCGTCGCGCAGCGAAACAGCTCCGCCCACGGGCGAGCGACCACTTCGAATGACATGGAACTCCTCCGACGCGGGAGGCGGGCCGTTCGGACCGCGTCGTGCGGAGTCTAACGCCCTTCGGGCGTTCCGTCAGTGCTCGAGCGCGGCCGAAGGTTTCGTGATCGTCCGGACCGGGAAGGGCCGCTTCGGCGGAGACTTCGCCATGCGCTTCTTCGTGAAGAGCTTGCGGAGCCGCCCCTTGGCCTGACACTCGATCTGCCGCACGCGCTCACGGCTGATCCCCATCTTCTCGCCGATCTCCTTCAGCGTGAGCGGGGGGCCGCCGGCGAGTCCGAACCGATAGGCGACGACGACGCGCTCCTGCTCGGTGAGATGAGACATTGCCTCGCCCACGAGCGAGCTCGACTCCCGGTGGATCATGTCGTCCTCGGGGCTGGAGCTCGCCGGGTCCACGAGGTAGTCCGAGATCGGCTTGTCCCGGTCCTTGCCGATCTTCTCGTCGAGGGAGACCTCGCGCATGCTGAACTGGAGCACCTGGTCGATCTTGTTGACGCTCTTGGACAGGCGCTGCGAGATCTCCTCGCGCTCGGGCGCCCGGCCCAGCGACCGCCGCAGCGACGCCTCGGCGTCCCGGATCTCCCGGACTTTCTTCATCTGATAGTTCGGGACCCGGACCAGGTTGGAGTGCTCGGACAGCGCCTTGAGGATCGACTTGCGGATCCACCAGATGGCGTACGTGATGAACTTCGTCCCCTTGCTGGCGTCGTACCGGTGGGCGGCCTCGATCAGGCCGATGTTCCCCTCGTTGAGCAGGTCCTCGAACGGGAGGCCCAGGTTCCGGTACTCGATCGAGACCTTGACCACGAAGCTCAGGTTCGACTCGATCAGCTCGTTGAGGGCCGCGCGGTCGCCCCGCTTGACCCCTTCGGCCAGGACGAGCTCCTCGTCCTTCGTAAGCAGCGGATACTCTCGGATCTCCGAGAAGTAGCGAGAAAGGACGGAGCTACGCTCCTTGGACGTGGTTTCCATCTACTGCTCCTCGGTGGGGGGAAAAAGGCGAGGAATGCCGACAATTATGTCTTGACACAATTCTTTGGTCGCCGTAGCTTTCCGCCGCTTCGTGGGAAACAAACGGCACGTCAGGGCCCAGGACGGGAGGCCGCCGGTTATGCCGGATCGGGACGCGGACGTTCGCGTGTCGAGAACCCTCAACCCCATCCTCCGCAGCGACGTCGCCGCGTCACTCGATGATTCGGAGTGCGTTGCAGTCGACCTCGTGCTGTCCCCGATGGCGCAGAGTTTATGGGGCCGTGAAATGAGTGTCAAGAGCGCAATTCGAAAGGAATCCAGTCTGGACAAGGGTTTTCCGGGTATTCCACTTTAGCAAGCAAGGAGACGCAGATGAGCACGCGTCACCCTCGTCGCCGTCAAACGATCTTCGTCGGAAGCAAGATCCGCCAGCTCCGGAAGGAGCGGACGCTGACCCAAGCCGAGCTCGCCAGCCGGATCGGGGTCCAGCAGTCGGATCTGTGCCGCATGGAGAACGGCGAGTACAAGGTCTCTCTCGACACGCTCTTCCGCATCCTCGCGGTCTTCGGCATGGAGATCGGCGACTTCTTCCGCGAGGAACCTTCCGCGAGCGCGCCTTCGGATGCCGAGCAGGAGCTGCTGCGGCACTTCCAGCGCCTCGATCCCTCCGCCCGCGACGAAGTGCTCGATTTCGTGCGGTACAAGTCCGCGCGGCGGGTCGAGGCATGGAGAAGCTGAGCCCCGCCGGAACCGAAGACATGCGCGCATGGATCGCGCGGGGCGCCGACGCGACGCAGCACGGGGAGTTTGCCGTCGCGCTCGCCGCCTACGAGACGGCGCGCGATCTCGCCACCGAGCCGGCGGAGGTCGACAACGCCGATCTCAACATCGCCATGGTGCGCTTGCAGATGGGCGACGCGAAGGGGGGCGAGGAGGGGCTCCGCGAGATCCTGCTCCGCGCCTCGAACGCGCACGTCGCCTTCCACGCCGCCTATAACCTCGCGTCGAGCCTCCGCAAGCAGGGGCGCTACGAGCGAGCCCTCAAGTACGCGCGCCGCGCCAAGGAGTCCGCGCAGGCGATCGGCTGCCCCGATCTCTTAGCACCGGTGCACAACCTGCTCGGGAACCTCCACCTCAACCAGAACTACCTCGACGAGGCGCTGGTCGAGTACGAGACCGCGCTCGCGCTCCGGCGTGCGCAGACCGGGGACTCCCGCTTCTCCCGCGCGATCCTCGAGGAGAACATCGGCTACTGCCTCATCCTGCAGAAGCGGTTCCCGCAAGCGCTCGCACGGCTCCGGGACGCGCTCACCCTCGCGTGCGAGACCGGCGACCGCCGCTGCCGCGCCGAGTGCCTGCAGGACCTCTGCTACGGGTACCTGATGTCCGGACGTCTCGACGAAGCGATCGTCGAGGGCCAGCGCGCGCTCGACGAGGCCCTCCGGGGCGGCTTCTCCGACCTCGAGGAGAACTGCCGCTACCTGCTCGGCGAGCTCGGCACCCGCACGGGCCGCGTGGCGCTGCGCGACGAGAACTTCCAGGCGCTCCAGACGATGCACCCCGAGGTGCCCTTCCTGCGAGAGTTCCTCTGCACGGTCGACGTGACCGAATTCATTACCCTCAAACGATGATGCGCCGCCCCTCTCTCCTGACCGTCATCACGGCCGCCCTCCTGGCGGCGCCCGCCGCCGCGGACACGAAGAAGCTCGCCGCCGACGGCACGCTCCACACGATCGAGGTCGTCACGACGAGCGGCCGGAGCGCGACCGTCTCCCTCAGGCACACGCGGCGGCCGGCCACAGGCGCGCCCGTGGCCGTGACCATCCCCGGAACCGAGGACGCGGTGATCGACCGCGAGCCTGCCATCGAGATCGACCCCGTATCCGGGCAGCTCCTGCTCGTGTGGTCGCGCCTCGACGGCACGGACTACAACGTGTTCGTGTCGCGGTACGACGGATCGAGCTGGTCGGCGCCGAAACCGGTGGTGCGCGCGGCCGGCGACGACGTGGAGCCCCAGATCCTGATCAGCGACCACTACGTCCACGTCGGCTGGCGCCAGGTCCTCGCGGGCCAGAGCAACTTCTACCGCGAAAGCCTGTACTCCCCGACCCTCGATCCCGCCTACGGCCCGGAGCGGCTCGTCACGAGCGACCTCTGGCCGGTCCCCGCAGAGGGCGCCATCACGGCGGGAGTGTCGGATCCCCCGACGTCGAGCGAGAAGATTTTCTCGGGAGTCCTCTACCCGGCGAACACGACCGACCCGGGCCGTTTCCACCTCTGGGGGGTGCGCGACGAGCCGGTGCCGATCGGCTACCGGGAGATCGTCACGCTGCCGCCCCAGGCACGCGGGGCGAGCTCGGTCGGCTGCGGCATCCTCGGCGGCCGCTTCACGATCTGGTACGTCGCGGGCGCTCGGTTCTACTACGCGACGCGCCTCTCGGGCGCGTGGTCGCCGACGCGCGGCATCGATCTGACGGGTGGGGTGTCGGCCTCCGACGCGCGCCTCATCGTCGCGGACACGAACGCGCGCGGAGCCAACTGACCGCGCTCAGTGGATCCAGGGGTCCTGGTCGCGCGGCGGGACGACCTTGAACCGCCGGCGCCGGATCCGCCACAGCAGGTCGCGACCGAAATCGCCGATCCGCCAGGCGCGTTTCAGGTAGAGCCAGCCGACGACCATGCCGCCCAAGTGCGCGATGTGGGAGACGTTGTCCCCCGGCTGGGAGATGTTCGAGAAGAAGGCGATCGCGAAGAAGATCCACGCGAGCGTCTTCGCCTTGATCGGGAACAGGAAGTTCCACAGCAGCCGGCGCTCGGCGAACAGCGTGCCGTAGGCGACGATGAGCCCGTAGATCGCGCCGGACGCGCCGACGGTCGGTGTCATGACCCCGCGCCAGGCGCCGGAGAGCGCCACCGCGACGCCGGCGCCGATCCCGCAGACGAACCAGTACGTCAGGTACCGCCGGCCTCCCCAGAACCGCTCCAGATCGCCGCCGAACATCCACATCGTGAGCAGGTTGAATCCGACGTGGGTCAGCGAGTTCGGATCGTGCAGGAACATGTACGTC
>Ga0111538_10015374_pt1 | contig 10065 bp, 5 predicted proteins | sample SoiMethybrSBSTD1_FD_79669 | JGI IMG/M metagenome (GOLD analysis project Ga0111538, IMG submission 79669) | Bulk soil microbial communities from a Populus tree surrounding site in Tennessee, USA - Soil MetaG P. TD hybrid SBSTD1 (version 2)... | ecosystem: Environmental > Terrestrial > Soil > Tree... | reverse complement strand
GTACCAACGGGCTCTGCCGCACCGAGAGCCGAGCGTGGCCGGCACACCCGATTCTCATCCCTCGTGGCGGCCCCCGGCCATGGGGGTCTTATCAGAGATGGACGGCCGAGCACCATGCTATCCAGCGTTTTCCCAGGTCGCTGGCGAGCGTCAGGGGCGAAGGGAGGCGTTCTAACGCCCTGCTCGCATGCAGGCCGGGCAAGCCAGGAGGCCCCTCCTCATGAGATTCAGGTCGGCACGGCGACGGTCACCGCCACCGCCCCCCACATCCCCGGCACCGGCGAGCGGTGGGTGGCGCGCAGCCCAGCGTCGCCGAGCATGACATCCAGCTCGGCCGCAGTGTGAAAGCGGTCCCGGGCGCGGCCGACCACGAAGAAGGGGCGCAGCCAGCCGGTCACGATCGGGTCGGTGAGCAGCAGCAGCCCGCCGGGGGCCAGCACCCGTCGGATCTCCGCCAGGCCGCGTCGCTGGTCGCCCCAGTGGTGCATGGAGATGGTGCTGACCAGCAGCTGGACCGATCCGATGCGGAACGGAAGCTGCTCGGCCACACCCACCACCGCAGCGATCCGGTGGCGTCGCACGGCCACCAGGGCCATCCCCGCAGCGGCGTCCACACCGACCAGCCGGGCGGTCGGGTAGGCCTGGGCCAGCCGCTGCAGCAGCCGTCCGGTCCCGCAGCCCACGTCCAGGACGGTGCGCGCCTGCGGCACGGCCTTCTCGGCCACGGCGATCACGTGCGCATGGACCGGGCCGAAGAACACCCGTTGCAGCCAGCTTCGGTCATAGCGCTGCGACCATGCGTCAAAGCGGGCGACGTCGCGCTGGTGCTGGTCCCTGCGGCTGGTCATGCTCGGGTCATCGTAGGCCGTCAGCCAGCTCCCGGCCGGCTCACCCTACCAGCGTCGACCCTGCACCGCCCCAACCCTCACCGCAGAAGGCGGGCGTCACTGGGCGGTGTCGGCCGGGCGCTGTTGCCACTTGGCCATCACATGGGCGAGCTCGTCGCGCAGGAATGCAAAGAACGCCCGGGTCTCCTCAAGCCGCGCGCCGGCTGGCGTGTCCGGTCCGACGGCCTTGATGCCCTCCTCCAGGTCCTGCTCCCAGCGGGCGACCAGATGGTCGCGACGGGTGACGGCCTCGTACCAGGTGTCGCTGGAGACTCGATAGTGGTCGACCCGTTCCCCGGGCTCGCGCTCGCGGGAGACCAGCCGCAGCTGCAGCAGGTAGCGCACCGCCCCGGAGATCGCCGCCGAGCTGACCTGCAACAGCTCGGCCAGCTCGGCCGCGGTCTGGCGGCCGTCGTCGGCGACCAGGACCGCGGCGAACACCCGCGCCGGCATGCGGGCCATCCCCGCCTCAGCCAGGTTCAGCGCGAATCGTTCGATGAAGCGGCGGATCGCCTCCTCGTCGCGCCCGGTACCGGTAGCTGGGCCCTCAGCCACGCCCCCATCCTCCCCGGCAGTGTGGCGTCATAGTGTCTCTGACGACATTAACATCTTCTTAACTTCACAGAACTGTGAAGTGAGTGTAGCGTATGAACCGAGGACCGGTCAGCGCATCGCCAGAGGAGGCGGTGATAGACCAATGGAGACCGCGATCTCGATCTCCGGGCTGGTCAAGACCTTCGGCCCGACCCGGGCCCTGGACGGGCTGGACCTGGAGGTCCGCACCGGCGAGGTGCACGGCTTCCTCGGCCCCAACGGCGCCGGCAAGACCACCACCATCCGCGTCCTGCTCGGGCTCCTGCGGGCCGACGCCGGCCGGGTCGAGCTGCTCGGCGGCGACCCCTGGCGCGACGCGGTCGCCCTGCACCGCCGGCTGGCCTATGTGCCCGGCGACGTCACCCTCTGGCCCAGCCTGTCCGGCGGCGAGGTGATCGACCTGCTGGGCAGGTTGCGGGGCGGGCTGGACCCTACCCGCCGTCGGCGCCTGCTGGAGCTGTTCGACCTGGACCCGCGCAAGAAGGCCCGCACCTACTCCAAGGGCAACCGCCAGAAGGTGGCCCTGGTGGCCGCGCTCGCCTCCGACGTCGAGCTGCTGCTGCTGGACGAGCCCACCGCCGGCCTGGACCCGCTGATGGAGGCCGCCTTCCGGGACTGGATCAACGCCGAGGAACGCGCCCGCGGGCGGACGGTGCTGTTGTCCAGCCACATCCTGGCCGAGGTGGAGGCGCTGGCCGACCGGGTCAGCATCATCCGCGCCGGCCGCGTGGTGGAGTCGGGCACCCTAGGCGAGCTGCGACATCTGACCCGGACCTCGATCCAGGCCGAGCTGGCCGCCCCGCCCGACGGGCTGCTGGAGCTGCCGGGGGTGCACGACCTGGAGGTCGACGGCACCCGGGTGCGCCTGCAGGTGGACAGCGAGCGCCTCGACGAGGTCCTGCGGCACCTGTCGGCGGCCGGGGTGCGCAGCCTGACCAGCCAGCCCCCGACCCTGGAGGAGCTGTTCCTGCGCCATTACCAGAGTGATGGCGCCAGCGCCGACGGCCAGCCGCGTAAGGAGGTGGCTCGGTGACCACCCTGGCGGGCACCGGTGGCCTGGCCCGGCTGATCCTGCGGCGGGACCGCTGGCTGCTGCCGCTGTGGGTGCTGGTCCTGGCCCTCCTCCCAGCCCAGACCGCGGTCGCCATCGACCAGTTCTATGACACTCCGGCCAAGCTCCGCGACCTCTACGGCACGATCGTGACCACGCCGGGGCTGCGCGCCATGCTCGGGCCGGTGTTCGGCGCCACCCTCGGGGCGATCACCGTCTGGCGGGCCGGGCTGTACTTCACCATGGTGGGCCTGGCCAGCCTGCTGACCGTGATCCGACACACCCGCGCCGACGAGGAGGCGGGACGCCGCGAGCTGCTCGGCTCGACCGTGGTCGGCCGCCACGCGCCGCTGGCCGCCGCCCTACTGGTGACCTTCGGCGCCGACCTGGTCCTTGGCGCGCTGCTGGCGGCCGGGATGGTCGGCGTGGGGCTGCCGGCCACCGGCTCGCTGGCCTACGGCCTGTCCATGGCCGCCGCCGGGTGGACCTTCGCCGCGATCGCCGCCGTCGCCGCCCAGCTCACCGACGGCGCCGGCGGCGCCCGGGGCATCGCCCTCGCCACCCTCGGCGTCGCCTTCGCGTTGCGCGCCGCCGGCGACACCGGGGGCAGCGGCAGCGGCTTCGGGTGGCTGTCGTGGCTGTCGCCGATCGGCTGGACCCAGCAGACCCGCGCCTACGCCGGCGAGCGCTGGTGGGTGTTCGCGCTGCTGGCCGCGCTGGTTGTGGTGCTGACCGCGGCGGCGTTCGCGCTGCTGGCGCGGCGCGACGTCGGCGCTGGCGTCCTGGCGGCCCGGCTCGGTCCCGCCGCGGCGGCGTCGTCGTTGGGCAGCCCGCTGGCGCTGGCCTGGCGGCTACAGCGGGTCGCCCTTGTGTCTTGGACCGCCGGGCTCGCGCTGCTGGGCGGGTTGATCGGCAGCGTGGCCAACAGCGTCGGCGACATGGCCAAGGAAAGCACGCAGCTCAAGGACCTGCTCGAGCGGCTCGGGGGCGAGAAGGCGCTGAGCGACGCCTACATCGCCAGCGCGATGGTCATCTTCGCCCTGGCCGCCGCCGGCTACGCCATCCAGGCGACGCTGCGGCTGCGTGCCGAGGAGGAGAGCGGACGCGCCGAGCTGGTCCTGGCGACCGCGGCCAGCCGGCGGCAGTGGGCGACCAGCCACCTGCTGTTCGGGCTGCTCGGACCGGCGGTGGTGCTGTTGGCCGCCGGCACGGCCGAGGGGCTGACCTACGGGCTGGTCGGTGGCGACCTGGGCCACCAGCTGCCGCGCGTGCTGGCCGGCGCCCTGGTGCAACTGCCCGCCGTGCTGGTGCTGGCCGGTATCGCCATGGCGCTGTTCGGGCTGCTGCCCCGGCTCGCCCCGCTGAGCTGGGCGGCGCTGGCGGTGGCCGCGTTCCTGGTCCTGTTCGGCCCGCTGCTGCGGCTCAGCCAGGGAATCCTCGACCTGGACCCGTTCAGCCACATCCCCAAGGTCCCGGGCGCCGCCGTACCCGCCACCCCACTGCTCTGGCTGCTGGTCATCGCCGCAGCGCTCGCGGCCGCCGGGCTGGCCGGGTTCCGCCGCCGCGACGTCCTCAGCACCGCCTGACCGCCTGCCACCGCGCCGCGCCAACCGAGTGACAGGACCCGCCAGGCCGGAGCAAGGTCTTCCAGGCTGGCCTGCAGCTGGCAACCGCGCTCAGCCAGGGATGGGTTCTGACACCGCTGTACACGCGACGATATGAGGCACGACCGCGACAGCGGGACCACAAAGAGGCTGCTCAGACGCGTTGTTTCGACTCAGGAGAGGAAGCGTCCTCAAGACCTTATCCCCAAAGGGGATGCATCCGCTTGGCCGGTGCCTCGGGACGGAACGACCAGTGTTTCTGCAGGTCACGGGGCTGGTTGGTGGGCCTGGCTGGACTTGAACCAGCGGCCTCATCCTTATCAGAGATGGACGGCCGAGCGCCATGCTAACCAGCCTTTGCGCTGGTCGCGCGACTCCGTAAGTGCCACAGGGATGGGGTGAATCTCCCGATCCGGTCCGTGCCTCAGTGCTGGCCCGCCCTATGAGGATACTTCAGGGTCGAGCTGGCGAGGCTGCAGCGAAGCGCCAATGACGCCGGCATTGCCTGGGCTGCTCGAGTGGAGGACGGCATGGCGACGTGCTGGCTTGACCTGCAGATGGCGCCGCTGACGATGGTGCGGCGGTCTGCACCGTGGCCAGCATTGACTCGCATTGGGCACCGGATCGCCTGGTGTTCTTGTAGCCGCCGGGATCGCCGGGCAGCCGCGCGATGCCATGGTGCTGGCAGGCAGAGCGATGGGGGCTGCCGGGTGGGTACGGCAGCCCCCATCGGGTCGGTGATCGTGGCGGTGTCAGGTCGTCTGCCCGGGCCGGACCCGCCTGCTAGCGGTCGGTAGTCCCGTACGCCAGGTGCTCTTTGGCCATTGTCCTGATCAGGGCCCAGTACGCGGCTGGGTCGATGGGGTCCGGGGTGGCAAGGTGCTCTCGTGCCAGCGTCCTGGCCAGGGTCCGCTGGGCGGCGTGTGCGCCTCGGTAGATGGGGGCCGGGTAGGTGGCGTCCGCGATGGCCTGCTGCTCGCCTGCCGGATGGCTGGGCTCGTCGGCCTCGCGGGCGTGGGCGGCACCGGCCGGTAGGGCGGTGAGCGCGGCCAAAGCGACCGCGACCACGACGGTACGCGCTGGGGTGGTCATGGCGACCTCCTGTGCTGGAGGGTGCTGCGCGGGTCGCAGCGATCCCTGTCTTCCGGCAGGGTCGCCGGGGGCGGTTCCGGCACGGTTCTGGCTCGGTTCAAGGCCGGTTTCGGCGTCCATCCCCGCAGCGTGCAGGCCTGATCGGGTCGTCGGTCTCGACGGGTATCGCCTTAATCAGGGTTGGATTACGCTTGTGGGATGCGGTTTGGGGTGCTTGGGCCGCTGGAGGTCGAGGGCGACAGCGGCCCTCTGGTGCTGGGGGGGCCGAAGGAACGCCGGCTCCTGGCTCAGCTGCTGGTACGACCCAACCAGGTCGTACCGGTAGAGGCGCTCGTCCAGGCAGTGTGGGGACCGCAGCCGCCCAAGAGCGCCCCCAAGATCCTGCAGGCGCACGTGGTGCGGTTGCGGTATGCCTTGGAGCCCGACCGGGCCCGCGGCGCCGCCGGTCAGGTGCTGGTCACCCGCGACCCGGGGTACCTGCTCCAGGTTGCCTCTGGAGCGCTAGACGCGACGCGGTTCGAGGCGTTGGCCGCCGAGGCGCGCCGGGCCCTGGCCGACGACGCGGCCGAGGCGGCGGCGTCGAGGTTGCGGGCGGCGCTGGGGCTGTGGCGGGGCCAGGCGTTTGAGGAGTTCCTGGATACCGACTTTGGCGCGGCCGAGTCCGACCGCCTGGCCGAGCTGCGCCTGGTCGCCCTGGAGGACCGGATCGAGGCCGACCTGCGGCTGGGGCGGCACCGGGAGCTGGTGGCCGAGCTGGAGGGGCTGGTCCGGGACCAGCCGTTGCGGGAGCGGCTGTGGGCCCAGCTCATGCTGGCGCTGTACCGCTCGGGGCGGCAGGCCGATGCGCTCCTGGCCTATCAGCGGGCCCGGGCGGTCCTGGTCGAGGAGCTCGGGATCGACCCTGGGGCGGAGCTGCGCGGGCTGCAGGCGGCGATCCTGGCCCAGGACCCTGGGCTGGACCTGCCAGCGGCAGCTGAGGCAACCCCGGCCCGAGAGCTGCCAGCGGTGCTCGCCACCGGCGGCCCGGCCTTCGTGGGCCGGGCCGAGGAGCTGGACTGGCTGCGGGCCGCCTGGACGCGGACCGCGATAGGTCGGGGCGGGATGGTGTTTGTGGCCGGCGCGCCGGACATGGGCAAGACCCGGCTGGCCGCCGAGTTCGCCCGGGAGGTCCACGACCAGGGCGGCTGGGTGCTGTATGGGCGGTGCGAGCCAACGCCATCGGACCCTCTGCAACCGTTCACGCAGGCGTTCGCCGGCATGGGACCGCACCTCCGGGATGTCGTGAGGTTCAGTGGGCCGCAATCCACCGCCGCCCTTGGTCAGGCGCTGATCGACTTTCTGAGCGGCCGATCCAGCGATGCGACGGCGCTGATCCTGGACGACCTGCAGCTGGCCCAGCCGTCCGTACTGCAAGCGCTGGCCGGTCTTCCAACTGCGGCCGCCTCACGGCGGCTGCTGGTGGTCGGTCTCTACCGAGACCAGCCGGCCCCAGCTGCGCTCGCCAAGCTGGTCACACAACTCGACCCGGACGGGAGCGCGACCCGGCGACTCGGACCGTTGGGGCCTGACGAGGTAGCCCAGGTCGTTGCCATCTACTGTGGCCAGGAGTCGCCGCGGGACGTGGCCGGCGGGGTGCTGGCGCGCACGGGCGGTGTGCCGCTGCTGGTGCACCAGGCGGCCAGCGACCTGGCCCAGGCGCAGGCGGCCGAGCAGGTGGATCAGGTGGCCGGGCAGACCAGTCGCCGCCGCAGCCAGCTGCGGACGGCCCAGGCCCGACTGGCCGACAACGTGGTCGACCTGCGGGAGTTGCGCGAGCACGGCCAGCAGTTGGCGCGGCTGGCGACCCCCGAAGCCCCGGCCGATGAAGCGGCAGATGATCGGCCTGCTGCGGTGGTCTGCCCCTACAAGGGCCTGGCCCGCTTCGAGCCAGAGGACGCCGAGTTCTACTTCGGGCGGGAGCGGCTGACCGCCGAGCTGGTCGCTCGGCTGGTCGGGGCGGGCCTGGTCGGGGTGGTCGGTCCCTCGGGCAGCGGCAAGTCCTCGCTGCTCCGGGCCGGTCTGCTGCCGGCGCTCCGGGACGGGGCGCTACCTGGGAGCGACCGATGGCGCCAGCTCATCATCCGACCCGGTGACCATCCCCTGCGGGAGCTCGCCCGCGCCGTCGGTCAAGACGACCACTCGGGCATGGTGCCCCGCGCCGCCGAGCAGGGCGCCCCCACCAACGGTCGCCTGCTGCTGGTGGTTGACCAGTTCGAGGAGGTCTTCACCGCCTGCCAGGATCGACAAGAGCAGGCCAGGTTCCTGGAGGAGCTGCTGGCGGCAGCCACCGGCGACCACGGCGCGGTCCTGGTGCTGGGGATCCGCGCCGACTACTACGGCCGCTGCGCCGACCACCCGGCGCTGGCCCAGCAGCTGGCGGCCAGCCAGGTCCTGGTTGGTCCGATGGACGCCCAGGAGGTGCGGCGGGCGATCGAACTCCCCGCCCGGCGGGCTGGCCTGCGGGTGGAACCGGCACTGTCCAAGGCCATGGTCGCCGACGTGGCCGGCGAGCCGGGCGGGTTGCCGCTGTTGTCCACCGCCTTGCTGGAGTGCTGGGAACGCCGCCAGGGCCGCACCCTGACCCTGGCCGGCTACCGCGAACGCGGCGGCGTGCACGGTGCGGTGGCCCGGCTGGCCGAGCGCGCCTTCCTGGCGCTCGACCCAGAGGAGCAGGCGGCGGCGCGCCGGCTGCTGCTGCGGTTGGCCGGGCCGGGCGAGGGCCAGGCGGTGACCCGCCGCCGGGTGCCCCTGGCCGAACTCGAGCCAGAGCGCGACCCGCCCACGGCCCGGGCCTTGGAAGTCCTCACCGCGCGGCGGCTGCTCACCAAGGGCGAGGGCACCGTCGAGGTCGCTCACGAGGCGCTGCTGCGCGAGTGGCCCCGGCTGCGCGGCTGGTTGGAAGAAGACACCCAGGGCCGGGCCCTGCGCCGCCACCTTACCCAGGCGGCTGGGGAATGGGCGTCGGCCGACGGCGACCCTGGGGAGCTGTACCGAGGCGCCCGGCTGACCGCCGCCCTGGACTGGGCGCGCGACCACCGCAGCGACCTCAACGACCTGGAACGCGGCTTCTTGGATGCGAGCCGGGCGGCGGCCGAACGCGAGGTCGACGACGCCCGCCGGCGCGCCGACCGCGAGGCCCGCACCAGCCGGCGGCTGCGGGGATTACTTGCTGGGCTGGCCGTCGTGCTGGTCCTCGCCCTGGTGGCCGGCGGGCTCGCGCTCGCCCAGCGTGGCCGGGCCGAACACCAGACGCTGGTCGCCGACTCGCGCCGCCTCGGTGCCCAGTCGCTCATCCAGCATGATCTGGACCGGTCACTGCTGCTGGCGGTGGAGGCGGTGGGCCTGGATGACTCGGTCGACGCCCGCAACGCGCTGTTCACCAGCCTGCTGCGCAGCCCCCAGGCCATCTGGACGGCGCGCGGTGACGGCAATCAGTTCGTGGATCTCGCCCTCAGCCCGGACGGGCGGACCCTGGCCACGGTGGATACCCATGGGCTGCTGGATCTGTGGGATGCCCGGTCCGGCCGCCGCCTGGCCGGACCGCTCCAGGGAGCCAACGGCACCTACCAGTGGTTTGCCGGGGTGGTGGCGTTCAGCCCCGACAGCCGCCAGCTGGTGACCGGTGGCCGTTCGGGCTACGGCGGCATGCAGCTGTGGGATGTGGCCAGCCGCAGGGTCATCCGCCGGCTCCCGCTCGTGCAGCGCGATGGCGACGACCTTACGGATGCGGCGTTCAGCCCCGACGGCCACCTCATAGTGGCGGCGACGGCGACGGGTGCCCTCGCCTTCTGGAACCCGCAGACCGGTGCCCCCATCGGCAGGGTGCTGCGTCCCCACCATCCTCAAAGCATTCCCAACTCACAGGTCCGCGGGGTCTCGCTCGCCTTCGCAGGTCATGGCGGGACCCTGTTTACCTCGGCCCAAGGCGACAAGACGATCGCCTGGGACGTCGCCCACCGCCGACGGAACCGAGAATTCCCCCTGGGTGGCGCGCTCGCGGTGAGCCCCAACGGCCGCCTGCTGGCCTTTGGCCAGCGAAATGGCACCGTGATCTTGGCCGACGCCAGAACCGGCCAGCGCCGCAGGGGAGGCCTTACCGGTCACACCGCCGAGGTCTGGAATCTCGCGTTCAGCCGCGACAGCGCCACATTGGTCAGCGTTTCGGTCGACGCCACCGGGATCGTCTGGGATGCCGCCACCGGCCGGGCGCTGCAGACGCTGCGGGGACACAACGGCTGGGTCAACGCACTCGCATTCTCCCAAAGCCCTGACGGCGCAACCGTGTACACCAGTTCGTACGATGACAGTCTGATGGCCTGGGACCTGTCCGGCACCCGAGGGCTGGTCAAGCAGCTCACCCGCGCCACCGGCGAGGTGGGCGGGGTCGCGTTCAATCCCCGCGACCCTGACATGTTTGCGCTGGCGCGAAGCGACGGCCCAGCCAGGCTCTGGTCGGTCGCCAGGCGAGCCCCCATCGGGACGCCGTTCCCGGTCGGCACTGACCCGCTGCAGCAGACGAACGTCGTGGCGTTCCGCCCCGACGGCAGGGTCCTCGCCGCCGAAGATCGCACCGACAGCACCGTCAGGCTGTTCGACCTCGCCACCCACGCCCGGATCGGCATTCTCGATGCGACCACCCACCCCGACGATGTCAACGGCGCGGCGTTCAGCCCCGACGGCAAGCTGCTGGCGACCGCCGGCGGCGACGGCTCGGACATCGTGTGGGACCTTTCCAATCAGCCACCTGTCCGCCACCCGCAGTATCCCCAACCCAACCAGCCCGACCACTGGGTTGACG
>Ga0111538_10015372_pt1 | contig 10066 bp, 5 predicted proteins | sample SoiMethybrSBSTD1_FD_79669 | JGI IMG/M metagenome (GOLD analysis project Ga0111538, IMG submission 79669) | Bulk soil microbial communities from a Populus tree surrounding site in Tennessee, USA - Soil MetaG P. TD hybrid SBSTD1 (version 2)... | ecosystem: Environmental > Terrestrial > Soil > Tree... | reverse complement strand
GAGATCGCCCTGCAGCTCGCGTGCGTACGACACGCGCGCATACGCAGCGGCGGTCGGCTTGATCGCGGCCATCCGGTCGAAGGCGTCGAATGCGGCGTCGTACTCGCCGCGCTCGATGTGGGCGTCGCCGATGACGCCCAAGATCCAGGGGTCGTCTGCTCGTATGGTCCGGCAGCGTTCCGCCTCGCGAAGCGCGTCTGCGAAGCGGTGCTGTGAGAGATAGGTCGCCGCCAGCATGCGGCGGGCGTCGTAGCGTTCGCAGACACGCGTCAACACGTCGAGCAGGACGCGCTCGGCCTCTCTGGCGAGACCCGCATTGCCGGACACGCGTGTCTGGCGCAGCAGCGCATCTGCCAGCGTCACTGCGGCCGGCACGTCGTTGGGAGCTGTTGCAACCTTGTCGCGCATGGTCGCGATGGTCCGCTCGAGTTCCGCACGCGACGTCATGAGATGGCTGGTGCCGAGGAGTGGCGTGACGCTCCTCGTCTGGGGTGTCGCAGGCCGCGAGCAGGCAGCGGTCGCGATGACGACGGCGATACCAAACGCCGGAACCGTGAGCGAGCGAGTCATGTCGTGTCCCTCAGAACGTCACGACGAGCCCGGCCGATGCGCGCCAGAACTCGAAGCGAGTGAGATCGAGGCCGAACGGATTCGCATCGGCGTCTGACGTGCCGGTGGTGCGCACATAGCGAACATCGCCGCGCACACCTGTGTGATCGGAGAAGTGACCGATGAGTCCGCCGCCGACGTTGAAGCCAAATTTGTTGACCTGGATGACGGCCAGTTCTCCGGCTTCGGCGAGGTGCGGCCGCACGAGGCCGGCGCCACCGGCCGCGTAGGCCTGCGCGCCGCCTCCGGTCCAGATCCGGTAGAACGCGTTGCCCATGACCGTCATCACACGGCGTTCGGTGAGGAAACCAGTGGGTTCGAAGAAGTCAGGGGCATTGGCCACTTCGCCTTCGAGGCCCAGCCTGCTGCCCATCCAGCCGGCCGACGCACCATAGAACGGTGCGTTCGCGGTTGTATCGCCGCCAAACGCCCCGCTGATGAACGGCGACGCGAACCAACCGGTCGATGGTGTCTGCGCGGCGGATATCGATGGAATCGATAGTGCGGCGACAACGGTAGCGAGCACGACGATTTGTCGCATGACGGAACTCCTCTGAATGTGGTCCTTGGTTCTTGGGGCTTGGTCCGTTCTTGGTCCGTGGTCCGTCCCTGGTCCCTGGTCCCTGGTCCGTGAGACGGACCAAGGACGAAGAACCAAGGACCAGGGACCAGGGACTAAGGCGTATTGCCCGCCTGCGGCGTCGCCACGAATGGGAATGAAGCGAGGAACGGCTTGTCGTTGCCGGCGACGCCGTCGCCCAATTGCGCGTTGATGCCGTTGTTGAAGTTCGGAGTCAGCGGCGTTGCGCCCGCCACGGCGCGCAGCTCGATGTCCACGACGTCATCGACGAGACGACGGCCGTTGGGGAAACCGGCGACGTCACCGCCAAGCACGCCTAGCGGATTCGGATTGGGTGTCGGCGGAATCGCCACGTTGAGGCGCAGCATTTCCGACGGCGTACTGCCTGGCCGTTGATTCAGGTTTGGAATGCCGGTCAGAAAGATCGTGACGAGATCGTTGCGCGGTGCTGGCGGCGACTGAATGTTGAAGAGCGCCAGCAGCAGTTTGGGCAGTTCCGGATCGGTGACGAACTGGAGTGCCGCGGCGTCGCCAGTCGGCTCGAGCGAGTTGAACGTGTCCTTCACACCGCGCGGGATAACCACCTCATTCACCAGTGGGTGACCGAGGCGCGACACCTGCACGTAGTTCGCGCTGAAGCGCTCCTGGCCGCCGCCTCGACTCGTGACGGAGGGCCGGCTCGTTGTAGACCACACACCGATCACGGCATTCGGATCGGATGCCGTTGATGGACGCGCGCCGTTGGCGGTCAGCGTCGAAATCGGTACTTCAATCGCGATGGTGTGGACGTTGAAACCGGCGAGCCCGTCGAAGTTCTTGGTATCAGCCGGTGGCACGGCAAGCAGATCGAACACGTTGAGATCGACGAAGAACGGATCGTCGCGCTGACCGGCGAAGACTTGCGCGCCGTTCGGCAGGGGACGCACCGCGGCCGCGGCGAGTGCCTCGTAATTGGGCGTCGACCGGAAGCCGACATTCACCGGCGGCGTCGGCAGATCGGTCGCGAGCACAGTGCCGCGACCGCGCCGCCGCGGACCGTCGACGCGCGTCACGGTGTAGAACTGCCGGACGTTGAACGTCGTGGAGCCGAGCGAAGTAATCGGGCCGGTGTTGTAGAGAAACGTATTCGGGTTGCGGACGTCGGTGCGGAACGTGAACTGAAACGTCACGTCCTCAACGGCGTCGCCGTCGTTATCGACCATGATTTCGTAGAGCACGTTGTCGTCGAACTTGAAGAAGTTCGGGCCGCCGTACGGCGCCTCGAACGGAATGAAGTTCGCGATCAATGTCACCTTGTCCGGCGCATTCGGACTGACGAACGCGTAGACGTCAGTGTTGTCGGCGAGCGGGTCAGCGCTGATGAGCGGCGCCTCGCGATGACTCGATGCCTGCACCGCCGTGATTGCCATCGCGGCGACCGCGGCGGCGGCTAGGGACAGCCTCCAGATTCCTTTCACGATCCACCTCCACCGCCCGGCGGAGGCCGGGACGTGTTGTCTGTGGAACCTACGAGGTGGATCGGGAAACGGATTGTCCTAACGTCGGCAGTGCACGAGGGACCAGATCCTGGGTGTATTCACTTTTTTGACTGAGACAGGCTCAAGTTCGGCCTGCGCGAGTAGCACGTCGAGATCGAGATCTGACCGGAAGCCGGCCCGTGCAGTGAGCGGCGACATCCATCGCTCGACAGCTGACAGTAGCGGGTTCGTGCTGAGAAAGTGATTCAACAGAACGATGTGGCCCCCGGCTCGGCAGACACGGCGCATTTCCTTGAGCACCCCGACCGGATCGGGGACGACGCTGACCACGTAAGCCGCGTAGACCACGTCGAACGATTCGTCTGGAAAGCCGAGGATTGACGCGTCCATCTGCCACAGCCGCACGTTCTGACGGCCGTGCGATTCCACATGGCGGGCCGCCTCGCGCAACATCGCCTCTGAGAGATCGATTCCCACGACATGGCAATCAGAGGGATACAGAGTGGCGGTCAGTCCAGTCCCGATACCCACTTCGAGAATCTCGTCGTTGGGCTTCAGCGGAAGCTCACGCATCGCTTCGACGCGGCCAGCATGCAGGATCGGGCCAAAAATCCCGTTGTAGACCGACGCAAAACGCGCGTAGAGGCGTTCGACGAGATCTTGATCGACGTTCGCGACGGAAAGCTGATCTGTGGAGGCGTCACTCATAAGCATGAAACGTGCATTGATGTACTGGATATGCCCCTTGCCAGAACACCTGAATTCCACGAGCCCAAGAACTCTCTCTCAGCGGTGCGCCTGACGGCCGAGTTTCGCGAGATGCCCGGACTGCGGCTGACCACTCAGCAGACCGCTCGCTTGATTGGGGTCGATGTCGAAACCGCATCGTCGCTGCTCACCACGCTGGTCGACCGCGGGTTCCTTCGTCTTACAGCGAACGGATACGTCCGGGCTTGAGCCGAGCGTGATACAGCACGACCCACGGTCGTGCCGCTGCCATCAAATCCGTCACCCGACACCATCCGCAATTGAGCTCCAGCTCGTCGCCGGCCAGAAGATTACTCCAACGGCCGTCGGAGCTGGGCAACCGTATTTCGGTGTCTCCCCAAAACGCCGCGTCGAGAGGAACGGCACTCGCTGCTGACCTGTCGGTCAGTCGTGGCACAACCACGACCATTCGTGAGCTCATCCCACGCCGTTCGAATGCAACCACCGACGTCGCCCGGGCGCCGCGGACACGCAACGGCCGGTAGCTCGCCTCACGCAACATCCGATCGTGATCGGCACGAAAGTGCAGCAGTGTCGTCGTGACCTGTAGTTTCAGATCGCTGGCGCCTCGAGACGAGTGGAACGTGTGGGTGAGCCGCTGGGAAGCGCGGTCGAAGTCCACCGGCCGGCGGTTGTCGGGATCGGTGAGTGTGAATCGCCAATCCTCGCAACCTTGATAGAAGTCGGGCACGCCTGGCATGAAGCATTTCAGTACCAGCTGCGAGATAGAGTGGCAGTGGCTCACCGGCTCGAGGAGTTGCACGAACGCCGCAACCGATTGCCGGAACTCGTTGGACGCGTCGTCGAGGAGCACGCGGCGCACAAAGGATTCGAGGCCGTCTTCGTAGTCGCTGTCCGGGCGTATCCAACTGGTGCAGAGCTGGGCCTCACGCACGGACTTTCGCATGTAGTCAACGAGCCGTTCGACCAGCATCTGCGACGCGCGGCCATCGGCGTCGACGTTCTCGTCATTCCACATGCCGACGAGTGCCTGGTAGAACCGGTACTCGTCCCGCGCCTCCGGACAGGAACCCCGGCGCGCCGTCTGCAGGCGATAGGGCGTATTCAGCGCGACCCAACGTTGCACCGCGATGACCCACTCGTGCGCGAACACGCTGATCGTCGCGATACGGATCCGCGTGTCCTCACTCAACTTCGTGTCGTGGGTGGATGTGGCCGTCATCGAGTTCGGCCAGTCCTTCGCGCGCTGCTCGTTGAAGTGGTGGAACTCGCGAACGTTCAACGATGAATTGGCCGGGTTCCCGCCCACCTCGTTCAACGCCAGCAGAGTGTTGTCACGATAGAACGCGGTGTCTTCCACGCCCTTCGCGTACACGCCGCTCGTGTATTGCTGGAGACGCTTGACGAGCAGCGCCCGACGCGCGTCGAGTGCAGGATCGTCCACGAGCTCGCCAAGGAGCAGCGACCGCAGGAACGCAAACGCCGATGAGTCCATGGCCGGATTGCGTCGGTCGGCCAGATCGAGACTCTCGACGACGATCTGCCGCTCGGTGTCGCGATCCTGGCCGGTGCCGAGATAGGTGCGATAGACCGGCATCGCGGCGATGAATTCGACCAGCGCTTCGTGCAGCGAATTCAGCGAGATATCGCGTGTCGTCCACGAGGCGTCCGCCACCCGCTTCAGCTCATGGGCCAGCATGGTCACGCCGCTGAGGAGCGCGCCACGCATGATCATCCGCTTGCTTCGATGCGCTTCTTCACGGAACGTGATCGACTCGTCCACCAGACGCTGGAAGAAGCGGCGGAGAATGCGCATGCCGCGTCCGCTCACGAACAGACGGTTGAGCGCGTCGAGTGCGTCGTACCCCGTCGTGCCGTCAATCGGCCAATGGGTGCCGAGCCGTTCCGAGGGGTCGAGCACCTTCTCGACGACCAGCCACGGGCGGGCGGTTGGTACCGACTCGAGTTCCGATCGCAGTTGCCGCAAATAGGCGAGCGGATCGAGCAGTCCATCGACGTGATCGACACGCACGCCGTGCACCACGTCCTCAGCCGCGAGCTTGCGGATCAGTTCGTGGCTGCGCTTGAAGACCTCGGGGTTTTCCGCGTGGACCGCAACCAGCTCGTTGATCCCGAAGAATCGCCGGTAGTTGATCTCGTCGTTGGCTGGGCGCCAGTACGCCAACCGGTAATGCTGCTGCTCGAGCAGTTGATGCAGCAGGTGCGGGTTGCGATTGATATGCGCGACCGCCTCGTCCAACGGATGGCCGGCGACGAGCGCGTCCAACGTCGATGGCGCGAGCGGAAGGGCCAGGGAGCCGCAGCGAATCTGAGGCTCCTGAGGGCCCGGCTCGACCCGAACCACGCCCTTCATCAAGGCCTGGCCGTATGGCTCCTCCAGGATCGGCAGGAGCACCCTGTCGCGTACGAGACCGGTCAGCGGGCGCCAGTCGATGTCGAAGAAGTGTGCCGCGGCACTCGATGGACCCTCACGAAGGACCTGTCGCCAGAGCACGTTGCGCTCGGGATCGGCGGCCATGTGATTCGGGACGACGTCGAGCACCACGCCCATATGGTGGACGCGCAAGGTATCGGCGAGCCGGCGCCAGGCGGCCTGACCGCCCAACTCACGATTGATACAGCCGTAATCAACGATGTCGTAGCCGTGAGGGCTGCCCGGGCGCGCGGTGTAAATGGGCGAAAGATACACATGGCTGACACCCAGCTGCGCTATGTACGGAACCTGTGCGGCAAGGTCGTCGAGCGTAAATCGGTCCGATAGCTGCACACGGTACGTGCTGGTCGGAATAGTGCGTTCGCGATCGGCGCCCATGCGATGTTTGTTCGCATCCGACGTGCCACCCCGTGGTTCGGGCGTGCTCCCATCGCGGTCGGAGGCGGACGGCATCAAGCTTGCGCTCCGTCGTTTTATTTCCCATGTCGAAGCTCGAGAGTGTTCGATCTGTCGCCGCCGATATCGAGCGGCGCCTGCCTACGTCAGAGTGGAGCCAGCGCGAGCTCATCAATCGGGAGTGGCTGGTGACCAACGGCCTGGGCGGCTACGCGTCAGGTACGCTCGCCGGACCCCCGACCCGCCGCTATCATTCGCTGCTCGTTGCGGCGCTGCCCGCGCCGCTCGGACGTCTCGCGCTACTGGCGCATCTCGACGAGCGCATCCGTCTTCAGCATCTTCAGCAGCGCCGGGTCGGCTGGCTAAGTCGTCGCGCTGAATCGTCGCCGGTGGTCGTGAGCGACTTCCGGCTCGTCGGCGGTCTGCCGGTGTGGCGCTACACGTTCGACGAGATCGTGCTCGAGAAGCGCCTGTTTATGCCCAACGAGCAGAATTCGATCTTCGTCACCTATACGCTCGTGAAGGCGCCTGAGACGATTCGCTTCGGGCTGCGCCCGATGGTCGCGATTCGCATGCATGAAGCGCCGGTCGATCGCACCGTGCCGCAGGAACCGGTGCTCGTCGCGCATCAGCGGTGCCTCGAGGTGAACGCCGGAGAGGCGGTGCCGACGATCAGGCTCGCGATCCGCGATCATGCGGCTGCGTTCACTGTTGAGACCGTGACGGAAGGCCTTCACTACGAGCTGGAAGAGCAGCGCGGCTACGCAGCTGATGGCAGCACGTGGAGCCCCGGCTACTACAAAGTCGATCTCGCCGAACACGAGCAGATCACCTTCATCGCCTCGACAGAGCGCCTGGGCGTCGTCGACGCCCTGTCGCCGAATGAGGCATGGCAGACCGAACTCGACCGCCGCACGCGCCTGCTCGTCGCCGCCGGCAACCCGGATCCGCAGAGCCTGACTGCCGAACTCGTGCTCGCCGCCGATCAGTTCGTGATCAAGCCGGCCACGCGCACGGCCGACACCGCGCGGGCAAAAGCCGCAGGCGAAAATGCGCGCAGCATCATCGCCGGGTATCACTGGTTCACCGACTGGGGTCGCGACACGATGATCAGCCTCGAGGGCCTCGCGCTCTCCACCGGCCGCGCGGCCGAGGCGCGCGACACCCTGATGACGTTCGCGCAGCATCTCAATCAGGGATTGATCCCCAACCTGTTCCCCGAAGGCGATCAGCACGGCCTCTACCACACGGCCGACGCGACCATGTGGTTCTTCCATGCGATCGATCGCTACATGACGATGACCAGGGACGTCGAGACGCTGCGCGAACTACTGCCGGCGCTCGACGAGATCATCGGGCGTCATCGTGCCGGCACGTTGTTCGGCATCCGTGTCGATCAGGACGGGCTGTTGACGCAAGGCGACCCGCAGCTGCAGCTCACCTGGATGGACGCGAAGGTCGGCGACTGGGTCGTCACGCCGCGCCGCGGAAAACCGGTCGAGATCAACGCGCTCTTTTACAACGCCGTTCGCCTCCTCGCCGAATGGCGGAGGGCGCTGAACGTGCCTGACCACGAGCTCGACGCCGTCGCCGACCGCACACGGCAATCGTTCAACCAGCGATTCTGGTACGACGCGGGCGGCTACCTCTACGACATCGTGGACGGGGAAGCCGGTGACGATGCCTCGTGCCGGCCGAACCAGATCATGTCGTTCTCGCTGCGCCACCCGGTGCTGGACGAGGCGCGCTGGCCTGCGGTGCTCGATGTCGTGACCAGAAAGCTGCTCACACCATATGGGCTTCGCACGCTCGATCCGGAACACCGCGATTTCAAGGCGCAATACTTCGGCGATCTCCGCGCCCGCGATGCCGCCTATCACCAGGGCACGGTGTGGGCGTGGCTCATCGGTCCGTACATCGACGCCTGGCTGCGCGTGCATCCCGGTGACCAGCAGCAGGCGCGGAAACTGATCGATGCGTTCGACGTTCATCTCAGCGAGGCGTGCATCGGAAGCATCAGCGAGATCTTCGATGCGACCGCGCCGCACGCGCCGCGGGGCTGTGTGGCTCAGGCGTGGAGCGTCGCGGAAGTCTTGCGTTGCCTCATTCGACTGCAGTCCTCTTGAGCATATGGCGATAGACCCTCATGTCAGTCGATAGCGAGATCATTCAGGCCGCCGACGTCGCTCTCGGGGCGCGCGTCACCAGGCACGCGGTGACGTTTACCGTCTGGGCACCGCGTCACGACGCGATGACCCTGCGCCTGGAGGATCGCGACTTTCCGATGGAGTCGCGGCTCCACGGCTATTTCACGGTGACGGTGCCGGGCGCTCGCGCGGGCCAGCGCTATTGGTTCAAGGTGAACGACGGTCTTCGCCCCGACCCCGTCTCACGGTATCAACCCGAAGGCGTGTTCGGCCCTTCCGCGATTGTCGATCCCGCATCCTTTCCGTGGACCGACGCGGATTGGACCGGCGCCCCGCCCCGCCATCGCAACGTCGTCTACGAGATGCACGTCGGGACGTTCACGACGGCCGGGACTTGGGCGGCGGCGCGCGCGCAGTTGCAGCGTCTGGCGGACCTGGGCGTGACGACGCTCGAAATCATGCCGCTGGCCGAGTTCTCGGGACGATTCGGGTGGGGCTACGACGGAGTGTTGCTGTTCGCTCCCTTCCACAAATACGGGACGCCAGACGATGTCCGGGTTTTCATCAACGATGCCCATCGACTTGGGATCGCCGTGATTCTCGATGTCGTCTACAACCATCTCGGGCCCGTCGGGAGCGTCCTGCACGAGTACAGCGACTGGTATTTCGCCGAGCACGAAACGGATTGGGGACGCGGCTTCAACCTGGACGGTCAGCATTCCGAGCCGGTGCGGGCATTCATGCGCGCCAACGTGCGGCACTGGATCGACGAATATCACCTCGACGGACTCCGCTTCGACGCCGTCCACTCGATCGTCGATCGCTCGCCCGAGCACATCGTCCACGAACTGACGCGGCATGCCCGGGCGATCGCGCATCCCCGTCGTCTGTTCGTCGTCGGCGAGAACGAGTCGCAGGACGTGGCGTTCCTGAGGGACGTCGGTGAGCGCGGAACTGGCGGTCTCGATGGGATATGGAACGAGGACTGGCACCACTCCGCCTTTGTCGCCTTGACCGGTCAGGACGGGGCGTACTGCACGGACTACGACGGCACTGCCAACGAGTTCGCGGCGATGGCGCGGTGGAACCTCCTGTATCAAGGCCAGTGGTATTCGTGGCAGAAGCAGCGGCGCGGCACCGACTCCCGTGCGTGTCCGAGCGGGGCGTTCGTGTGTTTTCTCGAAAACCACGACCAGGTGGCCAACACCGGCCCCGGCGTCCGACTGCATCAGGTCTCAAATCCCGGGCGATGGCGGGCAATGGTCTCGCTGCTTCTCCTCGGACCGCAAGTCCCGATGCTCTTTCAGGGGCAGGAGTGCGCGACGACGTCGCCGTTCACCTACTTTGCCGACCATGAAGGCGACCTGGCGGAGGCCGTCCGCAAGGGCCGCCTCGAATTCCTGTCGCAGTTCCCGCACCTGACGGATGCCGAGACGCGCGAGATCCTGGCCGATCCGGGCGATGAAGCCGCCTTTCGCGCGTGCAGAATCAACTGGTGTGGCCATCCCGGAGCGGAGGAAGCACGACTGCTTCATACCGATTTGTTGACCTTGCGCCGGTCCGACGTTGTTTTATCGGGGCTCGGTACGCCAGCCACGCACGTCGCGACGTCGGCGTTGACCAGCGACATCCTGCTGCTGCGATACTCGACGACTGACGACGAGCGGTTGAT
>Ga0111538_10015371_pt1 | contig 10066 bp, 6 predicted proteins | sample SoiMethybrSBSTD1_FD_79669 | JGI IMG/M metagenome (GOLD analysis project Ga0111538, IMG submission 79669) | Bulk soil microbial communities from a Populus tree surrounding site in Tennessee, USA - Soil MetaG P. TD hybrid SBSTD1 (version 2)... | ecosystem: Environmental > Terrestrial > Soil > Tree... | reverse complement strand
GATGGCGCCGGTGTCGGCGTCGAAGTTCCGGAGATCGACGTCGTCCGTGCTGTGCCACTTGTAGTCCCAGTTCCACATGATCTTCATGGCGACGAGCGGGTCCATGGGATCGATGTTCGGGAAGGGCAGGCCGGCGACGTAGTTCTGCACGCGGAGGCCGTCGGGCGTGAGCTTCACCTGGCTCGCGTACTTCTCGGTGGCCTCCTTGTACGCCTTGGGCCACTCGATCTTCTTCGTCTCCCCGATGGTGATCGGGAAGCCGTGCCGGATGCACCACTCCATGCCCGGCGAGATGTAGTCCTTCAGCTGGTCGACGTTGTCCTTGTTGAACTTGTCGCCGACCTTGACCTCGGCGCGGGCGGCCGGGATCAGGATGCCGAGGGTGAGTACGGTGGCCGCGAGGGCGCGGCGCAGACGGAGCGTCGTCATGGAGCCCCTCCGATGGACGGCCTCGGCCTATCGCCGTCCCGGCGGGGCGTCAAGACACTTCGCGCGCTACTGCTGCTGGGATGCGGCGGGCGGCGGCGCCTCGATCGGTGCCCCCGTCGCCTCGCGGAGCAGCTCGCGGCCGGCGCCGTCGACGCCGGGCCGGACGTGGACGTCCACGGAGAGGCGCTGTCCGGCGTGTCCGCGGAACGTGCCGCGGACCGGCGGAACGTCGCCGTAGTCGCGGCCGTACGCGAGACGGATGTGGCGGTCGCCGGCGGCCTCACCCTGTGTGGGATCGAGCCCGAGCCACCCCTCGCCCGGCACGAGGATCTCCGCCCAGGCGTGCGAGGCGAGGCCGCCGCTCACCTCGTCGCCCGGGTTGGCGCCCGGGAGGAGGTAGCCCGAGACGTAGCGGCCGGGGATGCCGCGCACGCGCGCGATGGCGAGGAGGACGTGCGTGAAGTCCTGACACACGCCCGCGCCCGTCGAGAGCACCTGATCGGCCGACGAGTGGACGTGCGTCGCGCCCTTCTCGTAGCGGAAGCGCTCGTGGATGAGCCGGGTGGCCGCGCGGGCGAAGCCGGCCACGGTCCCGCCGCCGGCCTCCTCCGCCGTCGCGACGAGCTCGCCGAGCGCCGGCAGGTGGGGGACGTAGTGGCTGGCCGCGAGGAACTCGAAGAACTCCTCGCCCACCTCCGCGCGCTGCTCGTCGAGCGACCGGAGCGTCGGCCCCTCGTCGAGGGGCGCGGCGGGATGGATCATCACGACCGACGCGGCCTCGATGCGCAGCGCCCGGTGCGGCGGCAGCACGTTGAAGCGGTGCACCCAGTTCCCGAAATAGTCCTGGTGCGCCGAGCCGCCGGAGGCGGGGCGGGTGCTCAGGCGGAACGAGAGGCAGCTCTGCCGGCTGTCGTCGCGGGGCCGGAGGCGGACCTCGTTGTGGCTCTCCGAGACGATGCCGTCGTACTCGAAGTCGGTCACGTGGAGGATGGAGACGCGGCTCATTGGCCCATCGCGTAGTGGAAGTAGCTGCGCGTGATCTCGGCGCCGATGCTCCGGCACGCGGTCTGCACCTCTTCGAGGAAGGGGTGCAGGCCGCGCGCGAAGATGTCGCCGATGCGGTCGTACTTGAGACGATCGTTCAGCCGGCCGGTCAGCCGCTCGGCCTCGTTGGCGTAGGTGTCCGGCCCCGTGCCGCTGAGGGCCGACAGCGCGCGCTGGAGGGCGGCCACGTTGAAGCGGATGGCGCGCGGATGGTGCGCGTCGAGCAGCAGCAGCTCGGCGACGCACTCGGGCTCGATGCGCGAGTGATAGCGGCGGCGGTAGAACTCGTACGCCGCGACGGAGCGGAGCACCGCCATCCACTGGTGCGGATCCGGCTCGCCCTGGCCCTCGAGCAGCATGTGGTACTGCACGTCGACGATACGGGCCGTCATCTCGATCCGCTCGAGCACCCGCCCCGCCTTCAGGAAGAACCAGCCGTCGTCGCGCGGCAGCGTCGCCGAGGCGACGCCCTGGAAGCGATGGCTGCCGAACTTGACCAGGTCGCAGAAGCGGTGCGGCCCCGCGGTGAGCGGCTCCTCGCGCGGGAAGCGGCTGACGGCGAGGTAGAGACCGTTCACGTCCTCCCAGAGCTCGCGCGACAGCCGGTCGCGGATGGTGCGCGCGTTCTCGCGCGCCCGCGCCACGCATTCCGCGATGGAGCTCGGGTTGTCGGGGCGGAAGGCGAGGAAGTCGAAGACCGCGGCCGGCGTCGCGTCCTCGTGGAGTGCGAAGAAACGGTCGCGCTCGCCCGTGATGACGATGAGCGGCTCCCAGCGCAGCCGGCCGGCCTCGCGGCCGCCCTCCAGCAGCACGTGATAGCTGACGTCCAGGATGCGAGCCGTGTCCTCCGCGCGCTCCATGTAGCGGCCCATCCAGAACAGCGCCTCCGCGATGCGCGACAACACTAGTACACCACCCACGTGTCCTTGCTGCCGCCGCCCTGCGACGAGTTGACGACCAGCGACCCCGAGCGGAGCGCCACGCGCGTCAGGCCGCCGGGGACGATCGTCACGCGCTCGCCGTCGTAGAGACAGTACGGCCGGAGGTCGACGTGGCGGCCGACGAGCTGGCGCGAGCCGGCGTCGTAGCATGGCGTGCGCGAGAGCCCGATCACCGGCTGCGCGATGTAGTTCCGTGGATCGGCCTGGATGACCTCGCGGAAGCGGTCGATCGTGGCGCCGTCGGCGCTCGGACCGACCAGCATCCCGTAGCCACCCGACTCGCCCACGGGCTTCACCACGAGCTCGTCGAGGTGCGCGAGTACGTGACGCCGCTGCATCGGGTCCTCGCAGAGGAACGTCTCGACGTTCTGGAGGATCGGATCCTCGCCGAGGTAGTAGCGGATGAAGGTGGGCACCCAGGCGTAGACCGCCTTGTCGTCGGCGACGCCGTTCCCCACCGCGTTGACGAGCGGGACGTTGCCGGCGCGGTACGCGCCGATCAGGCCCGGCACGCCGAGGACCGAGTCGGCGCGGAAGAGGAGCGGGTCCAGGAAATCGTCGTCGACGCGGCGGTAGATCACGTCGACACGACGGAGCCCGCGGATCGTCTTCATGTAGACGACGTCGGAGTCGACGACCAGGTCGCGGCCCTCGACCAGCTCGACGCCCATCTGCTGCGCCAGGAAGCTGTGCTCGAAGTAGGCGCTGTTGTGGATTCCCGGGGTCAGCACGACCACCGCCGCGCGCCCGTCGCGGCCGCCGAGGCCGTGGAGGATCTGGAGCAGCTCCGTGGGGTAGTGGTGCACGGGCCGGACGGCGTGCGACTGCGCGAGCCCGGGAAAGGCACGCAGCATGACGAGCCGGTTCTCGAGCACGTACGAGACGCCGCTCGGGGTGCGGACGTTGTCCTCGAGGACGACGAACTCGCCGCTCTTCGAGTCGCGCACGAGGTCGATGCCGGCGATATGGACGTGGATGCCGCGCGGCACCTGTACGCCGACCACCTCGCGGCGGAAGTGGCGGCACGAGAACACCAGCGAGCGCGGGATCTTGCGCTCGCGCAGGATGCGCTGCGGCCCGTAGACGTCCTGCAGGAAGCAGTTGAGGGCGATCACGCGTTGCGTGAGGCCGAGCTCGAGGCGCGCCCACTCTGCCGCCGGGAGGATGCGGGGGATCAGGTCGAAGGGGAACAGCCGCTCGCTGCCGGCCCCCTCGTTGTAGACCGCGAACGTGATGCCCTGGACGAGGAAGGCGCGCTCGACGATCTGCTGCTGCCCCTCGAGCTGCTCCGGGGTCGCGTCGGCGAGGTACGCGGCGAGGCGCTCGCAGTGCTGGCGCGGGACGCCGGGGGCGGAGAACATCTCGTCGTAGAAGCCGCCGAGGTCGTAGCGGGCGGTGAGGGGATCGGCGGCCGCGGGCCGGCCCGGAGGGACGAGACGGAGCATCTCGGCAGGAGCCGAGCAAACGCGGTGCCGCAGGGAGACGTCGCCGGTGTGGGGAAATCGGGCGGACGGCGCCCAAAGGCTGGGCGTGCGGTGCCCGCGCGGGCGGCACCGGCGGGTGCCGCCCCTCGCGCGAGGGGCGGCACCCGGAGCGTGCTACGGGAGGACGCCGCCGGCGACGAGGTCGCGGAAGTCGTCGGCCAGCGAGCGGAAGGGCACGGTCTGCCCGTCGATCGAGTCGAGGAACGCGATCAGATCCCCTTCCTGCCCGGCGTTCAGCGTCGAGGCGATGGTGGCAGGCGGGACGCCCAGGAGATGGCGCTCGAAGACGTCCGGCAGCGTCGCCGCCGAGCCGTCGTGGAAGTACGGTGCCGTCGAGGCGACGCCGAGGAGGCTCGGGACGTTGAAGCCGAAATTCCCGAGCGGCGGATCGCCGTTGGCCTTGATCTCGACCGGGTTCATCGGGTCGAACGCGCCGGCGTCGAGGAGGAAGTCGATGGTCGCGCCCGAGGGGAGGGACGTGAGGACGTCGATCTGCCCGCCGGCCTGCGCCGTGAGGCCCGGGTCCCGCGGGACGAAGACCATGGGATCGGGGCCGATGCTCGCCGGGTTGGCGAGGTAGAGGACCTGGCTCTGCGTCCACTTCGCGCCGCCGTGGCAGCTCGCGCAGTTGTCCGCGAAGAGCGTCCGCCCGGCGTCCACGTTGGCGGGCTGCGGCTGGTTCAAGGGCCGGATCGTCTGCACCCACAGCGTCTGCAGGTCGAGCGCGTCGCTCGCCCCCTGGCTGATGCCGTGGTTGAAGATGTTCGGGTTCGGGACCATCGGGTCGCCGTTCACGAACGCGAAGCCGTTCCCGCCCTGGACGTTGCGCGAGTTGTTGTTGAAGTCGGTGACGCTCGAGCGAATGCCGCTCCAGTTGGAGATGCGCTGGTCGCCCGGGTTGTCCTTGGCGAAGAAGGCGTCGAGCGAGATCGTGTTGCGCGGGCCGTCGGTGAAGATCCACGCCACGTTGTCCGTGAGCCCGTCGGGGTGGCACGAGCCGCAGCTGCTCCAGGCGTTGTTCGACTGCCGGCCGCGGAACTGGTGCGGGTCGATGTCGCGCAGCGGCTCGGCGAGGAGCCCGTTCTCGGCGACGCCGAGCGCCGTGAAGAAGGCGAGCTTCCCGACCTGCACCGCGTGCGCGAACGTACCCGGCGGTGGCGGCGTGCCGGTGGAAATGTTCAGGTCGAGGACCGCGTTGCTCGCGAGGTCGACCGAGGTGACGGAGAGGTTCAGCTCGTTGTTGACGTAGGCGCGCGTCCCATCGCTACTCACGACGATGCCGTTCGGCAGGTTGCCGGTGGCGATGCGCGTCGGCGGGTCGCCGAGCGTCAGCTTCCCGGTCCCGTCCAGCGTGGCACGGAAGACGAAGTTCCCGCCGCGGCTCACGATGAAGAACGCCGAGCCGTCGCGCGCCGCATCGATGGCGACGAGATCGTTGCTGAAGAGCTTGTCGAGGCTCGTCTGGTCCATCGGGTCGGCCTCGGCCTTGACCTCGGCATTCAGGTTGGCGGTCTTGGCGGCCACCTCGTTCGCGGTCGCGACGTCGACCACGTGCACGAGGCCCTGGACGTTGACGTTGAAGACGACCGGCGGCTCGGGCGAGGCGCCGATGTTCGGCACGAAGAGGTTCCCGCCCTGGATGACGGCCGAGGCGAGCTGGTTCGGAAACACGCCCTGCACGTCGTTCGCGATGACCGGGTCCATGGGATCGGCGATCATCGGATCGGGGCAGAACGTCTCGTTCGGCGGCGGCGCGGTCATGGGATCGTCGGTGAGGAGGCAGAAGGCCGCGCGCGTCGCCGTGAAGCCGGAGTCCGCGAGCGGGGAGAGCGTGGTGAGCGCGACCGGCGTCCGCGCGCCGCTCGGGAACGACCAGATGAGGCCCTGGCGCGCGTCGTCGAACGACTCCTGCTTGCCGCTGATCAGCCGCGAGAAGAAGTCCGTGACGAAGACCGTCTCGTCGTCGTCCTTCTTGTCGTTGTCGTTGGTGATCGCGACCGCCCACGGGTTGCCGCCGACGTCGACGGTCTGGACCACCGTGCGCGTGGTCGTGTCGATCACCGACACCGATCCCGACGTGTGGTTGGCGACGAACAGGAGCTTCCCGGTCGGCGTGAGCGCGCAGCCACGCGGCTCGGTGCCCACCGGGATGGTCGCCACCACGTTGAAGGCCGCGTCCCCGGTCAGCGCGACCACCGACACCGTGCCGCTGGCGGCGTTGGTCACGTAGGCCACCGTGCCCTTCGCATCGGCCGCCACGCAGCGCGGATCGATGCCGACGCCGACCTCGGCGAGCAGCGTCTTGGTGTCGGACTTCTTCTTCCGCACCTGCAGGACGGCCAGGGAGTTCGACTCCCTGTTCACCACGAGGAGGAGGCTGTCCTTCTTGGCCAGCGTGATCGTCGTCGAGCGCGACGGCGTGAGCGACTTCCCCTTCGCCGCCGCGACTCCTGGCGCGCACAGCGCCAGCGCGACGAGTACGGCTACATGAGCTTTCATCCCCCGTTCTCCTTTCGCCGGTTCGTCACCCCGGGGCGGGGTGGTGCGCCATCAGTACGCCCCGTCGATGACGATGGTTTCGATTGACTGGCTTCGGTCAATCGCATACAGACAGTATGTGTGTCAAGGGTAAGGGCCGGAAACGGCAGGCGGGACGCCCGCGGGAGCCGCAAAGAGCAGCAGTCGAAGGCCACCCAGGTCCGCCTTCTGACCGCGGCCCGCGAGCTCTTCAGTGAGCGCGGCTTTGCCGGAACCGCCACCGAGGATCTGGTCGCCCGTGCCGGCGTGACGCGGGGCGCCCTCTATCATCAGTATGCCGACAAGAAGGACCTCTTCCGGGCGGTGTTCGAGGAGGTCGAGCGCGACCTCGGCGAGCGCATCGCGCTCGCGGCCGCCGCCGAGACGACACCCTGGGAGCAGATTCGCGCCGGCGCACGAGCCCTACTCGAGGCAAGCCTCGAGCCCGCCGTCCGCCGCATCGTCCTGACCGACGGCCCGTCCGTGCTCGGGTGGGAGGAGTGGCGGCGGATCGATTCGCAGTACGCCTACGGCATGGTGCGGACGGCGCTGGAGGCCAACGTCGAGGCGGGCAACCTCCCACAGCACCCGATCGAGCCGCTCGCCCACCTCATCATAGGCGCGCTCAACGAAGCGGGCCTGGCGGTCGCCGCGTCGCGCACACCGGCGACCACACGCGACGAGTTCATGGCCACGCTCGACGGCGTGCTCGGCGCGCTGCGCGCGTCGGTCCGCCGCTAGGAGGCCGACCCGAGACGGAGTCTCGGGTCGCTCTCGGTTAGCCGGTAGCCGCCTCGGCCGTGCGGTTCGCCGCCGCCCACTCGCCGTAGATGTACCCGAGGAAGCGCTCGACGCCGTGGACGACGAACGTCGTGCGCAGCGACGGGAAGATCTCGAACGCGTGCTGCGCGCCCGGCACCTCGGCGTAGACGACGGGGACGCCGGCGCCGGTGAGGGTCTCGACGAAGCGCCGCGCCTCGGCGACGGGAACGAGCGTGTCGCGGTCGCCGTGGATGACGAAGAAGGGCGGGGCGCTGGCGGTGACGCAGCTCATCGGCGAGGCGCGATGGAACGCGTCGGGCGAATCGGCGAAACGCTGCTTGATCACCCGGCGCTCGATGAGGCGCAGGAGCCCGGGGTTCCGGTAGTGCCCGTGGCGGTCGGTGAAGTCGTAGACGCCGTAGAACGGCACGCAGGCGCGGACAGACGTGTCGACGTGCTCGAACCCGGGCTGGTACTCGGGGCAGTTCGCCGTGAGCGCGACGAGCGAGGCGAGGTGGCCGCCGGCGGAGCCGCCGGTGACGACGAGGAAGTCTGGGTTCGCGCCGTACTCGGGACCGTGCGTGCGGATCCAGGCGATGGCGCGCTTCAGATCGACGAGCGGATCGGGGAAGGTGGCGCGCGGGCTCAGGCGATAGTTGGCGTTGATGCAGACCCACCCGCGCGACGCGAGCTCCAGCATCAGCGGGATGCCCTGCTCGTTCTTGCTGCCGAGGATCCAGGCGCCGCCGTGGATCTGGAGGATCGTGGGACAGTTCGCCGGGCGGTCCCTCCGGCGGTAGACGTCGAGGCGGATCGGCCGCCCGCCCTCGCGCCAGTACTCGATGTCGCGCACGCGCTCGACCTCGGGATGAGACATCGGGAAGGGAAGGAGGATGCGCCGCCAGTCGATCTCCGGGGCGAGCCGCTCCTGCACGCCGGGCAGCACGCGCTCGCGGTAGTTCGCGCCGAGGCCCCGCTCGAGCGCCGCTTCGATGACGCGCTCCGCCGTGCGCGCGTTCACGAAGGCGCGCGCGAGGCCGATCCACGACACGACCACGATGCCCAGCGCGAGCCATCCCGGCCACGCGGCGAGCGCGCCCGCCCAGACGAACAGCACCGTCGCGGCGAGCTGCCAGAGGATGTGATGCAGGGCGAGCTCGCTGGTGAGCCAGCCCGCGAAGAAGCTCAGCGTGGCGAGCCCCGCGGGGCGGTAGATCGGCCGGTAGGCGTTCCAGGTGAACCACGCCCCCCAGAGCGCCGCCGCGAGAAAGAGCCAGGAAATGCTCATTCCTCGATGCTCATCACGTCATCCGTGATGGGTCAAGCAACGCGCGCCTCAGAAGCTTGCCGTTCCGCGTCCGCGGGAGCTGGTCCACCATGTGGACGATGCGCGGGGCCTTGTAGGAGGCCAGCCGCGAGCGGCCGTAGGCGAGGAGTGTATCGGCGTCGAGCCCGCTCCCGGGTCGCGGAACGATCCACGCGGCGACGACCACCTTGCCCGGACCCACCTCCTCGCCGACCGCCGCCGCGTCGAGCACCGCCGGATGCTCGCGGAGCACGCGCTCCACCTCGTGCGGGGAGACGCGATAGCCGAAGCTGTTGATGAGGTCGTCGCGCCGGCCGATGAACCAGAGGTAGCCATCGGCGTCCTGGCGGGCGAAGTCGCCGGTGAGGAACCAGCGGTCGCGGAACATGGCGGCGGTTTCCGCCGGCTGGTTCCAGTAGCCGAGCATCAGACCGGGGTCGTCCGACGGGATGCAGAGCATGCCCTCGGCACCGAGCGGCACCTCTTTCAGCGTCACGGGGTCGAGGAGCCGGACCGTGTGCCCCGGCTGGGCGAAGCCGACGGAGCCGGGACGGATCGGCCGGCTGCGGGTCTGGCAGAGGTAGTACGAGCACTCCGTCATGCCGAGCGCCTCGTACATCTCGAGCCCGAAACGCGCGCGCCACGCCGCGAGCACGTCGGGCGGCAGCGGCTCGCCGGCACACATGCAGTGCCGGAGCGCGGGCAGGTCGGCCGCGGTGGCCGGCGTCTTCTCCAGGATCTGGCGGTAGATCGTCGGCACGGCGATGAACGTCGTCGCCGCGTGGCGCGCCAGGAGCTCGACCCAGCGGTGCGCGTCCGACGCGCCCTCGGCGAGGATCGCGGTGTGGCCGCGGTAGAGCGGATCCATCATCCCGGTGCCGAGCACGTAGGTCCAGTTGAGGCGGCCGGCGTGCAGCACGCGGTCGCCGTCTGGCCGGAAGTCGAACCAGTACTCCGAGGACGGCTGGCGGCCGAGGAGCGCGCGATGCGCGTGCAGGACGCCCTTCGGATGGCCGCTCGTGCCCGACGTGTAGACGAGGTACGCCGGGTCCTCGGCGCGAGTGGGATGTGGTGCCGCGGGTGGGGTCGCAGCGATGGCCTCCTCGAGGTCGTGCACCGCGAGCCGCGTGGCCGGCGCGTCGCCGCGCCCGCCGACCAGGAAGGCGTGGCGCACCTGGCCGAGCGCATCGAGGCCGCGCGCGAGCGTGGCGAAGCTCTCGCGATCCATGACGACGGCCACGGCGCCCGAGTCGCGCGCCAGGTAGAGGACCTCTTCCGGGGTGAGCAGCGTCGAGCTCGGCACCGGGACGACGCCCGCCTTCAACGCGCCGAGGAAGACGGTGGGATACTCGACACAGTTCGGGAGACGGACGAGCACGCGCTCGCCGGGTGCGACGCCGAGGGCCTGGAGGCAGCCGGCGAAGCGGCTCGTCCGCTCGGCGAGGACGGCGTACGTCAGCGACCGGCTCCCGCGCGCGGCGTCGTCGACGAGCATCGCCACGCGATCCGCCACCGGCGTCCCGAGATGCGCATCGGTGCAGGCGACGCCGATGTTGAAGCGCTCGGGGATCTCCCAGGTCCAG
>Ga0111538_10015369_pt1 | contig 10067 bp, 8 predicted proteins | sample SoiMethybrSBSTD1_FD_79669 | JGI IMG/M metagenome (GOLD analysis project Ga0111538, IMG submission 79669) | Bulk soil microbial communities from a Populus tree surrounding site in Tennessee, USA - Soil MetaG P. TD hybrid SBSTD1 (version 2)... | ecosystem: Environmental > Terrestrial > Soil > Tree... | reverse complement strand
TCGTTCACGAGATCGAAAACCGGCGTGCCGCGTGTCAACACCGTTCCGGCGGCGAGCACCGCGCGGGCACGCACAACAGTCCCTTCGTAGACGCCGCAGTTCCCGCCCACGACGGCGTCATCCTCGATGATGACCGGCGCCGCATTTACCGGCTCGAGCACGCCGCCGATTTGCGCTGCAGCGCTCAGGTGAACGCGCTCGCCGATCTGCGCGCACGACCCGACGAGGGCGTGCGAATCGATCATCGTTCCCTTCCCGACCCAGGCACCGGCGTTCACGAACATCGGCGGCATGCAGACCACGCCCGGCGCGAGATACGTGCCTCGACGAATCGATGAGCCCCCCGGGACGACGCGGACGCCATGGGCCAGCGTCAACGGGCGCGGCGGAATCGTCCGCTTGTCGAAGAACCGGAGTGCGCCACCCGGTGGCGACATGTCGACGACGGCGCCCGCGCGGAATGCAAGCAGGATGCCTTGCTTGACCCACTTCACGGCTCGCCAGGTGCCGTCCTCTTCTTTCCGAGCCGCACGGACTTCGCCGGTTTCAAGCGCATCGAGCAGGCGGAACACGAGGTGCTCGGCGTCCGACGGAAGCGGCTCTCCTGATGGAATCGAGACCATCTCTTCGATCCGCGATTGCAGGTCCGGCTGTTCGCCATGGAGCAGTGGCGCGAACGAATTCGCCGCCATCAGATGTCCTCGACGCCGGCAGCGACCAACGCCGCGTGAACGGCCGACGCGTTGGTTTCACCAAGCGGCACCAACGGAAGACGTACAACGTTTTCCATGCGACCCATCATGTTCAGGGCCGCCTTGGCCGGTATCGGGTTCGGCTCGATGAACGCCGCGGCCATCCATGGCTGCAGCCTGCGATGAAGATTCCGCGCGGTAACGATGTCATTCGCCGCGCCGGAATCGCACAGTTGCGCCATCAGTCGCGGCGTGGCGTTGCTGGTCACTGAAATGACGCCCTCTCCGCCGAGCGCCATGATCGGGAGCGTGAGGGAGTCGTCACCCGAGAGGACGGAAAAGCCCGGTGGCCGGTCGCGAATGATATCGGCGATCTGGTTGATGTTGCCCGAAGCTTCCTTCACGGCCACGATGCTCGTGCACTTCGCCAGCTCGAGCGTGGTGCGCGCCTCGATGTTGCTGCCCGTGCGACCCGGCACGTTGTACATCACGATCGGCAGGTCCACCGCATCGACGATCGCGCGAAAATGGGCGACGATTCCGCGTTGCGGCGGCTTGTTGTACATCGGCGACACGTGCAGCAGGTGCGTAGCACCGGCCGCCTTCATCTCTTTCGACATCGCGATCGCGCGCGCGGTGTCGTTCGATCCAGCGCCTGCGACGACTGGCACGCGACCAGCGACCGCCTCGACGGTGATCTCGACCACGCGGCGATGTTCAGCCGGCGTCATCGTCGCCGCTTCTCCAGTCGAGCCGCACGGAACGACAAAGTGGATTCCCTCGGAGACCTGCCACTCGACGAAGCGACGCAGCGCGGCCTCGTCGACCTGGCCATCGCGCCTGAACGGCGTGACCAGCGCGGTGCCACAACCCGATAGTGTGCGTCCGTTCATCGATTCCTCTCGCCTTCCTGTTGCATCATGTCGCGCATCGTGAACACGCCCTTCCGGCCAATGAGCCACTCGGCGGCCGAAAGCGCTCCATCGGCGAACACGCGCCGATCCCGAGCTTCGTGCACCAATCGAAGCTGCTCGAATGCCGCGTCGATCACCAGTTCATGCGTGCCTGGAACCTGACCCGTGCGAACGCTTGTGATAGGTACCTCTCGTCCCAGGTTGCGGCCGGCGATCGACGCCAGCGAGGCCGCGGTTCCCGAGGGCTTGTCTTTCTTGGCCGAGTGATGGGTTTCGACCAGGTGAACGTCGAATCCGGGCACACCTCGAAGGGCGGCGCTTGCCGCGTCGATCGCTGCGGATAACACGGCAACGCCGATCGAGAAGTTCGGCGCCCAGAACATGGAGCCTTCGACTCGCCGCACCTCGGCGGTCACGTCCTCGAGCTTGTTATACCAGCCAGTCGTGCCAACCACCACCGGCAGTCCCGCCTTCACGCACGCCAGGACGTTCGTCACCGCCGCGGATGGTTCGGTGAACTCGACCGCGACGTCAGGACTGCCTAACCGCTCGCGAGTGATCCCTCCCCCGTCCTGGGTATCTCCGCGCCCCAGGGTCGCCGTGATCGTGTGACCTCGCTCGCCGGCCAGTGCCGCGATCGCCCTTGCCATCTTTCCTTCGCCGATCAGCGCGAGCTTCACGATGCAGCTCCCTTGAAGAATTCCGCGTGCAATTGCCGGATGGCTGACGGAACCTGGTCTGCGTCGACCAGCATCGTCAGGTTGATCCCGCTCGCGCTGAGTGAAAGCATATGCACGCGCTTGTCCTTCAGCGCCCCCAGCGCGCGTGCCATTGCCTCGCTGTCGGCGCCGAGTCCGGCGCCCACCAGCGCGACGATCCCGCGATTCCGTTCGACGGAGACGTCGCCGAGCTGTGACAGGTCGACCACCAGGGACTCCAGGTGACGGGCGTCATCGATCGTCAGGCTCACGCTGATTTCCGACGTCGCGACGACGTCGACCGACGTGCGATGCCGGTCGAAGATCTCGAAGATGCGCGCCAGGAAGCCGTGCGCCAGCAGCATGCGGGGCGATCGCACTTTCACGACCGTGACGCCTTCCTTGCCGGCGATGGCCGTCACGGGACGCCGGGGCGCGTCGAACGCGATGAGCGTCCCCTTTCCCTTCGGCTGCTTCGCGTTCAGGATCGACACCGGAATCCCGAGCCGGACCGCCGGAGCAATCGTGCTCGGGTGCAGGACCTTGGCGCCGAACGACGCGAGCTCGCTGGCCTCATCGAAGCGAATCCGCTCGATGAGCTGAGCGTCCGGCACGACGCGGGGATCGGCGGTGAGCATTCCATCCACGTCCGTCCAGATCTCGATCGACTCCGCGCCTAACGCAGCACCAAGGAGGGACGCGCTGTAATCGCTCCCGCCGCGCCCCAGCGTCGTGATGACGCCGTGCTCGGTCGCGCCGACGTAGCCACCCAGCACCGGCACCCGTCCCTGCGCGAGGAGCGGACGAATCACCTGGCCGGCCCGCTCGGCGATGCGATCGGTGCGCGGCTCCGCCTTCCCGTATTCGTCGCCCGTGATCATGACCGACGAGGGATCCACCAGTTCTGCCGGGATCCCGCGGCAGCGGAACGTGGCGACGATGAGTTCCGATGACAGCAACTCTCCCTTGGCGGCGATCGCATCCAGGCTGCGAGTGGTCGCGTGACCCAATACGGACAGCGCCTCGGCCAGCGCGGCGAGTTCGTCGAACGTGGCCGACAGCTCGGCGATGACTTCGTGCGCTTCCTCGCCTAACAATTTCGTGGCGACCTTGAGGTGACGCTCCCGCAGTGCCTCGACGCCGCGAATGGCGAGGATCAACTGGCCCGACGCCGCCTGCTCCGACAGCGCGATGAGCGCGTTGGTCGTACCGCCGAGCGCCGACACGACGACGACCGGTTGTCGCGGCACGCGCTCCGCAATGATGCCGGCGGCGCGCTCGATCGCGGCCGCGTCACCAACGGACGTTCCGCCAAACTTGGCGACGATCATGCGGGCGGCAGCAGACCCCGCGAGGCCAGCAACTCCGCGTTGAGGACTGACCCTCCTGCCGCACCACGAATCGTGTTGTGCCCCAGCGCTACCAGCTTGACGTCGAATAGCGGGTCAGGACGGATCCTGCCTGCCGTAACGGTCATGCCCCTCCCCGCCAACACGTCGCGACGAGTTTGCGGACGATCCGGTTCGCGAGTAACCACAAGCGGGAGCTCGGGCGCGCTCGGCAAACCGCGCGCCTCGGGATGACCGCGCCATTGGCACATCACTTCGATGGCTTCTTCGGCTGACGCGCGCTTCTCGAAGCCCAGTGACAGGCAAACCAGGTGGCCATTTTCCGTCGGAACCCGGTTCGTGTGTGCGCTCACCGTGAGGTTCGCGTTCCGCACGGAACCATCGGACAGCGTGCCGAGCATCTTGGCCAGCTCGCGCTCAACTTTCGGTTCTTCCTCGCCGATGTACGGAATCACGTTGCCGAGAATGTCGAGCGACGGAACTCCGGGATAACCCGCACCGGAGACCGCCTGCATGGTGAAGACCATGGCGCGCGAGACGCCAAAAGCTTCATGAAGCGGCGCCATCGCCATCGCGGCCGCGGTCGCGGCGCAATTCGCGTTGGTGACTATGCCACCCATCCACTTCCTGTTTCGGCGTTGCGTCTCCAGCAACGCCAGGTGCGGCGCGTTGACCTCCGGAATCACCAGCGGGACGTCGGCGTCCATCCGGTGATTCTTCGCGTTGCTGAGCACGAGGCGCCCTGCACGCGCAAAGGCCTGTTCCACGTCCCCGGCGACGCCGCTGTCCAGCGCCGAGAAGACCAGTGGCGATTTGACCTCGGCTGGATCACAGCGCACCACCACGCGCGACGCGAGTTCAGTTGGCAGCGCGCCCTCGAGCCACCGGCTGGCTTCGGCGTACGGCTTTCCGGCTGAACGATCCGACGCCGCGAGCTCCGCGATCTCGAACCACGGATGACCGGCGAGTTGACGGATGAACGTCTGCCCCACCGCTCCAGTGGCGCCAAGAATCGCAACCGGCCAACGGCGTGCCATCGTCATGACAGGAGACTCCGGACAATGCGCTGATACGAGTCCACCGCGGCGCGAAGTTCGTTCACGTCGATGTGCTCGTCAGGCGTGTGTGCGACATGAATCGATCCGGGACCGAAGAGGAGCGGAGTTCCCCAGCGGTCGAGGAGTGGAATGTCAGACGTGTACGACATCGGCGCCGTATCGAATCCCGGTATCGTGTGAAAGAACTGCGCGGGGATGGTTGATCCCCAGATGATTTCGGCGCGCCCGTCGACCCATTGCTCGACCAGTTTCTTGACGACGGCCACGTCCCCCGTGAGACGGAACATCAGTTCGACCTCACACGACGCGGGAATAATGTTGGCTTCCGTGCCCCCGCGGATCACGCCGATGTTCACCGAGCCCTCGCCGAGCCGCGAATCACCGGGGAGCACGAGCTTTCGTACACCAGGTAACAGCTCCAGCATCGGCTCGATCGCCGATTTGCCGAGTTCCGGATAAGCCGAGTGTGCTTCCTTGCCGCGGGTAATGAGCCTGACACGCAACGATCCCTTGGCTCCGCTGGCCAGTTTGCTCTCGGTAGGCTCGCCGTTGACGAGGAAACGGCTTGTCGCCGGCAATCGGTTCGCGGCGCGCGCTCCGTCCGAGTTCTTCTCCTCGCCCACGAGCAGCAGGAGGTCGACGCGATCCTCACCCTCGGCAGCTAGTGCGTCCGCCGCAGCCAGCATGGCTGCCGCGATCCCCTTGGCGTCGCATGCACCACGGCCATACAATCGCGTCCCATCGAGCCGGGGTGGAACGTACGGTGGAACCGTGTCGAGGTGAGTAGAGAGGGTCACCCCACCACCTGCGCGCGACGCCCAGATGTTGCCACGACGGTCCGTCACCTCCTGGACCGTGACATTCCAGCCCCGCGAAATCAGCCATCGCGAGACGAAGTCCACGATCCGGGACTCGTTTCCTGAAGACGACTCGATGGCGAGGAGCTCGGCTGCAAGCGCGACAACGTCTACCATGGCGCGAATTGTAGCCGGCCGCAGCCACCTTTGCATATGCGCACGGTTACGCCTCTGTCCGTGCTGCAGTCGCGCCGTAGGTTATCGAGCACACCCCCACCCCGCACGTCCGTACGGATGCCCGACGATCAAGCCCTGCCGATATACGTCGCGATCATCGGTACCGACACGCTCCTGGCAGCCCGTCCGGTTGACTGGGTGCAGTTGACGCGCGCGTGCAAGATGGCGGGTTTCGATTTCGTTGCGCCGGTGACTTGGGGCGAAGAGCTGATCGCGTCGCACATCGGTGAGCGCGTGTCGTCGGTCCGATCGACGATGGTGTCCTCGAGTTGTCCGTTTGTGGTCGAATCGCTTCGCGGCACTCCACCCTCGACGACGGTTCTCACGACGGTATCGCCTCCGGTCGCCTGCGCGCGGTACCTGCGCGCGGCGTTTCACCCGCGACCCGTGCATGTGACGTACGTCGGCGCCTGCCCAGGAGCAATCCACGCCGAGGTAGACCAGGAGTATCTGCCGGAAGTCCTGTTCGCGCGGCTCGCGGAGGCGGGGATCGACATGTCGTCGCTTCCGCACCATCTCGATGCCGAGTTGCCGGTTGAGCGTGCTCGTTATGCATCGATGCCGGGTGGAGCGCCATTTCCCGACTGGATCAAGGCCCGCGCGGGCGTGCGGCTGGTGGAAGCGGCGCCCATCACGATCGACGCCGTGGCGCAGTCGTTCCGGGACGAGGCGGTGCTGATCGACATTGCGCCGTCCTGTCGGTGCGTCTGTGCCCGCGATCGATGGGCTGCCTCGCGAGTCGAGCCGCCCAGGTCATCAGCGCCGGTCGTGACGCCGGTCGTTCCGGTCACCGACGAAAGGCCGGCACCCCAGCAGCCAGCGCCGGCCGTCGCCGCTCCTCCAGAGAACGTCAACGAGAAAGACCGTCGCGCGACCTTTGCGGAGAACGGGCTGTCGGCTGGGGACGCCGAGACGCCACCTGAAGTGCCGTCATCGCTCACCATGACGCGAGAACCGTGGTAACTGACGGTCGCGCGATTGTGGGCCGCGACACACTTTCAGGAGCGACCAGCGATCAGCGACCAGCGACCCACAACGATTCCCGATTCCCGATTCCACTTATGAAGCCCATCCGGACAGCAATCGCGTCACTCGCGCTTTTCGCGACGACGGTCCACTCCCAGGACGCACGGCTCGAGCGCCTCAAGACCGAGGCCGCGACGAAAGTCGAGGCCCGCGCCAAGCTCGTTCAGGAGATCATCGACCAGGTGTTTTCGTTCGGAGAACTCGGGATGCAGGAGTTCGAGACGTCGAAATACCTGACCGGTCTCCTCGAGAAGAACGGATTCAAGATCGAGCGCGGAATTGTCGGCATTCCCACCGCGTGGACGGCGACCTGGGGCTCCGGCAAGCCGGTGATCGCGCTTGGCTCGGACATCGACGGCATCCCGCAGTCGAACCAGAAGCCGGGAGTGGGCTACCGCGATGCGATCATTGGATTCGCGCCGGGTCACGGCGAAGGGCACAACTCCGGGCAAGCGGTGAACATCGCTGCGGCGCTGGTGGTGAAAGAGATCATGGAGCGCGAACGCATTCCCGGGACGCTGATGCTCTGGCCCGGCGTCGCTGAGGAGCAGGTTGCCACGAAAGCGCACTACGTCCGCGCCGGCGTGTTCAAGGATGTCGACGTCAACCTCTTTACGCACGTCGGCAACAACCTGGGCGTATCGTGGGGGCAGTCTGGATCGAACGCGCTGCTCTCGGTGGTCTTCAAGTTCCGCGGCCAGACGGCGCACTCGGCGGGCGCGCCGTGGCGCGGCAAGTCAGCGCTCGACGCGGTGATGCTGATGGCGCAGGCGTGGGAGTTCAAGCGCGAGCACCTCGAGCTGCCGCAGCGGTCGCACTACGTGATCCCGGATGGTGGCGACCAGCCTAACGTCGTGCCGCAGACGGCCTCGATCTGGTTCTACTTCCGCGAGCGCGACTATCCGCGGACGATGGCGATGTTCGAGGCGGCGAAGAAGATGGCGCAGGGCGCCGCGATGATGACCGACACGCAGGTCGACTCGATCAACATCCTCGGCTCGGCGTGGTCAGGTCACTTCAATAAGGTCATCGCGGAGGCCACGTACAACAACATCAAGAAAGTCGGGCTCCCCAAGTGGGACGACAACGACAACGCGCTGGCGAAGGGGATCCAGAAGGAGCTCGGAAGCCGCGAGGTTGGCCTCGCGACGGCGGTCGATTCAATGGACGGTCCGGTGAACGAGGCGACGCGCATGGGTGGCGGGTCGGACGACATCGGCGACATCTCGTGGAACATGCCGACGGTGACGCTGCGGTATCCGTCGAACATCCCCGGGCTGCCGGGCCACAACTGGGCCAACGGGATCTCGATGGCGACGCCGATCGCGCACAAGGGTGGCGTGGCGGGGGCGAAGGTCCAGGCGATGACGTTGCTGGACATCCTGCTGACGCCGAAGATGGTGACCGACGCCTGGGATTATTTCCGCAACGTCCAGACGAAGGAGACGAAGTACACCTCCTTCCTCGGGCCTAACGACAAGCCGGCGATCTGGCTGAACGCGGACATCATGGCCAAGTATCGCGACGAGATGCGGAAGTACTACTACGATCCGTCCAAGTTCAAATCGTACCTGGACCAGCTGGGGATCAAGTATCCGGTCGTGAAGGGCGTAGCACAGTAGCTCAGAAGTCAGAGGTCAGAGGGGCGGACGACAGTCCGTCCCTCTTTTCTTGAGTCCTGCTGCGCACAGAAAGCCGGGAACAGCTCAACACAGGGGCGCACAGGGGATGCACAGGGGCGCTCAGGGGAAGAGTTCTCTTACGTCGTCTGGACGGTTGGCGCCTGACGAGCACGTCGCGACATTGCGACGATGCGAGCGCCGTCATTTCATCTGGCCGTTTTCTGCCTTCTCGCCACCGCGTGTCGGTGGGGAGACAATTCCGACTTCCCGGCTTCGGCGAAGACGATGATCCCACCGCCGCAGTTCCGGGTGTGGTGGGAGGTCGTGGAGAGTTGCAGCGGAAAGCGGGCGCGGTTTGACGACGTGAAGTGGTTCGAGGTGGCGGGAGAGCCGATCGTGGCGCGGGGCGACATTGCCAATGCGGCGTGGTTCGCATCGGGAAACCGAATCGCGCTTTACAAGGATGACATCGACGGAGCACTCGTCAGGCACGAAATGCTTCACGCCATCCTCCAGGACGGCGACCACTCGCGCGAGTACTTCAGGGAAAGGTGTGGTGACGTGGTGGTTTGCGGGCATGTGTGTGGCCTTCCTGACCCACCGCCAAATTCCACTCCCATATCCCTGGACGACGTGCAAGTGACGGTGGATGCTTATCCACGGTTCCCGTCATTCAGTTTGCATGATGGCCGGATGACCTTCGTCCTGAACATCCGCAATACCACCAGTGCGAATGCGTACTTGCCGCAGGGTGCGTACAACGCTGGTTCGTGTCCGTCAGGGATACTCCTGTCGAGCGTAGCAGACCCGGACCGAATCGCCCTTGCGTGTGACTATCCCATGAGCGGCGGATACACTGCTCTGTATCGACCGGGCGAAACGCGAAGTTTTGTGTTTGACATCGACCTGCGGCATCCCGGGGACGGAGCCGGACCGTTCTTCGCGGAGCGAATCACCGTGGCTGCAGTGCTGGCTAACAACGTCAGGCACACCGCCATGGTGTCGTTGTTGCCCTGATCCTCGTCGGACGACCTACTGCAGGCGCGACTTCGCGCCCCGCACGAACCCATCGTAGGACGGCAGCGCATCGAGGCGGCGGAAGAATCCCTCGGTGCCAGGAGGGATTCGTGCCACGGCGAACTTGCCTGACGCGGCGGCCGCCGCGCGGTGCATCAACTCGCGGCCGATCCCCCGTCGGCGATACGCCGGATCGACGACGATGTCGGTCACGACGGTCCATTCGTAGCCGTCGCTGAGCAGCCGGATCGCGCCCACCAGGCGCGGGCCATCCCACGCGCCGATGTTCGTGGTGAGCATGAGGGCCTGCCGCAGTTTCGCCTGGTCAGGCGCCTCCGCGGATGACCGCGTGAGGAGGTCGATGAGATGCTGTGCATCGACGCCTGATGCATAACGAATCGCCGGCTGGGGAAGGTCGGCCGGAACTCCGCGCACGATGGAGGGCTCCAGTCGAATCGCGGCGTTCGATGCTGACGCGATCGCAAACTCCTGGCCTTTCGCGCGCCGGATCACCTTGTGCGAGTTCTCCCAGAACCAGCCGATCACGTGGCCAACACCCATGCCGACGATTCCGAGTACCACACCGGTTCCAAACGTGATGCCGATGAACCAGGTGAAGCCCTTCACGATCTCCTGCGTCTGGAATCCGACGCGGAG
>Ga0111538_10015368_pt1 | contig 10067 bp, 7 predicted proteins | sample SoiMethybrSBSTD1_FD_79669 | JGI IMG/M metagenome (GOLD analysis project Ga0111538, IMG submission 79669) | Bulk soil microbial communities from a Populus tree surrounding site in Tennessee, USA - Soil MetaG P. TD hybrid SBSTD1 (version 2)... | ecosystem: Environmental > Terrestrial > Soil > Tree... | reverse complement strand
GTTGCCTTTGCACATGTGCTCCGGCAGCCCGGTGGAGGCGGATTGCTGGCGCGCAAAATCCGCCGGCGATTGCTCGCCATCACCCATCGGCAGCGTGGCGTCGCGATAAAAATCCGCCGCCTTCTTCATCATCTGCACCAGCTCACGGCACGGAATCTCCCGCAACACTTCGCGCGCCCGTTGCGCCTTCTTCATGTCCTTGGCGAGCAGGCCGGGATTGGCCTGGCCTACTTGCGCGAGCGTTTCACCGGTAACGGAATGAATCACCTTATCGAATTCGAGGCTCTCGTAAGGCTGCCCCCAGCGGAGGATGGGAATTTTAACCATAAGCTTTAATCGCTAACGCGGGAATTTTTTCCAAGCTTACTGCGAACGCTCACCCCGCATCAACTCAATCCTGCAGCGCATCGCGATGCGGTTGATTGTCCACATTCCAACGCATCAGTTGCGCGTCCGAGGCGACGAAAGGCTTTCGCATATCTTCAGGTTCGACGTGCCCGTCCGCACAGGCGCGGTTGGCGCGCCCTCGGTGCCTTTTGAACCCCGGCTGCTTTTTCGGCGACACTGGAGTCGCGCTTGAGCCGCCGCCCACCAGCCACGATGGCGCGATCACGCCGTTCTGGCTTTGCACACCATCCATGGCGGCATCGTGCGAGCGCAGGAAATTGTCACCCACAGTGTACAAATCGCTTGGAGAACGAACGAGCGCTTCGGCCGTTCGGTTCAAAGTCGGCAGAGGGGGAGTGAACAGGTCGGAAAAACCTCCCAGCCCCAGGCGATCCCAAAAATTGCCGCCGCCCCAGGCATTGTAGCCGTAGCTATTCCAGGTCATATACACCATGTCCTCGGTCGACCCCGGCGGGCGACCGGAACCCTGCTCGAAGAGCATGGAGATGGTCGCCCCGGGATTGAGCGGGCAACGATACACCCCTCCGAGCCGGTCCTGATTCTTGGGCGGATCATCGAGCCACTGCACATCGACATACGTGATCGGCAAATCGATCACCTTCCACCAATCCCCGTGGCCGTTGCCCGTGTTGGCAGCAAACGCAGGAAAGTATTGCTCGTCAGACACGTAGCCGTTGATCGCAGTGATGATCTGCCGCAGGTTGCTTTTGCAGACCGTGTTTTTGCCGTGGTACTTGGCGTTGGAGAGGACCGGAAGCAGCAGGCCGGCGAGGATCGCAATCACTGCGATCACGACCAACAACTCAACCAGCGTAAACCCTCGCGGCACCCGGCGGAACGCCGCGTCGCAACCGAATGAAATCGCACGCTGCGCTACCTTCGGCTTCACGGTAGCGCATACTAGTCTTCCGCAGACCTCCGTCAATCAACGTAATAATGCGGCCGCGAGCCGCTGGTTACCGATTCGGGGCCATCTGCTTCCGCTGGCGTGAACCGCGTCCAACTGCTAAAACGTAATCCATGAAAGTCCTTCCACTTGCTTTCGCTCTTGGCATCGCTTGTTCGCTCCAATCCGCCGAAATCCCGCGCACCGGCACGAACTTCATCGCCACCGAAGCTTATTCCGAAGCGGATGACCAAAAGATTCTCCAACTCTTCGACGGCCTGAGAGTCGCTGACGTTTCTGACGGGATGGACGCTGTCGGCCTTCAGAATATCGGCCTCATGAACCCGGACATTCATCCACTCTGGAAAGACACCAAAGATTTCAAGCACCGCTTCATCGGCATTGCCGTGACCGCTCGTTACGTTCCGAGCCAAAAGCCGCCCGCAGGCAAAATGGACACGGCCGCCTTCGATCGCTGGGTGGGCAACTGGTATCAAAAGCATTCCAGCGAACCGTTCGTGCCGTTGCTGCGAAAAGGTTCGGCCCTCGTTATCGAAGAAGCGCCCGATGCGGACGTCGGCTCCATTGGTTCCAACAACATCATGGCCTGGAAACTCAAAGGCTGCGTGGGTGTCGTCACAAGCGCCACCGCACGCGACACCGATGAGATTATCACCGAAGGGATCCCGCTTTACTTCAAGAAACCCGGCCGCGGAATTCGGCCCGGACGCAATGAGATCGAATCCGTCAGCCGTCCCATCGTTTGCGGCGGCGTCCTCGTCATGCCCGGTGATGTCATTGTGGCTGACGGTGATGGCGTGATTGTCGTCCCGCGCAAGGTCGCCGAAGACGTGGCCAAGTACGCCCACAAAATTATCGAGGACGACAAAGCCGCCCGCCGCAGACTCTATCGCGAGCTCGGCCTGCCCGAGGACCCGTCAGTCAAAGAATAACTTCGCCTGGACCGAGTGAAATCGTGGCTGAAAAAGCGCCGCTACTTCCTGGCGCCTGGGGGAGGTGTTTCCGCGGGCGGTGGTCCTGTCTTGATGATCAAAATCCAATCGCCTTCTTCCGGCGTCGGAAACTGGCAGGTATCCGTCGTGACGACAGCCACGGCGGGGCTGGTTTCGCCGTTGCGCGGGTTGAACCAACTGATGTTCGGTGAGGGCGGCAGGGAATTGAGTTTGATCTCGATGGTGCGGTCCTCGGGCACGTACACGACCATCAAATCTTTTTTATCGGTGCGCGCTGCGGAAACATATTTCGCGGCCGCATTATTTCCCGGATTGTTGACGACGAATACTGGCGTTGGACGCAGGCGCCAAAAATCGTTCGTGGAAAAGAACCCGTAAATGTGCTTCATCTGTTCCCCTGCGGGCATGGTGAGCGCCTTTTGCCACGGCATCGGTGTGCCCGTGCCCGGATGATCCGTCGGCGCCTTCGTCCCGTCGTCCCAGCCCCATACGCCGTGGCCACCATACGTGATGCCGGCGGGCGGATTGTTCAACAGCGTCCAATACATCGCACGGCGGACGATTTCGGGGCTAATGGGCTTTTTGGATTGGTAGGCGATGTGATTTTCGTAGGGCGGCTCGAGATTGATGAACGGCTTGTGCGGCATCTTGGTCCAGTCGTCGGTGAGCGGACCTTGCGTCATCCAGCGCGACGTCGCGTCGTCGTCACCATGACCGCTTTGATAGCCGACCACATCGTACCATTTCTCATCCTTAAATTCGTTCCACACCCACTGCATGCCGCCGGGGTGCATCGTCACCGGCGCGTGTGAAACTCCGTCGAACACCGCACGCCCGATGCGCTTCCACTTCTCAGCCCTGGCACCACGGTAATCACCGTCGCCGCCCAGGAACCACATGACTGGGTTGCTCTGCCATCGGGCGACCATGTAACGCGCAAGAATGATTGCCTGATCGTCCGGCAGCGAGACACCGGGGTTTACGCGCGGATTCGATCCGCCGGCGATGGCCCACAGCAGCACTGGCACGTTGAGTAGTCCGGCCTTCGAGAGCGCATCGGCTCGTTGATCGAGCCGCTGGAAAAACTTCGGGTTGATCGCGATGGCGTTGCTGCCCGTGTAAGCGACTTGCTTGTTGACATCGCCTTCCGGTGACGCGCGCCACTGCGTGGTTACCCATTGCACCGCGCTGAATTTCTGGCGCGCGCGCTCTTTGATGTAGAGGTCCCAATCGCTGTCGGTCGACAGCAGCGCGCCGTTCCACGCTGTGTCGGCCAGGAAAAAGAACGGCGTGCCGTCGTCGTGAATCAAATAACGACCGTCGGGGGCTACGCGAATTGGCCCGTGCTTCGCAAAACGGCTGTCGCCCTTCGCCTCAGTGCAGGTGAACTCGCCCGTCTGCCCGTGCAAACCGCGATTGGCCGAGTCAGAACACTCCGTCTTGTAAGTCCACTTGCCCGTCTCGTTGGGCGCGAAGCGAACTTTCCAGGTCCGCTCGCCGTCCCAAAAGCCGTACACCCTTTGTGCCTTCCCGGACGGTGAAGTAAACGTGGCGGTCAGCGCCGCCTGCTGGACGGGGTTGGTGTGATTCGCCGAACTCTCCAGCTTCACCTCGAACCGTTCCCACTTTGCCACCGATGCCGCCGAAGCGGAACCCACAGCCACCAGCAAAGCACTTAGGAAAACAACAAATCTGCTCATAATCTCTTGTTGATATCGCAGCATCTCACCTGAATTAGCGCCGCATGTCAATTGATTGGCCAACGTGCGGCCTGCCTCGTATCGTCTTTGCAATGGCTCGTTTGTTTGGCTTCGCGCTCCTAATCACGATCGCGGCTGCGCGGGCCTATGCAGCGGCCGTTTCCGGCGACAAAGGCGTCGTCGCGACAGTTCATCTGCTGGCGAGCGAAGCTGGCGTGCGCGCTCTTGAAAGGGGCGGGAACGCGATTGATGCAGCAGTCGCCGCAGCCCTCACGCTCGGGGTCGTTGACGGCCACAACTCCGGCATCGGCGGCGGCTGTTTCATGTTGATCCGCACTGCCACCGGCAAATTCATCGCGCTGGACGGTCGCGAAAGAGCCCCCGCTGCGGCGTCTCGCGACATGTTCGTGCGAGAGGGCAAAGCCGATCCCGCACTGAGCCAAACCGGAGCACTCGCGGTCGGAATTCCCGGCTCTCTTGCGGTTTACGAACACGCGTTGGCCCAATACGGGCGCCTCACGCTCGACTCGCACCTCCTCGCGGCCGCGCAAATCGCCGAAGACGGTTTTCAAATCGACCGCACGTACGCGAATCGGCTCACCGCGACGATGGCCGAATTGCGCCGCTTTCAAGGGAGTCGCAAAGCTTTCCTGAAGCCTGATGGCTCGCCTTTCAAGGCTGGCGAGTTATTGCGCTTACCGGATCTTGCGGCTTCATACCGCGCCATCGCACAGCAGGGTACGCGCTGGTTTTATCGGGGCGAATTTGCCGCCGCCGTTGAAAGTTGGATGGCGAAGAATGGCGGGCTCGCAACCGCGAACGATTTCGCCGCATACAAATTTGTCCAACGCGAACCGATCCGCACCGCCTACCGCGGCTACGAAATCGTCGGCTTTCCGCCGCCGAGTTCCGGCGGGGTGCACGTCGCGCAGATTCTCAACATTCTCGAGCAATTCCCGCTCAATTCGATGAAGCCCGGGTCTGCCGAGTTCATTCACGTGGTTACCGAAGCCATGAAACTGGCATTTGCCGATCGCGCACACTGGCTTGGCGACCCGGACTTCGTGTCGGTGCCTGGCGGATTGGTCTCCCACGAGTACGCCGCGCGACTCGCGCAGAAGATTCACCTGGATCGCGTCACTGCAGTCCCGCAGCACAACACACCGCCGAACTCGGGGAGTGACGTTTTCCAAAAGCACACGACGCACTTTTCCACTGCGGACCGTGATGGTAACTGGGTCGCATGCACGGCGACGATCAATACGTCGTTTGGCTCGAAAGTAGTCGTGCCGGGCACCGGCATCGTGCTCAACAATCAAATGGATGATTTTTCCATCCAGCCCGGCGTGAGCAACTACTTTGGTCTCATCGGCGCGGAAGCCAACGCGGTCGCGCCCGGCAAACGCCCGCTCTCGAGCATGAGCCCCACCATCGTTCTGAAGGACGGCCAGCCACTGCTCTCCGTCGGCGCAGCCGGCGGCCCCACGATCATCAGCCAAACTGTATTGGCGATCGTCAACGTCGTGGACTTCGGCATGAACATCGAGACGGCGTTGAACCAGCCGCGTTTTCATCATCAGTGGCGGCCCGACGAGTTGCGCATCGAAAAGCGCGTGCCGGCTGAGGTCCGGCAAAAGCTCGAGAAACTCGGACACAAACTCAACGTCGTGGAGTCGATGGGCGCTGCGCAAGCCGTCGCTATCGAAAGCGGCAAACTCGCGGGTGTAGCCGATCCCCGCAGCGAAGGCAGGGCCGCAGGCTATTGATATTTGCGAAGCACCGCGAGCAGGCCGTTCATCTGCTCCGGCGTGTGTTCGCTCGAAATGGCGAAGCGGAAGTAACCACTGGCCGGCCCGCCAGGATAACGAATCAAGGTCGGGAAGATACCCGCTTTCAAAAGGTCCCGTTTAAGATTGCTCGTCTGAGAAGCGCTCTTTGGCTCCACCGCCATAATCGGGAACTCGCGGTCAATCAGGTCTGTGTTTCTCTTCAAGCGGGCGCGTAGATTCTCGTCACCCTGGACATTCGCCAGCCCATGGACGGCAGCTTGTGCCAGCGGCAATGGCGGCGGCGTCGAACCTGCAAACAATCGGCTGCGCGAAACAACTTTCCGACAAATTTGTTTGCTGCCCAGCACGGCACCTCCAAATGAGCCAAACGCTTTGCTCAGCGTGATTGACCGCACGATTCGTTTGTCTCGAACCCCGAAATGTTCAGTCGTACCCCGCCCGTTCTTGCCCAACACGCCTGCTCCATGCGCGTCGTCGAGCAGCAAGGTCGCATCGCCAGGTAGGGCGCGCATCAATTCCGGCACCGGCGCGAGACTGCCGTCATGCGCGAACACGCCATCGGTGAGCAGCGCAATCCGCGCGAACTCGCCACTGCGCGCAATGGCCATCGCCGCCGCTTTCGCATCGCGGTGTTTGTATGCGATAATCGGGCAATCAAAAAACTGCGCCGCATCCTTCAAGCTCGGATGCGCGCTTTCATCGATGACCACGTGCGAGAATTCTCCCGCGAGCGCCTGCGCGATCGCGAGGTTGGCCGTGTAGCCGGTCGAAGTGACCAGCGCCGCTTCGACTTGGAAGAACACACCGAGCGCCGCTTCGAGTTGTTCGTAGATATCATGATTCCCGGTTGTCACGCGAGAAGCGGCGACATTGAGGCCATGCTTTTCCAAACTTCGCGTGACCACCTTCTTGAGCTTGGCATCGCTGGCGAGCCGATAGTAATCACAACCGCCAAAGTAAATCAGCTTGCGCCCGCGATATCGCACGTGGACGCGCCCGACTTGTTCAAGCGGTTCAGAGAGTGAGATGCGTTGCTCAATGCCGTCCATAAACGATTAGCGCAGCCGCTTCGCAACGGCTGCGCTAAAAATACTCACTGCGTTCGCTGCCAGTGAGTGTACTGGGTTGGCAGTCAAAATTTTCGGATCTGGAGCAACACTATTCTCGCCCTCCACCTTGTCAAAACAAAACTGCAGCCCTTTTAAGTGCCTCTCAGCGCGTCGAATACGGCCTCGGAGTTCCGCCTTCAGGCGGTCCCTCTGTCCCATCCGTTTTCCCTGCAAACGTCTCCGTCTATTTCGGTGAACACCCCAATTTTCCGGGCGCATGCGGATGCTAACTTGGCTGCATGAAAAGGAGCACGAAAAATCAAATCAAAGGCCGGGCCCGCGAACTCAAGGGCAACATCAAAGAAAAAACCGGACACGCCACAAACAATCGCAGCCTGGAAGCCGAAGGAGCGATGGAGCGCATGGGGGGCAAGGTGCAGAAAAAAGCCGGCGACATTGAGCAGAAGATCGACGACGACCTCGACGAAGAATAGTTATTTGATTTTGACCGATACGGATATCGGTCCGCCGGGCAGGCCATCGTACCTCACGGTATAGGTCTGTCCCGGCTGCGGCGTCACCGCCTTCACCGATCCCAGACTGAGCAAGTCTCCGGGTTGCAGTTCCTTGCCGTTCTTTCGCAGATCTTCGATCAGCCACAACACCGCGTTCAGCGGATTTTCCAAAATCACAGCCCCGGTTGCCCTCCCATGCTCCGTGCCGCTGCTGTCAGTTAGCGTGATCGTCATGGTTTCGAGCGCCGCGACAAATTCCGGCGTTGCCCTCACCGGCAACCGCTCACCCTGCACACCGAGCCGCGCCCCGACGTTCACCGCCGTCAGCAAATTTCCCGTAACTTTCAGATTCGTCGAGATGATCGAGTCCGGCAGTTCGATGAACGCGATGACCTCTTTGAGGCCGCGTGCCACGTCCAGCGGCGTCGCCGCGTTATTGATCGACCGGTCGCGCACGCTCACGATCAGGTCCGCCTCCACCAGTGGATTCACCCCGTAATCTCCCGGCACCTCTGCGCGGTTGGGCAACAACATCCGTTGCAACAGCACTCCGCGGATGGGCGCGGTCACGCCCGTCTTCTTCTGCGCCTCTTTCGTCACCAACCCCACCTTGTAACCGATCGGCCCGCCCAGCTTCGTGGTGAGCCGCGCCACAAACTGCTCCTGCAGTCGTAGCGCGTCCTTCGCATTCACGTCCGATGCCACCGCCGAAGTCGGCCGTTTCGCAAAAAAATCCTCCACCAGTTGCTCGACCGGCTCAGCCCCAAAACCGGCATTAGCAAACAACAACACCAGGACTACGCGCGCGCCAATGGAAATCATGCACGCATTTTCCAACAGAACCCGAAGTATAGGTCAAATCTTCATTTAGGCGCACTGGGGTTTCCTGACGTGACGAACACGTTACGATCTGGTACAAATGTCCTTATGCGTCTCCCCGGAACGATTCTGCTTTCCGCGTTCTACCTTTGTGTAGCGATGCTCCGGCTTGATGCCCAGGTGCCTGGACTGCACCGGGAACTCTATTTCAATTTAAGCCGCGAAAGTTTTTCACTCGCGCGCCTCACAAATCACCCTGGCTTCCTCGCCGGGCGGCCCGACCAAACCAACATCGTCACGAGCGGATTTCAAACCGAGGCCCAGCGCGGCGACGATTACGGGCAGCGTCTCCGCGGATGGATCACCGCGCCCGCGACCGGCAATTACACGTTTTGGATCAGCAGCGATGAAACGTCGAATCTCTATTTGAGCACGGATGAAGATCCTGCGACGAAGCAATTGATCGCGTGGGTTGATCCGCGAAGCCAGCCGGGGAACTACTCGACACACTATGGGCAGCAGTCCGCGCCGATAGCGTTGCAAGCGGCCCGGCGGTACTACGTGGAGGTCGTCCATCACGAAGCGAACTTGATCGATCATCTCTCCGTGCAATGGCGCTTGCCTGTGGGCACAATCGAGAGCCCGATCCCGAATTCGCGCCTCGCGTACGAAATTGCTCCCGTCATCACCGTCGATCTCACAAACGTAGTCGTCGAGGAAGGACGCCCGGTGACCTTCGCGCCGAAGCTGGTGAATTTTCTGCCACAGAGTTTTCGGTGGCAGAAGAATGGCGCGGATATTCCCGCCGCAACAAATCGCACCTATGACATCAACGCGGTGACGCTCGCCGACAACGGAGGTTTGTTTCGCGCCTTCATTACCAATCGCGTTGGCATCACCAACACCGCGGAGGTGCAACTTACGGTTTTGCGGGACACTAACGCTCCAACGGTAGTCGAAGTCGTGAGCGCAAATTCGAACACGTTGTTCGTCACGTTTTCCGAGCCCATGGCGGCCTCCGCGCTCGATGTGGGCCATTACACGCTGCCGGGACGGACTGTGAATGGCGCCCAATTCGAAGTGGATCCCAGGACCGTCATCCTTACCATTTCATCACCCCTGCCGTTTGGGAGCCAAACGCTCCGTATCAGCAACGCGCTCGATCGTGCGAGCACGGCCAACGTGCTGGTGGGAACGCAAGTCGTCTTCACGGCGCGCGAGTTCAATTCGCAAACACTCGGCGCGACCACGTCCGGAGGAATCGTGCCGGTCCCTGGCGGCGCCGACGTAACGGGCTGGGGAGCCGGCGAGGGTCAGTTTCAGTTCGGATGGCAATCCGTGACCGGAAACTTCGATTATCAAGTGCGCGTCCAGCAACTGAGTTTCGCGGACGTCTGGGCGCGGGCAGGATTAATGGCGCGGGAGAGTTTAACCGCCGAAAGTCGTTTCGCGGCGGTGTTCGCGACCCCGACGCTCGCCGGAGGTTTCTTTGAGTACCGCACCAACGAAGGCGGGTTGAGCGCGAGCACAGGATCGTACCCCGCGAGCTTCCCCAACATGTGGCTGCGCCTCCAACGCACCGCTGACGCCTTTAGCGGTTTCGCAAGCCAGGACGGAGAGAACTGGACCCAGCTCGGCTCAATCACGATGAGCGTTTCCAATCGCCTTTACCTCGGGCTGGCGGCAAGCGGCCACAGCACAAACGCCCCGGCCGTCGCGCAGTTCCGGAATTTCTCAATGGCGAGCGGCGGCGTGTTAAACGCAGCCCCCCCGCGCACCGAGCCCCTCGGCCCATCGTCCCGAAAGACCGGACTGGTGATTTCAGAAATCATGTTCCATCCCCGGGACGTATTTAACGGCACCAACAAACTCGAATTGGAGTTCATCGAGATCTTCAACTCCAATCCCTATTTTGAGGACTTGAGC
>Ga0111538_10015366_pt1 | contig 10067 bp, 7 predicted proteins | sample SoiMethybrSBSTD1_FD_79669 | JGI IMG/M metagenome (GOLD analysis project Ga0111538, IMG submission 79669) | Bulk soil microbial communities from a Populus tree surrounding site in Tennessee, USA - Soil MetaG P. TD hybrid SBSTD1 (version 2)... | ecosystem: Environmental > Terrestrial > Soil > Tree... | reverse complement strand
TTCGGCCCGTCTTTGGGAGTCATCCATTAAATCACAAACTGCCTGTGCCATACATCGGGCATCCTCTGGAGGGATCAATTTCGCTCCCGCCGGGTGGACATAATCTCGCACCGCTCCTACATCTGAGATTACTACAGGCAAACCACAGGCCATCCCCTCCAACACGGCATTATTTGCGGTGGCTTCATGAAGAGGCATGACCATCAATGAGGCTGTCTGATAGAGCGATAGCAGTTCTGCTTCTGGAATGCCTGCCCGGAGGTCCAAGTTTGGATGGGTACCAATCAACGGGAAATTTTTGGGAGGCATGACGCATACGAAGCGAGTCTGGGGGCGCATATAAGATACCAATTCGATCACGCCGCGAAGGGTAGGAAAGTCACGATAATTATCTCCGATCACCACGCAAAGATCAGGATCGCGCTGATCAAAATTAGCAGGCGGCTGGTAATACTCGATATCCACGCCCAGAGGAATGAAATGAAGATTCCGGCGATCCAGGAACTTGGAAAAATACTCGATTTGATTGGTGCCTACGCATAGAATGGCTGCAAGCTGGTGCAGGTGCCATTGAATCTGAATGATCCTCTCGAGGGTGGACGGTGGCTGGTGAAACGTGGCGACGATTCGGTTACCGCGGATCCCATTGAGCTGACCGGCATAATGATAATTTGTCTCCCCGTACAGAAAGTGATAAATGCAATCATGTTCGGTAAATACACGCTGTGCCACTTTCAGCTCAGCAGCCATCGCCTCGCGAGTATAACCAGGGGTGCCTTTTGCCAGTTTCCACAACATGCGCTCACGGATAATCCGTGGAGAGAGAGGTTTCAATACCGGAATGGTTTCACCGCCAAGCAATTTTTCACCATACTCGGCAATCCTTGAATAACCTGAATGTGGTGAATGATGACTGTAACGGAAACGTACAAATCGTATTTTTCGCATCCCGCTGGGTTTCACCATGCAATGCCATCGTACCGGGCCAAGAGACCGTCTTCGTTTTTCGCCTTTCCAACCAGATCGATCAATATTTGATCGCCGCTGAGCAATTCGGTCACGCGTGCAAACTCCTTGCCCCCATGCGTCATTACGACCACATCTGAAGTTGACACTAGATCCTCCAGGCTGTCGCACATTATGGATGCGATATGGGGCAGTTCCTTCTCGATGAAAGCCTTATTTGCGCCAATCAACTGCGAAACCTGCACCCGGTCATCGAATATATGGACCTGATAACCTCGTCCAATCAATGTTTCTGCCAAAACAGTGGCGGGACTCTCGCGTAAATCATCGGTGTTGGGCTTAAAGCTTAAACCCAGGATCCCCACCTTTTTAAGACCGGTACGCTCTACCATGCGGACTGCCAATGCTATTTGTTTCTGGTTACTGGGGAGGATGGCGTTCAGCACGTTGCATTCAGCATCTACCTGACGCGCTCGGTAAGTAAGTGCCCGCACATCCTTAGGCAGACATGAACCGCCAAAAGCGAAACCAGGCTGTAAGTAGGTTGGTGAGATATTCAACTGGCGATCCTGCACAAAAATATTCATCACCTGCTGACCATCCATACCATGCGCTTTGCAGATCTGGCCGATCTCATTGGCAAATGTAATCTTCAGGGCATGGAAGGCATTACAGGCATATTTAACCATTTCTGCGTTTTTTATGACGGTATGGAAGAGTGGCGCTTCCACCTTTGTATATATCCCCTCCACCGTTTCCCCACTGCGTTTGTCAATCTCACCGATGACAATGAAGCTGGGCGAGTAATAATCCTTAATGGCTACACCTTCCCGTAAGAACTCGGGATTCATACACACGCCGAAATTTAATCCAGCTTTCAATCCTGAGGCATCTTCAAGAATGGGGATAAGCTGTTCCTCGACGGTTCCGGGCAATACCGTGCTGCGGATGACAACTACGTGGTACGCATTTTTGAGAGCGAGAGCATGGCCAATTTGCTGGCATACAGCCTTTACATATTTGAGATCCAGGCTGCCATTTTCGTTGCTGGGTGTGCCAACACAGATCAAGCTGATGTCGCTGAGCTTTACAGCCTCATTTACATCATCGAATGCACTCAAATATCCGGAGGCAACGGTAGTGGCGATACGCTCTTCCAGACCGGGTTCAATTAATGGCGATTTACCGCTTTGGATCAAATCTACTTTTTGAGGATTTACATCCACACCGATTACATGGTGACCATCATAAGCGAGGCATGCTGCCGTGACACATCCTACATAGCCAAGTCCAAAAATGCTGATATTCATGAGGTAACTCCAGATTAATTGTTATTATTTAGCCATTTCGTGTCTAGATTCAATTATGTTGTAAGATGGCCATTCTTATTATTACTCGGGTATGGTCTTTACTATACCGTAATAGCGCAGCACCTTTCAAATGCCGAAATGTACCTTCTTTGCTAATTAAACTTTCTTGAAGCGCCAACTTTCTCAACCAGCTCACGAATCTGCATTTTGGAAAGATTGACGTTATTCCGTTTTTCAACAACATCTCGCATCTGGGCTCTTAGATTCAATTTTTCCCCCTCCGGGCATTCGGCAAACTCCAAAATCTTGATTTGAAGTTCATTTCCACTATAAAAGAGGTTTTCAGGAGGAAGCTGTTCCTCTACCCCTGCCCAATGATGTGACAGGCAATAACAACCAGATGCCATAGCTTCCATCAGCGCAACCTGCAAGCCTTCGGAGTAACTATTGGATACAAATATATCAATATTATGAAGCCAATCCTGAGTATTAGTTACGGAGCCATAAAATGTAACGTGTTTCTCAAGCTCCAACCTGCTTACAAGTTCCTGCAAGGCCACAAAATAATCATCAAAGCCAGGGTGTGTACTGCCGCCAATATGGAGATGAAAATTGCCATTTTTTATCATGAGCTCATAAAAGTCAAGAATTAATTCATAGACTCGTTTCCTGGGTGACAGATGGCAGAGAATACCAATATCCCCCTGATAGGGTCTGGGCTGGAACGCAAATTTGTCCAATGAAATTGCACCAATAATCGCGACAGCTTTTTCTTTATAAGCGGGAAACCTTCGAATAAACTCATCCCGTTTTGCCTCGCTCACCAGAATAATCTTGTCAACATTCTCCCAGTTAACATAATCCACCCACTGGTACATTTCGTACCGATGCAGGCGAGTCACTATTCCACAGGTTTTTGGAAGGCGGGAGGCCCTTACGAGCAACTCGCCAGCCCATTCAAAGAATGCGACATCGTTTTGAGCCAATAATGTCTTCAGGTCCCTGTTGAATACGTAGTTATTGATACGCTCATAAAAAAACGGGGAGCGAATCGACCTTCGTTTGAATAATGTGGTCTCATGATGGGCGCAGAGATCATCGTATATCTCATGAAAAAAATCCCAGGGATCTTCAACAGCAATGCCAATTTTCATGTTTGGTCCTTAAAACAAGTGCTTCCCCTCTAAACTCATGCAGGCTCAAACTCGTGAATGGCAGCCACGACTTTCATTTGATCCTCCTGGCTTAAGCTATGGTAAAACGGCAGGCGTACTAGGCGGTCGCTGATATCCTCAGTTACTGGACAATCCCCCACCTGACCGCCAAAGTTCTGGCCCATGTCTGATAGATGCAAGGGAAGATAATGAAAAACGCTGAGAATTCCGTGTGATTTCAAATGTTCGATGAAAGCCTGGCGGGAGCTCAGAGAAGGTAACAAAAGATAAAACATGTGGTATGCCTGATCGCAATAGACAGGTACCTGGGGTAACTGTACACCTTTCTCCTCCGCCCAACCGCCTAACTGTCCATAATAAAACTGCCAGATATCACACCGTTTTTCCTGAATCTCAAACCGGGACTCAAGCTGGGCATACAAATATGCTGCAAGGATATCTGAAGGGAGATAGCTGGAACCAATGTCAACCCATGTATATTTATCCACCTGCCCACGGTAAAAGCGGCTTCGATTGGTCCCTTTTTCCCGGATTATTTCCGCGCGCTCGACAAGCCGGGGATCGTTGATAATTAAAGCGCCACCTTCTCCACAGGTAAAATTCTTCGTTTCATGAAAACTTTGCGTGGCTAGACTTCCAAACGTTCCCAGATATCTTCCTTTATATTTTCCGAACAATCCATGGGCATTATCCTCCACAATGGGGATCCCATGACTCTCGGCGATTGCGCAGATATCATCCATTTCGCATCCCACGCCTGCATAGTGTACCGGCACGATTGCCTTGGTTTTAGAAGTAATCAAGCTTTCAAGTTTTGTCTCATCCAGGTTTAGCGTATCAGGGCGTACATCGGCAAAAACCGGCTTCGCGCCACGCAAAACGAAGGCATTGACTGTACTGACAAAGGTAAAGGAAGGAACAATCACTTCATCCCCAGATTGTATGTTCAGTAAGATGGCGGACATCTCCAGGGCATCGGTGCAGGAGGTGGTCAGCAGCACCTTGGCGACACCCAGGCTTTCCTCCAATAATTGGCGACTTTTCTTTGTAAACACTCCATCCCCGGCAGAATTCCCATTCTGGATGATCTGCGAAATGTAATATAGTTCCTTGCCAACGACTGTTGGACGATTGAAAGGAATATTGTGATTAGTTGTATCCATTGAAATTATCCTTTATTAAAGAAGAATCTATACCGTATCCAAATTAAAAAGTAGCGATTACCACGAGATACTTATGCCCGGACAGATTTACACTTCCTGCAAAGTCCGATATTTAATTATGCGAGCCGGGTTCCCACCAACAATTGCATTGGGCGGGACATTTTTTGTTACAACCGAACCTGCACCGATAATTGCTCCTCTACCAATTGTCAAACCAGGAAGAATAATCGCCCGCGCTCCAATCCAAACATCGTCTTCAATTCGAACCGGCTGGTACTCCATATAGCCTTGCAGCCTCATAGGGATATCAAATCGTGAAAATTGATGGCTGTTACCAACGATGACAACATAAGGCCCCATCATTACATCTTTTCCCACCTTCAGATCATACGGGACCATACAGTCAATCCCCAGACTCGAATCGTCGCCAAGCTCTATTTCCCAGCCAGTGTAAAAATTCGTGCCCTTTTCAACGTTTACACGTTCTCCACAAAAACGAAACAATCGCTTACAGGCCAGCGCCCGGCACCATTTCGCAAATCTGCCCAGCGGCTGAAAACGATAAGAAGCTGGAAGATGCTGGGCAAAACCATAATAAAAGATATACCAAAAACTCCTCTTTGTCAAAAAAATTCTGAATTTAATTTTCGATAACATACATTCTTATCGTTGTATCAGGGAGTTAAGGAAGATCTTAATCAGGCCTCGGTTGCGGACAATCGCGGGGTCATGAAAGAAAGCACTCAATACTGCACCAGGCACATGATCATATTCTTTGAAGGAATAACTATAGAATGCGTCATTGACCCAATAATGATCCTTCATGGAACGCACATCGTCCTTGCTTCCCAGTTGTTCCAAATAGGGTGATATTCTCTCCAGGAGATCCTGCGCTTTTTCCTTCCCAAATTCCATTTGATAGCTCAGGATTTGAATGGAAAAATACTGCAAGAATGCCTGATCGATGCATGCCTTCCAGCTGCATGCCCGTTCGAAGTAAGTTTGAGCGTCTTCCATCCGATCCCACATCATCGCACGTACAAATCGCAACAAATAGCCGCGGCCAATCGCCCAGTCTGATTGATCCGCCAACGAGGATACTTCAGAGGGTAGTTGTGCGAACATTTTTAGCAGCAATTCTTCATGATCCAGGCTATCATCAACGATACTAAATGAAATCAGGGTATTGAGAAGCTGATTTGGCCTGCCGGACAAATATGAAGGATTTCCCCGGATCGCTGCCAGACAATATTCCTGCCCCAGCACGGTATCATCCTGGGTGAAGGCTATTGCAGACCAAAGAATATAATGACTCGCGAATGCCTGCTCCTGTGAATCCCTGACTACTTGTGGGCACCTGGGATCCGCGAAAGCAGACTTCATGGCCCGAAATGTACAATCGACAAAATAAGGAATATTGCTAATTCTTCTACTTGAATGATAGCGGCGATAGTTTAATGTACGGTTCACTGAGGCAAATTTTGCACCAGCCAGAGCCAACCGGCAGTTGAAATCCAGATCCTCCCCTACATACACATAATATTTATCAAACATGTTGATGCGAAGAGCCAATTCACGCTGCACCACCATGTCACTGGGGCCAAATGGAAAACCACAAACTACGTCCATCATGCTCACGGAAGTAGGAGGACGCCAAATTTCCCGGATTGTTTTAGCAGAATGATTCAATTCGAAACGAGCGTTATAAGTTACACTGACCTCTGGATTCTTCTCTAGAAATTCAGCGTGCGCCTTCAATTTTTCAGGGTGAAAATAATCATCACCATCCAGTAGAGCGATATAGTCTCCCACAGCATTACTAATCCCGGTATTGCGGGCCGCGGATAATCCCTGGTTGACTTCATGCTCAATATATCTCACGCGCGGATCAGAAAAGCTTTTGATCACCTCTGCCGCATTATCAGGAGAGGCATCGTTTACAACGAGTAACTCAAAATGCGGGTAGGACTGGTTAAGGACGCTATTGATTGCGTCACTCAAGTATTGTGCGTTATTGTAAGCGGGTATGACTATACTGAATAATGTTTTGCTCATTTGGTTGCCCGCTTAATTATTGTCCGTTGGACCCATTCAAAATGCTAAAATGCGCATTGAGATTCGCAAGACCTTTGGCACCATTTGCCCCAACAACTGAGAAACCCAGCGCGCTTTCCAGAGAATCATATAAATGGCTAAAGTCAGAGGCTGCAATATCCACTCCCAGCTCATATTCACCTGCCAGTAGGCTCATATCCAGAGTAAACTTTACCAGGCAGCAGGAGCCGGGATGAAATTCAGGTGTTTCAATGTTCATCCAGCGGGTCGTTGTATCATATACTATCCGGCCATCCGGTGTTCGAACTGCCAGGGAAAACACCGGGTTGCGTACCATTTCCTTGAAGCGAACAGCTATCCCAACTGAAACGCACTCACCCGACTCGACGACAGTGACCGCATCGCCATGACCATTCAATAACTTCACACTTTCGATTTCTGCGTCAAAGGTCATAACCCGTTGAGATATTCCCTCTTCCACAGGCACATCCATCTGCTTTTTGCGCGCAGCATCACGCAGCACATCAGAATATGCAACTACAGCTTCGGCAGCAGTACCGGTATAAATGTCCTCACCGCGGTACATGACAAGTCCTCTTCCACAGACCCTGCGAATTGCCTCCATATTATGAGATACCAGGATCAGCGAAGTTCCTTTCGATCGCAATTCATCCATACGGGCATAGCATCTCTGCTGGAAGGCATAATCGCCGACAGCTAAAACCTCATCGACAAGCAGGATTTGTGGATCAACATGGGCGGCGATCGCAAATCCAAGACGGGCATACATTCCCGAAGAATATCTCTTTACAGGCGTATCGAGATACTCGCCAATCCCGGCAAAATCGACAATATTGTCGAACCTGGATTTGATATCCGCTCTCCGCATCCCAAGAATCGTGCCGTTTAAATAAATGTTGTCACGACCCGACAGGTCCGGGTGAAAGCCTGCACCCAATTCAATGAGCGCAGATAATCGACCATTCACCCGAATACTCCCGTCAGTCGGTTTTGTGACTTGTGAGAGCAGCTTCAACAACGTGGTTTTTCCCGCTCCGTTCGGACCGATAATCCCCATTGCATCGCCCGGCAGAAGCGAAAAGCTCACATCCTTTACAGCCCAATGGTACTTATTAGGGTTTGTATTTCTTCGATCGATTGAGAATAGATTACGGAAATTGGTCAGGCCTGTACCAATTCGATAGCGTTTTGAAACTTGATCTAATGTAATGGTGGATTGCATATTAAACTCGACTAAATAATATCTGCGAATTGAAATTCAAGCCGCTTAAACACCCAATAGCCAATTACCAGGGCCAGGATTGACACTCCCGCAGAATAATAAATACTTGGCCCGGGAAGAGTATGGTAAATCAAAATGGCGCGGTATGCCTCCAGCACACCTGCCATCGGATTGAGATAGTATAAGGATCTTAAATTTTCTGGTACGGCGGTTACAGGATAGATGATTGGCGATGCATAAAACCAAAGCTGGAGTCCCAGTACAAAGACGTGCCGGATATCCCGATAAAACACGTTCAAGGCGCCACCGATGAATCCGATCCCCAGGGAAAGAGCGATTTGAATGAGGAGAATGAAAGGCAGGAGCAGCAGACCGGGAATAGTGATAGGCATCTTATAGTACACCATCAAAATCGCCAAAATAATATAGGCAATGAATGCATCCACCAACCGGGCGATCAGGGAGGCGATGGGCAATATTTCCCGCGGAAAATAAATTTTGCTTACCAGGTTCATATTCCCTGTTAAAGAATCGACCATGTCTGTAATGGAAGATGAAAAGAAAGTCCAAGGCACCATCGCCGTATATGAAAATACAAGATAGGGTGTATTGCCCGTATTGACCGGGATGAAGAAGGTAAAGATCACACTAAAAATCAGGGTGGTGGTAATGGGCACGATGATCGCCCATAAGCCACCCAGTACGGACTGCTGATACCTGGCACGGACGATTCGATATGCCCAGGTATAGAGAAGATCCTTATAACCATACAATGATTTTACGTTCTGAAAGTAAGCAATCATGCAGAATTGAGCCTCATTTCATTTGATAAAGTTTGCTGCGGAGGTTTTACCCGAAAGCTGATCAGCTTGAAAAAAGGAGGGTTATCCACGACCCCGGAGGAACAAAAGATAGCCGAGCCCTAGAGCACCCACCATGAATACCCCGATCAAAATCCAGTTTCGGGAGCGCTGGTCCTGAGGTTTTGATCGAATATCGCCATCGGTGTGGATATTATTGTTTCGGTGGCAGTTGGCACCGGTGTAGTCAGTGTTACTGTATTCGTGAAATTAGGTATGGAGACTGTTGGAAGTGGAACAATAGGCGATTCAGTCGCATTAAGCGTGGAATACGAAAGGAAAACGCCATTATTTTTTCTTTCGCCAGGATCCGTGATCCATGTCACCAGGATCACATTCCCCTGACTGGCAACAGCATGTGCCTCATAAGGATCAAAACTCGTAAGCCCTTCCAGATCCCAAACTCTCGGTCCCTTCACGATCGCGGTAGGTTCTGTCCAACGATCATTTTTGTAAATGCTCTGCCACATTCCATGAATATCCGGGCTGCCGGATATGCGTTGACCAAAGAATAAGTGAAGCTCATCATTACCATCAACCACAGAGGAGATGGAACCATTAACACCGACGTGACGGGCGAAAAGCATGGTTGGATCTGACCATGTCAATCCATCATCCGTGGAACGTCTCATCATGATTTTTGGTGTTGGATTGTAGATTACAAACAGGGAATCGTTGTACTCGAAAATAGCGGGGGTTTGCGTCCCCAATCCATCTGAAGAGTCTGCCAGCAGAACCGGCTCACTCCAGTCGACGCCATTATTTGACCTTGCATAATAGATGCCTCGGCCTTGTCCCTGGGCGTTATAAACGCCCCAGATTGCATGATACCAGCCTGACTTACCCTTGATCACATGAAGACGTGAGATATTCGGTTCATCAGTTTGTGCAAAGAACATGGGAGTGGGATTTAACCAGCTTTCGCCGCCATCCTTGGAGGTGACAACGTATAACCCATTTCCTTGCTGCCTGCCATTAAAGAGAACATGAATAGTCCCGTCGTCATCTTCCATAATGGCGGATCCCTCAGGATCGCCCGCATTCTCCCCGATGATGACAGGCGTGGACCAGGACCGGGAGTCCGCCGCGTCCGCAGCCGGAGCTTTTGTATAATAAATATCCGCGCCGGTATTATCGCCACCAAAGAATGTCAAATGGAAAATGCCATCCTTATCCAAATAGGCATCTGTAAGCCTGGCCTCCCGTAAGGGTGACATGGCAATATCTACAGGATTGCTCCACCCATTCTCAAGTGACCATTTATTGTAAACAATCGCACGAATGGAATCCTCACC
>Ga0111538_10015365_pt1 | contig 10067 bp, 6 predicted proteins | sample SoiMethybrSBSTD1_FD_79669 | JGI IMG/M metagenome (GOLD analysis project Ga0111538, IMG submission 79669) | Bulk soil microbial communities from a Populus tree surrounding site in Tennessee, USA - Soil MetaG P. TD hybrid SBSTD1 (version 2)... | ecosystem: Environmental > Terrestrial > Soil > Tree... | reverse complement strand
TCTTCCAGACCGAACAACGTGCGCGGGAACTGGCGGGTGACATCGCCGGTGGCCCCCCCGACGTCGTCTTGTCGGTTTTGCTGGAAGCCCTCAACCGCGCCCGCAAGCTCGGCGACGAACGAGCGCGCGTCGTGCAGCTCGAATCGATGGCCAAGCTTCTGGGAGAGGTGGGCGGACCTGGCGCGGTGGATGCGCTCATCGACATCCTCGGCAGCGAAGAGCCCGAAGCGCGTCACACCGCGGGTCTCGTGCTCGAAGATCTGGCCTTCGAGCGGTTCAAAGAGGTGGCGCTCGGGATCGAACGCGCCATGGCCAAGCTGCCCCCCGACCATCTCGCGCTCTCCGAGCTCCCGTACATTCTCATCGAGGTGCCCGAGCCCGGCGTCGTGAAGCTCATCCACCGCTTTCTCGAGCACGGCAACGAAGAGGTCGTCGCTGCTGCCATCGAAGCGTGCGTCGAGCTCGGCGACCCATCGAGCGTCGCCAAGTTGGCCAAGCTCGAGCGGGACACGCGCCTCGTGGAGCTCGACGATGGCGAATCCGATCGCAACACCGACAGCTCGGTGACGATCGGCGAGCTCGCCAAAGAAGCGCGCCTGCTCTTGCAATCGCTCGAGCCCGAGGATCAGGCGTGACGCTGCAGCGCCTCGGCCCTTCGGACGCTGCCGTGCTCGAGACGTTCGTCGTTCCGCGTTACTTGACGCTGTTCGGCGAGACGCTGCTCGACATGTTTCTTTCCTCGGGAGAGGCGGACGTCGTGCACCTCGGCTGCCGCACCGGGTACCCGGACGAGCTCATCGCCGACCGGCTCACCTCGGGATCCATCGTCGGCCTCGACCCATCCTCGCCGGCCATCGAGCTCGCTCGCACCAAAGGGGCGCTCATCCCCACCGTCTCCACCGATTACGACGTCTTCAACGCGTTTCCGACGGCCTTGCACGCGCAGTCGTTCACGCACGGGATTTCGCTGCACCCGTCGAACGCGAGCGAAGATCGTCAGGCCCTTCTCGGCGAGCTCGCGCGGCTCATCATTCCCCAGGGACAAGTGCTGCTCTCGCTTCCGATGCGCGGGTCGTTTCAGGAGATCATCGATCTCTTGCGCGAATACGCGCTCAAATTCGATGCGACGAACATCGGCAAAGCGACGGAAGCGGCGTCCCTCGCACGGCCCACCGTGGAAGGTCTCACGCAAGAGCTCGAAGAGGCCGGCTTCGACAACGTCGACGTCGACCTGCGCCCCGTCTCCCTCGCCTTTCGCAGCGGGCGCGACTTGATGGAAGATCCCATCATGCGGCTCTTGGTTCTGCCCGACATCTGGGCATCCCTGGCTCTCGAAGACATCGAAGCGCCGATGCATTACGTCGAAGAGGCCATCAATCGCTACTGGTCCGAAGAGACCTTCGAGCTCACGGTCAACGTCGGCTGCGCCAGCGGGCGGCGCGTCGATTAGGTCGGCGCGACGCTCCAGGTACGTCTTCCGGAGAATTCACGAGGCGGGGAGAGCAGAATTTTTTTGGACTGGCCGGACATCGGCGTGGTCCATGCCGCATAGAGCCATCTCAATAAGCCGCGAGCCTCGTACTCGTACGAGGGCAGACGGGCGGCGCCCGCTATCGCAGCAAGCCCGTTGCACGCTAAGCGATCACGCCGCAGGCAATGTGGAGCATGACCACGTACGTATCAGGGCGTTTCTGCCAGCGAATGAGCAGTCCGCGGAAGCGGTTCATCCAACTGTGGGCACGTTCACCACCCAGCGACGTGCCCCGAAGCTCCCTGTGAATCTGCCCGGGCGGCAACCTAAGTCGCATTGCCCTCAACGACAGAAGCCGTCGATGCACGTCTTGCTGTCGGTGCATGCTTTGCTGACCGTCGGGTCGCACTCGGTGCCGAGCGTTTCTGTCGTGCCGCACACCGCATAGATCATCGTGGCGACGGTGACTTGTTTGCAAACAGGGGTGCTCGATTGCGCATTGCAGCCGCCGGCGTCTTGTGCGCAGGTCGCGTAGCAATGGTGGTGCAGACAAATGCTGCCCGCCGCGCAGGTCCCCTGCGTCCCTTGGGCATCGCACTCCGAGACGATGGCGGAGCGAGGTACGCAGCCGTTGTCGATACAGAGACCGGCGCCTACCCCCGTGCCGCACGCACCCGCGGCCGCGCAGCGCGGGACGCACGCGCTGTCGACACACACTTGGCCGGCGTCCCCGCAATCGTTCGTCACCGTGCAGGACTTGGCTTTGGCGCCGCAGACTCCGAGCGCCGTACGGCAGAGAAAACCGGGCGCGCACTGACCGTCGGCGGTGCAGCTCGTCACGCAGTGACCGTCGGCGCAGACCTTTCCCGCGCCGCACTGGGAGCGGTCGGTGCATAGCTCGGCGACAGACGTGCAGTCGCCGTCGATGCAACGTTCACCGCTGATGCAGTGGCGATCGGCGCCGCACCCTTTCGTGTCGGCGCGGACGCAAGCGGGCCCGGACGAGGTGATCCCGCACTGGAATTGATTGATGCACGGGGTCGTGAGGCAGTTGCCCGCACGGCAAGCGCCGTCGGCCGCGCACGTCTCGGCGGCAGCGCAGTCATTGGGGTTGCCGCAAAAGACGACGGGACTCGCGTCGCCCGCAGGGGCGTCCGTCGAACCTTCGCGCGACGCATCGCGAGCCCCCCCTTCCGCGTCCCCATCCGTACGCGCGGCGTCGGCGTCGCTCGTCGGCGCGGCGTCATTGTTACCCCCGGCGTCGATCCCTCCTCCGTCGCCGGTCGTACCCCCTCCATGGGGCGGCGCTTGCACACAAACGCCGCCAGGAGCACAGCGGTGGCCGGTCGGACAATCGGTCGCGTAGATGCATTCGGCGGGGTAGACGTTGCTCGAATAAACCGGACAACCAGAAACAAAGCCCGCCGAAAGGAAGAGCCCAAGCGCGCCTAAGAATCGTCTCATGGAGCAACCTCGACGAAAAAGTAGCCGGGAACCCCCGGCAGTGGAGGATACCCCGGGGTCCCACCGCCCGCACCCCCTGCCCACACCGACGTAAGGATCAGCGCAAACGTGGGAGGGGGACGGTGCCCCATGCTAGCCTCGAAAAGGCGCGACCCCGGTTTCGGCGAACGATGGATATTACCTGCAACCGCTGCAAGACCGAGTACGACTTCGATGATGCACTCGTGTCCGATCGGGGCACGACGGTGCGGTGCACCAATTGCGGCGATCAATTCAAAGTCTATCGGGCAGGCTCATCACCCGTTCCCGAGCGGTGGGTCGTTCACTGCTTTGACGGACGCCAGCTCGTCTTCACCGACGTCCGCGATCTGCAGCGCGCGATCACGCATGGAGAGGTGAGTCGCGAGGACATGCTGTCGCGAGGGGCCGCCCCTCCGCGACGGCTCGGGGCGATTGCCGAGCTGGAACCGCTCTTCGGGACATCTCCCGGGGCAGCGCTCACCCCGACGCAGCGCGAATTCGCAGCCGCACAGCCCTTGTCGGGACAAGTCCCGGCGGGCTCCGATCACCTTCCCGCACAAACGGGGCGCACCGGACGCCCTCCGCCGCACGGTCCGGCCATGCCGCCCCCCGCGGGGCTGCGCAGTCCGCAGGTGCCCCAGGTGGGGCAAGTGCCCGTGGCGCGGGGTGGATACCCCGATGTCGATGGAGGGGCAGGGGCCTACGACCCGAGAACCAATCCTTCGCCGGGGACATCCCCCTATGCCTCGAGCCAGGCGGGCTCGCATCGCTTTCCGCAATACGCGCGATCCGAAGCGCCAATGGACGACGCGCCGCTATCGTCCGACGACCCGTCGCACGATTGGCAGAACGAACCGCGCTTCTCCGTGCCATCGGTGCGCTCGCAGGCCCTCCGTTGGGTGGCGATTCTCGTCGTGCTCGGCATGCTCGGTGTCGCAGGGGCGACGGTCGGGCGAAAATACCTGGCCGGCGCGATGCGCCCGGCACCCGCTTCCCAGGCCAACGAAGGGCGCGTCGACAAGCTGCTCGAAGAAGGCAATCGCGCGCTGACGGACGGCGATCTCGAGACCGCCAAAGAATCGTTCGACAAGGCGAGCGCGCTCGCCGAGCGCGACCCGCGCGTCCTCGTCGATCTGGCCAGGCTCGACGCCGCGCGCGCCGACACCGATTGGCTCAAGGTCCGCCTCGTGTCCGCCGATCAAGCCGACGTTCTGGCCGCGGTCAAACGACAAGCGCAGCAGTCCGCGGAAAGAGCGCTGCGCTCCGCCGATCGCGCGACCGAAGTTTCGCCGGACGACCCCAAGGTCGCGCGCGCCAAGATCGACGCCCTCAGACTGGGAGGAAATCTGCTCGGCGCGCGGTCTCTCGTCGTCAAAGTCGGCGCCATCGCCGGGCAGCCCGAGACCGCCTATGTTCTCGCCGCGCTCGATCTGGCGGAGCCTTCGCCGAGCTGGCCCGCGGTGCTCGATCGCTTGAAGGCCGCAGCGGGGGAGTCGAACTTGGGGCGAGCGCGGGCGGCCCTCGTGTATTCCCTCGTTCGCTCCGGCGACGTGGTCGGCGCCAAAGCCGAGCTCGAGAAGATGAGCGCCGCGACGCATCCGTATCCGCTCTTGCCCGAGCTGCGTGCCAACGCGGGGCGCGCTCCCGCGAGCGCCGCGGCCGAAGTGGACGCCGGCAAACGGGCCGCAGCGGCAGCTGTCCCCGCCGAGCCGCGCGCTGCCGAGGGCGCACACTCGGAAGGGGACGCGCCCCCCGCGGGCGACTATCGAACGCTCATCCAGCGCGCATCGCAGGCGTCGGGGAGCGGCGACTATGCGAAGGCCGAGACCCTCTTTCGCGCCGCGCTGGCCAAGAGCCCCGGCGACACCGAGGCGCTCGCGGGGCTCGGTGACGTCGCGCGCGCCCGCGGCAACACGAGCCTGGCCCGCTCGTATTACGAGCGCGTGCTCGCACAAAATCCGCACTATCTCCCCGCGCTGACGGCGCTCGCCGATCTGCGCTGGGAGTCCGGCGATCGCCTAGGCGCCGCCAAGCTCTACCGCCAGCTGCTCGACTCCGCGCCCGAGGGGCCGCTCACCCAACGCGCGCGCGATCACATCGCGCAAGTCGAAGCCGCCGGCGGGAACAAGGGGTCCAAACCTGCCGCGCCCGAACGCGCCGCCCCCTCCCCTGCGCCCTCCCCCGCCCCCGCGGGAGCGCCCGAGATCGACACGTCGGACCTACCGGGATTCAAACGGTGAAAACACTTCTCCGCGCCCTGTGCGGTGCGGCCGCGCTGGCAACCGTCGCTTGCCATGCAAGGCCGAGAACTTGGTCGTCGGCGGGGGCCGACCTCGGAGCAAGCGAAGCGCGTTCGCACGCGCTCGGCCGAGGGGACGGCGAGATCGCCGAGATCGATCTCACCCGCGGCGCCCCCGAGGTCAGCGGCACCGCCCTGCTGAGCGCGCGCTCGCAACAAAGCTACTTTCGTCTAGTCGCCCTGCTGGAAAAGCTCACCACCGAACCGGCGAGCCGCGGCGTCTTGGTCCGCTTCGGGTCAGCGCGGTTCGGCTGGGCGCGCGCGCAGGAGCTCGCCGAGCTCTTCGGCAAGCTGCGCGACGGCAAAAAAGGGGTGGTGTGCCACGCCGACGGCTATGCCAACGCCAGCATCTGGATCGCGGCGCGCGGCTGCGATCAGATCTGGGTGAGCCCGGCGGGGGGCGTCGAGACGGTAGGCATCGCCGCCGAGCTTCTCTACGCGCATCGGCTTCTCACCGAGAAGCTCGGCATCGACGTCGATTTCCTTCAGATCGGCAAGTTCAAAGGGGCAGAAGAGCCCTTCACGCGCGACGGTCCCAGCCCCGAGGCGCGCGCCTCGCTCGAAGGGGTGCTCGGCGCCATTCGCGAACAGTGGCTGCAGGGGGTCGGCGGCGCGCGCGGCGACGCGCTTCGCACGGCGGCCGAAGACGGCCCGTTCTCCCCCGAAGAAGCGAAGCGGCGCGGGCTCGTCGATCAAGTCGGCTACCTCGACGAGGCCCGCGAAGACGCCAAGAAGCGAACCGGTGGCCAAGGCTTCGACGTTCGTTTCGGCGTTTCGGCCCACGCCGCGGAGCGCCCCGATTTCTCCGAGCTCATGCGCGCTTTCTTGGGCGGGACCGGCACCCACGGTGGACCGCCGCACGTCGCCGTCGTGCGCGCCGCCGGCGCGATCAGCATGGAAGCCGGGGGCGGTCCCTTCGGTCAGAGCGCGGGCATCACCGAGCGCACGCTCGGCCGCACTGTGCGCGCGCTCACCGAGGACAGCAGCGTCAGAGCGGTCGTGCTGCGCATCGATTCGCCGGGGGGATCGGCGCTGGCATCCGATCTGCTGTGGCGAGCGCTCATGCAGCTTCGGGCCAAGAAGCCTCTCGTCGTGTCGGTGGGGGACATGGCGGCGAGCGGCGGCTATTACCTCGCGTGCGCGGCCAACCGCATCTTCGCCGAGCCGACCAGCATCGTGGGATCCATCGGCGTCGTCGGCGGCAAGCTCGCCTTCGCGCGCGCGCTCGATTCGATCGGCGTGCACGTGGAGCCCATTGGCGCTCCTGGGTCTTCCGCGGCCAAGCGCGCGTCGTACCAATCTCCTCTTTTGCCTTGGGACCCGGTCACGCGCGAACGCGTGCGCAGCGAGATGACGGCCGTTTACGATCTTTTCCTACGTCGCGTCGCGGAAGGGCGCGGGCTCACCACCGAGGCCATTGCGAATTCCGCCGAGGGGCGCATCTTCGCGGGTGGGGCGGCGATGGAGGCCAAGCTCGTCGACGAGTGGGGGGGCCTCCAAAGCGCGATCCGCGCGGCGAAAGAATTGGCCAAGCTCGATGACAACGCACCTGTCCGACTCACCGGCGAGGGGGGCGGCTTGTTCGAATGGTTCGACGAAGACGGCGACGGCGCCAACGACGACGCGACGTCCCATGGACTCGCGGGCGCGGCGCTTCGAGCGGCCACTGCCCTACCCAACCTGCCCGATGCTGAACCTTTCTTCGGCAGCTTGGCGCCTTTGCTCCGCGGTGAGACGACGCTGGCAGCCCTCCCCTTCGTCTTGCTGATGCACTGAGTCTGTTCGTCTCCGCTCCGGACATGACGCGACCATCGTCGGGGCGCGCCCTGCCAAAAGTCCCAGTGCGCTCACTCGACGGGTGCTTGTCGGCCCAATCTTAACAATGTATACATCAGCGCATGCGAACCTCCCTTGCTTGCTTTAGGCCCCTTCTCGCATTGGTGGCGCTTTCCTCCGCTTGCTCGAGCGCAAAAGAGGAAGAGACGCCGCCGGTCACGCCGCCGGGGCCTTGGACAAAGGGGGTGAAGGTCCCCCCCGAGCCGCAAGAGAAAGGTGACGCCGCGCGCGGCGCCCAGATCCTCTTGAACGGCTCGTACATGAGCTGCGGCGTCCCGCTGAAGCTCTATGACAACCCCCTCACCGCCAACGTCGTGAAGGGCACCCTGGGGGCCGACGGCGAGCTGGGCGTCCCGGGGCGCGAGGGGCGCAACGCGATGCTTCCTCATACCGTCAACGCCTTCACGACGACGGACGGCGCCGAAGTCGTCAATCGCAATTGTCTCGGCTGCCACTCGGGTCACTTCGACGGCGAGCTCGTGATCGGACTCGGCAACGCCGTCGCCGATTTCACGGGGGGTCTTGCCAATGGCAACACCGGAACAGGGATCCCCGATGTGCTCCTCGGCCAGCTCGGACTGAGCGACGCCGAGAAGAACAACTTCAACAAGATCATGCGCGTGGGTCGCGTGTTCGGACCGGAAACCGGAATGCGCACGATCGGGCAGAACCCGGCCGAAGCGTTCACCGGGTACTTGCTCTCGCACCACGATCCCGACACCCTCGCGTGGAGCGACGCGCCGCTCAAGCAGGTCGTCTATCACGACGGCAAAGGGGGCGTCGTTCCGGAGCCGCGACTCACCTCGGACCCGCCGCCGTGGTGGCGCGCCAAGAAGAAGAACGCGCTTTTTTACAACGCCATGGCGCGCGGCGACCACCGCGGCACGATGGCGCTCGCCACCGGGATCTGCGTGGACGACATCACCGAAGCCCAGCGCGTCGACGCCCTCTTCAAAGACATGCAGGCGTACCTCGGCACCATCGGCGCCCCCCGCTACAAGCGGCCGATCGACGCGGCGCTCGCCGATAAATGCAAGCCCATCTACACGGCGAATTGCGCGGGTTGTCACGGCAGCTACGCCGACAATGCCGCCGACGACGCGAAGGACACCTACCCCAACTTGCTCCTGCCGCTCGACGAGATCGGGACCGACGCCGTCGTGGCCAACATGGGGGTCGTGCACGCGCCGGAATTCGTCGAGTGGTACAACGGCTCGTTCTACGGGAAGATCACGCGCGCGGCGCCGAACGACCCCTTCCCCGGCTATATCGCGCCCCCACTCGACGGCGTATGGGCGACGGCACCCTACCTGCACAACGGCTCGGTGCCGACCATCGAGCTCGTCCTGAACAGCAAGGCGCGCCCCGCCGTTTGGCGCCGCCTCGACCTCGACGACAAGCACTACGACGAGAACGCGCTCGGCTGGCCGTGGGAGACCCCCCCGTACAGTCAGGCGGCAGCACCCCCCAACGAGCAAAAGTTCATCTACGATACCTCGTACTGGAGTCAGTCCAACACGGGTCATACCTACGGTGACGGCCTTTCTGATGTCGAACGGCGGGCCGTTCTCGAGTATTTGAAGACACTCTGATACGAGGCATGGGTCGAACGAAATCGCGTAGCAATACCGCTCCGTCCAAAGAAACGTACCACCACGGCGATCTGCGGCGCGCGCTGCTCGACGCGACGCTTCGGCTGGTCGAGGAGCACGGGCCGCAAGGTTTCACGTTGCGGGCCGCGGCGCGCGCCGCCGGCGTGAGCCCCGGTGCGCCGTACCACCATTTCGCCGACAAGGACGCGCTCCTGACGGCCGTTGCCGAGGAGGGGTTCGAGCTGTTCGAAGCGGCGCTGCGCGAAGCCGCGCGAAAGCCCGCGCGCACCCAACGCATGCGCGCTCAAAACGTCGGCGTGGGGTACGTGCTCTTTGCCCTGGCGCACCCCACGCGTTTCCGCGTGATGGTCGGCTACGGCGTGCAGTCGCGAACCGGGGATGCGCAGTTCGCGGGTGCCGCTCTTCGCGCCTACGAATTCGTTCGCGATGTGCTGGTGGACGGTTTGAAATCGGCCTCGTCCGATGCCGTCATCCGCGCCGAGGTTCTCGGTTGGTGGAGCGTCGTGCATGGGCTCGCCTTCCTCGCGATCGACGGCTACCTGGGCAAAGCGGGGGCGTCCCCCGGCCGCACCGAAATCGTGGTGCGCCAGGTCATCGAAGCGCTCGATCGCCGCGCTCGCCCAGCGGAATAACGTTTTCGACGCACCGCGCGATCGCGGCGTAATTGGGGGGGCCCGCTACAGAGCCCGCTCGAAAGCCGTTGTTATTTTCGTTGGCTTGACGCCACGCCTCCGTGGCAGCAGAAAGGTTGTCGCGTTACCCTTGTTCTTGTTTGATGTACCAGGCGCGGCATCGAAAGAGCGGCGCCCACCTCCTTACGGATGCGGCATGGCGCCATAATGTCCTACTCCGTCCGACCGCAGAACCTACAACCTAGCCGCCCGACTATGACACCAGTGTCAGGGTCTCGGCTTGGAGATCTGCGGAATTTCACGGGTTTGTCATGCGTGGCACGGACCTCGCTCGTGGTCTTAGGGGTCATGGCTTTGGGCAGCACAGGGTGCTTTCTCACCGAGCGACCGGACTTCGATCCGCCGCGCCAAACGCCGCCCTTCATGACGAACGTGAATCCTTCGACGACCGTGGCGCATACGATCCCCGTCCGAAAGGGGACCGACCCCACTTCAAACCTGTACGAGTCGCAGCCCATCGGATTCGACATCATGTCGGAAGACCTGGGCGAGAAGATCCAAGGCCTCATTCTGCTGGATTTCAAAGGGTTCGGCAGCACCGACCCGCTTAGGGTTCTCAATCAAGAAGCGATCCAAATCGATCCTGGGACGCTGAAAGATAAGGAGCGCGAACGTTTCACGCGCACGATCCAGATCCCTTCGAGCGTCCAGCCGGATTGCCACACGGTCAC
>Ga0111538_10015364_pt1 | contig 10067 bp, 5 predicted proteins | sample SoiMethybrSBSTD1_FD_79669 | JGI IMG/M metagenome (GOLD analysis project Ga0111538, IMG submission 79669) | Bulk soil microbial communities from a Populus tree surrounding site in Tennessee, USA - Soil MetaG P. TD hybrid SBSTD1 (version 2)... | ecosystem: Environmental > Terrestrial > Soil > Tree... | reverse complement strand
TTTCGATCTTAAGAATTCGAATCGTGCCGCAAGGATCAATGTAAAACTTGTATCTAAGGCTGGTGTTGGTACTATCGCAGCGGGCGTCGCAAAAGCAAAAGCGGATGTGATTCTCATTTCAGGTCATGATGGTGGAACCGGTGCATCACCGATAAGTTCAATACGCCACGCTGGACTTCCCTGGGAACTTGGACTTGCTGAATCGCACCAGACACTTGTAAAAAATAAATTGCGCAGCAGGGTTGTTCTCCAGGCAGATGGACAAATGAAAACCGCAAGGGATATCGCCATTGCAACATTGCTGGGAGCTGAAGAATGGGGTGTAGCAACTGCTGCACTGATCGTTGAAGGCTGTATCATGATGCGCAAGTGCCACATGAATACATGCCCTGTTGGTGTGGCCACACAGGATCCTGAATTAAGAAAAAGATTTACGGGAGATCCTGATCACGTGGTGAATTTCTTTAAGCTTATTACGCATGAGCTTAGAGAGATCATGGCGGCACTTGGTTTCAAAACGATTAATGAAATGGTTGGACAGGTGGACTTCCTTGAGATCAGGGATGACATAAAACACTGGAAATACAAAAACCTGGATCTTAGTCCGATATTATACAAGGAACCTGCATCATTGTATACAGGCTTGTATAATTCAGAAGCACAGGATCATGGGATAGCGGAAATTCTCGACTGGAAATTACTAAAAGCTGCAAAACCTGCACTGGATAACCAGGATAAAATAAAGGCGTCGTTTAACATCAGGAATACCGACAGAACTACGGGAACATTATTATCGAACGAGATAAGCAAGAAATATAAAGGCGATGGATTGCCTGATGAAACTATTCATTTCAAATTCACAGGAACCGCAGGCCAGAGTTTTGGAGCTTTCAATGCAAAGGGTATTACCCTGGAACTCGAAGGTGATGCCAACGACTATTTCGGTAAAGGATTAAGCGGAGCAAAGCTAATAGCGTATCCTCCCAAGCAATCAATTTTTGTTCCTGAAGAAAATATCATAATCGGGAATACTTCATTTTATGGAGCTACTTCCGGCGATGCATATATCAGGGGCAAAGCAGGCGAACGGTTCTGCGTAAGGAATTCCGGTGCAAGAGTAGTAGTGGAAGGAGTAGGTGATCATGGATGTGAATACATGACAGGTGGAGTTGCCGTGATACTCGGTGCAACCGGTCGTAATTTTGCCGCAGGTATGAGCGGAGGTCTCGCGTTTGTTTATGATGTGAAAGGACAGTTCGAAGCTTTATGCAATAAGGAGATGGTGGATCTTGATCCGCTTGAAGCCGAAGATGCCGAACTGCTGCAGCAATTACTGACTAACCATTACGACTATACGAACAGTACGGTGGCTAAGTTTATTCTTGATGATTTTGATAACCAGATGAAGAATTTCATCAAGGTTTATCCGAAAGATTATAAAAAAGTGATCAGGATGAAGCAGGGAGAAAAGGTCAAGGTGTAAGCGAGAAACGAGAAATAGGGAATTTCTCGATTGTCGATTGGAGGGGAAATGAACGGAATCAAAAAAATTAAAAAAGCAAGGAAACATATACAATGGGCAAACCAACAGGATTTTTGGAATTTTCGAGGGAGATGCCATCAAAGCGTCCGGTAAAGGAGCGTGTAAATGACTACAGGGAATTCATTGAGAAATATCCGACGCAGAAACTGAACCAGCAGGCTTCACGTTGCATGGACTGTGGTGTTCCTTTCTGCCATCATGGATGTCCTCTTGGTAATATCATTCCTGAATTCAACGATGCTGTTTACAGGAAAAGCTGGAGAGAGGCGTACGACATACTTGCATCAACAAATAATTTTCCTGAATTTACCGGGCGTATTTGTCCAGCTCCATGTGAAAGCTCATGCGTGTTGGGAATAAATCAACCGCCTGTAGCAATCGAAGAAATAGAAAAACATATTATAGAAATAGCCTTCGAAAAAGGATTTGTGAAACCTCATAAACCAAATCTCAGAACAGGCAAAAAAGTGGCTGTGGTTGGATCGGGTCCTGCGGGTATGGCTGCCGCGGCGCAATTAAATGCTGCAGGGCATTCCATAACCGTTTTCGAACGTGATGATGCGCCGGGAGGATTGTTACGTTATGGGATACCTGATTTCAAACTCGAGAAATGGATCATCGACAGAAGGATTGCAATAATGGAAGAAGAAGGGATAGTGTTCCAGTGTAACGCAGAAGTAGGCGTTAACGTGAGTGTGAACGACCTGCTCAGGCAATTCAGTGCTGTTGTACTCACCGGTGGTTCTACAATACCAAGGGATCTTCCTGCTCCGGGAAGAGATCTTAAAGGAATTCATTTTGCAATGGATTTCCTTAAACAACAGAATAAAAGAGTAAGCCGCTTGCTGGATAAAAATGAAGAACCGATAATGGCCACCGGAAAACATGTTGTGGTGATCGGTGGAGGTGATACCGGTTCCGACTGTGTAGGCACTTCAAACAGGCATGGTGCTAAATCCATTACTCAATTTGAGCTTTTACCAAAGCCACCTGATGAAAGAACAATGCAGATGCCATGGCCAACCTACCCGATGGTGCTGAAGATCTCGAGTTCGCATGAGGAAGGCTGTGAAAGGCAGTGGGCCGTAAACACTAAAGAGTTTATCAGCGATGGCAACGGTAATATTAAAGCGCTTAAAATAGTTGACCTTGAATGGAAGACAGGGGATAATGGCAGGGCGCAGTTCGTTGAGATTGAAGGCTCGGCCAGGGAAATCCCATGTGACCTTGCACTGCTAGCTATGGGCTTCGTTCATCCACAACATGAAGGTTTGATCAACGACCTGGCTGTGGAACTTGATGAAAGGGGTAATGTCAGAGCCAGTGAGAAATTGTACCAAACCAATATCCAGAAGATCTTTACTGCCGGCGACATGAGGAGGGGGCAATCCCTTGTAGTTTGGGCTATCAGTGAAGGAAGGGAATGCGCGAGGAAAGTAGACGAATTCCTGATGGGGCATTCAGTACTGGAAACCCGGGATGAGAACCTGATAGCAGTTTAAGGAAGCAATACCCATTATATAATAATATATATACCCCGATTTGTTTAAAATCGGGTTTTTTATGCTTTGAATCGCCAAACTTTTCAACAATCATCTGTGCATAACAAAATTTATAGATAAAGTAGCTGATTCTTATATATAATGATTAATAAAATATAATTCTTTGGGTTTTTTCTTCCTTAAAAATGCATATTTTTAGGTTAATATATTTATATATTATTTTTTTTGAATATTAACAACTAAAAATGACAACAGGTATGAGAAAACTAACAATCAAACAGGTAGCACCTTTCCTTATTCTATGTGCTGTAGCTGTTGCCGCAATGTTTATCGCCCCGGCGGCAGATTACGTGCCCGGACCTAAAGATCCACAGTACAATACTTCGGATATAGCATGGGTGCTGGTATCAACTGCGCTTGTATTTCTTATGACTCCGGGTCTTGCCTTCTTTTACGGAGGTATGGTGCATCGTAAGAACGTTATTTCAACAATGATCAAAAGTGTGGTAGCCGCAGGGGTGGTTGGCGTACTTTGGATCACTGTAGGATTCAGCTTAAGTTTTGGCGAATCCATTAATGGATTGATTGGCAATCCAACAACTTATTTATTTTACCATGGCGTTAAATCAAGCGCCGCCTGGCCCCTGGCTAACACAATACCCCTGACGCTTTTCTCTCTATTCCAACTCATGTTCGCGGTCATTACTCCTGGGCTGGTTGTAGGAGCTGTTGCTGAAAGGATCCGTTTTACGGGTTATATCCTTTTCATCGCCCTGTTCAGCTTATTGGTATATGCTCCTCTTGCACACTGGTCATGGCATCCCGACGGATTCCTGGCAAAGATGGGTGCCTGGGACTTTGCGGGAGGTACTGTTGTACACATTTCAGCCGGTTGTGCTGCCCTTGCCGGAGCACTTGTTCTGAAAAGAAGGAAATCTCACATTGAAAAAAGAGAGATTCCTCCTGCCAATGTACCTTATGTATTGATCGGAACCGGTCTTCTCTGGTTCGGTTGGTTCGGTTTCAATGCGGGTTCAGCAGTAGGTGCAACTCCACTTGCAGTTAATGCATTCGGAACAACAAATACAGCAGCTGCAGCAGCAGGTCTGGCCTGGATGTTCTTCGATGTACTGAAAGGTAAAAAACCATCTGTTCTCGGATTCTGTATAGGTGCGGTTGTAGGCCTTGTTGCCATTACTCCTGCAGCAGGTTATGTAGGCATCCCTCAAAGTATAATTATCGGTCTTGTTGCTGCACTTATTTCCAACATCGTTATAGGTATCAAACAGAAATCAACACTTGATGATACACTGGACGTGTTCCCCTGTCATGGTATAGGTGGTATGGTAGGTATGCTGTTGACAGGTGTATTTGCTGCTCCGCTGGTTCACGGAATTTCAGGCGGTCCACAGGGATGGTTCTATGGTAACCCGGCATTCTTCCTTATACAACTTAAAGCCATGTCGATAGTTGCAGTTTATGCATTTAGTGTTTCATGGCTCATCTTTAAATTCATCAACTTCGTTCTGCCACTTCGTGTTACTTCTGAGGAAGAAGAACTCGGACTGGATTCAACACAGCATGATGAAAAATATCTCCAGGGTACACTTCTGGTTACCCCGGGTACATCAACAACAAACGGAAAATTCAAAGATGCTGACATTATTAGAGAATCTGAAGTAGTGAACTTTTAAGTTCACTTCTTCTCCTCACTCTTTGAAATGTTCTCTTATTTAGAAAACAGAAAAGGTACGGCCATATGATGAACTTCTGATACAAGTTCAAAGGCCATACCCTTTCCTGTTAACACTTAAAAACTAATCGCAATGTTACAAAAATTATTTGCAACGTCTCTGGCACTCGTATGTTTTATCGGATCATATAGCCAGGATTCGGTTGTTGCAGCTACTGAAGAACCAGCTCCTAAACCAGTAATCTCGGGATCGGTCGATGTTTATTACAGGTACAATTTCGCCAATGCAAAAAATGTAAACGGAGGAACAACAAATAACTTTACCAGCTTTACCAACAGCCAGAATTCATTTGAACTGGGAATGGCCTCTGTAAGACTTGATCATTCCGTTGGCAAGGTGAGCGTTGTTGCTGATCTTGGTTTCGGTAAAAGAGCCGAGGATTTTTCTTACAACGACGAAAAAACCATGATGGCCATCAAACAGGCTTACATTAGTTACCAGGTAACTGATAAACTGAAATTGACAGGCGGTTCATGGGCTACGCATGTAGGTTATGAGCTTGTGGATCCTTATCTCAATCGTAACTATAGTATGAGCTATATGTTTTCTTTTGGTCCGTTTTTCCACACTGGTATCAAAGCAGAACTTGCTGCAGGAAAAAGCGGATTCATGGTTTCCATTGTAAATCCAAACGACCTGAAAACAGCCAACTTCCAGCAGAAGATGATCGGTGCGCAATATACCTATGCGGCAAGCGACAAATGGAAATTTTACCTGAACTATATAGGCGGCAAGCTAAGCGAAGAAGTCAATCTTCAGCAGGTTGATGCCGTTCTTACTGGTGTGATCACCGATAAATTCAGCATCGGGTATAATGGTACCATTCAGTATCAGAAAGGTAAAGATAGCATTGGTAAATATGGTCGAAACGACAACTGGTGGGGATCTGCTTTGTATTTCAACGTTGATCCTTCCGCGAAAGTCGGACTTACCCTTAGAACAGAACTTCTTGGCGATAAAAAAAGTGTTCTTGGATTTAGCGGGAATGTTTTTGCAACTACATTATCTGCCAACCTGAAAGTTGGTCCGCTTATTTTCATTCCTGAATTAAGATTAGAGAATTCAAACCAGGAGATATACGTTAAGAATTCTGGCGAAGGTACCAAGAGTACATTTACGGGATTATTGGCGGCAGTGTACAGGTTTTAATATATAAGTGAAAAGTGAAAGGTCAAAAGTTAAAAGTGAATACTATCTAAAGTGATTTCACTTTTAACTTTTCACTTTTAACTTTCCCGTTACACGCTATTTCTCCCGGCATTAATAATCCCAAACGAACTACGTATCACGAGCTTGCCATAAGTATCCTTCAACGGACTTGACACATTATTTTCATCTATCTTACGGATACGCGACATTGCATACTGCTGTATAGTAGTCAACGGCAACACGATCCTTTCACGCATTTGTATAGACAACTGCTCAATAGGATAATCAGCCATCAACTCATTCTTGCCGGAAAGCTGAAAAATATATCTCATCGTGAGCTCGTACTCATCATGAATCATATTGTATAATTCACCATATCGTGGATGGCGGGCGAGAAACTCTGTAAGGGGGAAGTAACATTTTTTCATCGCCATCTCACAGTTATCAATAAGCGTTTTAAAAAACATGGATCGCTGGTAAAGCTGCTTCACTTCTGCCCATTTGCCTTTCTTCTCCATTTGTTGCAAAGCCGTCCCGACTCCATAATATCCTGTTACATTCTGTTTTAGCTGGCTCCACGCACCCACATAAGGTATCGCACGAAGATCCTTTAATTGAAATTTGGAGGATGTACCTCTTTTGGACGGACGGCTGCCGATATTCGTTTCACCATAATATTTCAAAGGACTCACATGCGCAAGATATTCAACAAAATCAGGATGGTCTTTCAATTCAATGTATGATTTGAAGCTATCGTCTGCCAGTTCTTCCAGCAGTTTTTCATCATCGGCCTCAAGCGTTATAGACCTTTTGGAAAATAAACTGTTTGATATGCCCGCATGGATCAGCTGCTCGATATTGTATTGCGCTGAATCAATGGTGCCGAAGTTTGAGCTGACTGTTTGCCCCTGTATCGTTAGTTGAATTTCTTCATTGGAAATATTCTTTCCCATGGAAGCATAGAACTTATGTGTTTTACCACCACCACGTGCCGGAGGGCCACCACGCCCATCGAAGAAAACTACATCTACATTATGATTTCTTGAAATTTTTGTGAGCTGCTCTTTGGCCTTGTATATGCTCCAGTTCGCCATTAGATAGCCACCGTCTTTCGTTCCATCGGAAAAACCAAGCATTATCGTTTGCTTCATTTTCCTCTGCTTCAGGTGGTTCATGTATTTTTTGTTCGAATACAGCTGATTCATGATCGGACCTGCATTTTTAAGGTCTTCCACGGTTTCAAATAACGGCACGATGTCTATGGTGAGAACTTCTTTCTTCCATCCTCCCAATAAAAACAATCCGTACACTTCAATCACGTTGAGCGCACTGTTGCACTGGCTGATGATGTAGCGGTTGCAACCATCAATGCCATTGTATGTCTGTATCTTTTTAACAGCTCTTACAGATTCGATCGTGTCGCGGATGAGGTCATCTTCATATTTATCAGATAAAATATCGGCTTCAGCGTCCATCAGCACATTGATCTTTTCTTCATCATTCAGCAAAGTATAATTTTTGGGCAGCACATTATCTTTTGAAGCAATAGCCTCCAAAACTGTATTGTGAACGGAACTTTCCTGGCGTATGTCGAGGGAAGCGAAATGCAAACCGAACACATGCACCTTGCTGATAAGGTTGTCGACCAGGTGCTGGAACAAACCATTATGCTGGTAAATTAATATGTCGCGTATCCTTGAGAGTGAATCCAGTACGTCTTTTTTGCTAAGTTCAGTCCGGTGCCCCGGAATAAAGATGTTATCGTAAAGCTTAATTTCCATGTCAGACAGGATAGTATCTATCCCTTTAAAAGTAAGTCTGTGTTTGAGTCTGCGGACATCGAGATAGTAACATTTGATGATGCCACCGCGCAATGCATCAGCAACTTTAAGGGTGGTCGCAACATTCACATTAGGATTGCCATCCCTGTCACCACCGGGCCAGAATCCCATATTTATGATTGGGTTGTTCTCGGTCATTGCCTGCGGGAACTGATTTTTGATAAATGAAATGATCCTTCCGGCAGCAGCATAAAATACATTTTCAAGGTACCAGATAAGGCTCATCGCTTCATCGTAAGGCGTAGGTTTCTCCTTATTCAGGAAGGGCGTTTTTCCGAGCTGCTGCAGGTACATGTTGATCTGGCTGGTATTGTTTTCTGCAAGCGCCTTTGCAAGATCGTTGATGATACCCAGCACGGCACCGGGATAAAACTGCGTAGGATGGGCGGTTAGCACGAGCCTTATCGCGAAATCCTTCAGCTTTTCGGTGAGTTCGGCTTCTTTTCCATATTGCACCACTTCCGATTCCAGATGCTTTAGGGTTCCCGCCCCATTGATGTCGTTCACATCCCTGAATGCCGCATCCTCGAGGGCATCGAAAAGCACCACCTGCCGTTCAACATATTGTATGAAACGGAAGAGGAGGTCGAGCTTGTCTTCCTCGTTTGTAAAAGATGTATGCTTTTTGAAGAACTCCTGGATGATCTCTTCGGGGCTCATCTTCTTTTTATATCCTTCTTCGCAGTTGTTCAGTAATAAAGAAAGCAAAATGCCTGTTTTCTCTATCCGGTGAAAAGGGAGTGAAGTAAACAAGCTGTTATAGAGCTGAAACTTGATGCCCACGTTATTTTTAAACTGCTGCAATCCTTTGCTCGACTGATGATCCATTTTTTCTGATTGATTTTTAATATTCTGAGTAATTGGCGGGCAAGCTAAACGGGGGTCTAAAATAATTCATTTTTGGCGAAATCAGCGGAGGCTTGTGTTTATTTAGGGTCTTTTGCCTATCTTAGCTCCTCTTGAAAAATGATATACCTGGTCAACCATATTAATTTTTCTTCTCCTTTGGCGTCTGCTAACGGAGCAACTATTATTACATCTTCAACCACAACAACCCGCTAAGGGTTGTGCTATGTACATATAACAATCGGGCTTTGGCTGACAGCATCACACAGGTAAGTATTCTTTTCAATCAATTCAAACATTTATGCAGGTTTTAAAATTTGGCGGCTCTTCCGTTGCCAATGCAGAAAATATAAATAAGGTAGTTGCAATAGTTCAACAATCTTCACAAAAAGATAAAACGGTCCTGGTTGTTTCGGCACTTGGAGGCGTAACCGATCTGCTGCTGAGTGCTGCCAGGCTTGCCTCTAATGGCGACGAATCGTATGCCGAACAGTTGTCGGTCATTGAAAAACGCCATCTTACCGCTGTAACGGAACTTATTCCTGTTGCCCGGCAGAGCAGCATACTGAGCGCCGTAAAAAAACAATGCAATGAAATTGAAGATATCTGCAACGGTATTTTCCTGCTACGCGAATTATCCGCTGCTTCGAAAGACCGTGTCGTAAGCTTCGGAGAACTGATGTCATCGCGTATCATCTCCGCCAAGCTCAGCGCGGAAGGGATCGACAATTCATGGAAGGATTCAAGGGAACTGATTGTAACAGATCTTAATTATGGCAATGCAAAAGTTGATTTCGATAAAAGTAATGAACTGATCAACGTTTTTTTTAAAACAGTTATAGAAAACGTGGTGGTATTACCGGGATTCATAGCATCGGGTCCAACACAAACAACAACAACTCTTGGTCGCGGAGGATCGGATTATACTGCGGCAATTGTTGCCGCCGCTCTCGATGCAAAGATCCTTGAGATATGGACCGATGTGTCGGGTATCATGACTGCCGATCCTAACAATGTTACCAACGCAAAGATCATTTCGCATATATCTTACCAGGAAGCGATGGAGCTTTCACATTTCGGCGCAAAAGTTATCTATCCGCCGACTATTCAGCCTGTGCTTAAGCGCAATATTCCGGTAAGAGTTAAGAACACTTTCGCGCCCGGTGACGAAGGAACATTAATAGATAGTTCCGCGGTTCAAAATGGAAATATCATCAGGGGAATTACATCTATCAAAAATATAGCGTTGCTTGGACTTGAAGGAAGCGGCATGGTAGGCATTCCGGGTTTCTCTAAAAGATTATTTGAAGCACTTGCAAGCGCCAGTATCAATGTGATCATGATCACGCAGGGATCTTCTGAACATTCAATTTGCGTTGCGGTGGAAGAATCATATACAGCACGAGCTAAAGAATCGATTGACAAAGTTTTT
>Ga0111538_10015363_pt1 | contig 10068 bp, 15 predicted proteins | sample SoiMethybrSBSTD1_FD_79669 | JGI IMG/M metagenome (GOLD analysis project Ga0111538, IMG submission 79669) | Bulk soil microbial communities from a Populus tree surrounding site in Tennessee, USA - Soil MetaG P. TD hybrid SBSTD1 (version 2)... | ecosystem: Environmental > Terrestrial > Soil >... | reverse complement strand
GGCCTCGGCCGCGGCGGTCGAGGGCTTCTGACGCGCCGCGGCGTCAGTCGATCGCCTGCACGTCGCGGATGACTCCCTTCATCGGCTCGCTCGGCACCGGGGAGATCTCGATCGATCCGATGTTCGAGGCCGGGATGAGCGTGAGCTTGCCGTCCAGCTCGACCCCGACGTAGCGCGCCTCCATCGCGCGCTCGATGCGCGACGCCAGGTTCATGAGGTCCTGCTCGCTGCGCTTGCCCTTGAGGCGCAGCGGCGCGCCGTGGACGAGGTTGAACACGATCGTGACTTCCTTGTCGGCCATGGCACCTCGTGTGGGTCGGGGCGAAGCGAGCGACTGTAGCCCACCGGGGTCGGCCGCAGCCACGCCGACCGGGTCGTGGGGGCGAAGCCGGCGCGCCTCTCCGGCGGAGGGGTCGATCCGCGACTAGTCTCTGGACCATGTCCATGTCCAAGCCAGACGCCGACCAGCCCGGAGGCCGGCCGAGGCCCTCCGCGGGCGATCACGACGAGGTGCTCGCTGCCCTCGAGGCAGCGTGGGAGCGCTGGGTGAGCGGCCTCGAGGTCGGCGACGCCAAGCTCCGCAGCGTCCTCCGCGGCGCCTTCGCCGCCGGCTACGAGGCCGGATACGACGCGGCCACGCGTCGCTGAGGCGCGACACCTGGCGTATCCTGTCGCGGTCCGCGGGAGACCCGACATGCCCAGCCGTCCGATCGCGTGCCTTGGCCTGCTCCTCCTGATGCTCCTCGCGCGGCCGCTGCAGGCAGCGGTCGTCGTCGTCGATTTCGCGAACGGACCCGGCACCGACTACGAGTTCCTGTGGCAGGCCATCGATGCGGCCGCCGACGGCGACACGCTGCTCATCCGGCCCGGCTTCTACGAGACCTGGGTCACGGTGGACGGCCGCTCGCTCACGCTGCTGGGCGACGGCGCGGGCGTGAGCATCGACGGCACGCTCACGGTGCGCCATCTCGCGGCCGGTCAGCGCGTCGTGCTGCGCGGCCTCGAGCTCGGCTATGCCGGCTCGGTCGAGCTCTACGACAACGACGGCGTCGTCTACGTCGAGGACTGCACGGTCCTGGCCGACCAGGAGGGCGGCGCCGGAGAGCTCGCCGGCCTGCTCGCGGTCGACTCGCGGGTCGTCGTCACGAGCTGCGCCCTCGCGGGCTCGCTCAATTACGCCGTGCACGAGGCCCCACCGTCGCCCGCGCTGCAGGCCGTGCGCTCGGAGGTTGTCGTCACGGACTCCACGCTCGTCGGCGGCGATGGCACCGATCCCTATGCCGACTCGGTGCCGGGCGCCGCGGGGCTGTGGCTCGACGACTCGACGGCGACCCTGGAGGGCTGCACGGTGCTGGGCGGCATCGGCGACACGGCTGTCGGAGGAACCGGCGTCGTCGCGCTGAACGGCTCGAGCCTGCACCTGTTGCAGACTGACATCTCGGGCGGCGGGGGGACACCGGCCGGCGACGCGCAGCTCGTCGCCAGCGGGTCGACACTCTCGGTGCTCGCGGGCACGGCTCACGCGCTGCCGAGCGTCTCGCCCGTGCGCGAGGGCGAGCTCTTCAGCGTCACGGTGCAGGGCGCGCCGGGCGACAGTGTCTGGCTCGCGCTCTCGCTCGCGCCCGGCTGGACGCCGATCTTCGGCGGGCAGCACGTGCTCACCGTGGGTGCGCCCTTCCAGCTCTTCGCCCTCGGACCGCTCGGGCCCGGCGGCCAGCTCACGCTGGCCTCGACCGTGCCCGCGCTCGGCGCGCTCGAGTCGCTCGAGCTGTTCGTGCAGGAGCTGTCCGCCGGAGCCGGGGGCGGCGCGAAGGCGGCCGGGCCGACGACGGTCGTCACGCTGCTGGACGCCGCGTTCTGAGCCCGGCGGCAGGCTCGACGCGCCGATGCGGTCGAGCTCGGAGCGGACATCGAGGGTCTCGAGCCGGCGCTCCAGGCCGCGCTTCAGCACGAGCCCTGCTGCCCTCAGGGTGTGCCCGGCCCGGCGCCGATGACTCCAGCATGGACACTCCCGGCTCGATCGACCTCGTGCACGAGCTCGCCGAGCTCTCGGCCGGCCGGCTGCAGCCGCGCGACGACATCCGCGAGCCCGACTGGCGCTTCTGGGAGCGGCGCAACCTGAACCTGCACCGCGTCGTCGCGCTGTGCCGCTACGCGCCGCCGTCCGCGCGCGAGCTGGCTGCGCGCTGCCGCGACACGCTCGCCCTGCACTTCCGTTGTGCCTGGTGGCGCGGCCTCGGCTTCGGCGTGGTCGTCGAGCTGCGCGAGGCCGCCGGCTTCCCCGAGGAGTATCTGCCGCTCGTCGACGGGCGCGCCAACGGCCAGGGCACCTGGCAGTGGCTGATCCTCGTCTCGGGCGCGCGGCGGCAGGCCTGGGGCCTGCACACCTGGATCGAGGGCTACCTGAGCCCGCTGTATCGCGGCGTGCTGGATCGTCTCGATGAGCAGGGTTACTCGATCGAGAGCGTGCGCAAGGAGAAGGACGGCCTGATGCGGGTGCTCACGGCCGCCCGGCCCGCGCGCTTCCCGGAGTTCGAGGACGATCGAGGCGCGTCGCGGCGGCCCGCGTAGGAGCCCGTGGCTCGCGGCGCCGATTGCGGTCCGGATCCGTCGTGGCCGCCGTGCTGCTCGCGCTCACTCACGACATCCAGCTGACGAGCGCGGTCGGCGGCCGCGAGGTCGTCGCCGTCGTCGCGGGGGGCGCTCTCGAGGGCCAGTCTTCGGGGCGGGCCATCGAGCGTGACGCTCGAGCTCGGAGGGCGCACGGCCACGGTCGGCCTCGAGTCCGTGACGACGGGCGACGGGCGCACGCTCGCGATCCCCGCGTCCTGCAGGCAGGTCGAGGTCCGCGAGACGTCCGACGGACTGGACGTGCGGTTCGACGGCCAGCTAGCGCGCTAGCCCGCTCTCGACGTGCTTGAGCTCGGCCAGCAGCGCCTGGCGCGCCTCCTCGATCAGCCCGTCGCGCTCGGCCACAGGCGGCGGCTCGCCGAACCATGTGACGCCGCTGCGGGTCCAGCCCCACTTCTCGAGGGTGAAGCCGATGACGTAGCGGCGCTCTCCGTCGAGCGAGGAGACGATCGCGTAGGTCTGGCTCGAGTGGATGATGATGTTGTGCGGCAAGGCCCCTGCGCCCTGGGCTCGGGGTGGGTGATCGGACGTCGGCCCGCACCGAGCAACTTCTTTGCCAGGGAGGCCGGTCGGCCCATGGCCCGGCCGTTGCGTCGGCTCGGCCGTGCGATCGAGACCCAGGGAGCGCCGCGGCGGGCGAGGGGCGACGCTGGCGGTCCCGGGCCGCTCCCGGGCGAGGCCTCGGATCCCGAGGCGGAGCGCCGGCGTCGAATTGTTCCGCAGCACTTTCGGGAACTGGCCAGCCGAAATCGACCGCGGGTGCTCGCGCGGGTGAGACGCGACCATCTCCACGAACCGGCCGCGCCGGTGCCGCAGCTGCTCGCGCCCGGGGCGGGCGGCGCCGTCTTCGACGAGCAGGGGCGCATCCTGCTCGTGCGGCGCCGCGACAACGGCCGCTGGGCGCTGCCCGGCGGGCAGATCGGGCTCACCGAGTCGGTGTCCGGCGCCGTCGTGCGCGAGATCGCCGAGGAGACGGGCCTGCGCGTGGAGGTGACTGGGCTCATCGGCGTGTACTCCGATCCGCAGCACATCGTCTCGTACACGAGCGGTGAGGTGCGCCGGGAGTTCTTCCTGCTCTGCCGCTGTCGCCTCCTCGGAGGCGCGCTGCGCCGCGACGAGGAGTCGACCGACGTGCGCTTCTTCGCGCTCGAGGACGCGCTCGGTCTGCCGTTGACTCCGGGCCACGGCCAGCGCATCGAGGATGCCTTCGGCGGCCGGCCGGAGGCCGTCGTCAGGTGAGGGCGGTCGGTCCCGCGCTCGGACGCCGCGGGCTCAGCCCGCGATCAGGAGGGGCCATAGATGGAGCGCTCGATGAGCCGGGTGCGCTTGAACACCCAGTCCCCGAGGGCGAAGAGGATGGCGACGATCGCCGAGACCATGAGCCCGGCCAGGATCGCGTACTCGACGGTTTCCATCCCTCGTTCGTCGAGCATCCATCGACGCAGGATACGCATGGCCCAGCCTATCCCGCTGGCGACGCGAGGGTCGGCCGCGCGCTGCTGTCGGGTCATGTCGTTCTCGTGGCCACGCGTGCGCACGCACTGACGAGCGCCGCGTCAGCGCGGTGTCTGTTGAGCGACTGTGCACAGCACGAGTCGGCATGCCGGGCCGGGCGCCTTGCGCACCCCCGGACGCACGTCGCGCTGCGCAAGGCCGCGCGCGGGCCGCGGGCACGGTGCATATCAGCCAGCGGGCGCCACGCTGACCAGAAAACTCTTCGCCGAAAACTGGACGCGCGACGACATCGAAGTATCGTGCGACCTGATCTTCGTCGGGCGTCGAGGTTCGGGTCGGCACTGTGATCGGGCGACTCCCGACGCCTGGGTTCTCAGCGGAGCGCAACATGGAGTTGCTCCAGCCCAAGCGCTTCGTCGTGCCCTGCACGGCCGGCTTCGGCCGCTCGGGCAGCGTGAACTTCCTCGACGAGGACGGCCTGGTCGATCTCCAGGACGCGGCGGACTTCATCGACGCGTACAACAACGGCTGCTGATCGCCGCGTCCGGCCGCGCCTCCCGGCCCGCGACGGGCGGGTCGGGGGGCGCCGGCTTTCTCGATCGCTGCTAGGATGGCTGGACGGTTGCACCTACCCCGATTCACAGGAGCACCGCCATGTCGGACCGTCGTCCTGCTCGTTTCGCGCCCGTCGCGCTCCTCGCCCTGCTGACCTGCGCCGCGCGCCTCGCCGCCCAGGCCGGCGGCACCCTCGATCCGGCCTTCGGCCACGGCGGTCAGCTGCAGATCGACTTCAACAACAGCACCGACATCGCCTACGCCGTCGCGCTGCAGCCGGACGGCAAGCTCGTGCTCGCCGGCACGACCTACACGAACAACGACTATTCCAAGGAGGACTTCGCCGTCTCGCGTCACAACCCGGACGGCACGCCGGACCCGACTTTCGGGAACAACGGCCGCGTGACGACCGACTTCCCCGGGCTCGCGGCGGTCGCGTCCTCGGTGGTGATCCAGCCCGACGGCAAGCTCCTCGTGGCCGGCGGCGCGTTCCCGAACTTCACTTTCCTGGGCGACTTCGTGCTCGTGCGCTACACGGCGACCGGCGCGCTCGACCCGAGCTTCGGCAACGGCGGCATCGTGGTCACGAGCTTCCCCGGGCAGGGCAGCTACGCCAACGACGTGGCGCTGCAGCCCGACGGCAGGATCGTCGCGGCGGGCACCGACTTCGTCAACTTCTCGACCGAGGAGAGCTCGAACACCGACTTCGCGATCGCCCGCTACACGATCTCGGGCGCGCTCGACACGAGCTTCGGCAACGGCGGGGGCGTGGTCACCGACTTCGCCGGCTTCAATGACGACGTGTTCGCGATCGTCGTGCAGCCCGACGGCAAGCTCGTCGCGGCCGGGTCGGCCAAGGACGCGGCCACCTACTACGACTTCGCCGTGGCGCGCTACCTGGCGAACGGCGCGCTCGACGCGAGCTTCGGCAGCGGCGGCAAGCTGCGCACGGACTTCGGCACGGGCGCGTTCGACCGGGCCCGCGCGGCGCGCCTGCAGCCCGACGGCAAGCTCGTCGCCGCGGGCTTCGCCGCGTCGAGCGACCTGCTGTTCCAGCCCTTCGCGCTCGTGCGCTACACGGCGAGCGGCGCGCTCGACACGAGCTTCTCGGGCGACGGAAAGCTCGAGATCGACTTCGGCAGCTTCAACCAGACCGCCTACGACCTGCTCATCCAGCCCGACGGGAAGCTCGTGGCGACCGGCTTCCCCGACACGGAGTCGTCCGACTCGGACTTCCTGCTCGCGCGCTGCAATCCCGACGGGACGCTCGACGCGGGTTTCGGCATCGGCGGCAAGGTGCGCACGTCGTTCGGCAACCTGAACGGCGGGGCGTACGGCGCCGCGCTGCAGCCCGACGGGAAGATCGTGGCCGTGGGCTTCAACGCGAACTTCGACGCGCAGGGCGTGCAGTTCGCCCTCGCGCGCTACTTCGGGGGCGAGTCGCCGTGGGTCGACCTCCGCTCGGGCCTGGCCGGCGTCGCCGGCGTGCCCACGCTGACGGGCTCGGGGACGCTCGAGGCGGGCACCGCCGGCTCGCTCGTGCTCGCCGCGGCCGCACCCTCCGCCCCCGCGCTGCTCTTCGTGGCCTCGAGCAGCACGCCGGCGCCCTTCAAGTGCGGCCAGCTCGTGCCCGTGCCGGTGCTGACCCAGTTCTTCCTGCCGACGAACGGCTCGGGCTCGGTGCCGCTCGCGTGGAGCTCATGGCCCGGCGGCCTCTCCGGCGCGAGCCTCTTCTTCCAGTACGGCATCCAGGATGCGGCCGCCGTGTGCGGCGTCGCGCTCAGCAACGCGCTGCGCGCGGACATTCCCTGACGGCGCGCAGCTCCTCGACGCCCCGCGGCCGATCGCGCGGCGGGCGGGCCCACAGCAGGTCCCGGCCGGCGCGGCGGCGCCGAGCCGGGAACGCCGCTTGCTACGGAATCCCGAGCGATGACCCGCGCACCCTCACCGCTCGAGCCCGACCGGCCGGTCCAGCCCGAGCCCGAGGCCGTCAGCCCAGCGCCGCCCGAGCCCCTCCCGCCGCAGGAGACCGCGCAGCCCGCGGGCCGGGGCGAGCCCGTGCGAAAGCCGGACTGGAGGAACCCGGAGCGGCCGGAGGACGAGGCCGGACCGGACGACGAGCGCGACGCGCCGCGCGGCATCGACACGCTGCCCCGGCCGGGCCAGAGTCCCGGCAAGCCCGACTCGACCGAGGCGAGCGCCGCGCAGGACGGCGCGCAGCCGCCTCGCTACGGGTCGAAGCTCGTCTGAGCGCGGGCGGTCAGGCCGACCAGATCTGGTTGTTGTTCGCCGCGTCCAGCAGATCCTTGAGGATCTCCTGCCGACGCCGGTTGTGGTCGCCCGGCGGCGTGTAGCCGTCCTTGATGAGCGCCTGGATGGCCAGCTGGATGAGGCGGTTGACCGGCATCTCGCCCAGGGGCGTGCGCATCACGCAGCGCTCGTCGACCTTGCCCGACATCACGTTGAACTGCATCGCCACGAGCTGGGCCGAGAGCATGTAGGCCATGTTCACGGCGTTGGCGTGCTGCAGCCAGTCCTCGAAGACGTCGAAGTCGTGCGTGACGAACGGCATGCCGAGCTCGTCGACGAGGTGCAGCGAAGGCAGCACCTCGAGGAAGTTGCCGGCCTCGATGAGGGCCTCGCCGTTCGGATTGCCCCAGAAGCCGATGGTCTTGCCGTCGCAGGATTGCTCCGGCTCGCCGGCGATGGCCGTCGACCCGGTGGGGATGAAGGACGGCGTCGCGCCGGGCTGGCCGCTGCCGGAGCCGTGCGTGGTGAGGGAGCCGCTGACACAGACGAGGGTGAGAACGCTCAGAGCGATGGTTGTCTTCACGTGTTTTCCTCCGTGACGGGAGGCGCGAGCTTACCACTGCTCCCAGATTGCAAGTCTTTCGCGCCGCGGCCGCGGCGAGCGCGCGCCGCGGCGCGTCACTGTCGTTCCGGAAAGGCGCTCAAGCCCGGCGAGGCCGCCCGCCGAAAGGGGGCGGTGGTCCGCGGTTGCGGCCGATCCATACCCTTGGGAGTCCACCGATGAGCGGACGCTCGATCCTCGTCGCCATGGCCGGAGCCATCGTGGGCATGGGAGCCGCGGTCGTGGTGCCGCGCTGCTTCGACCAGCCCGGGCCCGACGTGCGCCTGGCCTTCTCCGCGCTGCACGACATCGGCGGCAACGACGGCGCCGGTCTCTCGGTCTCCGAGCAGCGCCGGCAGGAGGCCTGGACGGCGGCCATGAGCCTGGTCCGCGAGCAGCTCGAGCGGCCGATGTCGGCGCGCTTCCCCGAGCTGCCGCCGGCGGCCGCCGAGGGGTCGAAGACGGCGGAACCCGACGCGCGCGGCCGGCTGCGCCTGTTCGAGCTGACTTCGCGCGCCACGCCCAGCCACCAGGAGTGGAGCATCGAGGGCTGGGTCGACGCCGAGAGCGTGGCCGGCACGCTCGTCAAGCGCCGTTTCAGCGTGGACGTCGCCGCGGACGGCGCCCCCAAGCGTTGGCGGCTGCTCAGCTACTCGATCGACCCGCGCTGAGCGCGGGCCGCGTCAGCCCGCGACGCGCTCGTACTGGCCGCGGCCCTTCCGGCGGAAGCGCTTGTCGTTGGCCAGCCGGATCGCCACGACGACGCCGAAGTTCTTGGCCGTGCTCTTGTAGCCGGCGGCCTTGACCCGCGACATCGCCTCGGCAGGCGAGACGACCGTGCCGGGGCGGATGGCCGTGGCGAGCGCGTCGCCGAGGCTCTGCTTGTTCTTGGGAAGCTTGCGTCCCGGCTTGCGTCCCGGCTTGCGTCCCGGCTTGCGGCCCGGCTTGCGGCCGCGACGGCCGGCCGGACGCCCCGGGGGGCGACCACGGCGCTTGTTCTTGCTCCCCGGCGGGCGGCCGCGACGCTTCGCGCCCGGCACGCCGAGCCCGGCGAGCTCGGCCTCCAGCGACGCGAGGACGCGCGACAGCATCGAGTGCTTCTTCTGCAGCTTGGCGGCGCCGCGCTCGCGGCGTGCAATCTCGGCGCGGAGCGCGGAGGTCGGTACGGACTTCAAGGCCATGGAAGGTCCCCGGGAGGGTTGGTCGGGGGAAAATACCAATCCGGCGCGCCCGATCAAAACGGGGCGTGGCCAATTTAGTCCTGCACCGTCGCCGCTCCGGCCCTCGCACGTTATTTCGGAGATTTCACCTTCTGCTTGTCCTTGGGCTTGGCGCCCAGCCAGTCGCTGAGTTCGCCGGGCTCGATTGCATCGAAGGCCTTCGCGAGCGCGTCGCGCGTGCGCCCGGCCTCGCCGACGTAGGTCGGGGCGGCGCCGTAGGGGTCGGCCTCGGCCTGCAGCGCCGACAGCTCGAGCAGCAGGCCGCTCAGCGCCTCGGGGCGCTGCTCGCAGAGATAGGTCAGCGCCGCCCACACGAGCAGCTGTGAGGGCTGGGGCTTGCCGGCGGCCTCGTCGTCGATCACGAAGGGCACGAGCGAGAAGTCCTTCGCCTTGCGCCGCGAGTCGAGCTCCTTGCGCGCCTCGCGCCTCCAGTCGTGATGGCTGCTCGAGTAGACGAACTCGCGCAGCCGGTAGAGGTACGAGCTGTCGAAGAAGCGCTGCTCGACGACGTAGCCGAGGCCCCAGAGGATCTCGGGCGGCTGCTGCCCGGTGCGGCTCGTGAGCAGGCACTGGGCGAATTTGTGCACGACCTCGTTGGGCAGCCGGAACTCGCCCTCGCCGGTCAGGTCGTAGGTGGGTTGCAGGAACAGCGGCGTGGCGCGGAGGGTCACGCCGTCGGGATCGCCCCGCAGGTACTCGGCCGCCTGCGCGACGAGGAGCTGGCGCGCCGTGAGCTCGTCGAGGAGCTCGCCCCAGCTGCCCGAATGCACGAACTTCTCGTCCACGAGGATGGCCACGGTCGCCTTGCGCGCGCGCGAGCCCGCCACGGGCACGAGCGGGTCGAGCACGGCGAAGGCCTCGTCCATCGACCGCGCGCTCTCGACCAGCGTCTCGTCGCGGGCGTGGCCGAGCACGAGGTGCTCGGGCCCCTTGCCGAGCACGATGTCCAGGTCCAGCCGGTCGGCGGCCTCGGCCCACCCGTCGAGCGCCTCGCGCACGGGCGCTGAGAGCTGCTCCTCGACCTCGCTGCGCGTGGTCCGCTTGCCGTCGAGGACGAGCGGCACGTCCGCCGTGGCGCGTGCCGGGGCGGCCGGTGGAATCGCCGGCAGACATAGGGACCAGGAGATGAAGGAGAGGGACAGGAGGGCGCTCGCCAGGAGCTGGTCGCCCCGAGCCACCGGCGGCGCGTCGCCGAAACCGTGACAGCGGCTTCCAACAACATCTATCGTGGGCTCGGAAACGCTGGCCGCCGTCGAGGCCCCACGTCGCTTGAAGGGAAGCATGGACAACACACTCCTCGTCCCGTCGATCGCACGCCACCGCGTGCTCGGTCTGGCGCTGCTGTCGGGCTGGCTG
>Ga0111538_10015361_pt1 | contig 10068 bp, 8 predicted proteins | sample SoiMethybrSBSTD1_FD_79669 | JGI IMG/M metagenome (GOLD analysis project Ga0111538, IMG submission 79669) | Bulk soil microbial communities from a Populus tree surrounding site in Tennessee, USA - Soil MetaG P. TD hybrid SBSTD1 (version 2)... | ecosystem: Environmental > Terrestrial > Soil > Tree... | reverse complement strand
TCTGGCTCCAGATCTCGGGGCCGGTGCCGTGATAGTGGGCGAGGACGTTCGCTTCGTTCTCGTACTGGTTGGGGAGCACCCAGCGGTCGGCCTGCGCCTTCGCGTACGTCTTCGCGAGGTTGATCGAGCCGTCCCCGCCGCTGGGAGAGGGGCACAGCTCGTCGTTGACGACGTCGAGGTTCGCCCCGGCGATCTTGAGAAGAACTTTCTTTTCGAGAGGAATCTTGTTCGGGACGACCGCCCGCATCGGGTAGCCGCGCGCGGCGCAGATCGCGGCGAGGGAGAGCCCGGTGTTCCCCGAGGTCGGCTCGACGACCCCGCGCTTCTCGTTGAGGACGCCTTGCTTTTCGAGCTCGCGGATCATGTACGACGCCGCGCGATCCTTCACCGACCCGAACGGGTTGAGCCATTCGAGCTTCGCCCACAGCGGGAAACCGTCGGTGGACCCGGTGCGGTTCAGGCGCACGAGCGGGGTCGGATTCTCCGTTCCGGGAAGCGTTTGCAGGATGTCGTCGAAGACCTGGAGCGCCCGATTCATCGAGGAGGGATACCCCGACCTCGAAGGGATGTCAAGAAAGGGTCAGACCCCTTTTCCGATAGAGTGCGCGCCGTGCACGAGAAGGACGGCGGGCTCCGCGCCCGACTCTCGATCCTGGGCGCCGCCGTCCTGTTCTCCTCCGGCGGCGCCGCGATCAAGGCGACGAGCCTCACCGGATGGCAGGTCGCCTGCCTGCGCTCCGCGGTCGCCGCCGTCGCGGTGCTGATCATGCTCCCCGCCGCGCGGACCGGCTGGGGCGTCATGCCGGTGATCGTCGGCGTCGGCTACGCGGCGACCATGATCCTCTTCGTCCTCGCCAACAAGCTCACGACCGCCGCGAACACGATCTACCTCCAGGCCACGGCACCGATCTACCTGGTGATCATCGGCCCCTTCCTTCTCAAGGAGCCGCTTCGGCGTCGCGACCTCGTCTTCATGGGAGCGCTCGCGGTCGGGCTCGGCTTCTTCTTCGTGGGGACCGAGCAGGGGACCAAGACGGCTCCCGATCCGCACACCGGAAACCTCCTCGCCGCGCTGTCGGGGCTCTGCTGGGCGCTCGCCGTGTCGGGCCTGCGTTACATGGGCAAGCGCGGCGGGAGCGCGGGAGGCTCGGGCGCCGCCGTCGTCGCCGGGAACCTGATCGCCTGCCTGGTCTGTCTCCCCATGGCGCTTCCGATCGCGCACGTTTCGGCGCAGGATGCGGCGGTGATCTCGTTCCTGGGGATCTTCCAGATCGGGCTCGCCTACGTGCTCCTCACCCGCGGGCTCGAGAAGGTCGGCGCGTTCGAGGCGTCGCTTCTTCTCCTCGGCGAGCCGGTGTTGAACCCGCTGTGGGCGTGGCTCGTCCACGGCGAGCGTCCGCGGAGCTGGTCGCTCGTGGGCGGGGCGATCATCGTCGGAGCGACGGTGTTCAAGGCGATGTGGGAAAGGGGAAGGGACTCATGAAGCTCGAGACGATCGCGGTTCATGCCGCGGACCCCGACACCGCCACGGGCGGGGTCGCGCCGCCGATCCATCTCTCCACGACCTTCGCGCGCGACGAGAGGCTCGAGCTCGTCCCCGGGGGCGCCCAGTACGCGCGCGAGGGCGGGCCCACGACCAGCCAGCTCGAGACCGCTTTGGCGCAGCTCGACGGCGCGGCCGGAGCACTCGTCTTCGCGTCCGGGATGGCGGCGGGGACGTCGATTCTCCAGTCGCTCGAGAAGGGGGACCGGATCCTCATCCCCGACGACGCCTACTACGGCTTCGGCGTCGCCGCGCGGGACTTCCTCGACCGGTGGGGGATCGTCACCGACGTCGTGGACATGACGGACCTGTCGCGGCTTGCGGCGGCGCTTGCGAAGCCGGCGAAGGTCGTGTGGCTCGAGAGCCCGTCGAACCCGCTGCTGCGTGTCATCGATCTCGCCGGCGCCATCGAGCTCGCGCACCGCGCGGGGGCGATCGCGGTCGTGGACAACACGTTCGCCACGCCCGTGCTCCAGCGCCCGTTGGCGCTCGGCGCCGACGTCATCCTCCAGGCCTCGACCAAGTACCTGGGCGGGCACAGCGACGTCATGGGCGGGGTGCTGACCTTCGCGCGGAAGGATGCCCTCTTCGATCGCATCGAGCACGCGCGGCACATCCTGGGCGCGGTCGCGGCACCGTTCTCGTCGTGGCTCGTGCTGCGGGGCTTGCGGACGCTGCCGCTCCGGATGGAGCGCCACGCGGAAAACGGCGCCGCGCTCGCCGCGTGGCTGTCGAAGCATCCGAAGGTCTCCGCCGTTCATTACCCGGGGCTCGCGTCCCATCCCGGGCACGCCGTCGCGGCGCGTCAGATGTCCGCGTTCGGCGGGATGCTGTCGTTCCAGGTCAAGGCGGGCCGCGAAGCGGCGATCCGCGCGGTCGGGGCGTGCAAGGTCTTCGTGCGCGCGACGTCGCTCGGCTCCGTCGAGAGCCTGATCGAGCATCGTCAGACGAGCGAGGGGCCGAGCGGGAAGGCGCCCGCGGACCTCGTCCGCGTGTCCGTGGGGATCGAGCACATCGACGACCTGATCGCGGACCTGGACGCGGCTCTTACTTGAGAGCCGACGTCAGCGCGCGCGCCGCGTCGCGGAGCGCGATCGCGGCGGCGAGCGTTCCCGCATCGGCCGGGCCCTCCGCCGGTGCTCCGTGCCTGTGATCGTCCGGATCGCCGAGCCCCGAGTCGCGGAACCGCCTCAGCCGCTCGAGGATCAGGTCGCGGACGGCCTCCGCATTGTCCACGGCGCGCAGGCGGCCCTCGTGCATCGAGGCTTTCGACGAGTGCCCCCCATGGGACGACGGCTCGGACGAGCCGCCCCCGGCCGTGCGCACCACGACGTCGGAAATCCCGAGCAGGCGCTGGAGCGGCCCCTGGTGAACGGCGATGTTCTGCACGTTGGCGAACGTGAGCGTCATCTCGCGCACGCCCAGGATCCCCTCGCGGATCCTGAGGCTCCGGTCGGTGACGATGTACCAGCGCATCTCGTACTCGAGGCGCGCCTTCGCGAGGGAGAAGGGCGCCTGGAGGATGTACGTCACGATGCCGATCGTCTCGATCACGGCGATCCACGTCGCCACCGTGCGCACGCCCTTCTCGGTGAAGGGAGGGCGCCGGTTGCGGCGCGCACGCTTGGCGCTCGACTCGGCGGCGGGGGAGGGTGACGGCGAGGGCTCCAGTGCCGGTGCGGCAGCTTTCTCCCTCCTCACGAGCGGTGACGCCGCGACGCCCTCCATCCAGATGTGGCTCATCGACGCGAAGAAGACGATCGCGACGGCGCCGGCCGCCTGCTTGACGCCCCAACCGACGAGCAGGAGCTTCCAGTAGTTCGGCGCGGCCCGGAAGACCTTGATCGAGCCCGGAGAGCCCGCCGGCGCATGCGGCTCGGCGGGGACCTTCGCGATCTTGAGCACGATGCGCTTGAGCGGGGCGAGCATCAGGGCGCCCCGCGCCGCGAGCGGATGATCTCCGCCGCCTCCGCCAGGCTCGCCGCGGCATCGTGGAGGACCGCGGCAACGTCGCCCGAAAAGGGGACTGTCCCTTTTTCCGCAGCGGAAAAAGGGACAGTCCCCTTTTCAGGCGCCTCGTGCGCATGGCCGCGCATCCGCGCGTAGAGGAAATCGCGGACGTGCTCGTACTCGTGAATCCCCTCGATCGTCATCTCGGCGGACGAGCTGCCGCTCGCGGTCTGAACCTGGATGCGCGCCAGTCCGAGCCAACGCTCCACGAGGTTCGACGTGAGGTGGATGTCCTGGATCCGCGTGTAGGTGAGGTTGATCTCCCGCCGGAAGAGGATCCCCCAGCGCATCGAGATCCCCTCGCGGTCGAACCGGTACTTCAGCGTGTGGTACCGGAAATAGCTCGGGATGATGAGGATCGGGAACAGCGGCCCGGTCATGAGGCACACGAGCGTGTAGTACTTCATCAGCGCGGGCGCGGGTCTTTCGATCTTGAAGACATCAACGAAGCCGGCGGCGTCGGCGTTGTCGTTCATCACGGCCGGGAGGGTACCAAATTGTGCTGGCCGGGATGCTTCCGGCGCATAACGTTGACCTCATGGCGACTCCCAGCGACTACCGCATCCTCGTCGTGGACGACGAGCGCTCCGTGCTCGAGGTCATCGCGGAGCTGCTCGAAGCGGCGGGGTGGACCGTGGACGCGGTCTCGAGCCCCTTGGACGCGATCGAGCGCGTGAAGCGCGCGCGCTACGACGCGCTCGTGCTCGACCTCCACATGCCCGAGATGCCGGGCCTGCTCGTCCACGCGAAGCTGAAGTTCCTCGACCGTGGGCTGTGGGAGCGCACGATCTTCGTCTCGGGCCACGTCGCGATGGACGACCTCGAGCGCGCCCTTTCCGGCGCCCCCCGCCTCGTCTCCAAGCCGTTCCGGTCGGAGGTCCTCGTCGGGATGGTGGGCATGACCCTCCCCGAGATCCCCCGTTCGGTCAGCGCGGGACCCGCTTCAGGTCGTCCGGGAGGTACGACCGGCCGTTCTTGACGACACGGACGACCGTCTCCGAGTTCTCGATCTTCTCGAGCGGGTTCTTGTCGAGGACCACGAAGTCCGCGAGCTTCCCCGCCTCGATCGAGCCCAGGTCCTTCGCCATGCCGAGTGTTTCCGCCGGGTAGAGGGTCGCGACGCGGATCGCCTCGAGCGGCGTCATCCCGCCCTGGACGAACGCCCACATTTCCCAGTGGGGACCCAGCCCCTGCATCTGCCCGTGCCCGCCGAGGCAGACGCGCCCGCCCGCGTGCATGACGTCCTTCGCGGACGCGGCGACGTCGATGTGGTGCCAGTCGGCGGGGTCGGTCGCCATGATCCCGCGGATGCGGCCGAGCCCGTCCACGACCGACTGCGGCACGAACTTCTGGAGCCGCTCGTCCTTCCACATCTCGTAGTGCTGGTGGAACCACTTGTCCCCGGAGATGCCGCCGTACGCCACGAGGAGCGTCGGCGTGTACGAGGTGCCGCTCTTGGCGAGGAGCTCGACGATGTCCTTCCGGAGCGGGGTCATCGGGAGCGCGTGCTCGATCGTCGTGTGCCCGTCGAGCACCATCGTCATGTCCATCTCGAGGTCGCCGCCCCCTTCGGGGACGACGAGCATCCCCTCCTCGCGCGCGGCCTTCAGGATCCACTGCCGCGCCTCGCGCCGGGGCTGCATGTACGACTTCACCGAGAAGGCGCCCAAGGACTTCAGGCGCCGCAGGTGCCGCCGCGCGTCGTCGAGCGAGTTGATCAGCGCGCGCCCCGGGAGGTTGGCGCCGTAGAGGATGAAGCCGGTCGAGAAGATGCGCGGGCCGGTCATGATCCCGGCCTCGACCATCTCCGATTGGCCGAAGACCTCCTGGTTCGACGCCGACGGGTCGTGCGTCGTCGTGACCCCGTAAGCGAGGTTGGCGGCGTACTTCCAGGGCTTCTGCGGAAAGATGTCGAGGGTCGAGTAGTGAAGGTGGGCGTGCTCGTCGAAGAGGCCGGGGATGATCGTCTTCCCGGCGACGTCCACGACCTGCGCCCCCGAGGGCGCCTTCGTCGATGAGCGGGGGCCCACCGCGACGATCCGGTCGCCGTCCACGATGATCGTGCCGTCGGCGATGACCTCGTCCCCCTTCATCGTGACGATGCCCGCGCCGGTGTAGGCGACGGCTCCGGTCGGTTTCGCGCGCGGCACCGAGAGCGCGATCTCGATCGCGGTGCTCTCGGGCATCTTCTTCTTGCCGTCGTCCTTCTTGTCCTTGTCGTCCTTCTTCGCCTCGTCCTTCTTCTTCTCCTTGTCGTCGTCGCTCGAAGGTTCAGGCAGAGCCTTGTCGAAGGAGATGCGGTGGTAGGTCGGGCCCCAGATCCAGGTGATCGTCTTCCCGCCGTCGGCCCATCCGACCCACTCGCCGCCCTCGTCGGTGAGCTGGCCGAGCGGGAGCGCGGCTCCGCCGAGCTCGATGTCCACCGTCTGCGCGCCGAGCGGCGGGAGCGCCGTCACGTACGCGTTGTACTGCTCGGAGATCGCGAGCCACCGGCCATCGGGGGAGAGCGCGGCCTCTTCCGCCGCGGTGAAGCGCACGTGCGTGCGCTTGTCGGTGCCGTCGGGCTTGATCGACACGAAGTTCGTCTTGGGGGGAAGGCCCGGCCCCGCGGGATCGCCGTCCTCGATGAAGTAGATGCGCTCGTTGTCGGCGGACCACTGCGGCCGCGGCATGCGCCGGTTGGTGCCGCGGTTCTTGGTGCCGACCACGTAGTGGCTCTCGCCGCCTCCGGCGGGGATCCACCGGATCTCCTCCCACAGCTCGTCGGCGGGATCGCCGTCGCGGAACGTGGCGCCGCTCCCCGAGACGTAGGCGACCTTCGTGCCGTCGGGGGAGAAGGACGGGTTCGCGTACTGCCCCGGCACCTGCGTCAGCGTCCGGGACGTCCCACCGGGGAACGTCATCGACTTGACCTGCCCGCCGTCCGCGTCGTTCCAGGTGACGTAGGCGAGCGTGCGCCCGTCGCGCGAGAAGGCGGGCGCGTACTCGAGGTCGTCACCCGACGTCAATCGCTTCGGCGTGCCGGACGGGAGGTCCATGGAATAGATGTGACCCAGGGCGGAGAAGACGAGCGTCTTGCCGTCGGGACTCTCGACCGGCCAGCGGATGATGCGCGCCCGCACGTCCCCCTCGCCGACGCGGCGCGGGGTGTGCAGCGACTCGGTCAGCTTCTGCTCGACCGACGCGGTGAACGGGATCTTCGAGCTCGAGCCGTTCGCCACGTCGTACTTGACGATCCCGCCGCCGGCGGTCGTCACGATCGACTTCCCATCCGGCGTCCACGCGTACCCCGGGAAGACGCCGTGGAAGGCGAACCCCTCCTGGTTGTCGCGCGTCAGGCCGGTCGCGACCTGCCGGATCTTCCCGGTCGCGAGGTCCATCACCTCGAGGACCGTCACCGCGCGGATCCTCCGGACGTACGCGAGCGTCTTCCCGTCGGGGGAGATCGCGGGGGTCGCCGCACCGCCGAACTCCCCGGTGATCGGGATGAGCTGTCCGTTCCACCGGTCGAGGCGCTTGATCTGCCAGATCCCCTCGTTGACGTTGCGGTCGTACCGGTAGCGCGCGTCGCGCGCGGAGACGTACAGGAAGCGCCCGTCCTTCCCGAAGGTGGGGTCGGCCGCATCCGGCTGCTCGTCCTTCTTGGTGAGCTGGATGCCGCTCCCGCCGCGCACGTGCCACATCCAGATCTCGACCGTGCCGAGCGACGACTGGTCGGTCAGGCGCTTGCGGCCCACGAGGTAGAGCCCGTCCGGCGACCATGCGGGGCCGTTGACCGTCGAGTCCTTCTCGGTCGAGACCTGGCGCGCGCGCTTCCCTTCGAGGTCGCAGATCCAGAGGTTCTCGATCCCGCCACGGTCCGACGCGAACGCGATCCACTTCCCGTCGGGGGAGAAGCGCGGCTGCACGTCGTATCCCGCCCCGCTCGTGATCCGCGTCGCGGTCCCACCACCGATGGGCAGCGTGTAGAGGTCGCCCACCAGCGAGAAGACGATCTTGCCGCCGTCGGGGGAGACGTCGAGCGGCATCCACGTCGCCTGGTCGGTCGTGAAGGCGATCGTGTGCGACGGGCCGTGGTCGCCGTCCACCTTCCAGTCCTTGCCGTCGTCCGCCGCGGTGGCCTTGGTGTCCTTGGCCTTCGGCTTGTCGGCGGCGGGAACGGCGGACGCGAGGAGCAGGGCGGCGGCGAGCGGCAGGACGAGACGCTTCATGGAGACCTCCGGTGGTCGAAGCCGCGCAGGGTAGCGCAGCCCCGTCTTACGGAGGCCAGCCTTTCAGGTTTTACGAAGGAAGCGTCGCGACGAAGCTCTGGTAGAAGGGGGGCGGCTCGGACAGCCGCACCCCCATGCCGAGCGGACGGCCCGGCTCGTGGCGCCGCCGGCTCCACATGACGAGGCCGCGCAGCGGGAGCGTATGCCCGTTGACCTCGAGGTGGATGTGGAGTGCGCGGCCGCCGTCCGTGGGGTCGACGGCGCCGATGAACATGCCCTCGTCGGAGAGGTTGATGGTCGTACCGCGCGTCATCGCCCGGTCGACACCGAAGCGTACCGGCAGGCAGGTCGGCTTGCGGTTCGAGATGGCGCGAAGGGCCTTGGGTGGGAGGACGCCCCCGGTCGGGCGCTTCGAGTCGATCGCGGCGAGGCCGTCGCGGCGGAGGTACCTCTTGACGTGGACGTGCTCGCTGACGAAGGCGACGGCGCGACGCTCGGCATCTTCCCGCGTCTCGCCGACGAACTTGATCGTCCCGCGGCCGCCCGGCACGGTCCACAGGATGTTCGGGTAGGTGACGATCCTCGCGCGCCAAACGTCGTGCGAGGGAGCGAGGAGGACGCCGATCGCCTCGTTGCCGAACGGCGTCTCCACGATGACGCGCCAGCCCGGGGTCTCGGGCCCCGTGGCTCGCAATTCACCGGGACAGAGGCGCGGATCCGCGTGCTCCGTCCCGCAAGTGCCGCACCACGCCCGGTGCGGCTCCTGTTGCCTCATGACCTTCCTCCTGGCCGGGACCTGGTGGCCGCGTGGAGGTAAGGCAATCGCGGTGCCACCTAGAAAAAGGGGACTGTCCCCTTTTCTCATGGAGGGGCGTCACGGGTTCGTAATGGCGAGTGAGAAAAGGGGACAGTGCCCTTTCTCTAAATCTCGCGGACGAACTGCTGATAGATCGACGGCGGCTCGACGAGTCGCACGCCCATGCCGACCGGACGGCCGAGCACGATCTTCGGGCGGTTCCACATGACCTCGCCCTTCATGCCGAGCGGCCCCGTCTCGAGGCTCATCATCAACCGGAGGAAGATCCCGGGATCGAGCGGCGCCATCGTGGAAACGAACATCCCGCTCTCCGACAGGTTCCCGGTCATCGCGGAGAACAGCGCGGGTCCGTTGCCGAAGCGGATCGGCATCGCGAGCGGCTTGCGCTGCGATGTGGTGATCGCCGCACCCGGACGCGCCTCGGCTCGATACCGGCCGGCCGCCGCGTGGTCCATGCCGTGGTGCCGCACGAACCCCCGCGCGCGGATGTGCCCCTCGATGAACGACACGGCGAGCGCCTCCGCTGCCTGCGGGGTCTTGCCGACGAACTTGAGCGTCGCAGCACCCCCCGGGATCGTCCACAGCACGTTCGGGAACGTGAGGATCCGCGCGCGCCACGTCTCGTGCGTCGGTGCGACGAGCACGCCGTACGCCTCGATGCCGTGCGGTGTTTCGACCGCCACCCGCCACCCGTGCCGCTCGGGCCCGGTCGCCCGCAGGTCGCCGGGACACTCGCGCGGCTCGGCGTGCATCGACCCGCACACCGAACACCACAGCGCGACCGTCATCTTCGCCACCCCCACGCCAGGAATGTAAGTGCCGCCAGGACGAAAAGGCCAACGAGGCTCACCCGGTCCCAGAAGCGCCGCTCCGGCGTCTCCCCGAACGCGGCGCGTACCTCGAAGCGCCCCGGAGGAAGCGACAGGACCATCCGCCCCGCGTCGTCCGTCCCCGGGACCAGCTCCCCGCGAAACCGCCCCTCGCCCGAGTACAGCCGCACCGTCCAGCCGGGGAAGTCGTGGAGGTTCAGCGCGACGATCCCGCCCTCGGGCGCGTCGGCGACGAACGACAGCCCCCTTCCACCGCGATCGACGTCCGAGACCTCGACGCGACCGGCCCGCACGATCACGTCCTCCGGGGCGACCGCCCCGGGAGGCGGCAGGTACTCCTGCGTGACGTCGCGCGGCGGGATCGTGGCCTCGCCGACGGAGCGGGGCAGATAGTCGTCGCGCGCGGTCGTGCGCCGCACCCCGAGCCGCACGCGCTCGGGTCGAAGGTCCTCCTCGTGCAGCGGGATGACCGCGGGCTCGTGCTTGAAGCGCGCGTGGAGCGGCACCGCCGACCAGGGGAGGACGAGACCGATGAAGAGCAGACACAACGAGAGCGCCGCGCGCGATCGCAACGCCCAACACACCGCACCCAAAGCGATCTGGAACACGAGCACGACGAGGTAGAAGCGGTTGCCGGTGATCGCCGCGAACACGCCG
>Ga0111538_10015359_pt1 | contig 10069 bp, 4 predicted proteins | sample SoiMethybrSBSTD1_FD_79669 | JGI IMG/M metagenome (GOLD analysis project Ga0111538, IMG submission 79669) | Bulk soil microbial communities from a Populus tree surrounding site in Tennessee, USA - Soil MetaG P. TD hybrid SBSTD1 (version 2)... | ecosystem: Environmental > Terrestrial > Soil > Tree... | reverse complement strand
GGCGAATGCGGTGACCGACGCGTAACGCTCCTCGGGACGTTTCTTCAGCGCCTTGCCGACGATGTTGTCGAGATCGCCGCGGAACGCCTTGCCGTTCGGCGCCACGTCGGAGAGGCGCGGCGCGTCGGTTTCGACGATCACCTTGATCAACTCGGCGGCCGAGCCGCTCGTTCCGGCCGCGGGGTTGGGCCCGCCGAGGAGCACGTAGAGAAGCACGCCGAGCGCGTGGACGTCGGTCGCCGTCGTAATCGGCCCGCCGGTCAGTTGCTCGGGCGCGGCGTACTCCGGCGTGAGCGCCCGTCCGCCTTCCACGGTGAGCGCAACCGCGGGCGAATCCCGTTCGTGATCCAGCAGCTTCGCGATGCCGAAATCCAGCAGTTTGACGACACCGTCGTCGCTCACCAGCACGTTCGATGGTTTGAGATCGCGATGGACGATCAGGTTCGCGTGCGCGTGGGCCACCGCGTCGAGCACGTCGAGGAACAGACGCAGCCGTGCGTCGACGTCCAGGTTGCGGCTCGCGCAGTAGCGATCGATGTGCTGCCCTTCGACGAACTCGAGGACCAGGTACGGCTGGCCGGTCGACGTCACGCCGGCATCCAACAGGTGCGCGATGTGCGGGTGCGTGAGGCGTGCGAGCAGGCTGCCTTCCTGCTTGAACCGGTCTTCCCCGCCACGGCCCATCAACGCGGCATTCAGCAGCTTGACGGCAGCCTTGCGGGTGAAGAGGCCGTCGCTGCGTTCGGCCAGCCATACCGTGCCCATGCCGCCGCGGCCGATCGGCGACACGAGCGTGTAGGCGCCGACCCGCAAGCCGGCGAGCGAGACCGATGGATCGACGACGATTGGCGGGCCTTCGAGAAAGCCGGAGTGATGGAGCGCGTCGCGTTCGGTGAGGAGGCTCTCCAGATCCGACGCGAGCGACGGATCGTCGCGGCGCAGCGTCTCGAGCCACGGCTGGCGCTCGTCGGCCGTGAGGTCGAGCGCCTCGTCCAGGTACGGACTCAGCGTGCGCCAGCGATCCGCGGAGAGCATCGACATCAGCGTCCGATGGGCTGCGCGCCGTCTCCGATGGCGCGGTGCAGGTAAAGCCGCGCCTTCTCCCACTGCCGCTGGACCGTGCGTTCCGATATGTCGCGCATCGCCGCAATCTCCGCGAACGAGAAGCCGCAGAAGAACTTCAGATCGACGGTTTCGGCCAGCATGCTGTCGACCGTCGCGAGCTCGTCGAGCGCGTCGCTGATCCGCTGCAGCTCCTGCTCGTCCGCCAGCTGGTCCGCCACGTCGGTCTGGAGCGCGGTGATCTCGAAGTGTCCGCCGCGCTTCCGCGCATGGCGCCGCCGGACGTGATCGATGATAAGCCCGCGCATGACGCGCGCCGCGTACGCCATGAATCGCGGACGATCCGGGAACGCCACGTCGTCCAGGTCGGACATCTTTATATATGCCTCGTGGAGCAGCGTGGTCGCGCTGAGCGTGACCTGACCGCCTCGGCGTCCGAGCTCGCGGCGCGCCATGCGGTGCAGTTCGGTGTACAAGGCGGAGAACAAGGCTTCGGATGCGGCCGCATCCCCCCGTTCAGCCGACTCGAACAGCGTGGTGAGGGTCCGTTGATCCATAACCGGATGGAGCACCCGGCTCGTGTCAGGGCGCGCGCCGGAAGTCCAACCTCGTCCGTGGGTTAACGGAATGGGATCATACGGCACAGGGACCGCCTGTGCGCCGGTTTTCGCGTGTGAATAGCTCGCCATGTTAGAGAGAAACGTAAACCGCGGGCACAACCCGACACGCTGACCCGGAGCGAGTCCAGATTTAGGGAGAATGAAAAGCGAAAACGGCTGGTCTACGTGTCCCTCAGAGTGACCATCGGATCGAGGCGAGTCGCCCGCAGGGCGGGCAGCGCACTGGCGGCCAGGCCGGATCCGGCGACCAGCACAATCGCCGCGAGCAGCGCCAGCGGATCGGTCGGACCGACGCCGGCGAGGAACGACCGCAGAAGCGTGCCGCCAAGGGCCCCGGCGCCAATCCCGATCGTGAGACCGATGCCAATCAAGGTCAGGTGATTGCGGAGGATCAGCAGGACGATGTCGCCTGCGGTCGCGCCGACGGCACGGCGGAAGCCGATCTCGCGCAGGCGCTGGACGACGTTGAACGACACCAGGCCATAGACGCCGAACGCGGCGAGGCCGACCGCCAGCAAGCCGAAGACCCCGGTCACGGCCGCGCCAATCCGCGCCGGAAGCACCGCGACTGCAATCGCGTCAGGCATCGATTCAATCTGAACTTCGGCGCCGGGCAACAGCCGTCTCAGTTCTTCCGTGACGGCTGTCGCGGTCCCTCGGGGATCCACGGTCCGCGCGTGCATCGTGACGTAATGGGCGTACTGCTGACGGAGCGGCAGATAGAGCACCGGTGCGGCTTCTTCGCCGAGCGTGCGGTACTTGCTGTCTTTGACGACGCCGACGATCTCGAGCGTGCGGCGGCCGTAGTGGATCCGCTGACCGAGTGCGGCTCCATTCCAGAAGCGGTGCGCGAGTGTTTCGTTCACGATTGCGACCTGAGCGCTGCCGGGCCGGTCATCCCAGGAGAAATCGCGTCCGGCCGCGAGCGGGATCCGCAGGGTCGAGAACCATCCGGGTGAAACCCGGCTGGCCAGGACGCGCCGGCGCGTGCCGCTGGCGTCGCCGGGCAGGGTCACCCCGAACTCTTCCCGGCCGGTGAGTGCGAGCGGCACGATGGTCGCGAGCGACGCCGACTGCACGCCAGGCGCGCTTTCGATGCGACGGGTCCAGTCGGTGAGGATCCGATCGCCTCGAATCTCGTCGACGGTGCGATCGATTTCCACGGTGGCCAGAATCACCCCGGTCGCATCGAAGCCGGGTTCGATCGCGTGGATCTGTCCGAGGCTGCGCAGGAACAGTACGCTCCACACGACGAGCGCCGAGCACACCGCGACCTGCGTGACCACCATCGCGCGCCGGAGCCGGCGCCGTTCGATCGATCCGCTGCTGTCGACCTTGAGGGACGCCGTCAGATCGACGCGGGCCGCCTGTCTCGCGGGGAGTAGTCCGAAGAACACCGCGGTTGCCGTTGAAAGCGCGAACACGTACGCGAGCACGCGCCAGTCCACCGCGAGATCGAGATCCAGCGGGAAGGGCAACCGCGTGAGACCGCGCTGGACGAGCGACACGAGCCCGCCGGTCACCAGCAAGCCCGCGGCTCCGCCTGCCGCCGCGAGCACCAGACTTTCCGTCAGCAGCTGTCGCACGAGCCGGCCGCGGCTCGATCCGAGTGAGAGGCGCACCGCGATCTCGCGCTGGCGCAACGCCGAGCGGCCGATGAGCAGGCCGGCGATGTTGCTGCAGCCGATGACCAGGACGAACCCCGACACGATCGTGAGCAGAAAGACGAAAGCGAATACCGGCCAGATGAGACTGACCATCCCCTGGAACGCGTGCACGCCGGACACCGGCCGCGCTTCGATGCCAAGCAGGTTCTCCGGCAGTTCCGGGTACTCGCTGCGAAGGCGCGACGCGAAAGGCCGCAACGCCGCGGTCGCGGCGGCGTGTTCGATGCCTGGCTTCAGGCGGGCCACCAACTCGAACTGCGATAGCTGGCGGCTCTGGAGATTCTCGCCCGCGCGTCGTGCGTCCAGCGGGACCCAGAAGTCGAGCCTGATGCCTGGCGGCGCAATCCCGCGAAATCCCTGCGGCATCACCCCCGTGACCTGCAGCGATCGGCCGCCCAGCACGATCGTCCGGCCGACGATCGCCGGATCGGATCCGAATCGCTGCCGCCAGACCTGATGTGCGAGGACGACGGTGCCCGACGTCTCGTCGCCGGGTCCATACGTGCTCCCGACCAGCGGACGCACGCCGAGCACGGTCAGATAGTTCGCGGATGTGAGCTGTCCGCGCAACCTGACGGCCGCGCCTCCCGCTTCGAGATTCATCGACGTCAGGCGATACGCGGACACGCCCGCGAAGACGTCCACGCCATCGCGGATGTCTTGATAGACCGGCCACGAGGTGAGGCTTTGACCGGGGTACACGCGAGCGAGACGCGCCGGTTCGAGCACCGGCGGAGGCGTCAGCAGGAGACTGTTGACGATCGTGAAGACGGCCGTGTTGCCGCCAATCGCCAGGGCAAGGGTGGCGATCGAAACCGCAGAAAAAGCGCGGTACCGCGTCAGCAGGCGCACGCCGAGGACGAGGTCACGGCGGAAGTCGGTCAGAAGCCTCATGCGGCGGCGCCTCCGCCTTCAAGGACCCTGGAGCGGGGAAGAAGTTTCAGGCGCTATTCCGGACGGATCGAAACGGCGACGAGCGCCCGGCCCAGCTGCAAGGCGTCTCCGGACGCGAGCTTCACTCCGCGCCGATCCCGCGGCGCCACGCGGAGGCTCCGGCCTCCACGCAAGAGGAAGGTTGGATTCGTTCCGGACTCGTTGAAGAGAAGATAGGCGCCGGCGGACGGATCGAACTCGATCCGCGCGTGCGCGCGGGCCACGGTTTCGCTGACGCCGTCGCGCACGTCCGTGAACGCCACGTCGTTGCGGCGGACGCGTCCCAGGGCGTCGGCGGGTTCGGGGCCTCGGCCGATCGAGACCGCACCGCCGCCGAACGTGTACTCGGCGTTGTCGCACTGTCCCCTTGAAATTTGTAGGTGGAGCTGCGGGACCGCACGTCCGGTGCCCGTGCGCGGACCTGCGGGGGGCCGATCCTGGCTGCACGCTACCCGCAACACCGGATCTGCCCCTCCGTCGCCGCTCGAGACCGTGACGCTGACGTCGAGCGGGCCCGGCGATTCGCACCGAAGCTCCGCGAGGCGTTCGCGGAGCCGGCTCTCGAGTTGCGCGAACACCGCCTCGACCGCCGCCGTGTCGACGGCAGGCTGTGTGACCACGATCTCGATCCGGTTGTAGGGGAAGATGCGCGTGCCTCGGCCGGCCGGAACGACTTTCTTTTCGAGCGTGTCGACCGCCGACTGCAGCAGCTCGAGCGGCGCCGCGTCGCCGTCCGGCGGCGCATCGAAGAAACGGCGCACGCGCCGGCTGAACGTCCGCGCCGCGTCCCACAGCGGTTCGCTCACGACAGTCTCCTCATCGAATCAATCCCAGGTCATTCGCGGCCGACACGATGGCGCCCGCGATCGGCGCAGCGGCGCGTCCGCCGTATCCCGCGTTCTCGACCACCACTGCGAACGCAATCCGTCGTCCTTTGCCTGCCGCCGGCGCGAACCCGGTAAACCAGGCGTGCGCGGGAGCGCCATCGAGCTCGGCCGTCCCGGTCTTGCCGGCGATAGGAACCGGCAGCGATCGCAGGCTCCGGCCCGTCCCGGAGGTCACGACCGCGCGCATCGCCCGGGCCAGGCGCTCGGCGTCGGCCGGCGAGAGAAACCGCGTCGCTGGTCCCGCGGCTTCTTCAGTCCCGGCTTCCCATCGAACCGGAACGATCGCGCCGCCGGCCGCGATGGCCGCTGACACACGCGCGAGCTTCAACGGCGTGACCAGCGCTTCCCCCTGGCCGTAGCCGGTCTGCGCCAGCAGCGGCTTCACGCCGTCCGGCGTGGACGAGCGCGCGACGCTGATCTGAAAGAGCGACGCGGCGTCGACGAGCGGCCGCGGACCGATCGCCAGCGCCAGCTGCGCGAAGTAGGCATTGCACGAGACGGCGAGGCCCCGATCGAGATCGACGTCGCCATGCGGCACCGTGTCGAGCGCATCGTCTCGCACCGGCCGCGACATCCCGCGCACGTAATTGCCGACGCGGCCGTCCGGCAGGCGCCTGCAGATGAAGCGGTCGTTGTCCTCGTGCGTTCGCAGCGCGGCCGCGGCGACGATCAACTTGAAGGTCGATCCCGGAGGATAGAGGCCGTAGCGCGCGCGATCGAGCCATTCGGCGCCGTCTTCCCTCCCCGATCGCACCGCACGACCTTCGTCCGCCACCGAGGGCCACGGGTAGCTCGCGGCTGCGAGCAGATCGCCGGTCACCGCGTCCAGCACGACGGCGGCACCACGGGCGAAATGTCCCGCCGCAATGCCGTCACGGAGCGCGGCGGCGACGCGGGCCTGGAAGCGGGCATCCAGCGTCGAGTGGAGGTCGCGCTCGCGGGAGCGGATGGCGACAACGGCGGCACTGGAGGGACGATAGCGCTGACGAACGAGCGGCAGCAGGTCGCGCAGATCGCGGCGGATCGCCTGCGAGTGTTCGCCGGTGCGCGGACTCACGACCTTCACGAGGACCGGACGATCGTCGTAGCCCTTCAGCCGCGAGTCGCTGTCGCGTTCGATGTACGACGAGTTCCGCGCGCCCCAGTTGGCCTGCGACGTCCAGTCGCCGATGACGTGAAAGGCGAGTCCGCCGAGCGGATAACAACGCATACGCGCGGCCGGGCATTCGTCGAGAGCGGCGCCGGAGGCGTTCCCATATGTTGCCGCGATCGCGGAGATCTCGTTGGCCCGGCTCGTGGCGAGCGGGAGGCCGCTGCGGTCGTAGATGCTGCCGCGTTCCAGCGACCGTGCCGCCGCCAGCAGCCGCGGGTTGTACTCGAAGCGGTATCCGCCGTCCGCCTGCTCGGCGAGGCTCGACGCCGCCGCGAAATCGTCGGCGTGCAGCAGCTGCACCCACGCGGCGCGCGAGACGATCGCCGCCGCACCGAGTCCCAATGCCACGGCGGCGAAGCGGATCGGCATCCGCATGTGCAGCCGCTCGCGCGACTGTCGCCGCGCGACAGACAGCACGATCCCCAGGGCCACGCAGTTCGCGAGCATCGAAGAGCGTCCGTAGCTGAGGAACGGGGTCACGACTCCTGACAGTGGAATCAGGCCGACGATTCCGCCGGCGATGACCATCGCCTGCACGCACAGCACCAGGACGATTCCCAGCGTGAGGAACGACGTGAAGTCACCGGGCGCGCGGCGGGCGATCCGCAGGCATCGCCAGCACAGAAATGCGTACAGGCCCGCAACGGCGGCAAAGCCGATCCATCCGAGCTCCTCGCCGACCGCGGCCAGCACGAAGTCGGTGTGCCCCTCGGGAATCGCGTTGGGACTGCCAAGTCCGCCGCCGCTGCCCCAGGCCGCTCCCGTGGAGAGCGCCCAGAGACCGTGTGCGACGTGCGTGCCTCCCGGTACGCCGTTGTTCCAGGGATCCGCCCACATCATCACGCGGTTGCGAACCGTCGCCGGCACGCCGGTCCAGTAGGCCACGGCAAATCCGGCAAACAGGAGCGCGACGCCCAGCGCGACGAGCCCTGGCCGTCCGCGAGCCGACCCCAGCAATCCGAGGAACACGCACGTCAGGACGAGCGCGGGCCCGAGATCTTTCTGGAAGAAGAAGAACAGCAGCACCAGCGCCATGCCGGCGAGTACCGGACGCACGTCGCGCCAGCGCGGCAGGCGCACGTAGCGCAGCCAGGGCCGCGCCGCGGTCGCCGGCTCCGACAGCTCCCGCAGCAACTCGAGGCGGCGTCCGAAGTACGCGGCCAGTGCGAACACGACGAGGAGCCGGATCGCCTCGACGGGTTGCACGCCGAACAGGTTGACCTTCACGCCGCTCGTTCCGGGGCCGCTGCCGAAGATCAGCAGCATCGCCGCCAGCGCGCAGGCGAGTCCGAGCGGCAGAATCACCGCGCGCCGCAGGCGCGACGACTCGAAGTCCACTTCCGAGATCGCGATCATCAGGACGATGCCGATCGCCGTCCCCGTCGCGAAGAGCTCGGCGGTGATCGTGTCGCGTATCGGATCGCGCAGCGCCACCATGGCCATCAACCCGATCCCGCAGAGCAGCATCAGCGCGGGCAGCAGCAGCGGATCGTCGATCCGCCTCCGCCACCGCCGGAACAGATGCGCGATCCAGAATGCGGCCACGAAGATGGCGATGGAGCTGCCGATGCGCCGCGTGAAGTCGCCCATGCTCCGGACGGCGAGCAGCGGTTTGATCGCGACGATGTCCTGCCGCGACAGCAGCGGGGTACCGGAAGGGTCGCGCACGTCGCGGAGCTGACCGACGCGATCGATGCCGTCCGGCGCGGAGATCCGCCGGAAGAGCGCCCGGGCGGCGGCCTGCCGCGCGGCGGGCGAGTCGAACATCGAGAGCACGGGCTCCAGGCCGGCAGCCGACTTCAACGCGTACAACTGAACGATCCCGCCATGCGGCACGGCGTCCGGTGCGTTGATCTTCGCCGCGCACGTCAGCGCCAGGCCGAACCCGACCACGAGCGACACGGCGGCGAGCGCGAGCAGTTCGATGTTCAGCGCGCGTACGTGCCGCACGTCCGCCGGCAGACCGGTCTGCTGAGTGACGACGCGCATCATTGATCCCTGTCCTCCGGACGAATCTCGTCCTCCGGCGTCAGTTGCTGGACGACCTGCCGCAGCTGCGCCTTGCACGTCTCGAGGTGCCGGGCGGAATTGCCGAACTCGACGATCTGCTCGAACGACGACACGCAGCTCTCGAAATCGGCCTTCGCCTTTTCCAGCGCGGCGACGCGCTGATCGCCGGTCAGCAGGACGGCACGCCGCCGCCCGAGCAGGCCGCGCCGCAGGGTCGCGTCGCCGATGAGCGCCGTATCACGCCGCGTCACGGTGTAGCCGCGGGTGACGGCCGCCTGCAGCGACTGGATCGCGCCGTCGACGTCGGCGAGCGCATAGAGCTGGGTCATCGCCATCCCGACGTAGGGATCGAAGGCCTTCGGATCCGCCGCCGCGGCGTCGCGGAACCGCGCCACCGCCGCCTGCGCAAGCGGGATGCTGACCGGACGGACCCGCTGCGCGTTCAGACGCCGGACGTGCGCGTCGGCCGTCAGCTGCTTGGCCAGCAGCGTGCCGTCACGCGGTGCCAGCACGCGCGCCCAGCCGAACGCCGCTTGCGCCTGCCGCCACTCTTCCGGGCCCATCGTCGGCGCTTCGCGGCGATAGTCCGCGATGACGCGATCGCCGACCGTGCGGAGCGTTGCCAGCAGCTGTCCGTTCACGCGAGTGCGCAGCCCGATGTCGAGTAGGGCCCAGCGTTCGACGCCGTCGTAGGCGTCACGCGCGGTGATCACCGTCCGCTCGTCGATGGCCGGAATCGTCTTGCGGAATCCTTCCGCGAACAGCCACTCGACGCCTTCGGTGAGGACGACCGCAACGAGAAGGAGGGTGGCCGCGGCGCTCGCGAGCCGGCGCAGCGCCGAGCGCGGCTTGGGCCTCACCATCACCTGCGCGTGCGCCGGGTCCCCGGCGGGACGCGCGGGTACGACTGTCGTCGCGGACGGAGGCAGCGGATCGGTCAGAGGCACGGGTGGCGAGATGGGGCGCGGCTCGGTCAGCGTCACCGCTGCCGGTTCGACGACCGCCGCGCCGGCGCTTCGTAAGACGGGAAGCGTGGCCGGCGTTTCGTAGTAGACGGCCGCGTCCGGCGTCTCTCCTTGCCGGAAGCGCTCGAGATCCTGGTGAATGTCCGACGCCTTCTGGTAGCGATGCGCCGGCTGAAACGCGAGCAGACGGTGAATGATGGCTTGCAGATGCGCCGGGCAATCGGGCGGCAGCGCCGCGCGCGGGGCGTTGGTGGTGATCGCGCTGTAGAGATGCCGGCGCAGCCGCGGATCTTCGAGCGACGGATACGGCCGGTGCCCGCTGACCATCTCGTACAGCATCACGCCCAGCGACCAGAAATCCGCGTGGACGTTCACACGCTCCGAGCGGAGCCGTTCGGGCGCCGCATACGCAATTGTCCGCCCGACGTCGGTGGCGAGATCGCGCGCTTCCTCGAGGACCTTCGCCATCCCGAAGTCGAGCACCTGGCGCTCGCCGTCTGGCGGGATCTTCAGGTGCGCCGGCTTCAGATCGTTGTGCAGCAGGCGATAGCGCCGCTGTTCGATCGTCGCCGAGAATCCGTGCGCGCGATCGAGGAACTCGCACAGCCAGGCCGCATGGCAGACCGCTTCGCCGTATGGCAGCCGACCGCCGCGCAGGCGCTCCTCGAGTGACGGTCCATCCACGAGCGCCATCGCGATGTAGAAGTCGTCGCCATCCGGCCCGAAATCGAAAACCTCGGGCACCATGCCGTGCTCGGCGGCGAACGCCTGC
>Ga0111538_10015358_pt1 | contig 10069 bp, 8 predicted proteins | sample SoiMethybrSBSTD1_FD_79669 | JGI IMG/M metagenome (GOLD analysis project Ga0111538, IMG submission 79669) | Bulk soil microbial communities from a Populus tree surrounding site in Tennessee, USA - Soil MetaG P. TD hybrid SBSTD1 (version 2)... | ecosystem: Environmental > Terrestrial > Soil > Tree... | reverse complement strand
GCTGCACGACACGGGCCGGGCCACCTACGAGCCGGTGACCGACGCCGAGGCGATGGACGCGTTCGGGCTGCTCTGCCGCACCGAGGGCATCATCCCGGCGATCGAGAGCGCGCACGCGCTGGCCGGGGCGCTGCGGGTGATCCCGGTGTTGGCGGCGGAGCTGGGGCGCGAGCCCACGGTGCTGATCTGCCTGTCCGGCCGCGGCGACAAGGACGTCGAGACGGCCGGATCGTGGCTGCTCACATGACCGTCGGCAAGATCTTCGCCGCCGGCCGGCCGGCCTTGATCGGCTACCTGCCGGCCGGGTTCCCGACGGTCGAGGGCGGCATCGAGGCGATCACCGCGATGGTCGACGCCGGGGTGGACGCCGTGGAGGTCGGCTTCCCGTACTCCGACCCGGTGATCGACGGCCCGGTGATCCAGCGGGCCACCGAGGCGGCGCTGGCCGCCGGCGTGCGGCCGGCCGACGTCCTGCGCACGGTGGAGCGGGTCGCCGCTCTCGGCGTGCCGGCCGTCGTGATGACCTACTGGAACCCGATGGAGCGCTACGGCGTCGCGCGGTTCGCCCGCGACCTGGCTGCCGCCGGCGGGGCCGGGCTGATCACGCCGGACCTGATCCCCGACGAGGCGGGCGAGTGGATCGCCGCCTCCGACGAGCACGGGCTGGACCGGATCTTCCTGGTGTCGCCGTCGTCGACGGAGGCCCGGGTGCGCTCGACGACCGCGGCGTGCCGGGGGTTCGTCTACGCGACGGCCCTGATGGGCGTCACCGGCGCGCGCGACCAGGTGTCGAGCGACGCGCCGGCGCTGGTGGAACGGGTGCGCGCGGTGACCCGGACGCCGGTGGCGGTGGGCCTCGGTGTCCGCGACGGCGCGCAGGCGGCCGCGATCGGCGCGTTCGCCGACGGGGTGATCGTCGGCAGCGCCCTGGTGGCCGCGCTGGCCGAGGGCGGCATAGCGGCCGTGGCAGCTCTGACGGCCGACCTGGCGGCCGGCGTCCGCGCGTAGCCGCGCAGCATGCGTCGATCTTGCACTTGTGGTGCCAGAATTCGCGGCGTTTTGTCCGGCTTTGTGAGGCACCACAACTGCAAGATCGACGCGGTCTGGGGGTGCGGCGCGCTCAGGCCAGGGCGGGCTCAGGGGCGGCGGCCGGGTCGACGGCGTCGGGGACCTCGGGTTCACGGTCGCGCTCGACGCTGCAGACGACTCCGGACCGGCCCGTGACGGCGTGCGCCAGCGCGATGCGCGTGGTGGCGGTCAGCGGCTGCGGCAGGGCGTCCGGGGAGTACCAGGCGAGCCGGGCGATCCGGGGGGAGTTCACCGCGACGTCGGAGGCCGACAGGTGGCCCCGGAAAACGTACGTGATCACGTCGGGAAGATCGTCGCCGCAGCCGTTGCCGGTGAGCTGGTACATGCCCACCAGGTCCTCGACCTCGGTCTCGCAGCCGGTCTCTTCGCGGATGTCGCGGACGACGGCGTGGAGGGGGCTCTCATCTGTGCGGACCTTGCCACCGGGAAGGCCCCAGAGCCGGTGACCGTGGCGCTGCTGGCAGAGCAGGATGCGGCCGGACTCGTCGGTGATGATGGCACCGACGGCCGAGGTTAACGAGTTCATGGGATGAAAGCCTAGAACCGGGCGACGCCCCGCACCAGGCCAACGCGTCAGGTGCGGACGGCGGTAGCGTGTGCATCCGTGAACCTCGCCGCCATTCCCAGCCCATCGCAGAGCGTCTGGCACCTGGGGCCGCTGCCGCTGCGTGCTTACGCGTTGTGCATCATCCTCGGTATCGTCGCGGCGTGTGTGGTCACCGAGTTACGCATGCGCCGGCGCGGCGCCCCGCCCTCGACGGTGCTGGACATCGCCGTCTGGGCGGTGCCGGCCGGTATCATCGGCGCCCGGATCTACCACGTGATCACCTCGCCCGGCCCGTACTTCGGCGCGGACGGTGAGCCGATCCGCGCGCTGTATGTCTGGGAGGGCGGCCTCGGCATCTGGGGCGCCGTGGCCGGCGGCGCGGTCGGCGCCTGGATCGCCTGCCGGCGGATCGGCATCCCGCTGACGTTCGTGGCCGACTGCCTCGCGCCCGGCCTGCCGCTCGCCCAGGGCATCGGCCGCTGGGGCAACTGGTTCAACAACGAGCTGTACGGGAAGGCCACCGACCTGCCCTGGGCGCTGCGGGTCTACGAGTTCGACACGTCGCGCGGTCGCGCGGTCGAGACGGCCACCGGCGAGCCGGCCGTCGCCGGCACGTTCCACCCGACGTTCCTGTACGAGTCGCTGTGGGACATCGGCATCGCGATCGCGATCTGGCAGCTCGACAAGGTGTACCGGTTCGGCAAGGGCCGGGCCTTCGCGCTCTACGTGATGCTCTACGCACTGGGCCGGTTCGGGGTCGAACTGCTGCGCACCGACGAGGCGACGCACGTGCTCGGCATGCGCCTGAACAACTGGACGGCGATCCTCGTCTTCATCGGCGCGCTCGTGTACTTCCTGCGGGTCCGCGGTCCGCAGGAGTGGCTCGAGGTCGTCGACGGCAAGATCATCGTCGTGCCGCCGCCCGGCACGGCCGCGCCCGGCGCCGCCGCGGTCGAGGCCGCGGCGGACGAGGCGTCCGCGGACACCCCCGCCGAAGAGCCGTCCCCCGACGACGGGAGCGGCGCCGACGCCGAGACGACATCCGACCCCGACGCCTCCAGTACCGACGGCTCCGAACGCGCCGAATCGCGCCCCGGCACGACGTAGGTGGCAGGACGCTCAGCGGTCGTCGTCGGCGCCGGCATGTCCGGCCTGGCGGCGGCGGGCGCGCTGGCCCGCACCGGCTGGACGGTGACGCTGCTGGAACGGGGCGATCGGCTGCGCCCCGGTCGGGCCGCCGTGCTGCTGTGGCCGAACGGCGTGCGGGCCCTGGCGTCGCTGGGGCTCGGTGGGGCCGGGGGCGTCGAGGCGGTCGGCACGGCGGTGCCGGCGCTCGGAGTGCGCCGCCCGGACGGCCGGTGGCTCCAGCAGCCCGACGAGTCGGCCCCGGTCGCCCTGGCAGTGCACCGCACCGACCTGCACGACATGCTCGTGGCCGGCCTCGGTGACCAGGTCGAGATCTGCACCGGCGTGACGATCCGGACCACCCGGCCCACCACCCGGCGGCCGGGCGTCAGCGACGGCACGACGACCTGGGAGGCCGACCTGATCGTCGGCGCCGACGGGGCCGACAGCGTGCTGCGCCGCCGGCTGGCCCCGGCCTCGACGCTGGTCAGCGGCGGCTACGCGCTGTGGCGCGCGGTGATCCCGTGGTACCGGGTGCCCGAGCAGGTCGGAACGGCGGCCGGCGCCGCGGGCGGCTCGGCGGCCGGCGGCTCCGTGGGCGGCTCGGCGGGCGGCTCGGCGGGCGGCTCCGTGGGCGGCTCGGCGGCCGGCTCGGCGGCCGGCGTGGCCGGTGGCGAGCTGATCGGCGACGCGCACCGGTTCAGCTACGCCGTTCTCGGCGACCGGGCCGAGAAGCGCGGCGGGGTGTACTGGGTGGCCGCGGTGCCCGGCGCGGCGCGCCCGGAGCCCCCGGAGACCCAGCTGACGCTGCTGCGCCGGTGGTTCGCCGGGTGGCACCCGCCGGTCGGCGACCTGCTCGCGGCGACCGACCCCGAGGACCTCGTCCAGGAGACGGTGCGCGACCTGCGTCCGGTGCCGAAGCTGGCCCACCCGGCCGGACCGGGCGGCTACCTGCTGGTCGGCGACGCCGCCCACGCGATGTCGGCGCATGCCGGCCAGGGTCCGGGCCTCGCCGCCGAAGACGCGGCGACGCTGCAGATCGTGCTGCACGGCGTGGTGCCGGGCGGCTCGCTCGGCGAGGCGCTGGCCGATTACGCGCGACTGCGCAGCGCGCGCATCGCCCGGGTGGCCGCGCACGTGCGTCGCCTCGACGCGGCCCTGCACTCGCGCGGGCGGTTCTCCGTCGGCAGCCGGTTCGCGCCGCGCCTGCTGGAGCGCGTCGCCACGGTGGCCGCCGAGTGGCAACCCCCCGCGCGTTAGCTCGTCCTCTGCACCGCTGTGGCGCGGGGGTGTAGCTGCGGGCCCGTCACTCCACAGTGGACACACTTGGCGACGTCGATCCGATCCGTCTCGACGGGCGGCGGCGCGGGCGTCCGCTCGCGCAGCATGACCGCGGCGAGCGCCGCGCCCACCAACAGCAGCCCGGCGCAGATCAGCATCGCCCGCTCGAAACCGGCGGCGAACTGGTCGACGTCGGTGTAGCTGGCGCCCGCGAGGCCCGCCGCCACCGGCACCACCGCCACCGCGAGCAGGCCGCCGACCCGGGCGACCGCGTTGTTGACGCCCGACGCCACGCCGGCGTGCCCGGGCCCCGCCGACGCGAGCACGGTGGCCGTCAGCGGCGCCACCAGCATCGACAGGCCCAAGCCGAAGACGACCACGCTGGGCAGGACGTCGGCGACATAGGAAGCGTCCGGGCCGATGCGGCGGGTGAGCAGGATCCCGGCGGTAGCCACCAGCAGGCCCCCGGTGAGCATGATACGGGCGCCGATCCGGTCGGCGAGCGCGCCGGCCCGTGACGAGAACACGAGCATCAGCGCGGTGATCGGCAGGATCGCCGTGCCGGCCGCGATGGGCGAGAACCCGGCGACGATCTGGAGGTCCAGCACCAGCAGGAAGAAGAAGACGCCGAGCGCGGCGTAGGCGGCGAACGTCACCAGGTTGACCGCCGTGAACGAGCGGTTGGCGAACAGGTCCAGCGGCACCAGCGGGTGGTCGGAGCGGCGCTGGACCACAACGAACGCCGCCAGCACGGCGATGCCCGCGACGACGGTCGTGGCCACCACGGGGTCGAGGCCGCGCTCGCCGGCTGCGGTCAAGCCGTACGTGAGCAGGCCGAGGCCGACGGCGGCCAGCACGCTGCCCGGAATGTCGATGCGCGCCGGGGCCGCCTCGTCGCGCGACTCCGGCACATGCCGCAGCGCGACGACGACGACCACCACCGCCAGCGGCAGGTTCACCAGGAACACCGCGCGCCAGTTCCACTCCACGAGCCAGCCGCCGGCGAACGGACCGATCGCGCCGGCGATGCCACCGAACGCCGACCAGGCGCCTACCGCCCGCGAGCGGTCCCGCTGATCGAACGACGCCGCGATGATGGCGAGGCTGCCCGGGGTGAGCAGTGCGCCGCCGACACCCTGCAGCGCCCGACCGGCGGCCAGCAGTTCGACAGTCGGTGCGAGGCCGCACAACGCGGAGGCGATCGCGAACCAGGCCACGCCGAGAACGAAGATCCTCCGACGGCCGTAGTGATCGCCGAGGGACCCGCCGAGCAGGATGAACGCGGCGAGCGTCAGCGTGTATGCGTTGACCACCCACTGCAGGCCGCCGAAGTCGGCACCGAGGTCGGCGCCCAGCCGGGGGAGCGCCACGTTGACCACCGTGGCGTCGAGCATGACCAGGCTGGATCCCAGCACCGTGGCCAGGAGCACCCACCGGGCGGGAGCGGTGCCCATGCGCATCCACGTAATCTACAGATCTGTTTGTCTGCGGAAGGGTTCGCGTGGCTGTACTGCTGGTCACCGGCACCGACGCCGGGGTGGGCAAGACCGTGGTCACGGCGGCGGTGGCGGCCGCCGTCGGCGCCGCCGGTGCGTCGGTGGCGGTCCTGAAGCCGGCGCAGACGGGTGCGCGGGCGGGCCGCGAGTCCGATGTGGACACCGTGCGCCGGCTCGCCGCGCCCGCGCACGCGCGTTCGTTGGCCGAGTTCGCCGAACGGCTGCCGCCGCTGGCGGCCGCCCGCGCGGCCGGGCAGGCGCCGGTGGCGCTCGACGACGTGCTGCTCGCCGTCGAGGAGCTCGACGGCGGGCACGATCTGGTGATCGTCGAGGGTACCGGCGGGCTGCTCGCCCCGATGGGCGACGGCTGGACGACGGCCGACCTGGCCCAGCAGCTCGGCGGGCTGGCGATGGTGGTGGCACCGGCGCAACTGGGGGCGATCAACCACACGGCGCTGACGCTGGAGGCGCTCTCGCACCGCGGGGTGCCCGCGTACGTCGTGATCGGGGCGTGGCCGGTGGCGCCGGAGGCGGTGCACCGGCTGGTGCTGACGGAGCTGCCCGGCACGCGGGTCGGCGTGGTGCCCGACGGCGCGGTCGGCTGGCCGCCCGAGCGGTTCCGGAGGGCGGCGCCGTCGTGGTTCGCGGCCGGATTCGCGGAGGCCGTTACCGTGGAGCCGTGACCCGGGTCATCGCTGTCTATGCGCTTCTCGTGCTGCTGGGCGGCTGCTCGTCGGGCGGGTCTGCGCCGGTGGCCGCGTCGTCGGCCCCCGCTCCGTCTCCCGCGGCCACGTCTGCGTCGCCTTCTCCTTCCCCGCCGGCCGAGTTCACGCTGGCCGTCGCGGGCGACGTTCACTTCACCGGCCGCACGGCGCCGCTGCTGCGCAACCCGGCCACGGCCTTCGGCCCGATCACGCCGACGCTGCAGGGCGCGGACCTGGCGCTTGTCAACCTCGAGACGGCGGTCACCGAACGCGGCACGCCGGAGCCCAAGGAGTTCCACTTCCGAGCGGCGGCGACGGCATACGCCGCCGTGAAGGCCGCCGGAGTCGACGCGGTGTCGCTGGCCAACAACCACGTGCTCGACTACGGCCGCGTCGGCCTGTTCGACACCCTCGACTCGGCGTCCACGGCCGGGATGCCGGTGTTCGGGGCCGGTCGCGACGCCGCCAGCGCCTACGCACCGTGGGTGGTCACCGTGCGCGGCGTCCGGGTCGCGGTGCTCGGGCTCAGCCAGATCTTCACCCTCGCGGAGAGCTGGGGCGCCCGCGACGACAGGCCAGGGGTCGCCCTGTCGCACGACCTGAACCGGGTGCGCGCCGCTGTCGCGGCGGCGCGGGCCGTCGCCGACGTCGTGGTGGTGTTCAACCATTGGGGGCAGGAGGGCGTCAACTGCCCGAGCAAGATCCAGAAGGACCTGACGGCCGTGCTGATCCAGGCCGGGGCCGACATCATCCTGGGGGCGCACGCACACGTGCTGCAGGGCGCCGGCTGGTCGGGTCGGACCTTCGTGGCATACGGGATGGGCAACTTCGTCTGGTACAGCTCGTCGCGGTCCACCGAGACCGGGGTGCTGATGCTGACCGTGCGCGGCCGGTCGGTGGTCGGCTGGTCGCTGGTGCCCGCGGTGGTCTCGCCGACCACCGGGCAGCCCGTGCCGTTGACGGGCGACGCGGGCGAGCGGCTGAAGGCCAGGTTCGCCGGGCTACGGGGATGCGCCGGACTGGCGGCCGCACCCTCGTGAGCTGGCTTTCCGCACAGCGGCGCCGCCTCGGCGCGCCGAAGGGGTAACCGGTTTGGCACGGGGTGGAGGCCTAGGCTAGAGTTTCCATCCGTCACCGGTTGTCCCGGATGGCAGTGCGGACGTAGCGCAGTTGGTAGCGCATCACCTTGCCAAGGTGAGGGTCGCGGGTTCGAGTCCCGTCGTCCGCTCGGAGGCCGCCTCGGTGGAGTGGCCGAGAGGCGAGGCAACGGCCTGCAAAGCCGTGTACACGGGTTCAAATCCCGTCTCCACCTCGAACCCGGAACCGGGCACATACGGGCGATTGGCGCAGTGGGAGCGCGCTTCCTTGACACGGAAGAGGTCACTGGTTCAAACCCAGTATCGCCCACCAGAGAACATGCAGGTCAACGGCTCGTTACCGAGATTGCGGTAACGAGCCGCTTCTATATTGCCCGTTACGGGTGGAGCAAACGGGGAGCACATGATCGCCTCCGTCGTTCCGGTGGGCGCCGGTGACGGCGTCCTCGTTGACGGGCCGGCGGGTAGGCGCTTGAACGCCTGCGGGCGTGCCTGCGGGCGCACCCGCTGGGCCGCCGGGAGGGCGGCTACTACTACACCCAGTCGCGCTACTGGCGGCGATGTACCGGCCCTTCTCGCCCAGCCCGAGCGCCCACCGAGCGGCCTGAACCCGGCGTCATGACCACCCGAAACGGTTTTGGCACGGTACACGCGCAACGGTGGCGATTACCGACCGCGTCGGAGCCGCGGCGCATCGACAGACCACATCAGCCGCGATACGACGGATGCGAGATCGGCGTCCGGCCCGGCGCACCTTCGCTACTGCCGCAATCGGACCGCCAAGTGGCACCCTTCACCGGGCTCACAGGACTGGCGCTTCCGCGCCGAGAACACCACGAAACCCCGCAGACACTCACGAAGCGGATTGATGGGCACCGCGACCTGGAACAGCCCAGCGGTAACTCCTCATCAGCCACCGTTCGGTTGCTTCGACGTGCCTGGCAACACCCCGTTGCCAGGCACGTCGGCGGGTAGCAACGCTTCCCAGGCGCCGCCGCTTGCCAGCGACAGAACACCGAATCTACCAACGGTCCGGCAGGATCGGCAGCATGCCCCCGCAAGGTCTACGACTGTCTGCCAGTCCACGAGCTGACGACCGCTGAGGTCTGGACTGCATCCGAGCGGCCGGTGTGCCCGCGTACAAGCTGGAACGAGCCGGCTGAGCTGCCGGTCCTGCGTCCTGGCCCGTGAGTCGGACCTGCCAATCGCGGCCCGGGCCAACGCTGCCACCGCCCAGCGTATCCACCACCCCGCCCGGAAGCATCGAGGTGACCGCACTACCCTTGCGTCACCGCGACCAATCTCTGGAGGTCCCGTGGGCGGAGATGACGCACCGCATCGTCCGATCGACACATCCGTGGCTCATCCGGCCCGCCGGTACAACTACTGGCTGGGCGGCAAGGACAACTTCGCCGCCGACCGCGCGTCCGGCGACGAGATCGCCCGAGGCTTCCCGACCATCCGGCTGGCCGCGCTCGAGAACCGCAAGTTCCTGCGCCGGGCCACCACGTTCCTAACCCGCGACGCCGGCATCCGGCAGTTCCTCGACATCGGCACCGGCCTGCCCACGGCGAACAACACGCATCAGGTGGCGCAGGCGATCGCACCAGAGAGCCGGATCGTGTACGTCGACAACGACCCGATGGTGATGGTGCACGCCCGAGCGCTGCTGAACAGTACCGAGGAGGGTCGCACCGCCTACCTGGAAGCCGACCTGTGCGACCCCGACATGATCCTGTCCCGCCCCGAGTTGTACGACACGATCGATCTGAAGCGGCCGGTCGCCCTCATGCTCGTCGCGGTGCTGCACTTCATCCCGGGTGACGGCGTCGCGGGTCCCATTGTCCGACGCCTGGTCGACGCGCTGGCGCCCGGCAGCTACCTCGTCGCCACTCACATGACCGTCGACTTCGCCCCACCGCAAATGGTCGAGCCGTACCGCCAGATGCAGGCCGCGGGCAAGCTCGACGTGTGGTCACGCAGCCCGAGCGAGTTCGCGTCGCTGTTTGACGGGCTCGACCTGGTGCCGCCAGGCATCGTGGCGTGCAGCGACTGGCGCGCCGAGGATGAACCGGGCGAACGCCGCCCCACGCCGGCCGAGGTGGGCTTCATCGCCGGGATGGGCCGCCTCCCCTGACCCAAACGCTCACATCGGGCCTCGGTAAGTCGAAGAGTTCCACAACTCCGTCGGCGGGATCTTCGCCGGCTGCCAGGCGCTCGGCTCGGGCAACGAGGTGGCGATCCTGCGCCGCCAGATCGGCTCGCCGCGCCTGTCGTGGCCGGACCGGGCGGTGCTGTCAGCGTTGTGCCAGGTCCTTCCGCGCCGGTTGTGGGCCCATCGGATTGTCGCCCCGGCGACGCTGCTGGCCTGGGCATCGGCGGCCGGTCCGATGGCACTGGACTTATCCGAACCGAACGGGTCGACCACCGATCAGTGGTGAGGTCCGGGAGCTTGTGCTGCGCCTGGCCAGGGAGAATCCGTCGTGGGGGCACCGCAGGATCCAGGCGGGCTGGTCGGCCTCGGCCACCATGTCGGGGCCGGCACCATCCGACGCATCCTCGCCACAGCCCGGGTCGGGCCGGCCCCACGCGGCGTGGACACCCGGTGGCGGACCTTTCTCCGCACGCAGGCGGAAGGTGCTGACGAGAGCGTCGAGGTGGTGAAGATCCCACCCGGGGCCGCCGCAAGCGAACTGCTACATCGAACGGTTCATCGAGACCGTCCGCCGC
>Ga0111538_10015357_pt1 | contig 10070 bp, 11 predicted proteins | sample SoiMethybrSBSTD1_FD_79669 | JGI IMG/M metagenome (GOLD analysis project Ga0111538, IMG submission 79669) | Bulk soil microbial communities from a Populus tree surrounding site in Tennessee, USA - Soil MetaG P. TD hybrid SBSTD1 (version 2)... | ecosystem: Environmental > Terrestrial > Soil >... | reverse complement strand
CCATGGGCGACGTCAACGAAGCTTTTCAATTCGCGGCGGGCGCGGGGCGTCTCGACCCGACCGACGTCGACGCAGCGTGCTCTGCGAGAAGGCGCGCCTTGCAGGAGCTTTCAAGAATTGCGCGGGATACGCCGCCATCTCGGCGATGTAGATCTTCCTGCCCAGAGGGAGCGTGCCGCGCAGCGCGACCAGCACCTTGTCGGGGGCAGCGACGTGGCCGAGCACATCGATCATGACGGCGGCGTCGACCGCGCCGACCGAGAGCGGCGCCGCGAGATCGCCGACCAAGAGCTTGGCATCGGGCGCCAGGTTGTGCGCGAAGTTGATGGCGAGCTGGCTCTTGTCGATCCCGATGACTTCCGAAACACGCTGACACAAAAGCTGACTGCCCGCCCCCGCGCCGCATCCGGCGTCGAGCACGCGCCGCGCATTGCCGATAACGGCGAGCGCCTGATCGTAGAGGCTCAGCGTAGGGGGACACTCGCCGCCGAGACCAGGGTAATATCGCTCGCGCGTTCGCTCGACGCGCAGGCTGCCGCCGGCAGCAAACTGAGCGACGGCGTCGGTCGCGCCGGGGCGGCCGTCGTAGCGAGGCGCCTGGGGCACCGCGCGTCGCATCACGCGCGAATCGGGGAGGGGACTCTGCATGACGTGGTCCTCGATGTTACGGCGTAACGCGAACAGCCGGTCCGTTGGGAGGCGCGGCTTCGCCGGCCGTGCCCTGCGCCACGCTACGCACCGCGATCGTGAAGGCTTCGCGGATGGGCGTCATGACGCGCATGACCTCTTCGATCGCGGCCGCATCGTTGTGGCGATTGGCGTAAGTGATGCGCGTCAGGCAGAAATCGTAAACGCGCGCGAGGTTCTGGCACAGCTCGGGGGCGTGCTCGGGGGCGAGCGACGCCAGTAGCTCGGAGATGATGGCGTGCGCGCGGGACATGGCCATGCCCGCCTTGGCCCGATCACCCTTGGGGCCATGGGTCAGATTGTGTTTGGCGATGTGGAGGAACTTGAAAAGGCCGTCGAGGAGCGCGACCAAAAGGTCGCCAGGGGTGCTCGTGGTGACCTTGACGGCCTGGTAGCGAGCGATGGTGGCTTCGATCATGGCAAGGCGTCCTCCCTACCTTGCAATTCGCGTGCGCTAGCCGTTGTTGAAGGTGTTGGAGATGGCCTGGAGAAGCACCTGATTGGCGCCTACCTTGGCGTCCATGTCGCCGAGCGATTTCCGGAGCTTGCTGGCATAGGCGTCCAAACGCGCTTGCTCCGCGGTGACGCGGTCGTCGATGCGTTTGGCCTGTTTGGTGAGGCTCTGGTTGCGGGTCGTGAGGAGGCCCTTGAGGGGGTCGGTGATCTTGGTGAGGTCGTCGCTGAACTTCGCCATGAGCCCGCCCGTGCTGACGCCGGCGGTGCGCGCCATCAGATTGACGACGGTCGCCGAGTCGGCCGTCATCGCCTTTGACAGCTTGGTGGTGTCAAGGGCGAGCAGGCCGTTGCGATCCAAGCTCAAACCGACGTCTTGTAGCGTCTGGTAGGGGCCAGTGGTCGCGCCTTTGGCGGTGATCGAGGCGTTCATCCGATTGGTCAATGCGCGCAGCGAGAAGTCGCCGGCCAGCGCGTCGACCTTGGCCTGCTGGGTGCCCCAGCCCGCTGCGTTGTGCGCAGCCTTGACGACGGCGTTGAATGCGCTGACGACCGCCGTCAGCTTGTTCTTGAGATCGTTGGGGTCGCTGGTGACGTTCACCTTTGCGGTCGTCGTGGTCTTGGCCGTGAGGGCGAACGTGACGCCGGGAACGGCGCCGACGATCTGATTGGTCGAGCGCTCGACGTCGAAGCCATCGATGGTGAGCTTGGCGTTCTTGGCTTGCTGGACCGTCTTGCCGCCGGTCGGGTCGCTGCCGTCGCCATTGAGGTCGAGGGTGGTGCCGTTTTCGACGATGGTGAGCCCATTGTCGGCGCCGGTGTCGAGGCCGCGCACCTGCAGGCGGTATTTCGTGCCGTCGTAGAAGACCGACGCGTTCACGCGGATGCCGGCCTGGTTGATCTTGCCCGCGATCTGATCGAGCGAATCGGTGGCAAGCACCGTGATCTGCTTGGCCGTGCCGTTTCCGATCTTGACCGTGAAGTTGCCGGCCTGACCGAGCGCGCCGGAGTTGGAATCGAATTGCTTCGAATAGGTGCGCTGCTCGCTGGCAAGCTGCGTCACCGCGATCTCGTAGGCGGCGGGGAGCGCCGCGCCGTTCGCGCTCACGACGACGGCCGCGTCGCTCGACGTCGCGGTGATGCCGCCGACGCCGGTGTTGGTGGAAAGCGCGCTGACGGCCGTCTGCAGAGTGGCGAGCGAGGTGCCGATGTCGGAGAGCGTGGACGCCGCGGTGCGGTACGACGCGGCTTGATTCTGGAGCTTGGTCAGCGTCACGCCATTGGCTTTGACCAGGCCCGAAATGAGCCCCTCGATGTCCATTCCGGACCCGAGCCCCGCCATTGTCACGTTGCCTGCCATCTCCGTACTCCTCTTCCTGAGCAGATCCGCAAAACACGTGCCGGCGGCACAGGGCCGCCGGCACGGATTCTACGGATTTACGTGCGTTATCGGAGCAGACCGAGGGCCAGCTGGGGGGCCTGGTTGGCTTGGGCGAGAACCGCCGCCGCCGCCTGGCTCAACACCTGGCTACGCGAGAGAGCTGCCGATTCCTCTGCCACGTCGACGTCGCGGATACGCGAGTGAGCGGCGGCGAGGTTGGTGCGGACCGTCTGAATGTTCGAGGTCGTGGTCTCGAAGCGGTTCATGACGGCGCCGAACCGAGCGCGCGCAGTTTCGACATCGCCGAGCGCGTCGTCGATGTCGTCGATCGCGGCGAGCGCGGCACTGGCGTTCGAGCCCGAGATGACTTCCGCCGAGGCGAGCAGCGTGGTCATCGCGAGACCGCCGAACGTGACGGCGATTTGGTCCGTCGAGGCCGAGCTGATACCGACTTGGAACGTGATCGAGCTGGTGGTCGCGCCGATGAGGGCGTTACCGTCGTACTTGGTCGAGTCCTGGATACGGCCAATTTCAGCTTTGAGCTGCTTGAACTCCGTGTTCAGGTAGTCGCGGTCCGTCGAGCTGTTCGAGCCGTTGGCAGACTGCACCGCGAGCTCGCGCATACGCTGGAGCAAGCCGGTCATCTGGCCCAAGGAGCCTTCAGCCGTCTGCGCCATCGAGATGCCGTCGTTCGCGTTGCGCTCCGCGACCGAATAGGACCGAATCTGAGCCTGGAAGCTGTCGCTGATGGCAAGACCAGCGGCGTCGTCCGCGGCGGTGTTGATGCGGTAACCGCTGGAGAGTCGGTTGAACGAGGTCGTCAGGCCCTTCTGAACGCCGTTGAGGTTTTTCTGAGCCTGAAGTGAACCGACGTTGGTCTGAATCGTTAGCATGTTGAGATACCTTCCCCTTCTTGGAGATTTGAAAGAAGCTCGTGATGCGAGCTTCAGGAGGCGTCATTGCCTCGCGCCAGGCGTGAACGGTCAGGGGGGGGGTTCCCTTAAAGGAATCCGGCTAGGCGGACGTCGTTTTTTTGACGGTTGCGTCGCTAGAAAAGCGCCGATGTGGGTGTCGCGCGCGTTATTCCTGCAGCAACGTCAGCGCCTGGGCGGGCAGCTGATTGCCTTGTGCGAGCAGCGCCGTCGGACCCAGGCCGAAGATCTGCGACTTGCAAAGGTTCGCCAGCTCCTCCGCGGCCGAGGCGTCGGTCAGCGGCGAGCCTCCGCCGGAGCGGCTGGCTCGCGCCGTTTGCACGGCAGCGGCCGTGTCGGCAAAGCGAGTCACGGTGGCGCCGAAGCGTGCGCGCTGATCGGCGATGGTCGCGAGCGCATGGTCGATGCGACCCACGACGGACTCCGCAACTTGGCGAGCGCCGCTCGCCGAGGGTCCGCTACCGAGCACCGTCAGCGGACCGAAGCCTCCTAGCGTCGCTGCGAGCCTGTCGGAGTCGTGACCTTCGAGCGCGAACTCGAACGCGACTTCGATCGCCTCGGCGCCGAGCAGGGCGCGACCTTCGTAGGTGGCCGACTTCTGAATCCCATCGATCTGGTTTTGCAATCTCGAAAACTCGAGCCCTGCGTCGTCGCGCCCCCCCGCCGTCGAGGGGTCGGCGTCCTCGAGCGCGAGCTCGCGCATGCGCGACAAGACCCCGCCCATTCGACCGAGCGCGCCGTCCGCCGTCTGAGCCATCGCGATGACGTCGTTGGCGTTGCGCTCCGTTGCGGCGAGCGAGCGAAGTTGAGCGCGCGACGTCTCACTGATGGCGAGCCCCGCGGCGTCCGTCGCCGGCAACATCGACGCGCCGGGAGTCTGCACCGCGGTCACCCCTTTGCCCGTGGACTTCGCCGTCTGCTGGAGGCCGAGCTGCGCATCGAGCGAAGGTGACGAGTTGTTCGGGGGGATGATGAGGGCCATGGAACCTCCGGCGATGATCAGGTGCTGTGGTCAGTCGACAGTTTGGTGAGAATGGCCTCCAGCTCTTCGGTAGAGCGAATGACCATGTCGGCAATCTTTCCTTCGTTGCAAAGAGCGTGCTCTGCTTCGGCTTGCGCGCTCTTCTCGATCTGGGCGTGCTTGCTGGCGAAGGTGATGCGCTGGAGCTCGGCGTTGCTCCAGGTCTCGATGAACGGCTGCTCGATACAGGCTTGTCGCAGCGCTTTCTCGGCGGATTCGAGGCGGCGGAACGAGCGAGTCACGCCTTCGGGCTTGTCGGAATCGAGCTCGGCCAACGCCTTCTTGACCAGCTTGTCGACGAGTGTCGCCGCCTCCTTGGCCTTGCGCACCAGCTCGAGCTGCCGTTCGGCCCAATCGCGGATCCGCGCGCGGGTCACTGCTTTGCCGAGACGCGCAGCATCGTCCGCGATGCTGCGGCTGGTGATCCCGCGTTCCGGCATGTCGGCCAGCACGTCGGCCAGCGCGCGCTCTTCGAAGTTGGGAATGCGGGCCCCCCCTTCGGTCGCGTTGACGAAGCGGGTCTCGGGTTTTTCGCGGCGCGCGAGATCGGCGGCCATCGCCAACCAATCGCGAACCGACGTATACGACTGCGTGCTGGGCACGGTCCCGTTTCCCCCCCAAGCAGGCACCTCTTGGTGCGGCTGGGATGCCGGCAATTTACCGGCCGTCGTTCCGTGGGCTTCGACCTTCGCCTTGGACCAGCTGTGGACGATGCGGCCGTTGTCATCGAGCTTGATCGTCGAGCCCTCGTAGCGCGTCCCGCTGGCGTACGCTTGATTGCCGGTGAATGCCAGATCCTGGCCCACGAGCACGATCGGATTGCAACCGAGCCTCTCGGCGAGCATGACCGCGGCGGTGGTCACGCTGGCGCCCACGGAGAGACCAGTGTGGCCGAACAGGTCGGTGAGCGGCGTGCACGCGCGAATGCCCTCGTAGGTGGGCAGCAGCGGTCCTCTACCTGTCGTCAAATGGGTCGGGCTTCCCGTCAAGCTGAAGGCGCGCACGACGTCGTCGATGAAGGGAAGCTCGCGCATGTCGGCGGACAGATCGATCGATTCGAGGCAGGCCAGCACCTGCGGCACGATCCCTCTTTTCGCCAGGGCAGGGCCGCTCGTGTTGACGGCCATGACGATCCCCTTCTTCGCGGCGTCGCGCAGGAGGTGGGCGTTCTTTTCCAGGGATGGGCCGGCACCGACGATGAAGGCCGGCACGCCGACATAGTGATCCTCCAGCGCAAGAAACGACGTCACGCCCACCAAGTGCTCGAGGTTGGCGAAGATGTCGTTGAGCCAGATACGTGCCCGGAGGTAATGCGTATTCTCGCTGATATGCGTATTGGCAATGAGCGACTGCACGGTGGCAGCGAGGGCCGCCTCGGCTTCGGGAAAGAGGCGCTTGTAGCCCGGCGAGCAAACGAGCGTCGCTTCCGGGCGCGAGGTTCGCGCGGCGGCCCACAAGAGTCGCAGGTCCACCAGATCGGTGCAGATGCCGACGCCGCCCAGATCGCACGGTCCCCACTCGAGAACCGTGCGCAAGAGCGCGGCGTCCGGCTCGTACACCAGCACCGGAGACGTCGTCATCGCCCGGATCTCGCGCAGCGCGTGCCCCACCCCGAGGCCAAACAGCACGACGATGCCATTTTTGGCAGCGGCGATGTTGGCCATGGTCTGCGCGCGAGAACCGGCGTCCGCAGGGGCGCCGAGCGTCTGCCCATCGACGACGAGTGCGTAATTCCCATCGGGTTGACGCTCGACGCGACCGCGCCGTTCGGCCGCAAGGACTTGGTCGCGCGTACGCCCGCGGATATCGAGCGCGGAGATGTTCTCTTCGAGGACGCTGGGCAAGGGCGCCGGCGCGTCGAGGGCAGGTTCGGCGGTCATGTCGCTTTGGGTTTGCCTGGCTCCGGCACGGGGAGACCGTCCATTGCGCTCTCCGCGGCTTGTCGATTGGCTTTCTCGATGGCGTCGCGCACCTCGCCGCGGAGCACGAGGTGAGACGGGTCGGCCTTGACGGCGAGGCGGACCGCTTTGCGATGAATTTCGGCCACGGTTATCTCGATATCGCCGATGACGATGGTTTCGCCGATTCGGCGGGAGATCATGAGCATTGCGTCGTCTCCTTATCCTGCACTTGGGATGCCAATTGCCTCTCCCCCGCGCACTCCCAGCGCTCTCCCAGAGTACTCCTCTGCGCGCCCCGAGATCGCCCTGATTTGCGGGGCGCCCGGCGGACGATCACGCCCCTGTTCGCGCGATCCATGCAAGGCGCGGTGGTCGCTGTGCCGACACGGACGCTTGGCATGACTGCCTCAAGTCTGAGGCAGTAGCGCCAGCTTGCGCTGCCGAGCGCCGCGGGCTCTTTATCGCAGTCCCGCGGTCGTCGAGGCCAGCGTGTCGAGCAGGTTCTTCGACACGCTCACGGCGGCTTCGAGCTGCGATTGCTTTTGAGCAAGCCTCGAATAGGCCTGCGCCGGATCGATCTCGATGAGACCGTGTTGCTGCGTGGCCAAGGTGACGGCCGCCTGCTCGTGCGTCGCGTCGGCGGTATCCAGGCGCGCGACCTTGATCCCGGCGTCGGCGCGAGCGGCAAGAATCTGACTACGACCAGACTCCATTTGGCTGACGCTCGTCATGATCGTCGCCTGGTTGCCGCTTTGAAGCGCGCTGTAGAGCGTATCGATATCGGCAAACACGTCGCGTCCGCCCGCCACCGTGAAGGCGTTGGAGCCGCTGGTGCTCACCGTCATCACCACACCCTGTCCGACTTCGGCGGTGCGATCGAGGTTGTCTCCCACGTAGCTGACCGCGCCGCCAACGCCGGTGGTGAACGGCTGCGTAGCGGTCTTCGTGCCGCCGAAGAGGTAGCCCATGCTCCCCTTTTGATTGGCGAAAGCCACCAGCTGATCTTTGAGCGCCGCCACTTCCGTCGCCAGGACCGCTTGCTCCTTCGAGTCGAGGGTGCCCGAGCCCGCGCCGAGCGCGATGTCGTGGAGGCGCTGCATGACGTCTTCGGCTTGGGCCAGCGTCGACTCGGCGAGCTCGACGTCGCCGCGCAGGCTGCCGATCGTGTTGCGGAAGGTCGCCGTGCGCTGCATCGAATGGTTCACGCGTAGCGCCTGCGCTGCGGCTACGGGATCGTCGGAGGGGGCGCCCACGCGCATACCGCTGGCGGCCTGGCGCGCCGCTTCGTTGTGCTCGGCCTGCGCGCGCACCACTTGGTTCTGGATGTTGCGGAAGCGCGTGTTATCGGCGATTCGCATGGCGCTTGTCAGATCTCCCTGATGAGGGTGGCGAGCAGCTCGTCGGCCGTGCGAAATAGCTTGGAAGCGGCCTCGTAGGCGCGTTGGAACTTGGAGAGGGCGATGAGCTCTTCGTCCATGGACACGCCGCTCGCCGACTCGCGCATCGCTTGGGCTTGGCTGTAGATGGCCTCGCGCAGATTGACGTTTTGCGCGGACGACATCTTGCGCTGCCCGATGTCGCCGACGATGTCGGAATAGGACTCGATCGGCGTGCGCGTGTTGCCGTTCATGACGTTGGTATCGGCCAGCCGCGCGAGGGCGATGGCGTTGGTCGAACCCGACGGGAGCTCGGCGGCCCCGGACGCGGCCGCGACGTATTCGGGGTGGCCGACCATCGCCGCGTTGAGCGTGATCGATGCCGCGGCGCCGGCGGGCCCGGTCAGCGTAAAGAGGTTGCGCGACCCGAGGCCGTCCTGTCCGACGCCCGCCGCGTGCTGCGTGTTGATGGCGGTGGCGACGTCGTACGCGAATTGGTCGAGCTTCTGGCTCACGGCGACGAGATCGGTCTCACGCGCTTCGCGGAGGCCGCCCAGCGTGCCGGCCGTGGTCTGCGCGGTGACGTCGATGCTCGAGCCCCCGGCGCGCTGCACCAGGATCTGCATGGCCCCGCTTCCCGATGTACCCACGCTTAGGCCGGCTGCGTTGTTTCCTTCGACCAGCGTCGCCCCCGCCGCCGCGATCACGAGCTTGCCGGAGCCGTCGGTGAACACGTGAATGTTGATCTTGCCGGCGAGCTCGCCGACGAGCTGATCGCGCTGGTCTTTGAGGTCCGAGCCGTCCGCGCCCGCCACCTCGGCTTCGGAGATGCTCGCGTTCAGCTTGGCGATGCGCGATGCGAGATCCGTGACTTGCGCCGCAGTGGCCTGCGCCTGGGTGAGAAGGTCCTGCCTCTGGGCCAAGAGCTGCCCCGAGGTTTGCCTGAGGCGCGCCGCGAAGCTGTCGGCGTACGCCAACGTCGCGGCGCGCGCGGTCGGGTCGCTGGGGTTCGTGGCGAGGGAGCTGAACGAACCGAAAAGAGACTCCAGCGAATCGGCAAAGCCGCTCCCGCCGGTGTCATTGAAGAGGCTTTCGACCTGAGCCAGCGCGTTGTCGCGCGAGTGCGCCGACGCGGAGAAGCTGCCGGCGTCGTAAGCGCGCGCATCGAGGAAGCGATCGACGGAGCGACCGATGCCGGCCACGGCGACGCCGCCGTAGGTCACCGTGCCGAGCGTGCGCGTCTCGAGCAGAGCGGTTCGCTTCACGTATCCAGGCGTGCTGGCGTTGGCGATGTTCTGCCCGGTGACGTCGAGCCCGAAGCCTTGCGCCGTCAGCGCATCGCGCGCCAAGCCGAGGAGATTCGTGATTCCCATGGCTAACCCCGGATATCCACGCGAAGGGCGGGCGCAGGACCGCTGCCGGGGGTGCGAGAATAAGAAGGCGAGTCGATGACAGCACCCGAGGCCAGCTCGAGGGCTCCGCGCAGACAAGCGCGCGCGTGAATGAGGAGCGCTTGGTTGGCTTGCGAAGCGAGCTGGATCTTGCCAATCGTCCTTCGCACGCCGGGTTGATCGGGAAGCTTCGATTTCAGCGCTACCAGCTTCTCGATAAGCGCCTCTTTGAGGGTCGCGGCCCTTTCGACCGCTTCGGCATCCAGCTTTTTGAGCGCCTCGAACTCGTCGCTCAGCACCCGGTGAAGCGCTCCTGCAATTTCGTCGAGCTCTCGGAGGGTGTCTTGCTGGTTCATGGTATTTCGAATAGGTGCCCGCCAAGGAGCGAAGGCGCGCCGCGTCGTTACCCGAGGGCGTCGAGTATGCGCATAGCGAGCATTTGTGGGTTGACTCGGTACTCTCCGTCGGCGACCTGCTTTTTCAGAGCCGCGACTTTGTGTTCGTCGATCCCGCCGCCGCCTTTCGCCGCGAGGGCGCGCGCTTCGTCGGAAACCGTTACTTGTGCTGCTTCGTTGCTGTTGCTGGTGGACTGTGCTGCCGGCGGCTCGACGGGGCGCGCTGGCGTAGTGGAGTTGAGAGCTGTGCGTGCATACGCATCGATCGCGTGGCTGTGCACTTTCATGTCATCCTCCGATTGCTAACTTCCTGCACACGATGGGCCAACCCATTCGCGCGGGGAGGTATACTTATCTCGAGCCAGTGGACGGTCACCGGCTCGAATCCTTAAACAAATCTTGGATGTCATGGTTTTCGTTGACGTTAGTAGCGGGAGCCGGCCGGGGGTGCGCGTCGGTGGTCGCGCGAGCGACCGCGGCTTCGAGCGCGTCGGTGGTGGGGGCGCTCGCGGTCGGCTTGGACGTCGCCGTTT
>Ga0111538_10015356_pt1 | contig 10070 bp, 6 predicted proteins | sample SoiMethybrSBSTD1_FD_79669 | JGI IMG/M metagenome (GOLD analysis project Ga0111538, IMG submission 79669) | Bulk soil microbial communities from a Populus tree surrounding site in Tennessee, USA - Soil MetaG P. TD hybrid SBSTD1 (version 2)... | ecosystem: Environmental > Terrestrial > Soil > Tree... | reverse complement strand
TGCTGGTGCGTCGGCGTGGCGATGAGGACCGAAGTGATTTCCTTGTCGTCGAGGATTTTACGGTAGTCCTCAAGGGCCTTTGCCTTGGGAGCGAGATTGGCGCCGCGCTTCATGAACGCCGGATACTTGTCGCAAACCGCGCTGATCTCCGCTTGCTTGAGCCGCCCGAGCGTGGAGACGATTTCACGGCCGCGGGCGCCGAGTCCGATGACCCCGCACTTGACCGTGGCGCCGACCTCTTTCTCCTCCTCTTTGGCATCGGGCGCCTGGGCGCGCAACTCGACTCCGCCGAGCATGGCCATGATTGTGGCGAGCGAACTGCCTCGAAGGAAATCGCGGCGATTAAAGTCCTGTTCCGGCTGCGGTGTGGCTTGGTTTTTCATCTTAGCGCCTGTCGCGTAAACGTGAAAACTTGAATTCGCCCCGCCTTGAAGTCAAGCCGGGCTTGGAGCCAAAACCCACCCTTTTTCGGTTCTCGCCAGGCTGCCGGTGATGGAATTGACTCTGGGCAATGCCATGTATCGAGCCAGAGTTTTTTTGGCGCTACAAACCACAGCGGCCCAATACGTCCGTCAGCCTGGTAGTCCTTCTGGCCTTTCTCCTCGGGTGCGCCGCCGAACCCCTCCGAGAGCCGGGGATCAATAGGCCACAGGAGGTCATTCGTGTCAGCGACGATGGGACGCACTTCGTCTTTTCGGGGTCGGGCTCGAAGTTCACACCGTGGGGCTTCAATTACGATCACGACCGCACCAATCGCCTTCTGGAATACTATTGGAAAGAGGAATGGAACACCGTCGCCGGCGACTTCGTGGAAATGAAAGCCCTCGGGGCAAATACCGTGCGCGTTCATTTGCAGGTTTCAAGGTTCATGAAGTCGGCCGAGGAACTGAATTCGGAATCCATCGAGCAATTCGCGCGGCTTCTCAGACTCGCTGAAGCGACTGGCCTCTATCTCGATATTACCGGCCTGGGTTGCTACGACAAACCCGACGTGCCGCAGTGGTATAATGACCTCGACGAAGCCCCGCGCTGGGAAGTCCAGGCCCGCTTCTGGGAAGCTATCGCACGCACCTGCAGCCACAGCCCCGCCGTGTTCTGCTATGACCTGATGAACGAGCCGGTGCTCACCGAAGACAAAAAGTCCCGCGACTGGACACCGGGCGCGTTTGGCGATCGCTATTTCGTGCAACGCCTGACGCTCGACTTCGCAGGACGGACGCAACAAGAGATCGCCAAAGCGTGGGTCGACAAACTTGTTGCTGCGATTCGCAAACACGACTCCCGCCATCTCATCACTGTTGGAGCAATCCCATGGGCGATGGTCTGGCCAAATGCAAAGCCGCTCTTCTATTCGAAGGAAGTTGGCGCGAACCTCGATTTCGTGAGTGTTCACTTCTACCCGGAGTCCGGCAAAGTCGATAAGGCGTTGACGGCGCTGGCGGTTTACCAGGTCGGCAAGCCCGTTGTGATCGAGGAAATGTTTCCGTTGAGTTGTTCCGTGGAGGAGTTGGACCAATTCATTGAAGGGTCGCAATCACGCAACCTCGCTTGCGGCTGGATCGGCTTTTATTGGGGTAAAACCATTGCCGAATGCAAAGCCGAAAAACAATCCATGGCCGACGCCTTTGTCCTGCGCTGGCTGGAGTATTTTGCCAACAAAAGCGCTGAGATCCTGGATGTCCAATCGCGCAAAGAGTGATCGAGCGGGAGACTTTGTGACTTTTCAGCGCTGAGTAATCAGGATTAACTGGCGTTAATTCATCCCGAGACAAAGCTATGAGCGGCGCCGCCACTGAATTTCGCTACGAAAAGCTTACCTGGCCGGAAATCAACGATGCCATCGAGATGGGCAAGGTTTGTATCGTGCCCTGCGGCGCGGTCGAACAGCATGGTCCTCACCTGCCGCTCGACGTTGATATCGTTTGTCCCACCGAAATCGCACGCGGCGCGGGACGATTGATCCCGGACAAACTGCTCGTGTTGCCCACCGTCTGTTACGGCTACACCGGCCACGTCATGGATTTTCCAGGCACGATCAACAATCACTTCGAACATTTCATCGATCACGTGCTCGATATCACGAAGTCCCTGGCCTACCACGGCTTCAAGAAGATCGTTCTGCTGAACGGACACGGATCGAACATGCCGAACCTCGACCTCGTCGCGCGCCGCACCAATTTGGAGACTGACGCCGAATGCATTCTTGCGGCGTGGTGGAACCTCCTCACAGTCGACAAGGCGTTTCTCCCACGCTGGCGTCAAAGCAAATTCCCCGGCGGTTGCGCGCACGCGTGCGAACTCGAAACCTCGCTTTATCTCTACCTCGACGGGGACAACGTGCGGAAAGATAAAATCGAGAGCGGCGTCATCAGTTTTAACGAAGAGAACAATCCCTTCAACTGGGTCGATTTGTTTGCCGCCGGCCCCGCGACGCTCGTTTCATGGACAAGCAGCTATTCCGAAACGGGCGTTCTCGGCGATGCAAAATTGGCCAGCGCCGAGAAAGGACGTGAAGCTTACGAAGAAGCAGTCACACAACTGGCGCGATTCGTAACCTGGTTCCGCGACCGGCCGTTGGATCCTCGCCGCGATCGTCATCGCCAACCGCCCACCATGCCCATGCCGTGGGGGCAGAAGCCAGCCTCGTCCAGGGACATTGCAAATTGAGAATTGAAAATTGGTCAGTGGCAATTGACCCTTCCGCAAATGTTACCCCAGGAACTTTCAGATCGGCTGTGGCAGTTCGCAGCAGGCGTCGGTAAGCTAGTCGATGCTCTTCCAGATACGCGACTGGGTCGGCATGTGGCTAACCAACTGGTTCGTTGCGGAACTTCAGCTACGCCGAATTACGATGAAAGGCCGCGTGGGCGAAAGCCGTGCTGACTTCGTTCATAAGGTGAACATCGCACTGAAAGAGTTGGTAGAGACCCGCGGATGGCTGAAATTCATTGTGACCGCTCAACTTCTTTCCCCTCAGCGTGTCGAGAGACTGTTGGACGAATGTGATCAGCTTTGTCGGATTCTGGGGAAATCAATCTCGACAGCAAAGGCCAATGGAAAATCGCTGCGGGCTTCGCCAACACGCCGGTTACCAATGACCAATGTTCAATAATCAATTCTCAATATCTTTTAAAAAATCCTCCGAGAGTGCCCATCAGAGTCGCTTACGATGAGTACGCCTGACTCCGCCGCGACGCGTTATCGCTTCTGGGTCCTCGCCGTCCTTTGTTCGCTCGCGTTTCTGACCTACCTGGACCGCATCTGCATCATGCGCGTGCAGGGTGACATTGAGCGCGACCTGGGTTTTACCCAACTCACCCAGGCGGATGAGCAATCACTTCATGAACGTGGTTTGGAGGGCGATGCGGAAGCACGAGCCAAACTGGGCAAGGACCGCGCGACGGAGCGCATGAGCTGGGTGTTCGCCGCATTCGTTGCCGGCTACGCGCTATTCGAAGTTCCCGGCGGCTGGCTCGGCGACCGCTGGGGAGCGCGCGCCGTCATTTTCAGGATCGTCCTGTGCTGGTCTCTGTTCACCGCCGCCACGGGAGGAGTGAAATGGATCACGGGGTTATTCTCATCGAGGCCGGGTCCCGAGCAATGGTTGATGGTGATGATCGCGATCCGATTTCTGTTCGGCCTCGGCGAAGCGGGCGCCTATCCGAACATCGCTCGCGCGCTCGGTCGCTGGTTTCCGTTGCGCGAACGCGCCACGGCGCAGAGTTTCATCTGGTTTTCCAGCCGCCTCGGCGGCGCCTTTGCGCCCGCCATTATTGGCGGCCTCATGCTTCTGGCCGATTGGCAACGAGCATTCTGGATTCTCGGAATCGCCGGCATCGCTTGGGCGATTCTGTTTTTCATTTGGTTTCGCGACCGTCCCGAGGAGAAGCCACAGGTGAACGGCGCCGAACGCGAACTGATTCGTGTTGGCGAAACTGTCGCCGGCAGTATTTACGACGATGCTTCGGCACCCTCGTTTCGCTGGGTTTCCTTGCTTTCGCCGAACGTTCTGGCGCTCTGCGTAGCGTCTTTCTCGGTGAGCTTCTGCTTTTACTTCTACATCACCTTTTTGCCCAAGTATCTGAAGGACCAGTTTCAAGTCGATTACGCGCAATCGCAATTCATCACTGGTCTGCCATTGCTCCTCGGCGCGTTTGCCTGTCTCGCCGGCGGATTTCTCTCCGATTACGCGATTCGCAAAACGGGCAACAAACGCTGGGGGCGCAGCCTTATTCCCGTCGTCGGCTGGACCGCGGCGGGCCTCTGCGCCTTCCTTGTGTCGCAACTCCACTCCGCCATAGCCGTCATGGCGCTGATTGTCGTTGCCTTCGCGTTTCAGGACCTTGGCGTGCCCTCGATGTGGTCGTTGCCGACAGACATCGGCGGTCGTTTCGCTGGAACGGTCGGCGGCTGGATGAACTCAGCGGGTTGCGTCGGCGGAATGCTCAGCCCGCTCGTCGCCGCCAAAGTTTCGATCGCCCACGGATGGAACGCCACCTTCATCGTCTTCGGCGCGATCTATCTCCTCGGCGCACTCGCGTGGTTGCGAGTCGACGCGGGCAGCCCGATCCATCAATCGAATAGCCGCTCTCCGTGAGTGTATTTGGCAATCGCATCACGATTGAGTTTCAGGCCGAGGCCAGGCGCGTCCGGGATTTGCAACATTCCGTCCGCGTCGAGGCGCCATGGATTTCCTGCAATCTCGTCGATGAATGGTGAGCCATCGAGGTATTCGACCAGGTCCGTGTCTGGAAAAGCCGAAGCCAATTGCAGATCCGCCGCCAGCCCCACCGCCGTGTTCCAGCCGTGCGGAATAAAACGCACTCCGTGCTCGCGCGCCATCCAGGCGATGCGCCGCTCTTCACTGATGCCGCCGACCTTGGTGACATCGGGTTGCACGATATCGAACGCGCCCGATTCGAGCCACGGCTGAAACGATTGTCGCCGTGTCAACACTTCGCCGCCGGCAATCGGCACTCGGCTGTGCTCGCGCAACCGCACGTAGTCCGGCAACGCATCCGGCAACAGCGGTTCCTCGAACCACGCGACATTATACTCCGCCAGCATTTCCGAAGTGCGCAGCGCCCAGTTGTATCCATGCGGCCAGAAGGCGTCGCTGGCACCAGCGTCCACCATGAGAAGTGATTCCGATCCGATCGCTTCGCGCGCGGCGCGGACGATTGCTTCGTCGAGGTCATCGCTGCGACGCCCGAAAGGTCCCCAACCGATTTTGAACGCGCGGAATCCCTTAGCCTTGATCGCGGGCAGCCGCTCCGCGAGAGCCTTGGGCTCTTCCATCAACACCGAGGCGTACGGACGAACGCGTTCGCGATAACGACCGCCCAACAAGCGTCCCACCGGCTGGCGAGTCGCCTGGCCGAGCAGATCCCACAGCGCGATGTCGATCCCGCTGATTGCGTGCGTCACCGAGCCGCCGCGCCCTTGCCAGAAGGTGTGCTGATGGAGCTTCTCCGTTACGCGCTCCGGTTCGAGGGCCTCCTCACCGATCACCATTGGCTCAAGAAGTTTCAACGCACCTCTCACCAAATGATCGCTGGTGAACACACTGCCCAGACCGGTCAAGCCTTCGTCGGTCTGCACGGTTACGAGTGTGTGCACACAATCGTCCGGCTTCAGCTCGTTGCTCCAGCCGCCTTCGGGCGTAGCGCCTCGCAAGCCAGCGCATCGGATGGAACGAATCTTCATAAATGATGAAAACGCAAGCGCCGCAACCCTAGTGAGATGAAGTGATGGTTCGCATCGTGGAATTGGCTTGTGGCGATGTCAAGGGACGTCATGTTGTGATCGCAATCTCGTGAAGGCAAAAACTCTCCGAATCGCAGCGGTGCAGATGAAGTTTCGACGAACTCTGCCCGAGAATGTCGAACTCATTTGCCGGTTCATTTCCCAGGCCGCGCATCGAGACAGCGACGTGGTCCTGTTTCCTGAATGCGCGCTGACGGGCTACAACGTCGACTTTCGCCGGTTCGCCCGCAGCGAAATGGAAGGTGGACTCGACGCGGTTGCCAATGCTGCCAGGACACACCGCTGCAACGTGTTGGTGGGTTCACCAACGTTCGTCCGCGGGCGCCGGTCCAACTCGTTGATCGTCTTCGATCGCCGGGGACATGAGACCTTTCGTTATCACAAAATCCATCTCACGCCCCGCGACGCGCAGTTCTTCACGCCGGGAAATTCCGTGGCCTTCTTTCGCGTCGACGGTGTACTGTGCACCGCCATCATCTGCCACGAGCGGCGCTATCCGGAATTGGTCCGTTTGCCAGTGATGATGGGCGCGCAAATTCTTTTTCATCCGAACGCCGGCCTGGATACGCTCGACGTGTCCAAAATAAAGCGCGGTGGGCGCGATGGAATTGCTGTGCGCGCATTCGAGAATCAGATCTTCTATGTTTTTGCGAACTCGGTTGGCCCGCAGGGCGGCAAATTGTGGTCGGCGGGCGATTCCAAGATTGTCGCGCCGGACTCCCAAGTGCTCGCGCTGGCAAACAATCGCGATGACGCGCTCATTTGCGCCAGCCTCGATCTTTCGCTGGCCGGACGTAAATACGCGAGAGAGGCTCTCCATCAGCCCGCGTTTCTTCGCTCTCATTGGAAGGCGATGCTCGCGGCGTGCCAGGATCACTCTGCGCGCCGGGCAGCGAAATCAACGTGATAAGAGATGAATGCGTTCACTGCACAACGATTCATTATCGCTCTTCTTGCGACCTCAATTTCGGGTTCTTGCCAGGAAAAGCCTGCCATGTCCTTGCCCGAAGGGGTCAGAGCTGTCTGGAACTTTAACAATGCTTATCGCGAAGCGACACCGACACGGGAAAAGATTTGCATCAACGGGCTCTGGCGCTGGCAGCCCGCCGGAAGTCTGACGGAGCAGGCGCCTGTGACAAACTGGGGTTACTTCAAAGTGCCGGGAACCTGGCCTGGCATTACCGATTACATGCAGAAGGACTTCCAGTCAGTCCACCTGCATCCGAGTTGGAAAGACATTCGGTTGGGCGAACTCACGACCGCGTGGTACGAGCGGACGGTTTCAGTGCCGCAGCAATGGTCCGGGCGACGCCTCGCGCTGTCGCTGGAATATCTGAACTCGTACGCAGCGGTGTTCATCGATGGGACGAAATGCGGCGAAATTCGATTTCCCGGCGGCGAACTCGATCTCACGACCCATGTTCGGCCGGGCAACACGCACGTTCTCACTCTCCTCGTCGTGTCGATGCCACTGAAGGGAGTTCTGCTTTCGTACACGGATTCCAACTCGGCTCGCGAGATCAGGGGCAAGGTCGAAAGACGCGGCTTGTGCGGCGACGTTTTTCTCATCAGCACGCCGGCTGGCCCTCGGATCAATGACGTGACGGTCGAAACATCGGTTCGCAAATCGGAGCTTGCGTTGGAGGTTGAGCTTCGGGGACTGGCTACGAACGGCCATTACTTGCTTCGCGCGCAAATCAGCAAAGGCGGTAAAACGATTCGAGAGTTCGTGAGTCGCTCGTTCACAGATGACGACTTACAGGAGGGCCGTGTCGCTTTCTCCAGCGCGTGGAAACCTGATGCTCTTTGGGATATCCATACGCCAACCAACCGATACGAAGTCACGCTCTCCCTGGTTGACGCACGGAACACCGTACTCGACACGCACTATCGCGTTCCCTTCGGATACCGCGAGTTCTGGATCGATGGCCGGGATTTCTATTTGAATGGCTCACGCGTCTTTCTCAGCGCGATCCCCCTCGACAACGCGCAGGTCGGGGCCGCGTTGGCGACCTACAAGGGCGCGCGGGAAAGCCTGGAGCGCCTCAAGAGCATCGGGATCAACTTTGTCTATACCCACAATTACGGTTGTGAACCGGGCGCGCATCTCAGTTTCGATGAGATTCTTCGCGCCGCGGACGACGTGGGGATGCTGGTTGCATTGTCGCAGCCGCACTTCAGTCATTATGACTGGAAATCGGCGAATGCCGACGAAACCAACGGCTATGCGCGCCACGCCGCGTTTTATGTGCGGGTGGCCCGGAATCATCCGTCCGTCGTCGCGTATGCCATGAGCCACAATGCCACCGGTTACGAGGAGGACATGAACCCGGACATGATAGATGGGATTCAAGGCCCTCGCGATCGCTGGTCACAAAACAACGCGAACCTTGCTTTGAGGGCGGAAGCGATCGTGAAACGCTTCGATTCCAGCCGCGTCGTTTATCATCACGCCTCAGGCAATCTCGGTTCCATGCACGTTATCAACTTCTATCCGAACTTTGTGCCGGTCCAGGAGTTGTCCGACTGGTTCGGGCATTGGGCGACGAAGGGAGTGAAGCCCGTGTTCACTTGCGAGTACGGCGCTCCGTTCACGTGGGACTGGACGATGTACCGCGGTTGGTACAAAGGACAACGCGAATGGGGCAGCGCGAACGTGCCGTGGGAATTCTGCCTGGCGGAATGGAATTCGCAATTTCTCGGCGACCGCGCCTTTCAAATCAGCGCGAGCGAGGCCGCGAACCTGCGGTGGGAAGCAAAACAATTTCGCGCCGGCAAACTCTGGCATCGGTTGGATTATCCCCACTCGGTTGGCTCGACTGCTTTTGAGGAGCGTTATCCCGTATTCGCGACCTACCTCACTGATAACTGGCGGGCGTTTCGCACCTGGGGTGTATCCGGGATTTCGCCCTGGGAGCACGAACATTTCTGGAAGCTCCGCGACGGCGTGAACAAGCGCCGTCGTGAGTTCAAAGTGGATTGGGACAACCTGCAGCGACCGGGATTCAGTCCTGATTACATCGACAAAACCTACGAACGAATGGATTTGGCCTTCGAACGCACTGACTGGGTTCCCACCGCCGCTGCCCAGGCCTTGCTGCGCAACAATCGACCGCTCCTAGCGTACATTGCCGGCAAACCAGATCACTTTACGAGCAAAGACCACGTTTTCTTCCCCGGCGAAACCGTGGAAAAGCAACTCATTGTCATCAACAACTCCAGGCAGACCGTGGAATGTGAAGGTGATTGGTCATTGGATCTGCCTAAATCCAATCGTGGCAGCAAACGGTTCACAGTCGCTACGGGCGAGCGGGGGCGCGTGCCTTTGCGGTTCGCACTGACCGATACACTCCAGCCTGGCCAGTATGACTTGAAGGCCACGGTCCGATTTGGAAATGCCGAGACGCAAACCGATTCTTTTGCCGTCCACGTTCTGCCGCGTCCGCGGGTGCCGCAGATGACCGGCCGCGTCGCGATCTTCGACCCAAAAGGCGAAACGAGCGATTTGTTGGAGAAGGCCGGCGTGCGTTTCGAGGCCGTCGACGCAACGGCCAATTTGTCAGGCTTCGACACGTTGATTGTCGGCAAGAACGCGTTGACGACCAACGGCGCGGCGCCCGACATCGCCCGCGTTCGCGACGGGCTAAAGGTTGTGATCTTCGAACAGACCGCCGATGTTCTTGAAAGGCGCTTTGGATTTCGCGTGGCGGAGTATGGATTGCGGCAGGTCTTCCCGCGCGTGCCCGATCATCCGGCCATCGCGGGAATCGATGCAGAACATTGGCGGGACTGGAGAGGCGACGCGACGATCCTCGCGCCACGACTGGATTACACCCTGCGTCCCCGCTATGGGCCGACGGTCCGTTGGTGCGACATTCCCGTTCCACGGCTGTGGCGCTGCGGCAATCGGGGCAACGTTGCTTCGGTGCTTATCGAGAAGCCTGCGCGTGGCGATTTCCTCCCGATCATCGACGGCGGCTACGGCCTTCAGTACTCCCCGCTCCTGGAATACCGCGAAGGTCGCGGACTGATTCTCTTCTGCCAAATGGACGTGACCGGACGCACGGAGAGTGATCCCGTGGCCGAAACGCTGACTCGAAACCTCCTTCAGTACGTTTCAAGTTGGAAGTCGACGGCGGCTCGAACCGCAGTTTACATCGGCGATCCGGCGGGACGTCATCACATCGAGTCTGCAGGTTTTGTCGTTGGGCGCTATGAGGGCGGGACGCTATCCTCCGATCACGCGCTGGTGGTTGGTCCCGGTGGAGGCCGACAGCTTGCGGCAAACAAGGCCGCTATCGCCG
>Ga0111538_10015355_pt1 | contig 10070 bp, 4 predicted proteins | sample SoiMethybrSBSTD1_FD_79669 | JGI IMG/M metagenome (GOLD analysis project Ga0111538, IMG submission 79669) | Bulk soil microbial communities from a Populus tree surrounding site in Tennessee, USA - Soil MetaG P. TD hybrid SBSTD1 (version 2)... | ecosystem: Environmental > Terrestrial > Soil > Tree... | reverse complement strand
GCCGGGCCGCGGCGCCGTGCGCGTCTGAACGCCACTACCATCCCACCCATGCACGTCCTGGCGACGCACGGATGGTTGTTGGCGTTGACGACCACCGTGGCGGGTGCCGTCGCGCAGAACCCAGCTGCAGTGGCAGGCGTGCGCGTTGAAGGCCGCGTCGTCGATGCGCTTGGCGACCCAGTTTCCTTGGCTTCGGTAGTAGCGATCACTCGCGGCGGCAGCATCGAGGTCGCTCGTGTGCAGGCCGACGGCGATGGAGCATTCGTCATGCCGAGATTGCCCCGCAAGGGTCTGGTGCTTCGCGCCATTGCTCCGTGTCGACTCGGTGACCGCCACGTCCTCTGGCTCGACGATGATCCGTTCTTCCGGGTCGCCGAGGTTTCGGTCGTCCTCCGGATGTTTGATGCCGTGACCGTTCGCGGTTCGATCAAGGACGAGAACGGCAGACCCATCCCCGATGCGCGTGTGACCGCGGAGCCGGCCGACGAGAGAACTGCCAGGGACATGCCGCACGAGTGCGTTGCGTCGCGAGACGATGGGAGCTTCGAGCTTCCCGTCCCGTTCGGCCGGAACATGATCTGCGCCTTCGCGCCGAATCACCGTATCTGGCTCGAGACGCGTACTCTGCAGGACGATCAGGTTCTCGACGTCGTGTTGCCAGGTGCGCCGTCGTGCGACCTGCGCATCCACTATCGCGGCGCGACGGCGGAGCATCTCGATTGGATGGCGTTCTGCGAAGTGGGCGACTTCCGCCCCGACTTGTGGCAGGTGTGGCCGCAGAGTCGAAAGGACGCGACGGTCACGTTCCATGGCGTGCCGATCGCCTGCGGCCTGAAAGCGTTTCGCCTGTTCTTCGTCCCCGCGAATGTCCAGAACACCAGCTACGTCTTGCCGGAGGTTGCCGGGCTTTGCGAGATCGAGGCGCCGACGATGCCGTGGGTCCGTCCAAGCCAGCCGAAGGCGGAGCTGCGGGGCCGCCTCGTCGATCTCGACGGTCAGCCACTCGGCGGGGTCAAACTCACGAGGTGGGTATCGCCCGAGCAGACCGACGTTGCTGTGACGGGCGACGACGGGCGCTTCAAGCTGACCGTGCAATCAGAGTTGCCCTCGGTCTGGATCGGCTTGGAGGATCAACCGTTCGTCCCGGTCTCGCCACGCCACGAGCGCCACCCCGGTGACTACGCCTTCAACATGTTCGACCTGCCAACCTCGGGTACGGATGAGTTGGGGTTGGTTGCCGAGAAAGCAGCGGCGATCACAGGCCGGCTGCTCGACAACGGCAAGCGCCCGGTCTGGGGAGCGCTCGTCGAGATCCAAGCCGGGAACGATGATCGTCCTTCAGCTCGAAGCGTGAGCACGCTGACTGACCGCGAGGGTCGCTTCGAGCTGCGCGGTCTGCGGGCGTCGTCGCAGTTCTCAGCTTGGCTGCGGGCGACCTCGTCGACATCCGAGTTTGCCACGGAGAGGCTAGCCTTGCGTGTCGGACAGACTCTGGCGCTCGGTGAAATCGTGATGGCGAAGCCGAACACCATCGAGGGCGTGCTACCTGACGCTGGCTCTGGGCCACGTGCAGGCATCGCTGTGACACTCATCCGCGATTCCTCGTCTCGCGCGTACCAGTTCTCTCGCGATGCGTTCACCGATCGCCTTGGCCGCTACCGATTCAGCGGCATCCCGGAGGGGCACTACACGGTTCGCGTCGGAGGGTTCCGAGGGAGGGGAGCGGACTGGCCTGTGCTCGGTGACGCGACTGTGAGTCAGGGCGAACGAGTTGCCGTTGGAGGCCGTTGACACCCTTTGGTCAGTGTTCGCGTTTCAGTCCCTCAGCTCACCACCGCCGCCCTCAGCTTCGCCCGTCCCACGTGTAGATCGCGGTCAACTCGATACTCGCGTGGGCGCGTAGCAGAACAAGTTGCGACCCCGAACCGCCCGAGACCCACCGCAGCACTAGCGGTGCGCTGACCTGGTCGCGGGTCGGACGCAGGTCCCCTGCTGTATCCTCGGACCGGCGCGTTCGCGGCGACCTCGGAACCACGCTCCCACCGCCGCGTTGGCGCGCCGCCCTGTCATGCAACCCGCATCCCTGCTGGCGTCCGCGTTCCTCCTCTTCACGATGCTGCCCGCCCAGACCGTCGACGAGCTCGTCGCGAGGCTCGCCAAGGCCGAGTCGCTCGACGACGAGGCGATCGGCATCGCCGGCACGAAGTCCGAGACCTTCCGGACCTACGAGCAACTGCGCGACCGCGCGACGCGCGAGCAGCTCGCGAAGCTGCTCGATCACGATTCCGCGATCGTGCGGGGCTACGCGTTCCGGGCGCTCGCCGACCGCAGCGAGGAAGTCGACTGGCCGGCACTGCTGGCTCTGCGCGCGGCCGACACCGCGAAGGTGATCACGTTCAGGGGCTGCGAGCGCATCGAGTGCAAGTTCGGCGACGTCGTGATCGAACTCGCGCGTGACCGCAAACTGCTGACCGGCGAGCAATGGCTCGACCTCGCCGAGCTGCTCGTCAAGCAGAAGAGCCCGCTCGACGCACGCGACTGGGCGCTGCGCAACCTGAAGTTCCGCGACGGCATGCTGCACACGCTGCGCGCGCTGGCGGCCGGCGGCGACGGCGCGGCCCACGTGGCACTCGCGCGCTTCCGGATCGCGAAGGACCTGCCGCTGCTGACCGCGTGGCTGTCGCGGCCCGGCGCGTTCGACGACACGACGGCCTTCCTCGCCGCGCAGCAGTTCCCCGATGCGAGCCTGCTGCCCGCGCTGATCGCGCTCGAGCCCGGCGCGCGCGCCAAGATCGCCGAGGGCCTGCCGCACCGGCTGCGCGAGTGGTTCGGCGCGTTCACCGCGCAGCGCACCGCCGGCGCCACGGCGTTCCTCGTGCAGTTCCTGCAGCAGACGCCGCCGGAGGAGCGGGTGCGGCACCGGCAGATCGTCGAACTGCTGCAGGAGGTCGTCGCCGCGGCAGGCGGCGAGGTGGTGCTTGCACCGCTGCGCGAGGAGCTTGCGAAGCACACGAGGAAGTGACGCCAGCACCTGCCGCCCGACGTCGCGGAGGGCACGCTGCAGGTGCGCGTGCACCGCGCGAAGGCGCTGCTGCGGCAGCAACTCGGCGATCAGGTCGACACGTGGTGGGTCGCGCGCTGAGAAGTGATGCCACCGACCGTCCGGCGCCACGTCCGCGCGTTCAGTTGCCGAGTCGCAGTTGCAGACCGGCGGTGAGGCTGCCGAGGGCGCCAAAGGCGCCCTGCGGGTCGAGCGTCAGCACCTGCTCGTAGAGCATGAAGCCGAGGAAGGTGTTGCTCGGCGGCAGCTGGAGGTCGAGTGTGGCGAAGCCCGCGGCCGTGGTCGGCGCGACGTCGATGACGATCGGGTTGGGGACGAGCACCGTGCAGCCGCCGGGCACCGGGATGCTCGCGGCGACGAAGTCGCCAAAGAGCACGGCGATGCTGTTCGCGGCGACGCGGTCGACATCGACGATCGAACGGGCGCCGAGCTGCGGCAGGCTGCTCGCGGCGATGCGCGGAGTGCCGGCGCTGCCGCTGCAGGCGGTGCCGTAGATCTGCGCCGTCGCGGCGATGACCGGCCGGACGTAGGTCTGCAGCAGCGTGTGGTCGTGCACGATCAGCGTGCCGCGATTGGTGTCGAAGACCACCGGTCCCGCGGTGCCATGCACGTCCGGAGCGGGCAGCGATTGCCAGCTCGCCCCGGTCCACTGGTAGGCGACTCCGAAGACGTTGCTCCACGGGTTGGGCGTGGGCCCTTGCCCGAGCATGACGACGCCGAGGACGGGATCGGTGGCGAGTTGCGGATCGGTGAGGGATGGCGTGGTAGCGGGCAGCGTGCTCCACGCGGCGCCATCCCACTCGTAGGCAACGTTCATCGCGGTGCCGTAGCTGTGGTTCATTCGCAGGCACTTCTGCGAGAGAGGATTCCAGACGAGCTTGCAGGTGCGCGCGATCGGCGCGACGCCGGATTGCGTCGGGTTCGACCACGCGGAACCATCCCACTCCCAGACGTCGGCCTGATACGTGAAGCCGACGATGCCGCCGGCGACGACGACGCGCGCGCGGACGGGGTCGTAGGTCGCGCCGGCACCGGTGCGTGGCGGCGGCGACGAGCCCCGTGCCTGGGTCCACTGCGCGCCGTTCCACAGCCACGTGAGCCCGGCCTCGTCGAGCGCGACGGTATGCCCCGCCGCCGCGTGGAACGCGAGCAACGTCGGAACGAACGGCGCCGGCGCGCGGTCCGACCACGCACAGCCGTCGAACTCCAGCGTGCGCCCGCGGTCGACCGAGACGGTGCGCGCGCGCAGCGTGTCGTGCACGGCGAATTCGCCGCCGTGCAGGGTCGGCAGCGTGATCCAGGTGCCGCCCGCACGCAGCAGCACGTCGGCGGAACGCATGATGGGTTGCTGCTGGGGCACCCAGCCGCCGAACACCGCGAGGAACGAGCCGAACGCAGCCGCTGCATGGCAGGAGCGCAGCTCCGGCATCGGGGTGGCGGGGCTCCAGTCGACGCCGTTCCACTCGAAGACGTCGCCGTATTGCTGTCCGGCGTTGAAGCCACAGCCCCCCATCAGCACGATGTTCCCGGTCAGCGGATCGGCGATCAGCTGATGGTTGTAGCGCGGCAGCGGCACCGTCGCCGGCGCCATCTGGGTCCAGGTGACGCCGTTCCGCGTCCACGTGACCCCATAGGCCTGGCTGCTGCCGTAACCGCCGAACAGCACGATGCGATTGGACGGCGCGTGGAACGCGATCCGCGCGCCGTGCAGGATCGCGCCCCAGGGTCCAGTCGGTTGGGTGGATGGGGAGGTGACCCACGCGCCGTTGACGAGATCGTACGTGGTGCTGTCACTGACCATCACGAGCACGTTGCGCGCCGCGTCGTAGGCGAGGCTCGGCGAGTAGACCCATACGCTCGGGGTCGGCAGCTGCTGCCAATCGAAGCCGTCGTACGTCCACGTGTCGCCGCTGCCGTTGACCATGACCATGCGCTGCAACAACGGATGCCAGGCAATCGCGAGATCGCGGTCGCTGCCCGCGGGTGAGTGCGCCGGGTGACGCTGCCACCATGCAGAGCCGTCCCACTCCCACGTGGTGACGCGCGCGAGGGCGCCGGGGCCGCTCGAGTAGTCGAGCAACTCGTCGACGACGCACACGAGGCGTCCTCGGAGCGCGTCGAAGGCCATCGCGGCGTGACCCGAGATCGGCGGCGCGGCGCCGGCGGGCAGCGTCGTCCAGTTCTGGGCAACCGAGATCGAGACGGTGAAGACCAACCCCGCGACGGCCGTGCGCAGCATGGCGGGAGTGTAGTCAACGCTGTTCGCAGACACTAGCCGTCTGCCACGCGTCCTGCTGCTCCGCTCTCGCGAGGTCGGCGGCAGACGCGCTCGAGCCCCTCGAGCTCGCGCGTGCCACCAACGGCTCCTGCGCCGCCGCGCCACCCGCGAAGACGAGCACCAGCACGAGGGCACGCGACCGGGTCATCGCCATCGCCGCGATGCCAGCGTGGTGCATGCGCGAAGGCGCTGCTGCGGCAGCAGCGCGGCGATCAGGTCGATACCTGGTGGCTCGCGCTGACATCGTGCTTGCCGCGCGTCCGCGCTTCCTCGATAACGCGTGCCTCCACCATTGGCGATCGGCACCCCCGACTCGCTGGCCGGGCAGCCGAACCACCTTGACCAAGAACAAGAAGCGCGCGCTGATCGTCGTCGGGATGCTGATCAGCGTCGGGTTCCTCTGGTTTGCGCTGCGCGGCACCGACTTCGCCCAGATCTCGCACGCGCTCGCGAACTCCTCGCCGTGGATGGTGCTGCCGATGCTCGCGGCCTACGCGATCTACTACTGGATCAAGGCCGTGCGCTGGCGGCTGATGCTGCTGCCGGTCAAGGACGCGACGACTCGCTCGCTGGTTCGGCCGATGATGATCGGCTTCTTCGGCAACAACGTGCTGCCGGCACACCTCGGTGAGTTCGTGCGCATGTATCTCGGCGCGCGCCAGCTCGGTCTGCGCAACAGCGAAGTGCTCGCGACGATCGTGCTCGAGCGCATGTTCGATTTCCTCGCGGTCGTCTTCTTCCTCGGTGTCGCACTGGTTCTCAGTCGCGACGTGCCCGAGGGCCTCGTCACGATCGGCTACGTCACCGGAATCGTCGGGATCGTGTTCATGATCTTCGCGAGTCTCTACGTGGCCATGACACCCGCGTTTCTCGCGGCCGTGCGGCGCCTGACGTTCTTCCTGCCGGCGAAGGTGCGCAATGCCGGCCTGCACCAGCTCGAGCTCGGCGCGACCGGGCTGCAGTCGCTGCGACGCCTGCCCTTGCTGCTGGGCGTGATCGCGACGTCGATCGCCCAGTGGGGCTTCATGGGGCTCACGATCTGGGTGTCGCTGCGCGCGGTCGGCCTCGAGGGGCGGATCGCGCCGGCCTTCGTCGTGCTCGCTGCCACCACGTTCGGCGTCACGCTGCCGTCGGCACCGGGTTTCCTAGGCACCGTGCAGGCGGGCTACGTGCTCGCGCTCGAACCCTTCGGCGTGTCGCGGGCCGAGGCGTTCGCCGCGTCCGCGTTCTTCCACCTGCCAACCTTCGCCGCCGTGACGCTGCTCGGGTTGTGGTTGCTGCGGGGCGAAGGCAACCGCGTCGGCGACATTCAGCGCGAGGCCGAGTCCGCGGCCGCAACCGAGAGCGAGCAGACGGACCACGAACAGAAGGCGCGCAGCGCCGAGTAGCATCGCTCTCAGCCGCCCGGCAGCGTGTGTGCGAGCGGCAGTGCGCCCAGCATCGCGCGCCGCTCGAGCTGGTGCGGCTGCATGCGGCGCAGCGCGAGGCAGTGCAGCAGATTCGGGCACTCTCGCGGTAGTTCGCGTGCATGCGCTCGAGCCGCCGTTCACGCGCCGTCGCAGACGTGGGCTGCTCTGGAGCGGCTTCGCGCGTGCTCAAAAAGTCCCGATCGTCAGCGTGAGGCGGTTCGTGCTCGTGAGGGCAATGATGTTGCCTTGCGCATCGAGTTCGACGGGCACGACCTGCTGGTGGAAGACCTGGCCTGCGAGAACCACGGTGTTCGGAATGGGCATCTGTGTCTGCACGGTTCCCGCCGTCGGCACGTAGAGGTCGAGCACGTCTGGATTCACGAACAGCGAACAGCCGGGCACACCCTGCGGCAGGATCGACTGCAGAGGGATCGATACAGCGGTCAGCGCACGCACGCCGATCGCGAGCGCGTTCGCCGGCATGCCCATCGCGACGGAACGGAACGTAGATCCGGTCCACGGCAGCGAGGCAGCCGCCAGCACGTTGAGTCCACCGGAGCCAGTGCAGCCGGTGCCGGACGAGGCGGCGCTGGCTGGACATGTCGTCGACAATTGCGCAAGGTGGGCGGAGACCACGCTGTCGACGATGGTGAACTTCCCACCCGCCACGACATCCCCATTCGACATGCTCCCGAATGCGAACACGGAGTTGTTCAGACCCGAATCCAGCGCCGACCAGCTCGTGCCATCCCAGCGGGCGATGCAGTTGGCAGCCACGCCACCGGCAGTGGCGAACCAGCCACCCGCAATGAGATCGCCATTCGGCAGAGTCGTGAGGGCATACACTGTCGGCCACGCGATACCGGACATGCCGCCACCGAGCGTGGCCCAGCTGACACCGTCCCAGCGCGCAATCCCACTGGTGCCGGGCACGCCCCCGGCATTCGCGAAGGAACCTCCTGCGACGATGTCCCCGTTGGCCAGCGTCGTGAGGGCAAACACCAACGGGGCAGAATTCTGGTAGGGCGGGCTCCCACCGTATACCGGCGGACTTGGCGACCAGCTCGTACCATTCCAGCGGTACATTGCGTGCTGACTGCCCGCCACGACGTCACCGTTCGCCAGCACCGTCAGGGCGTACACTCTGTAGAAGAAGCCGTAACCGAGAGCCGACCAGTTGGTGCCGTCCCAGCGCGCGACGCTGTTGGCACTGACGCCACCGGCAGCACTGAACCGGCCGCCCACGACAAGGTCTCCGTTCGGCAATCTCACCAGGGCATTCACCAACAGGTCGCCCTGGAGAGGCCTGGTGATGCCCGAACCCAGTGCCGACCAACTCGTGCCATCCCAGCGCGCAACGAGATTGGCAGGGACTCCTCCGGCAGTGGTGAAGTAACCACCCGCCACGAGGTCCCCGTTCGCCAAGGTCGCGAGAGCGGTCACGGGGCGGTTCATTCCGGACCCCAGCGTCGACCAGCTCGTTCCATTCCAACGCGCGATGTGGTTGGCAACAACGCCACCGACAGTCGTGAACCGGCCACCCGCTACCAAGTCCCCGTTCGACAGCACCGCGAGCGCCAGCACGTCACCGCTCGGCCCCGAACCCAGCGCTGACCAGTTCGCTCCATTCCACACCGCGATGTTCCCGGTGGAAGTTAACTGACCACTCGCCACGAGGCCTCCATTCGGCAGCGTCGTGAGCGCAGAAACCCGCTCCGGAAAGGTGCCCGGCCCCGGCCCGAGCGGTGACCAGTTCGTGCCATTCCAGCGCGCGATGAGATTCGCGCTCACGCCACCCGCGAAGGTGAAGTCGCCACCAGCCACGACGTCCCCGTTCGGCAGCGTAGCGAGGACGAACACCTGGCCATTCATCCCAGAACCCAGCGCCGACCAGGCGGTGCCATTCCAGCGCGCAACGCTGCGCACGAACACGCCGCCCGCAGTGTTGAAGGCACCTCCTGCCACGAGATCACCGCCGGGCAGCGTCGTGAGGGCGTTCACGGCAGCGTCCATTCCAGAGCCCAGGGATGACCAAGTCGTGCCATTCCATCGTGCGATGCCAGTTGCACCCACGCCGCCCGCATTGACGAAGGTGCCACCCGCCACGAGGTCACCACTCTGCAGCGTAGTGAGCGCACGCACGCTGCTGGCCGATCCAAGTCCCGGCCCCAAGGCCGACCAGCTGATGCCATTCCACTGAGCGATGCTGGCGGCACTCGTGCCTCCGGCCGTTTGGAACATGCCGCCCGCCACGAGATCTCCGTTCGGCAGAGTCGTGAGGGCAGACACGAGAGTAGGCGTCGAGGGACCCGGCATGCCGGCACCAAGCGCTGCCCAGCTGGTGCCATTCCACCGCGCGATGTTGCTGGCACTCGTGCCTCCGGCGTTGTTGAACATACCGCCCACCACGAGGTCTCCGTTGGCCAAGGTCGTGAGTGCATACACCCCTCTCACGTCCGCCGGACCTCCGCTCACTCCGGAACCCAGTGCCGACCAGACTCCAGATGCCGGATCGTAGGCGACGATGTTGTTCGCCTCGGTGGTGCCCGCAATCGTGAAGTTGCCGCCGACGACCAACACGGGCAACATCGGACCGACACCGTCGGGATCCCACATGGTCGACGCCCTCACCTCGCCATTGGTGCCAGCGAGACCAGATCCCGGCAGCCACGTCGTCGAACACTGGGCGCAGCCTCGACTGGCGAGCGTGCAAGCAACGAACACGAAGAGGCCCGGCAAGAAGCCCGGGGACTTGGAGGGACTCGCGGACATGGGACCCCAGGGTGGCAGAAGCTCGAGACCGTGATCGTAACTTGCCCTCGGGACAGCGTCTACCGTGCGCGAGGTCGTGATCCACCTTCAGTTGCGACTTCGCCGATGTCGACACCTCACCATGCGCCTCGCAAGCAACGGAATCTGGGCACGAGGCGCAGCGATCGTTCTCGCTTCCGGCCTGGCCTCGCTGCCTGCCCAACAGCAAACCTCGGCCCAGTCCCCCACTGAGCCCAGGCGCCCCGTCGTCGCCATCACCCACGCGCCATTGCCTGTGCTGCGACCCCTCGACGCGTGGCTGCACATCCGCGCAGGCAACGCCGCCTGGCTCTCGGCCCGCGAAGCGGGTCTGCCCGCTCCCGCGCCCGAACGCCCAGGTGGTGCCGGCCGCTACGTCTGCGCGGTCTTCATCTGCGCCGATGCCGACCTCGACGTCCCGGCGGTGCTCGGCCTGCAGCGCCGCGACGTGCTGCTGATCAGCACGCCGGGACCCTTCGTGAGCCCGGAATCCATCGGCCTGCTCGAACGCCTCGTGCGCGAAGAACGGCTC
>Ga0111538_10015354_pt1 | contig 10071 bp, 9 predicted proteins | sample SoiMethybrSBSTD1_FD_79669 | JGI IMG/M metagenome (GOLD analysis project Ga0111538, IMG submission 79669) | Bulk soil microbial communities from a Populus tree surrounding site in Tennessee, USA - Soil MetaG P. TD hybrid SBSTD1 (version 2)... | ecosystem: Environmental > Terrestrial > Soil > Tree... | reverse complement strand
TCGACGGCGCCGGCAACGCCTGCGACCCCTGCACCGACATCGACGGGGACGGTGCCGGCGACCCGCCGCTCCCCGGGAACGTCTGCGCCCCCGACAACTGCCCGTCGCTGCCGAACCCGGGGCAGCAGGACGGCGACGCCGACGGCCGCGGCGATGCCTGCGACAACTGTCCGGCGGCGGCGAATACGGCGCAGGCGGACCAGGACGCCGACGGGCGCGGCGACGCGTGCGACAACTGCGGCGCGCTGGCGAACCCGGGGCAGCAGGACGGCGACGCCGACGGCCGGGGCGACGCCTGCGACAACTGCCCGGCGCGCGCCAATCCGGACCAGGCGGACGGCAACGGCGACGGCGCGGGGGACGCCTGCCAGCCTGGCCTGACGCTCACCTCGATCCGCGAGGACGGCGGGACGCGCCTCGAGGCGCAGGCGCGCGCCGCCGATCCGGAAGGGGAGCCGCTCACCGGGTCGATCCGCTTCCGGGCCGTCGCGACGCCGCACCTGCTCGACGCAGGCGTCACCGGCGATTGCGGGCTCGGCTGGCTCCCGGACGGGACCGCGGGAGAGGGGCTGGCCTATGCCAACGGGTCGGCGGGGGACGCGGTGCTCTTCGATCTCGACAGCAACTTCTTCTGTGCGAACGGCGCCGCCGACTTCCGCATCGCCCCCGGGACGTGCGCGCTGCCGCTGGGGGTGTTCGAGGAGGCGCAGTTCTTCGGGGGGCAGGCGCTTCCCGTCCCCTTCTGCGTGCGGCGCATCGGGCAGGGCCAGGGAGGGACCGACCTGGTGGTGACGGCGTACGACACGGCCAGCCTCGACGCCGAGGCGCGGGGTGCCGTCGTCCTGACCCTGCCGTTCTCCGGCCCGGGGCTGCCGCGCGACAGCGACATCGCCGCGCTCCCGGCCGCCGGCCGCTTCCTGATGACCCTCACCGCGACCGACAACCACACCCCGGCGCTGACGGTGGAGCGTTCGTTCCTGCACCAGGGGGAGACGAGGCTCATCTTCAACCAGCCTCCGGTCGCGGTCTTCCAGGCGCCGTCGGCGGTCGAGTGCACCTCTCACGCGGGGGGGGCCGTCGCGCTGAACGGGAACGGATCGAGTGATCCCGACTCGAGCCCGGGGACGGCGAACGACATCGCCTCGTACCAGTGGGTGAAGAACCCGGGCGGTCCGGGCGAGATCGCGCTCGGCAGCGGCGCGACGCTCGCCGTGACGCTGCCGCTCGGGACGCACGCGCTCGGCCTTCGAGTGACCGACACGGTGGGGGACACCGGCCTCGCGACCGGAACGGTCGTGGTGGCGGACACGGTCGCGCCGGCCCTCTCGGTGACGCCCAATCCGGCGTCGCTCTGGCCGCCGAACCACCACCTGCGCCCGGTCACGGTCGGCTGGCAGGCGAGCGACGCCTGCGACCCTGCGCCCGCCGTCACGCTCCTGTCCGCGGCCGGCAGCGAGCCGGACGACGCGGCCGGGCTCGAGGACGGCGACACGACGGGGGACGTCGCCGGAGCGCAGATCGGAGCACCCGACGCCGCCCTGTCGCTGCGCGCCGAGCGCTCGCGCAGCGGCGGCGGCCGCTCGTACGCGATCGCCTATCGCGGGCTCGATGCCTCGGGGAACGCCGTCACGACGCCGGCCACCGTGAGCGTGCCGCTCGCCTCGGGGCCGGATCCCGAGCCGCTCCTGGTGCGGCTGCAGCCGGGCGCCTCCCCCGGAACCGCGCGCCTCGACTGGGACGCGGTCGCCGGGGCGACGGGCTACGACGTCATCGCCGCCGATCGCTCCGCCGTCGCGGTCGCCAACCACGTGCTCGCGCTCGGTACGGTGCGCGTTCTGGCGAGCGGCGTGACGTCGCTCTTCGTCAGCGAGCCGGCGGGCACGCCGGCGCCGCCGGTGGGCGGCGTCCATCTCTACTTCGTCCAGTCACGCACCACCGCGGGCGGCGTCGGATACGGTACCGAGTCGGCGCCGTGGCCGCGCCTGCCGACCTCCTGCCCGGGCGGGTGTCCGTAACCGGGCCCTTTCCTGACGCCGACACGGCGGTTTTCTGGCATTTGCGCCGGACGCACATTAAGTTCTGATACCTGCCGATCCGCCGGGAACGGCCCGGACGTCGATCCCTGCGGAGCGGCGGACAAGGAGCGTGATGAACTCTCGCTGGATCTTCCCGTTCGCGGTCCTGCTGGGGCTGGCGCTCTGGTCGCTGGGGACGGTCGAGGTGCCGCAGGCCGCGGGGGGCGCGCCGATCCGCGCCGGCGACGTCGCGTGGCTGCTGACCGCGACCGGGCTCGTTCTGCTCATGACCCCGGGGCTGTCCTTCTTCTACGGAGGAATGGTCTCGACCCGCAACGTCATCTCGACGATGCTGCAGTCGTTCGTCGCGCTCGGCGTCATCAGCCTGCTCTGGGTCGCGTTCGGGTTCAGCCTGGCGTTCGGCCACAGCTTCTACGGCCTCATCGGGTCTCCGTTCACGTACCTCATGTTCCGCGGGGTCGGCGTCGGCACCGACGCGGCGCTCGCGCCGACCATCCCGCTGCTGCTGTTCGCCATGTTCCAGCTGAAGTTCGCCGTGATCACCCCGGCGCTGGTGAGCGGATCGTTCGCGGAGCGGGTGCGGTTCTCCGCGTACCTGATGTTCATGTGCCTGTTCAGCATTTTCGTGTACGCGCCGCTGGCCCACTGGACCTGGCATCCGGACGGCTTCCTGAGGCAGTGGGGCGTGCTCGACTTCGCGGGCGGGACAGTGGTGCACATGTCGGCCGGGTTCGCCGCGCTCGCCGGGGCGATCTACCTCGGGCCGCGGCTGGCGCACGGCCGGCACGCCCCGACGCAGGCGAACACGCCGTACGTCATCCTCGGCACCGGCATGCTGTGGTTCGGCTGGTTCGGCTTCAACGCCGGATCGGCGCTGGCCGCCGACGCGGTCGCGGCGCAGGCATTCGCGACGACGAACACCGCCTCGGCGTCGGCGATGCTCGCCTGGATGTTCTTCGACGGATTGCGCGGCCGCAAGCCGGGCGCCCTCGGCGCCTGCATCGGCGCGGTCGTCGGCCTCGTGGCCATCACCCCGGCGGCGGCGTACGTCAGCGTGCCGCACAGCATCCTCATCGGCGTCGTCGCCAGCCTGCTGAGCAACATGGCGGTGCACCTCAAGAGCCGCTCGGCCGTCGATGACACGCTCGACGTTTTCCCGTGCCACGGCGTCGGCGGCATCGTCGGGATGCTCCTCACCGGGGTCCTGGCGCGAGACGTGGGGCTGCTCTCCGGCGAGACGACGATCTTCCTGCGCCACCTGATGGCGCTGCTCATCGTCAGCGGCTACTCCTTCAGCATGTCGCTGCTGCTCTTCAAGGTCACCGACTTGTTCGTCTCGGTGCGGGTCACGCCCGAGGACGAGGCGATCGGTCTCGACATCAGCCAGCACGCGGAGCGCCTCGCCCTCGTTCCGCATTCTGAACCCGCGATTGTGACCACGGGTACCGACAGCCTGCGCGCCAGCGGGTAATCATTCACCCAACCAGTCGAGTTCCCCCTGCCGACCAGAGGGATTGCCCGTCCTCCGGCAAGGGTGGTGGAGGGGAGTCAGCGTCCCACCCCTTGTCACCGGAGGACGGGCCGTCCCCACAGGAAAAGAGCTTTCTCAGCTGGCGGTAGGCCGCTGCGCCCGATCCAGCGCCTGCCGATCGAGAACCTCGATGCGTTTGCGCCCGAGCTTCAGCACGCCGGATTCCTGGAACGCTTCGAGCGTGCGGCTGACCACCTCGCGGGTGGTGCCGAGCTCGTCGGCGAGCATCTGGTGGGTCACGGCGATCGGCGCGTCGGACGCGAGCAGGCGCGAGGCCAGGCGCTGGTCGACGCGGCGGAACGCCACGTCGTCGATGAGCGCCATCAGGTGGGCCATGCGCTGCGACAGGTACTGGAACACGAAGACCCGGAACGCCGGCACCGTCAGGATCAGCTCCTCGAAGATCGCCCGCGGCACGCCGTACAGCAAGAGGTCGGTCTCGGCCGCGCCGACCGCCGGATAGGGCGTCTTGCCGAGCAGGGCGATCACCGTGATGACACAGCTCTCTCCCGGGTTCAGCCGGTACAGCAGGATCTCGTGCCCGTCGGGGCTCGACTTGGTCGCCCGGATAATCCCCTCCAAAAGCAGGGGGTAGTGCGTGCAGGGGCTCCCTTCCCCGAACAGGCGCCGGCCGGCGGGGGCCTGGAGCGCCACGGCTTCCTGCTCGAGCCGCTTCATGAGGTCGGGGGGGACGTTGGTCAGGACAGGGTAGCGCTGCAACAGCCGGTCGCGGTCGGTCGAAGTCATGGCGGCCCTCTCGATGACGTTGAAGGCCTCAATGATACCTTTCCGGCCGTTTTCTTGGAACGTCTCGGTTCGTGGAACGTCTCAGCGTCCCCAGTCGTACGGCCCGTCGTTGAGGGTGATGCCGAGGGAGAGGCCGTAGGTGCGGTCGTCCCCGGTGGCGCCGGCGAGGGCGGACGCGGTGAAGGCGGTGCCTCCCCGGCCGAGCGGGTGGTACCAGCTGAGCGCCAGCGAGTCCGCCGGATCCCCTGCCCCCGAGGTGGCGTCGCCGCGCGTCACGGTGGTCGTCAGGGCGTCGAGCAGGCCCAGGCGTACGGTGCCCCCCAGCGAAGCCTGGAGGTAGTCCCGGTACTCGACCTGGGGAGCGTCGCCGCGCACGTTGTAGCGGACGAGGCCGAGCGCCACGAAGCGGGTTCCGAGGGGAACCAGCGCCCCGAGCCCCGGCGCGTAGTCGGTCTCACCGGTGCCGAGCCAGCGCGATTCGTCCGCGGTCGGGAGTTTGACCCGGACGCTTCCCCACAGGGACGAGCGGCCGACCCCGCCTCCGGACAGGAGGAGCGCCGGGGTGAAGATCACGTCGCCGATCCCCGCCTCATCCACCGACTGGGGCGGGATGGTCAGGGCGGGGGAACCCGGGAGCGGCAGCGGGACCGCGACCTCGGGGGTCCGCGCCGACAGATCGACATAGGGGACGATGGCGCGCAGCGACAGCCGCCGTACGCGCATCCCGAGCGTCAGGGGGATGCTGGCGAGGTCGGCGTCCATCCCGGAATCGGAGGAGAGGGTCGCGACGCCCGGCTGGATTCCCGCGAAGGTCTGGATGGCGGCGGGGACCGTGTCCACGGTGAAGCTCAGCGCGGCCCCCGCCGCAACCAGTATGTGAATGGCCCGGCCAGACGGCCGGGGCCTCGGTGACATGCGCGCCGGGATCGATCCGCGGCGGTGGAACACCTGTCAGTACCGTCCTCCGTCCGCGACCGTCGCGACCACTTCGATCCGGTTGCGGACGTTGAGCACCCCCTCGACCTCGCGCGCCATGGTGCCGGCGCGGTCGCGCGTGCCGGGGTCCGGAACGCGTCCGCGCAGGGTCACCACGCAGGCATGGGTCTCGACCGCGATGCGCGATGCGTCGACGTACGGATCGACGAGGTAGAGGGTGTTCAGACGGGCGGTCAGCGAGACGTCGCGGACGTCGTCGCACTCCTCCCCGATGGAGGGGGGGGTGACGACGGAGGCGTCTGTCGTGAGGTCCTCGGCGCAGCCGAGAGAGATGAATGGGAGCAGGGCCGACAGGAGCAGGGACAGACGGTCGCGCGAAGCCATGACGTCCTCCTCGTTCTCGACGCCGCGACGCGGCGCCGGGCACTTCTCGCTGTCTTGCTGGGTCTTACTGTGGCGACCGGGAGAAAAAGCAAGAACGGTGCCCGTGCGGTGAAAACGTCGCGGGACGGCGGAAAGCGCGGATCGAAGGAGAAGGGGGTAGGGAAAAAGTCCGGGCCGGTCTGCGGGAATTACCGAGAGTCGTGTCCTCTGGCGAGGATGCCGGGCGTCCTCTCCGGGAGCACCCGACTTCGGCCGCCGCGCTCCAGCGTGGACACCGGAGCGCGGCGGCCTGTTTTCAGGCCCGGTCCCTCGCGGGGACCGTCAGGCTACTTCTGCGTCGGGCACTTCAGGCCGTTCGCCGTCATCACGTAGCAGACGCACAGTCCCTGGTTCGGGAAGGTGCGCGGCTCGTTGAATCGCGCCCAGCCGCCGTTCTTGCACTGGTTCATGTCCTGCGGCGGGCCGGTGAGCGCGTCGCAGGCATCCCCCAGGCCGTCGCGGTCGAAGTCCGCCTGGTCGAAGTTGCCGACGAGCGGGCAGTTGTCGTCGTCGTCCAGGACGCCGTCGGCGTCGTCGTCGGCGTCGCAGGCGTTCCCGAAGGAGTCGCCGTCGCTGTCGAGCTGGTCGGCGTTCGACGCGAACGGGCAGTTGTCGGCGGCGTCCTCGATGCTGTCGTTGTCGTCGTCCGCGTCGCAGATGTCGCCGAGGTTGTCGGCGTCGTTATCGGCCTGGTCGGCGTTGGCGTCGATCGGGCAGTTGTCGGCGGTGTCGTCGACGCCGTCGTTGTCGTCGTCCGAGTCGCAGACGTCGCCGATGTTATCGGCGTCGTTGTCGGCCTGGTCGGCGTTGGCGTCGAACGGGCAGTTGTCGTCGGCGTCGGCGATCCCCTCGACGTCGGCGTCCGGGAACCAGCCGATGTCGCGCATCAGGGCGAGCGTCAGGTCGACGCCGGTGACCTGGTGGGTCAGGTCGCCGTTGATCGCCGGCTCCATCAGCTGGTTCGGGAAGGTGATCGGGTCCCAGTGGGAGATCGACGAGCCGGTCTGCACCGGGTTCGGGGCGTTGAGCTGCGCCCGGCCCATGCCGTCCGCGCCGGCGCGAACCGTCATGTCGATGAGCAGCGTGACGTTGACGCCCGCGCCGAGGAGCGGCTTGATGAGGTTCCCGTCGGCGAGCGTGATGCGCACCGCCGGGATGATGATCGTCGGGTCCACGCCGCCGAGGTCGGGCGGCGGAGCGCCCGCGACGTTGTCGGCCACCACCATGCCGGTCGCGCCGGCCGCCTGGACGTTCGCGGCCTTGACGATGAAGCCGCAGGTGCCGCGATCGACGAGCGCGATGTTGCCGGCGACCGCCGCCGCGTTGGTCAGCGGCGAGCAGGCGTCGAAGGTCGTGGGACTCGTGACCGGAATGGCCGGGTCCAGCGCCTGGACGAGGTTCCCGCTGACGCCGCCGGGGGTGAGCGCCGGTCCGAACGTGGCGCCGCCGACGGCGAAGTTGCCGGCGATCGAGCCGGGCGAGTTGACCCGCATGTTCGGCACGCCGAACGCCAGGATCGACGGAACCTCGGCGTTGACCTGGCCGTGATCCCACACCACCCGCCGCGAGTTGATGGCCGACGCGACGCGCTCGGCGTTGGTCATCTGCGGCCAGAGCTTGCTCGAAGTGGTGTCGAGCAGCCGGCGGCCGTAGACGTCGGTCTGGTTGAGCGGCTGCGCGCCGGTGGTCAGGCTGGCGAACTGCTGGAAGCCGAGACCGTGGCCGAACTCGTGCAGCAGCACCGTCACGAGGTCGATGGTGTTCGGGCCGTGGTTGTTGTCGAAGCCGAGGTACCACGGCACGCCCGTGAGGCAGCCGGGATTGCCGAGGTTGACGTTGAAGCGGGCCCGGATGTCGGCGTCCGTGCAGATGCCCGCGCCGCACTGGGCGTTGCTGGTGCAGGGCAGGCCGGTCGTCGTGCAGACCGGCGCGGGGAGGACGTCGGCCCCGAAGCGCTTGCTGGCCAGCGCCTGCGAGTACCAGGTGTTCGGGAACTCCGAGCCCGGGAACGTCCCGTTCACCGGGATGTTGTCCCAGATGAAGATCGTGCCGGCGCTGCCGAGGGTCGCCCCGGTCGCGTTGCAGGCCAGCGGCACGAAGGAGGCCAGGATGGAAATCTGGACGTTGCTGTCCAGCGTCGCCCCCCAGATGTCGGCGGCGAACTGGAAGGCGTTCAGGCGCTGCTGGCCCAGGGTCGTCCCGGGGTTGCCGCCCACCGGGGCGACCACCGTCGGGTCGTTGAAGCCGACACCCGCGGCGTTGTCATTGACGATGACGATGGTGGCGCCGGCGAAGGCCGGCGTCGCCGGCACGAGGGCGAGGACGAGGGCAAAGACGGCGAGAGGGGCCAGAAGGCCCGCGACAGTCGTTCGGCGCATGGTTACTCCGTCTCCGCGGGCGCGGGAGCGGGCGCGTTGTGGCCGCCCTTCTTGGCCGCCTTGCGGTCGACCTTGATGTTGTAGATGGGCCCTTTGTCCTCGGCGCCCGAGAGGAGCTTCTCCGCCTGCGCCGCTGTGTTGACGCAATGCACGCGGATGTTCCCCTTCCGATCCCTGGTCGCCATGGCGACCTCCTGGAACGCGTCGTCCAGGCTGGCCATCCTGCTGCCGTCCTCGTTCTGGATGACGACGAGGTTCTCGGTCTCGCGGCTGACCATCTTGTAGAGGGCCGCGGTGAGCTTCGCCGCCTCCTCCGGAGTCGGAGGCTGCAGCCGGCCGGTCACCGGATCGACGGAGATGGTGGCGCTGCCGACGGTGCGGGTGACGGCATGGGCGCCGGTGGCGGTGGCGTCGGGCGCTTTCGGTGCGGGTTGGGTGGTCTGAGTGCCCTGGCCCTGGCCGCGGGGCTTGTCACGATCCTTGTTGCCCTGGGCCCAGGCCAGTCCGAGAACGCTTGCGGCGAGGATGGTCGCCGCGGCCATGATGCCGGTGAGACCGACGCGCGGCCCCACTCCCCCTGAGTTCCTACCGGTCATGGTCTGCCCTCCTTCACGAGTGAGCAGAGAACTGCCCCTTCCACTTGCGTGCATGCCCGCCGGGGCGACGATCGCCCCGTGGGCGATTCAGACCATCAGTGGTTTCTCCCTGCGTGGTGCGGATTGCTCGGTTCCTACGGCGTGCGCATCGTATAGATGCGAATGCCCCATCGTGTCAAGGGGTGGCACCCCCCGGAAGCGGCCGGGGACGCGGGGTTGCGGGGAGGCAGTTGCGCGGGCCGCGACGCCGGGTCCAGAATGGGGACCGTCTTTTTCCGGGAGGGACGCCGATGAGAAGAGTGATGGCAGGCGCCGCGGCGCTTCTGGCGCTCGGGTTTTTGCGGTCCCTGACGGCCGCGGACGGCCCGCCCGCCGCGACGGCGACCGGGACGGTCCCCCCCGCCGCGGCCGCGGAGGCGGTGAAGCCGCTCGCGGCCGGCGATCCGGCACCGCCGTTCCGCCTCGCCGGATCGGACGGAAAGACCTACGGGCTCGACGACTTCAAAGGGAAGAAGGCGGTGGTCCTCGCCTGGTTCCCCAAGGCGTTCACCGGCGGGTGAACGGCGCAATGCAAGTCGCTGCGTGCCAGCGGCAACGAGATCCGGGCCTTCGATGTGGCGTACTTCGCGGCGAGCGTCGACGACGCCGAGACCAACCGCAGGTTCGCCGAGTCCCTCGGCCTCGACTACCCGATCCTCAGCGATCCCGACCGGCAGACCGCCCGCGCCTACGGCGTGCTCGAAGGGGAGTACGCCAACCGCCACACCTTCTATATCGGCAAGGACGGCCGCATCCTCCTGGTCGATCGCGCCGTGAAGCCGTCGACCGCCGGGGAGGACACCGCGCGGCACCTGGCCGAGCTCAAGGTCCCGCGCGCCGCGAAGTGACCGGCCCGGGGCCGCGCCCCTCTTGACCTCCCGGTCGCGCGGGTCTATATTTCGGTCGTTCGCGAAATAACGAATATGACCGAAGTCCTGCAGGCCCTCGCCGATCCGACCCGCCGGGAGATCCTCCGGCGGCTCCGGCGCCGCGATCTGACCGCGGGGGAGATCGCCGACGGGTTCCCGCTCGCGAAGTCCACGCTGTCGGGGCATTTCAACGTCCTGAAGCGGGCGGGGCTCGTGGTCACCGAGCGGCGCGGCACGAGCATCGTCTACAGCCTGAACGTCTCGGCCCTGGAGCAGGCGCTGGCCGGCCTGTGGGACCTCCTCGGCCGGACGCGGGAGAAGGAGGGGAAGCGATGAGGGCCCGGTGGATTGCCGACGTGACGTGCGCGGTCCTGATCGGCGGGATGCTGCTGTTCGGGGCGTTGACGTGGTCCGGGGCGCCGGATCAGTTCCCGATGCACTGGAACCTGCACGGGGAGGTCGATCGGTACGGGGGACGGCTCGAGGGCGTGTTCGCCCTGCCGCTCCTCGCCCTCG
>Ga0111538_10015353_pt1 | contig 10071 bp, 7 predicted proteins | sample SoiMethybrSBSTD1_FD_79669 | JGI IMG/M metagenome (GOLD analysis project Ga0111538, IMG submission 79669) | Bulk soil microbial communities from a Populus tree surrounding site in Tennessee, USA - Soil MetaG P. TD hybrid SBSTD1 (version 2)... | ecosystem: Environmental > Terrestrial > Soil > Tree... | reverse complement strand
CGGCCAGTCGCTGCCGTAGAGCACCTTGTCCGCGACCTCGGCGAGCCGAGGGAAGTAGCGCAGGATCGCCTTGGGCGGGATGCTCGAGACGTCCATGTACACGTTCGGGAAGCGGCGCACCAGGAAGAACGCCTGCTCCATCCAGAGCGGGCGCCCTCCGTGCGCGATCACGATCTTGAGCTCGGGGAAGTCGATTGCGACGTCGTCGACACCCATCGGCTCGCCCAGCCGGCTGCGCGCGCCGGGGAAGATCGACGTGCCGGTGTGGATCATCACCGGCAGCTTCAGCCGCTGGGCCTCCTCGTACAGCGCCCGCAGCGCGTCGAGCCCGTGCAGGTAGGCGTTGGGCTCCACGGCCATGTGCGGCGGGTGCAGCTTCAGCGCGCGCACGCCCTGCTCGTGGGCCTGCCGCACCGCGGCCGCGGCGTCCTTCGTGAAGCGCGGGTGCACGCCGCCCATGGGGATGAGGCGGTCGGGCGCGGCCCGGCAGTATTCGGCCACGTATTCGTTGACGCGCTCGGTGAAGCCCATCAGGTCGGGGCTGGGGTAGTTGACCAGGACCGCGCGGTCGATGCCCTCGGCGTCCATGTGCCGGAGGAGGTGGGGCGGGCTCTTCATGATCTGCTGCAGCGCGTCCAGGTTGGGCCGCCCGCGCGTGATCAGCTCCAGGGCCTCCGGCCGCATCTCCCACCAGGGCTGGACGTGGATGTGGCAGTCGGTGACGCGCACGGGCCGGCAGGATAGCCGATAATGGGCCTTCCTTCCGCCGCCGTTCAGGAGGCCGTTTGCCCGAGGGCGCCACCCAGACGATCGTGGCCGTGGACGACGAGGAGGAGGTGCGCGCGCTGGTGTCGCGCATCCTCACCGAGGCCGGCTACCGCGTGGTCTCCACCACCGACCCCACGGCCACGGTGGAGATGGTGCGGGCCGAGAAGCCCGACCTCCTGATCACCGACATCACCATGCCGGCCATGGACGGCTACGCCGTGCTGCGCGCGCTGCAGGACGACCCCGAGACCGCCTCCTGCCCGGTGGTCTTCCTCTCCGGCCAGCGCGACTTCAGCGAGCGCGTGCGCGCCTTCCGCGTGGGGGTGGTGGACTACGTCACCAAGCCGTTCACGCGCGAGGTGCTGCTGAAGAAGGTGGAGCGCGTGCTCGAGGGCCTGCGGCGGCGGGGGACGCCGTCCACCGCCGCCGAGACCACGGCGGAGCCGCCCCGCCGCGAGGGGCCGCCCGCGCCCAGCTTCGACGTCACCCGGCCCGACGAAAACGAGGCCCAGGATCCGTTTTCGCTGCCCGGCTCCCACGAGCGGCTGCCCACCTTCGACGAGTTCCCGCCCCTGGTGCGCGACGTGCTGGTGGTGGACGACAACGGCGTCTTCCGCCGCTTCCTGCGCGACCTGCTGGTGAACCGGGGCTTCACCGTGCGCGAGGCCAACAGCGGGGAGGAGGGCCTGCGCATGGCCCTGGAGCACCGGCCCTGGCTGATCCTCACCGACGTGCGCATGCCGTCCGGCGACGGCTTCGAGTTCTGCCGCATGGTGCGCAGCCACAGCCTGATCCGGCAGACGCCGCTGCTCTTCCTCTCCGGCTGGGACGACTACAAGCAGCGCTACCACGGGATGGGCCTGGGCGCCGACGACTTCCTGTCGAAGGAGTCGTCGATGCGGGAGCTGCTGGTGCGGATCCAGCTGCTGATGAAGCGCTATGCCGATCTGGGGGCGCGGGGCTCTTCGGCCGGCATGCAGGGCGAGATCCAGGTCATGGGCGCCCCGGCCGTGCTGCAGGTGTGCCACCTCTCGCGGCTGAGCGGCGTGCTGCTGGCCCAGGACGGGCCCTGGCGGGCCAGCGTGCGCTTCCGCGAGGGCGAGATCCTGGCCGCGGAGTGCGGGGCGGCCCAGAACGAGGACGCGGTGTTCGAGTTCCTGGGCTGGGAAAGCGGCACCTTCCAGTTCACGCCCGGAGATCCCGCCCCGGGCGTGCCGCTGGGAGAGAGCTTCGACCGCCTGGTCCTGGAGGGGTGCCGGCGCCTGGACGAGGCGCGCCGGCCCCACTCCGAAGAAGAGGCTAGCCGAAGCTGACGGCCGCCTCGGACCCGGCCGAGGACGACGGATGCTCGTCGCGGCGGATCAGGCCCAGCCGCTTCATCTTCTCGTGCAGGGTGGTGGGCAGGACGCCCAGGGCCGCCGCCGCCCGCCGCTGGTTGCCGCTCGAGGCCTGGAGCGCGGACTCGATCAGCTGCTTCTCGTACGCCTCGATCATGTTCTTCAAGCTCATCTCGGGTATGCGCTTTCTCCGGTTCGTCCGGATCTTCGCCGGCCGCACTTGCCGCCCCCACGGCGGGTCATTGGGCCCCGGACCCAGGAGGGCGGCCGGCTGTCGTATCGCCCAGTAAGACGATCCCCGGAAAGCAAAGGTTTCTTGAACTACGGATGAAAAGTTCATGAGGCTGAGCTAATTTGTGCCGCCATGGCCCTCCCCATGCTTGCCGTCGTCGTCCTGGCCCTCCTCGCGTTGGGCTATCGCTACTACGGGGCCTTCATCGCCGGCCAGTTCGCGCTGAGCGAGGGGGCCGAGACGCCGGCCGTGGCCCGGAACGACGGGGTGGACTTCGTGCCCACCCGGCCCTTCTACCTCCTGGGCCAGCATTTCAGCGCCATCGCCGCCGCCGGGCCGATCGCCGGGCCCATCCTGGCCTGCCGCCAGTTCGGCTGGCTGCCCTGCGTGCTGTGGATCGGGCTGGGCGTGATCTTCATCGGGGCCGTGCACGACTTCTCGGCCCTGGTGGCCTCGGTGCGCCATCAGGGGCGGTCGATCGCCGAGATCATGCGCCTGCACCTGGGCCGGCGGGCCTGGCTCCTGATGCTGGCCTTCGTGTGGGTGGCCCTCGTCTACGTGATCCTGGCCTTCGCCGACATCACCGCCTCCACCTTCGTGGGCAAGACGGAGGACCTGGAGGGCCTCACCGTCTCGTTCAACCCCGGGGGCGCGGTGGCCATGGCCTCGCTCCTCTACCTGCTGCTGGCCATCGTGATGGGCCTGGTGGACCGCTTCCTGCACCCGCCGCTGTGGCTGCAGACGGTGGTCTTCGTGCCCGGCACGCTGTTCATGGTCTACCTGGGCACGCGCCTCTCCACCGTCCTGGTCATGAGCGGGCTCACCTGGGGCCTGCTGATCCTGGCCTACTGCTTCGCGGCCTCGCTCACGCCGGTGTGGATCCTGCTCCAGCCCCGGGGCTACCTGGGCGGCTTCGTGCTCTACATCGCGCTGGCCATCGGCGTGGTGGGCATGTTCTTCGGCGGCTTCGCCGTGCAGCAGCCGGCCTTCAAGACCTGGGACGCGGGCGGGCCCAGCGGATCGCTCTTCCCCTTCCTCTTCGTGACCATCGCCTGCGGCGCCTGCTCCGGCTTCCACGGCCTGGTCTGCTCGGGCACCACCTCCAAGCAGATCGCGCGCGAGACGCACTGCCGCCCGGTCGGCTACGGGGGCATGCTGCTGGAGGCCTTCGTGGCCCTGATCGCCCTCTCCACGGTCATGATCGCCAGCAACGCCGAGCTGGCCGGCCGCTCGCCCGGCATCATCTACGGGGACGGGCTGGGCCGCTACCTGGCCCTGGTGATCGGCGAGAAGCACCGCCTCTTCGCCACCACCTTCGGGGCCATGGCCTTCTCCACCTTCGTGTTCGACACGCTCGACGTGTCCACGCGCCTCGGCCGCTACATCGTGCAGGAGCTGTTCGGCTGGACCAGCCGCGCCGGTGCCATCATCGCCACCGCGGCCACCGTGGTGGTGCCGGGCGTCTTCCTGGTGATGTCGGGCTCCGGGGCCTACCAGCTCTTCTGGGTGCTCTTCGGCACGTCCAACCAGCTCCTGGCCGCGCTCACGCTGCTCGGCATCTCGGTCTGGCTGCGGCGCAGCGGGCGCCGGAGCGCCTACGCGGTGGCGCCCATGGCCTTCGTGCTGGCCATCACGCTCTGGTCGCTGGTCCTCCAGCTTTGGGGCGCGGTGCGCCGCGCGCTGGGCAGCGGCTTCCACCTCGACGCGCCGGCCATCAACGGCCTCGTCTCCGCCCTGCTCATCGGCCTGGCCCTGGCCCTGGTGGCCGAGGCCTGGCCCCACCTCACCGCAGCGCCCAGAGCGGAAACGGGTTGATGGCCACGCCTTCCCACCAGTGCTTCTCGGGGCCCAGCTTGAAGATGGTGAAGTGGAGGTGGGGCACGTTGGGTGGCGCGTTGCCGGTGGTGCCCACGTAGCCGATCGTCTCCCCGCGCTTCAGGCCCTGCCCGTCTTTCAGGCCGTCGGCATAGCGGTCGAGGTGCGCGTAGTAGTAGCAGTAGGTCCCGTCGCGGTCGAACTGGTACACGGTGAGCCCGCCGGCCTTGCTGTTGAAGAGCTTGGCCACCGGGCCGTCGTCCACGGCCAGCACCGGCGTGCCCCGGGCGGCCAGCATGTCGATGGCCTCGTGCACGCGCGCCCCGCGCATCTCCGCGAAGTTGTCGCGGAGCTGGTGGCGGTCGTAGCCGCTCACGGGGAAGCCGAGGGCGCGTCCCCGCAGCGCGTTCAGGTCGTTCGGCTGCGCGGCCGGCTGGAAGGCCACGTCGGGCTTGAGCGTGCCCAGCTCGTTCGGGATCCAGTCGTCGGTGCTCTCACCCGGCTCGCGCGAGGGTGGCGTGGAGGGGAGCACCACCGCCGGCGGTGAGGGCTCCGCCGTGGCCGCCGCGCCGGGTGTGGCGGGAAAGGCGGTCGGCCGGGCCTCGGGCGGCGGCGGCGGCGTCGCGCGCGCCACCGGCCCGGCCTCGGGCGGGGCGATGGCGTGGAAGCGCCACATCAGGGCATACAGGAGGACCGCCCCGGCCGCCATGCCGAGGGCGAACGTCCGCAGCGTCTTCAAGCGGACCTTAGTCCTGTAGCACGGCCGGCGTGCCCGGCGACACCATCTCCGCCAGCGCGGCCGCGTCCCAGTTGGTCAGCCGGATGCAGCCGTGTGACTCCGTCTTGCCGATCTTCGACGGCTCCGGCGTGCCGTGGATGCCGTAGTGCTCCTTCGAGAGGTCGATCCAGACCACACCCACCGGGTTGTTGGGGCCGGCCGCGATCTTCGTCTTCTTGTCGGACGCGTCCGAATCCCAGAAGAGGTCGGGATTGTAGTTGAACGTCGGGTCCTTGGAGACTCCCTTGATCGTCCACTTGCCCAGCGGGAGCGGGTCGTGTTCGCTGCCCATGGTGGCCGGGAACGAAGCCAGCACTCGGCCCTCGCCGTTGAAGGCGGTCACGGACCCGTCCGACCGATCGACCACCACCTTGGCCGCCTTGCCGCGCGCCTGCGCTGCGCCCACGTTCGGCACCTTGATCACCTGGCCGGCGCGCGTGAAATCGGCCTTCGGGTTCAGCGAGCGCAGCAGCTTGGGGCTGCCGTGGAACCTCTCGCCGAGCGCCTCTTCGGCCGACGTGAAGCCCAGCTGCGGCAGCTTGCCCTTCTCCATGATGTCGGCCGGGATCTTCACGAACGGCCCCTTCACGTCCTTTTCGGTGAGCGTGTAGTCCACCAGCGTGGGCGCGCGGTCGCTGGCCAGCGTCAACAGCACGGGGTTCACGAGCGCGTTGGCCGGGCTGGTGCCCACGCGGTTGGCCGCAAACGAGGCCATGGCCCGCTTCACGTTGCTGCCCTGCAGGCCGTCGATCTCGCCCGGCGAGAAGCCGGCACGGTCGAGAAGGACCTGCACGCGCAGGGGCGTGTTCGGCTCCGCGGCGGCCTCCGCCTGCGGCGCGGCCGGGCCGCCGCCGATGGTCGGCGGGGGCGGCGAGGGCAGCACCGGCGTCGGCACCGGTGCCGGCGAAGCAGGCATCGAAATCCCGGCTGGAGGTGGGGCCACGGTGGGCAGCGGCTTGGGTGTGGCTCCCGGGCGCGGGGTGGCCTGAGCCTGGGGGCGGCCCGCGGCGGCCTGCGTGTCGGTGCAGGCGAACGTGAGTGCGGCGGCAGCCAACACCAGGGACGGCACGGCGCCCGACTTCAAGCGAGACATCATTGAAGAGTCCTCCGCAGGACTGCGCTGCAAGGGCGGTGCCATCGGGCCGGACGCCAGTCTTGGTATCCTCTAGGACTCATGCCCAGCTTCAGCCCGGGAAACGGCCGGTGAACTCCGTCGGCCAGCGCATCCGGCGTCCCGACGCGCCGGACAAGGTGAAGGGGACGGCCCTCTACATCGAGGACCTCGACTTCGCGGGCTCGCTCCAGGCCGGGGTCCTGCGCTCGCCGCACGCGCACGCGCGCATCCGCCGCCTCGACGCCTCGCGCGCGCGCTCGCTGCCCGGCGTGCGGGCCGTGCTCACCGCCCGCGAGATCCCGGGCAAGAACCTCATCCCCATGATCCAGTCCGACTGGCCCGTGCTGGCCGACCAGTTCGTGCGCCACGTGGGAGAGGCGGTGGCCCTGGTGGCGGGCGACTCGCGCGAGGCGGTGGCCGACGCCCTGGCCGCCATCGCCGTGGACTACGAGCCGCTGCCGGCCCTGCTCGACATGGAGGAGGCGCTGCGCGCGGGCGAGGTGATGGCGCACTGGAAGGTGCGGCGCGGCAGCGCCGAGGCCGCCTTCGAGCGCTCGGACCTGGTGACGGTGGAGGGCCTCTACCGCACCCCCTACCAGGAGCACGCCTACATCGAGCCCAACGGCATGATCGCGCTGCCCGACGGGCCGGGCGTGATCGTGTACGGCTCCATGCAGTGCCCGTTCTACGTGCAGAAGGCGGTGGCCACCGCGCTCGGCTGCGACCTGAGCCGGGCCCGCATCGTGCAAACCGTCACCGGCGGCGGCTTCGGAGGCAAGGAGGACGCGCCCTCCGTGCCCGGCGCGCACGTGGCGCTGCTGGCCCAGGCCACCGGACGGCCGGTGCGCCTCATCCTCACCCGCGAAGAGGACATGGCCGTGATGTCCAAGCGCCATCCCGGCCGGGTGCGCCTGCGCATCGGGGCCACGCCGCGGGGCGAGATCTTCGCGGCCGAGGTGGACTACCTGCTCGACGGCGGGGCCTACGCCACGCTGTCGCCGGTGGTGCTCTTCCGCGGCACCGTCCACGCCTGCGGGCCCTACCGTGTGCCCAACGCCAAGGTGGACGCGCGCGTGGTGCGCACGCACAAGGTGCCCTGCGGCGCCTTCCGCGGCTTCGGCGAGCCGCAGGCCGTGTTCGCCTTCGAGAGCGCCATGGACGAGCTGGCCGACAAGCTGCACATGGACCCGCTGGAGCTGCGCCTCAAGAACGCGCTGCGCGAGGGCGACGAGACGGTCACCGGCCACGAGCTGGCGGGCAGCGTGGGCTTCGACGAGGTCCTGCGCCGGGTGGCCGACTCGGCCGGCTGGACGCGCAAGCGCCAGGAGTACGCGGAGCAGAAGGGCCCGGTGCGCCGGGGCGTGGGCCTGGCCGCCTGCCACTACGGCGTGGGCCTGGGCGCCATGGGCAAACACCTCAACCCGGCCGGGGCCAGCATGGTGGTGTTCGGCGACGGCAGCGTGAGCGTGGCCGTGGGCACCACCGAGATCGGCCAGGGCATGGTGACCGTGCTCAGCCAGATCGCGGCCGAGGCCCTCAACTGCCCGGTGGAGCTGGTGCACGTGGTGGAGGCCGATACCTCGCGCGTGCCCGACAGCGGACCCACCGTGGCCAGCCGCACCACGGTCATGAGCGGCAACGCCATCCGCGACGCGGCGGCCAAGATCCGCGCGGCCATGGACGCGGCGGTGGGCGACGCCGGGCGGCCCTGGCGGGAGGCGGTGGCGGTGTGCGTGCAGCGGCAGGTGGGCCTGGCCGCCCACGGCTGGGCGGTGCCGCCGCCCACCACCTTCGACGTGCAGACCGGGCAGGGCGACGCCTACATCTGCTACGCGTTTTCGGCCAACGTGGTGGAGGTGGAGGTGGACACCGAGACCGGGCAGACGAAGGTGGTGTCGGTCTACTCCGGCCACGACGCCGGCCGCATCATCAACCCCACCACCGGCGAGGGCCAGGTGGAGGGCGGCGTGGTGCAGGGCCTGGGCTACGCGCTGGTGGAGGAGCACCACCTCTCCGAGGGCCGCATCGTCAACGACCAGTTCTCGACCTACATCATCCCCACCTCCATGGACATCCCCGACATCCACACCCTCATGGTCGAGCGGCCGTACGAGTGGGGGCCCTACGGGGCCAAGGGGCTGGGCGAGACGCCCATCATCGCCGTGGCCCCGGCCGTGACCAGCGCCATCGCCCACGCCACCGGCGTGCGACTGCGCGAGATCCCGGCCACGCCCGAGCGCGTGTTCGCCGCCCTGCAGGCGGCGGCGGAAGGGGCCGCGCCCGGAGAGCGCTCTTGACCGCGCGCCGCCTGGCCCTGGCCGCGGCCGCCGCCCTGGCCGTGGTGCCCCTGGCCGCGCAGGAGGCGGAGGCGCCGCTGCCGCCCATCGCGCCCCAGGTGTTGCGCGCCCACATCCACTTCCTGGCCGACGACCTGCTGGAGGGCCGGGCCACCGGCAGCACCGGCTACGTGATCGCGGCCCGCTACGTGGCCGCGCAACTGGAGGGCCTGGGCCTGGCCCCGGCCGGCGGGCCCGACAGCTACTTCCAGTCGGTGCCCCTGCGCGAGGCCACGCTCGACAGCGGCCGCTCCTGGCTGCGCCTGGTGGTGCCGGGCACGGGCAGCGTGGAGCTGCGACAAGGGGAGCAGGCGCTGATCGCGCCCTCCTTCCTGCGCGGCGACGACGACGTGGACGCACCGGTGGTGTTCCTGGGCTACGGCATCCACGCCCCGGAGCTGGAGCACGACGACTACGTGGGCGTGGACGTGCGCGGCAAGGTGGTGGCCATGCTGCTGGGCGCGCCCACCCGCTTCAAGGACGTGCTGCGCGCCCACTACGGCAGCTCGCGCCAGAAGGCGGAGGCGGCCGCCGCCCGCGGCGCCGTGGGCGTGCTGCTGCTGGCCTGGCCCGAGGGCCCGCACTTCTCCTGGAGCCGGGCCGCCCAGCACGCGCAGGCCCCGGGCATGCGCTGGGCCAGCGACCGCGAGGTGGAGGGCGCGCAGCCCCAGCTCCACGGCCAGGCCACGCTGGGCGAAAACGCCACCGATCGCCTGCTGGCCGGGGGCGGCCGCGTGCCCTCCGAGGTCTACGCGCAGGCCGCCGCCGGCGAGCCGGTCTCCTTCGCCACCGGCAGCCGACTGCGCCTGCACACCGTGACCCGCCACCGCGCGCTGGAGAGCCCGAACGTGGCCGCCCTGCTGCCGGGCTCCGATCCCGCCCTGCGCGGCGAGACGGTCGTCTTCACCGCCCACCTCGACCACCTGGGCGTGGGCGAGGGCAAGGACGGCGACCGCATCTACAACGGCGCGGTGGACAACGCGTCCGGCGTGGCCGCGCTGCTGGCGGTGGCCAAGGCCATGGCCGAGGCGCCGAAGCCGCCGCGGCGCTCGGTGCTGTTCGTGGCCGTGACCGGCGAGGAGGTGGGCCTGATCGGCTCCGACTACTTCGCCCGCCACGCGCCGGCGGCGGCCGGGACCATGGTCGCCAACCTCAACATCGACAGCCTGGGCCTGCTGCTGCCCTGCGCCGACGTGGTGGCGGTGGGCGGGGACAGCTCCACGCTGGGCGCCACCGCCCGCCAGGCCGCGGCCCGCCTGGGCGTCGAGGTGAGCCCCGACCCCACGCCCGAGCAGGCGCTGTTCATCCGCAGCGACCAGTATTCGTTCGTGCGCCGCGGCGTGCCGGCCCTCTTCCTGAACTGCGGCTTCAAGTCGCTGCAGCCCGGCCGCGACATCGGCAAGGAGTTCAACGAGTGGCTGCGCACGCTGTACCACTCGCCCCAGGACGATGCGGCCCACCCGCTCGACCTGGCCGCCGGCGCGCGCATGACGCGCCTGAACCTGCTGGTGGGGTCGATGGTGGCCAACGCCGCCGAGCGCCCGCGCTGGCTGCCCGGCGACTTCTTCGGGCAGACCTTTGGGCCGGGCGGGCCGGGCAATCGCGCGGGAGCGGCGGGACAGCGGTGACCGACATCATCGACGTGGCCTTCACCGTGAACGGGCGGGCCGTGCGCCTGCGCACGCGCAGCG
>Ga0111538_10015351_pt1 | contig 10072 bp, 7 predicted proteins | sample SoiMethybrSBSTD1_FD_79669 | JGI IMG/M metagenome (GOLD analysis project Ga0111538, IMG submission 79669) | Bulk soil microbial communities from a Populus tree surrounding site in Tennessee, USA - Soil MetaG P. TD hybrid SBSTD1 (version 2)... | ecosystem: Environmental > Terrestrial > Soil > Tree... | reverse complement strand
TCCCAGTCGGTCATCTGGACTCCCCAGTACTCGTTCCCGCCCGCGAGGCGGTACGTGAGGCGGATCGCCTTGTGCTTGCCGTCAGGGTCGATCCGGTAGACCCGCATGGGCCTCTCGGGGTCGAGGCTCGAGCCGTCGGCGATCTTCGTCGGCACCATCATCGGGAAGTCGATCCGGCGGCGCCAGTCGCGCAGGAGATCGACGACGTCGCTCGCGCCGTAGGTCGTCACCGAGGCCGGTTGCCGCTGCGGCGTCCGGTCGACCGGGGCCGAGGCCAGCCTCCCGTGGAACGTCTGCCCCACGACGGCCGCGAGCATCGCGCCGTTCGTGAGTCTCCTGACCGGCTTCGAGACCTTCTTCACGTCCGCGGAGCCGAACAGGTTCGCAACCTTCTGCGCGGCCGCCTTCGCCCCGGCGGTGCGTGGGTCGAAGTACACGGTGGTGCGGAAGAAGTCGAAGTTCGGTGCGTTTGCGGGAAGCCCGTTCGGCGGGAGCACCATCCGGTAGCCGCGCTGCGAGAGAAGGTAGTTCGCCGTCGAGGCGGAGCCCTCCACCCCGTTCCCGTTCAACACGATCACCGACGTGTCACGCGGCGCGGGCGCCTTGCGCTTCACCTTCTCCCCGAGCGCGACGGCGGTCGCTTTCTGCGCCGAGTCGACGTCCGGGTTCTCGAAGTCGCGGATGGCGGCCTGGATGTTCTCCTGAGAGGTGGTCAGGTCGAACTCCCCCTCGAGCCCTTCGATCCGCTCCTGGAAGACGTGGCCGGCCGGGAGCGAATACGCGAGCGCCGCGTACTGGAGCACCGTGTGGGCGGGGACGTCCTTGCCACCGCCCTGGCCGACCTCGACATTGGACGTGATCACCTTGATCAACTGCGGCAGCTTCGTGACCGAGAACGAGGACTCGATGCGGTCCTTGAGCGCCTTGACGAAGAGCTGCTGCCGGGCTGTCCGGTAGATGTCGGAGTCGGTATGACGGAACCGGACGAAGTCGAGCGCCCTCAGCCCGGTCAGGCGCTGGTAGCCGGGCTGGAGGTTGATCTTCGCGTAGCCGGTCGGGCCGCCCTGGTTGTTGTAGTACCGGCGGTCGACGTCCATCCAGACGCCGCCGAGCTTGTCGACGAGCTGCCGGAACCCACGGAAATTGACCGTGATGATGTAGTTGATCGGCACCCCCGTCAGATTGCGAACCGTGCGGAGGGCGCCTTTCGGGCCGCAAGTGGCGTACGCGGCGTTGATCTTCGACACGAACGGCGTGTGACCCGGACAGTCGATCTGCGCGCTCAGGTCCCGCGGGAAGGAGAGGAGCGAGATGGCCTTGGTGTCCGGGTCGGCGCGGACGAGCATCAGGGTGTCCGAGCGCGAGGGAGTGTTCTTCCCCTCGTCCGCCCGGTGGTCGTAGCCGATCACGAGCGCGACCGCCGGCTGACCGGGGAGCGCGACGTCAAGCGACTTCAGCGCCTCCTTGACCTCCTTCGACTCCGGCGCCACGGCGGCGACCGACTCGTGGAGGTAGAGGTAGGCGCCGGCTGCCGTGCCGCCCACGAGCACGCAGAGGACGAGCGCCGCCCACCCGAGGATCTGGAGCACGAGATGGCCGCGCCGGCGGGGCGGTGGCGGCGGCTGGCGATAGACCGTGACCGGGCCGAGCGGGCCGGGTGGCAACGCCGCGCGGTTCGAGCCGTTCGCCGCCGCGCCGCGGCCGACTCCTCTCTTCAGCGTCGTTCGCATGGATGGCGGGGCGCGCCCGCGCCCGAAGGCGTACACGGTAGCCGACCGGCCGGAGAGGAACCTTTATGTCTTCGCGAACACCGATGCGAGCTGCTCGCCGAGGAAGGCGATCTCCTCGGGCGTGCCCGCAGTGATCCGGAGCGCAGACGGCGCCCCGAACGAGCCCATCGGCCGCACGATCACCCCGCGGCGGAGCAACGCGTCGTTGAGGTCGTCCGCGTCCGTCCCGACGTCGACGAAGAGGAAGTTCCCCGCAGCCGGGCCCATCGGGTCGAAGCCGTGCGAGCGCAACACTGCCTCGAGAGCGGCCATCGACTCGCGGTTGACCGAGCGGCGGCGGGCGAGCTCGGCCGCACCGTCGAGGCTCGCGAGCGCGGCCTCCTGCGCCGGAGTCGTCACGTCGAACGCCCGCTGCACCTTGCGGATCGCCGCAATGACCTCCGCAGGCCCGACGCCGTAGCCGACCCGCAGCCCGGCGAGCCCGTAGATCTTCGAGAACGTGCGCAGCGCGAGCACGCGGCGCCCCTGCTTCACCGCGTCTTCGATCGCGTCCGGGAAGTCGGGGTGGTCGACATACTCGAGGTAGGCCTCGTCCACCACGGTCAGCACCTCGGCCGGCACGCCCTCGAGGAAGCGGAGCAGGTCGGCCCGCGGGGTCATCGTCCCCGTGGGGTTGTTGACGGTCGGGAGGTAGGCGAGCTTCGTCCGCGGAGTGACGGCCGCGAGCAGGGCGTCGACGTCGACCCGCCCCTCGGCGAGCGGGACGCGCACCGGCGTGGCGGCGAGCTTCAGCGGGTCGAGGACATAGCTCGGGAACGAGGGCCAGGGGGTCACGACCTCGTCGCCGGGGTCGAGCGTCGCCTGGCAGACGTACCCGATCACCGCGTCCGCCCCGGCCGCGACCACCGTCTCCTCGAACGCCACGCCGTGCCGTTCGGCGAGCGCCGTGCGCAGGCGGTAGGCCCCGCCGTCCGGGTAGCGGTTCGCCTCCGCGAGCGACAGCCCGATCGCCTCGAGCGCCTCCGGGAACGGCCCGAACGGCCCCTCGTTCGAGGCCAGCTTGACGACGTGCTCCAGCCCGAGCTCGCGCTGGACGAGCTCGGCAGGCTTGCCGGGCTCGTACGGCACGAGGCTCGCGAGCGCCGGGCGAAAGAGCTCCGGCCCCGGACCCTCCACCGTCAACCGGCGACTGCCTCCGGCTCCGGCGACGGCACCGGAGGGAACGGGTCGTCGGGCGGCGGCTGCCGGCCCTCGTCGTCCGAACCTCCAGAGAGGCGCCGCCAGACGACGAACGCACCCGCGAGCACGGCGACGAGCGCAAACGCGCCAGCAACGGCTCCGATCCCTCGCCGGCGCTGCGACGCACCGGCGGCCACCCCGGCGACGGCGAGCGTCGCGCGCCGCCTCAGATAGCCGCGGACGAGCCACCAGCCCAGGGCCCACATGAGGGCATTCCTCCGGTCGGTCAGCCCGGCCATGCCGAGAGCGTACTACCGCCGCCGAGGCGGCAGGTGGATCGCGCGGCCGAGCGCGACGAGCCCCGCCTCCTTGATCCCCTCGGCGAAGGTCGGATGGGGCGCGACGCCGTCGGCGATCGTCTCGATGGTCGACTCCGCGTCGAGTGCCACGACGGCCTCGCCGATGAGGTCGGTCGCGTGCGGGCCGACGATCACCACGCCGAGGAGCTGGCCGTACTGCGACTCGTGGATCGTCTTGATCCAGCCCGTCGTGTCGCCGGACATCACCGCGCGCGCGATCGCGATCCAAGGACAGCGCCCGACCACGACCGCATCGCCGTGGAGCTCGCGCGCCTGCGCCTCCGTGAGGCCGACGCCCGCGATCTCCGGGTCGGTGTAGATCGGCCGCGGCACCGCCGGCTCACCCATTGCCGCCTCGTGACCCATCGCGTTCTCGGCCGCGATCTCGCCCTCCCGGAACCCGGTGTGCGCGAGCTGCCAGTAGCCCGCCACGTCCCCGGCCGCGTAGATGTGGGGGACGTTGGTGCGGCGGTGGTCGTCGGTCGCGACCCTGCTCCGGTCGAACTCGACACCGGCCTCCTCGAGCCCGATCCCGTCGACGAGAGCGGCGCGCCCGACCGAGACGAGCATCAGGTCGCAGTCGACCGTCTCGCCCTCGCCGAAATGGACGGTGAGGTGGTCCCCGTGGTCGTCGACCTGGGTGCATTGCTTCGAGAGATGGAGCGCGATCCCGCGCTTGCCGAACGCCCTGGCGAGCTCCTTGCCGGCGTCGGCGTCCTCGAGCGGGATCAGCGTCGGCAGCATCTCGACGATCGTCACCTCGGTGCCGAAGCGGTTGAAGATCGAGGCGAACTCGCTGCCGATGATGCCGCCGCCGAGCACGACGAGCCGGCGCGGCACCTCGGTCTGCGCGAGCAGGCCGGTCGAGTCGACGCAGCGGGGCGAGTCGAGCCCGGGGATCGGCGGTCGGATCGGGAACGAGCCGGTCGCGACGATCGCGCTCTGGAAGCCGACCTCCTCGGCACCCTCGACCGCGATCGCCTTGGGGCCGGTGAAGCGGCCCCTCCCCTTGACCCACTCGACCCCGTTCGCCTTGAAGAGCGAGGCAACCCCGCCCGTCATCTGCCCGACGACCGCGTCCTTCCACTGCGATGCAGCGCCGAAGTCGAGCGTCGGCTCGCCGACGGCGACACCGAGCTTTGCGAACGTCTCGCGCGCGTCGTGGATCGCGTGCGCGGTCTGCACCCAGGCCTTGGTCGGGATGCAGCCCACGCGCAGGCAGGTGCCACCGAGCGCGGGCTCCTGCTCGATGCACGCGACCTTGCCGCCGAGCTGGGCCGCCCTGATCGCCGCCGTGTAGCCGGCGGGCCCGCCTCCGAGAACTGCGACGTCGACGTCCATGGAGGTGAAACCTAGCCTCGATGGTCCTCAGGCCAGCGAGGCAAGCATCGTGACGGAGTCGTCGTCCTCGCCGATGCGCTCGAAGCCGTAGCGCTCGTAGAGGCCGATCGCCCCTGCGTTGTTGCGGTCGACGCTGAGCGAGATCGCCTCGTAGCCCTCCGCGCGGGCCCGGTCGAGCAGTGCGTCGAGCAGCTTCGCCCCCACGCCCTTCCCGCGTGCGTTGGGGACGACCGCGATAGCGAGCTCCGGGGTGCGCTCGTCGACGAAGCCGTAGCCGCGTCGGTCGCGCGCGAAGAGGCGATACCACGCCGCGCCGACCGGAAAGCCCCCGTCGATCGCGATCATCGCCGCATCGCCCCGGCGGCCCCAGGCCTTGACGTAGAGCGCGACGGGCCCCGGCCCGGTGTCCTCTGGCGCGCGCTCCTTCCAGTAGTAGGCGTGGTGGAGCATGTCGCGCAGGAACCGCACGTCCTGTGCGCCGCCTCGCCGCACGACGAGGCCCGTCTGCGCCGCGCTCACAGCGCGAGCGTCGGCTGCTCGATCAGCGCGACGAGCGTCTGGAGGAACGTGGCGCCGTCCGCACCGTCGATCGCGCGATGGTCGCAGGTCAGGACGAGGTGCATCATCGGCGCGACGTCGAGGTCTCCGTCGCGGACGACCGCCTCGTCCTTCACGGCGCCGACGGCGAGGATCGCCACCTGCGGCGGGTTGAGCACCGCGGTGAACTGCTCGACGCCGAACATGCCGAGGTTCGAGATCGTGAACGTGCCGGCCTCGAGGTCGGCGAACTGCAGCTTGTTGTCCCGGGCCCGGCCGACGAGATCGGCGCGCGCGCGGGCGATCTCCTGCACGGTGAGGCGGGCGGCGTCACGGATCACCGGCACCACGAGCCCCTGTGGCGCTGCGACGGCGATCCCGACGTGCGGCGCCGGGTGGCGGTGGATCTCCTCCCCGGAGAACGTCGCGTTGATCGGCGCGTGGCGCGTGAGGGCGACCGCGGCGAGCTTCACGAGCAGGTCGTTGACCGTGGGCTTGACATCGCCCTCCTCGAGCCGCCCCACGAGTCGCTCCCGCAGCGCAAGCGCCTCCGCCATGTCGGCCGAGACCCCGAGCTGGAAGACCGGCGCGGCCCACGCCTCGGTCAGGCGCTTGGCGATCGTCTTGCGGACGGAGGTGAGCTGCACGACCTCGGCGTCCTCGGCCGGGGCGGCCGGCGCGCCCGGGGCGGCCGCCGGAGCTCCGGTTGGCGCCTTCTCGACGTCCTCCGCCAGGATCCGCCCGTCGGGCCCGGTGCCGCGCACGTCGGCGAGGTCGACGCCGCGCTCGCGCGCGATGCGGCGGGCCAGCGGCGAGGCCTTCAGGGGGGTCGGGCGATCCCCCTCCCCGGATGCGGGCGTTGTGGGGTCCGGTGCAGCGGCTGCCTCCGGCTGCGGAGCGCCATTCGGAGTCGGCTCCTGCTCTGGTTCCGGCTTCTGCTCAGGCTCCGGCTCCCGCTCGCGCTCCGGCGCTGCCTCCGCGGCGCGAGTGGCGCCGTCTCCTGCGCCATCCGCTTCGATCACCGCGAGCGTCGTCCCGACCGCGACCTCTCCCTCGGGCACGACGATCTTCGCGAGGACGCCGTCGGTCTCCGCCTCGATCTCCTGCGTGACCTTCTCGGTGTCCAGCTCGTAGAGGGGGTCGCCCTTCGAAACGGCGTCGCCCTCCTTCTTCAGCCAGCGGACGACGATGCCGGACTCCATGCCCTGGCCCAGGCTCGGGAGCTTGACCTCCGTGCTCATCGACTGCGTCCCCCGGTGGGGCAGCGCTCCGGCTCTCGGGCAGGCCGTGCCACAAGCGCCATTATGCTGACCGCCGTGAAGCTCGTTGACCAGTGGTCGGCGCTCGAGCGTCGTCTGCCCGCCGACTGGGAGACCGTCGACCTGCGGCTTCGCACGGAGCAGCCGGGCGAGCGCTCGGAGGCGGCGAGGATCCTCGGCCCGATGAACGCCGGCTTCGTCGGAGAGGAGCTTGCGTTCACCGTCCGTCGCGCGGGCGGGGCATCCGGCCCCCAGGCGGCGCGGCGCCTGTTCGGCCGCCTCGACGAGGCGCGGATCTGGTGCCTGCTCGAGCAGCGCGAGGTCGGCGAGGCACCGCCGCCGCTCGAGGAGCCCGACCGCGCGCGCAGGTCGGTGGCCGAGACATGGGACGCCGAGCTCGACGCGCTGCCCCCCGGCTGGAGCGACCTCCTCTGCCTCCTCGAGCTCGACTCGAGCGCGCTCCTCACCCGCGCCGCGCTCATCTGCGCGCCGATCAACCCGACGCGCAGCCACGACCACGTCGGGTTCACCTTCCGCTGCGCGCGGACGACTGGCTACGGCGTGTCGCCCGGGATGGCGCGGCGCTGTTTCGAGGAGCTCGACTCCGAGGGCATCGGCGGACAGGTCTCGGTCCTGCGCTCGCTCTCGGGCACGCAGAACGTCGCGACGCAGGGCGCCGTCTGGTACGTCGGCGGCAAGGTTCTCTGACGAGACACGAGGCACCTCTGCGAGGGCGCGAGACCACGCTTGTGTTGAATCAACACAAGCGCTGACACCCGTCCGACTCCTCAGGTGCGCAGCTCGGCGCCGAAGCGCTCGGCGAGCGCCGCGACGATTCGCTCGCGCAGGGCCGCCGCCTCCTCGTCCGTGAGCGTCCGGTCGGGCGCCTGGAAGGCGAGATGGAGGGCGACCGACTTCCGCCCCTCGCCCACCTGCGCGCCGCGGAAGACGTCGAAGACGCGCACGTCGCGGAGCTCGTCGCCTCCGGTCTCACGCACGGCCGCGAGGATCGCGCCCGCCTCCACATCCTCGGGTACCGCGACGGCGATGTCCTGCCGCGCGGCCGGGTACGTGATCACGTCCTCGTAGAGGGTGCGCTCCGGCAACGGCTCCATCAGACGCTCGACGTCGAGCTCGAAGGCGCCCCAGTTGCCCTCGAGCAACGTTGGGTGGAGCTCCCCCAGCCAGCCTGCGTCGGTCGCGGCCGCCTTGCCGGGATGGAGGTGCGGCGCGGACGAGCGGCGGACCTCGAGCGGTAGATGGAACGCCTCGTGGATCGCCTCGACGGCCGCACGCGCCGCCTCGAAGCCGCCGTCGGCGATCCCGCCCACGTGCCAGCGCTCCTCGGGGAGCTGCTCGCCCGACGGGAGGTAGACCCGCGCGAGCTCGAACAGCCGGATCGCCTCGTTCCCGGCGTCGACGTTGACCCGCGCGGCCTCGACGAGGCCGTGGAGGAGCGTCGTCCGCAGCACCGCCTGGTCGCCGCTCATCGGCTCGGGAAGTCGGAGTGCCGCGGGATTCGGATCCGAGGCCGTGAGGCTCCAGGTGTACGCCTCCGAGAAGCTCGCGCCGACGAGCACGTCCTCGAGCGCGCGACGGAACCGTTGGTCGGCGCTGAGGTGCCCCGCGACCGCGCGGCGGAGCGGCATGGTGTTCGGCACCTGGTCGAGCACCGCACGGGCGATCTCCTCGATGAGGTCGATCTCCCGGGTGACGTCGCGCGCCCGCCACGTCGGCACGGTCACGGCCCAGGCACGGTCGACCTCGAACCCGAGCGGCTCCAGGATCGCGCGCTGCTCCTCCCTGGCGACGTCGAGGCCGATCAGCCGGCTCGCGCGCTCGGGACGGAGCGTCACGCGACGCCGCTCGGGAAGCCCTTCGTTCACGTCGACCGAGCCGATCGGCTCCGCCCCGGCGAGGTCGACGAGGAGGCGGCTCGCGAGCACCGCGGCGGGCTCGGCCGCGTACGGGTCGACGCCTTTCTCCCACTTGTTCGAGCCCTCCGTCCGCAGGGCGAGTCGCTCCGACGTCCTGAGGACCCCGATCGGCTCGAAGTTCGCCGCCTCGAGCAGCACCTCGCTCGTCGTCTCGGAGACCTCCGACTCGAGCCCGCCCATGATCGCGGCGAGCGCGACCGCCCGCTCGCCGTCGGTGATCAGCAGGTCGCTCGGCCGTAGCTCGCGCAGCGTGCCGTCGAGCGTCCGCAGCGTCTCGCCCTCGTGCGCCCGCCGCACCACGATGCGGCCCCCCGAGAGGAGGGCGCGGTCGAACGCGTGGAGCGGGCTGCCCCAGACGTGCATCACGTAGTTCGTCACGTCCACGACGTTCGAGATCGAGCGCATCCCGGCGAGGTGCAGGCGCGAGCGAAGCCACTGGGGCGAGGGACCGACGCGGACGTTCCGGAACGCGCGGCCGATGTAGCGCGGGCAGCCGTCGAAGTCCTCGACGGCGATGTCGGGCGGCTCGTCCGCCACGGGCGGCGGATCCTCGGGATCCGGCAGTCGAAGCTCGCCCTCGCAGAGAGCTGCCACCTCCCGCGCGATCCCGACCATCGAGAGGAGGTCGGGCCGGTTCATCGTCGGCGTCACGTCGAGCACGCGGTCGACCAACGGAATGACGTCCGCAAGCGGGGTGCCCGGCTCGAGGCCGTCGGCGAGCAGCATGATCCCGGAGTGGTCGGCGCCGAGGCCGATCTCGTCCTCGGCGAGGATCATCCCGCGAGAGACCTCCCCGCGCAGCTTTCGCTCCTCGAGCGGCCCGGGGAAGCCCGGCAGCAAGGCCCCGGGCAGGCCGACCGCCACGGTCGCGCCGGCGCCGAAGTTCCATGCCCCGCAGACGATCTGCTGCGGGTCCGAATTTCCGACGTCGACCTGGCACAGCTGCAGCCGGTCGGCGTTCGGGTGCGGGTCGGCCGAGACCACGCGGCCGACGACGAAGTGCGCGAGGTTGTCGCCCTCGTCCACGACGCCGACGTCGATCAGCCGGTCGACCTCGAGCGACGAGATCGTCAGCCGCCGCGCGATCTCGGCGTCGCTCGCGTCTGTCGCGACGTACTCGCGGAGCCACGAGAGCGGAACGCGCATCAGTGCTGCCTCGGGTGACGTTGCCACGTCTCCGGCGGGCGAGATGCAAGCCGATCGGTCGCGGGAGACCTGGATGGCGTTGCCCGAGGCAGCACTAGAACTGCCCCGAGAAGCGGAGGTCGTTGCGCCAGAGCTCGCGCAGGTCGGGGAACTCGTGCCGCAGCATCGCGATCCGCTCGAGGCCCCAGCCGAACGCGAAGCCTGTGTAGCGCTCGGCGTCGTAGCCCACGAACTCGTACAGGGCGGGGTCGACCATGCCGGCCCCGCCCACCTCGATCCAGCCCGAGTGGCGGCACACGGGGCAGCCGGCGCCGTCGCAGACATGGCACGAGACGTACGCCTCGATCGACGGCTCGGTGAACGGGAAGTAGTGCGTCCGGAACTCGGTCCGCCGCTCCTGGCCGAACAGCGCCTTGAGCAGGAAGTCCAGCGTCCCTGTGAGGTCGGCGAGCGTGATCCCTTCGTCGACCGCGAGCCCCTCGACCTGGTGGAAGATCGGGGTGTGCGTCGCGTCGGGTGTGTCGCGGCGGTAGACACGCCCGAGCGAGACGATGTAGACGGGCGGCTGCTGCGCCTCCATCGTG
>Ga0111538_10015349_pt1 | contig 10073 bp, 9 predicted proteins | sample SoiMethybrSBSTD1_FD_79669 | JGI IMG/M metagenome (GOLD analysis project Ga0111538, IMG submission 79669) | Bulk soil microbial communities from a Populus tree surrounding site in Tennessee, USA - Soil MetaG P. TD hybrid SBSTD1 (version 2)... | ecosystem: Environmental > Terrestrial > Soil > Tree... | reverse complement strand
GGAGACGCTGGCCGCGGTCGGCCAGTGGCGCGAAGCGGCGGCGGTTCTGATGGGCGCCGGGGTCCGCTCGGTGCTCCTCAAAGGCATGGCCTATCTCGCCGACCTCTATCCGGAACCGGGGTGGCGGCCGCTCGTGGACGTGGACCTGCTCATGCGGCCGGAGGATCTCGCGCCCGCGGTGCGCCGGCTCGAAGGGCTCGGCTACCGCGTGCAGCCCACCCCGTACGACATCGAGTTCCAGCGCCTGTCGATGGAGCGCCCCGGGACCGCCGGCTGCGCCCTCGAGATCCACTGGAGCCTCGGGGCGCCGCACCGTCCCGCGGTCGGGGCGGAGGCGCTGTTCGCCGCGGCGCGGACCGTGGCGCTCGACGGGATCGAGACCCTCGTCCTGCCGCCGGAGGAAGCGGTCGTGTACCACGCCGCCCACGCCGCGGACCACTACTTCGGTCCTTCGCTCAAGTGGGCCCTCGATCTCCGGGAGATGGCGCGGCGCTGGACCATCGACTGGGACCGGGTCGCGGCGCTCGCCCGGCGCCGCCGCGGCCTCAGCGCCCTCGCCTTCGCCCGCGCGCAGCAGCGGCGGCTCTTCCCCGCCGAGGCGGGGCGGGGGGGAGGAGCGGGCCCCCTTCCGGGACGTATCCCGAGGTCGTCGCTGGCCGAAGGGCCGGCGGAGTTCCTCTGGGACGGCAACGCGCCGCGCCGGCCGTGGCTTTTGCGCTGGCTCCTGGCGGACGGCACCGGCGATGTGTGGCGCATGGCGGCGTCGGCGGCGGCGCGGCCGCTGCGGCGCGTCGCGGGCCGGGCCGCCTTCCGCCTCGACGGCGCGCCCCGCGGGGGGGCGGCGTGAGCGGCGCCGGGGCGGTGCGGCGCGCGACCGTTCTCAAGGTCAACGAGATCTTCCACAGCATCCAGGGGGAGTCGCGCCACGCCGGGCGTCCGTGCGTCTTCGTCCGCCTGACCTTCTGCAATCTCCGTTGCGTCTGGTGCGACACCGCCTACGCCTTCGAGGAGGGGCGCGACGAGCCGGTCGGCGCCATCGCCGACGCGGTCGCGGCGTACGGCACCCGCTACGTGCTGGTCACGGGGGGCGAGCCGCTGGTGCAGCCGGGGGTGCACGATCTCTTCGCCGAGCTGCTCGATCGCGGCCACGAGGTGGCGGTGGAAACGGGGGGCAGCCTCGACATCGGCCCGCTCGACCGGCGGGTGATGGTCGTCCTCGATCTCAAGTGTCCGGCGAGCGGCATGAGCGCGAAGAACCGCTGGGAGAACCTCGAGCTCCTCAAGCCGCAGGACGAGATCAAGTTCGTCGTCAACGACCGCGGCGACTACGAGTGGGCCAGGGACGTCATCGCCCGCCTGCGGCTCGACGCGCGCTGCGGCCTCCTGCTGTCGCCGGTGCACGGCGTCCTGGAGCCGCGGACGCTGTCGGAGTGGATGCTCGCCGACCGGCTGCCGGCCCGGCTGCAGCTGCAGCTCCACAAGTACATCTGGCCCGACGCCGGGCGGGGCGTGTGATGGCCGCGGTGCCGCCGGAGCCGCCGCGGATCGACCGTCCGCTGGCGGTGGTGCTCCTGAGCGGGGGGATGGACTCCTGCGTCGCCGCCGCCCTGACCCTCGCCACGCACGACCTGGCGCTTCTGCACCTGTCCTACGGACAGCGGACGGAGGAGCGCGAGCGCCGGGCCTTCCACGACCTGGCGCGGCACTGGGGGGTCGAGCGGACGCTGGAATCGCGCCTCGATCACCTGGCGGCCGTCGGCGGCTCCGCGCTCACCGACGCGCGGCGCGACGCGGTCCACGCGCGCCGGGCCGGGTCGGACATCCCCGACACCTATGTCCCGTTCCGCAACACGCACCTCCTCGCCCTCGCCGCCTCGTGGGGGGAGGTGACCGGCGCGCGCCGCCTGGTGATCGGCGCGGTCGAGGAGGACGGCAGCGGCTACCCGGACTGCCGCGCGGAATACTTCGAGGCGTTCGGGCGCGTGCTGCGTCTCGGCACGCGGCCGGAAACGGATCTCGAGGTCTCGACCCCGGTCCTGCACCTGAGCAAGGCCGACATCGTCCGCGCCGGGACGCGGGCGGGGGCGCCCTTCCACCTCACCTGGTCGTGCTACACCGGGCAGGACGTCGCCTGCGGGCGCTGCGAGTCCTGCTGCTTGCGGTTGAAAGGATTCCGCGAGGCCGGGATCCCGGACCCGCTTCCGTACGCGCGGTGAGGACCGAGGACTTCGACTACCCGCTGCCTCGAGAGAACATCGCGCAGGAGCCGGCGGCGCGGCGCGACGACGCGCGCCTGTTCCTCCTGGAGCGCGATCCGCGCGCCGCGGACGCGGCGGCCGGCCGGAACGCGGCCGAGGCGTCGGACCCCGCCGGCGCCGGGCCCCTCGAAGAGATCCCGTTCCGGCGCTTTCCGGAGCAGCTGCGCCCCGGAGATCTCGTGGTCCTCAACGACACGCGCGTGCGCCCGGTGCGTCTGCGCGGGCGCAAGTCCTCGGGCGGGGCGGTGGAGATCCTGCTCCTCGAGCCTCTGGCCCCGGCCGGGACGTGGCGCGCCATGCTGTCCACGTCGAAGGGAATGCACGCCGGGACGCGTCTCGCCATCGCGGCGGGGCTCGACGCCGTGGTCGCGTCGGAGCCGGAGGGGGGGCGGGCGGTCGTCCGCCTCGAGGGTCCCGGCGTGGAGAGCCCCGGGATCGATCCGATCGAGGCGCACGGCGTGATGCCGCTCCCGCCGTACATCCGGCGCGACGCGGCCGGCGACGCCCGCGATCCCGTCGATCGGGAGCGCTACCAGACGGTGTACGCCCGGCAGCCCGGAGCGGTGGCGGCGCCGACCGCGGGGCTGCACTTCACCCCGGAGATGCTGGCCGACCTGCCGCACCGCGGCGTCGGGGTGGCGACGCTGTCGCTGCACGTCGGCCCCGGCACCTTCCTGCCGGTGCGCGTGGAGCGCATCGAGGATCACGTCGTCGAGCCGGAGCGCTACGAGCTCCCCGCCGCCACGACGGAGGCCGTGAAGGTCTGCCGCGAGCGGGGCGGCCGCGTCGTCGCGGTCGGCACCACGGTGACGCGCGTCCTCGAGGCGCGCGCCGCCTCGGGGCGGCTCGAGCCCGGCGGTGGCTGGTGCGAGCTCTTCATCCGTCCGGGGCACCGCTTCCGCGCCGTGGACGCGCTGCTGACGAACCTGCACCTGCCACAGTCGTCGCTCCTCATCCTGGTGGCGGCGTTCGCGGGACGGGAGCGGATCCTTTCCGCGTACCGCGAGGCCGTGGGCCGGGGGGCCCGTTTCTACTCGTACGGCGACGCGATGTTCATCCGGCCGGCCGGCGCGGGGACCGGGTCGTGAGTCGCTTTGGTTTCACGATCCTGGCGCGCGATCGGACGACGCCGGCGCGGCGCGGGCGCGTGACCACGCCGCACGGCACCATCGAGACCCCGGCGTTCATGCCGGTCGGCACGGCCGGCGCGGTCAAGGCGATGACGCCGGAGGAGGTGGCGGGGCTTGGCTTCGAGATGATCCTGGCGAACACCTACCACCTGACGCTGCGGCCGGGGGAGGAGATCGTCCGCGGGCTGGGAGGCCTGCACCGCTTCATGGGCTGGGGCGGATCGATCCTCACCGACAGCGGCGGCTTCCAGGTCCTGAGCCTCTCCGAGAGACGGCAGATCGGCGACGACGGTGTGGTCTTCCGCAGCCACCTGGACGGGACGCGCCTCGAGATGACCCCCGAGCGCAGCATGGCGATCCAGGAGGCGCTCGGCAGCGACATCGCCATGGCGTTCGACGACTGCCCGCCGCTGCCGTCGGACCGGGAGCGCCTGCGGCAGGCGGTGGACCGGACCACCGCCTGGGCCAGGCGCAGCCGGGCCGCGTTCCCGGATGACGGCCGGGCCCTGTTCGGCATCGTCCAGGGTGGCGACGACCCGGGGCTGCGCGAGGAGAGCGCCGCGGCGATCCTCTCCGTCGGGTTCGACGCCTACGCCATCGGCGGCGTCTCGGTCGGTGAGAGCGCGGCGCTGAGCCGGAGCGTCGTGGAGCGCACCGCGCCGCTCCTGCCGGCGGATCGGGCGCGCTACCTCATGGGCATGGGGACGCCCCGGGATCTCGTGGAGATGATGGGACTCGGGATCGATCTGTTCGACTGCGTGCTCCCGACCCGCAACGCGCGCAACGGGAGCCTGTTCACCTCGTCGGGGTCGATCCAGATCAAGCGCGCCGAGTTCAAGGACGACCCGCGGCCGATCGACGAGGCCTGCGGCTGCGACACCTGCCGGCGGCACTCGCGCGCCTACCTGCGGCACCTCTTCATGGCGGGGGAGATCCTCGCCTTCCGTCTCAACACGCTGCACAACCTGCACCACTACGCCGACCTGATGCGACGCGCCCGTGCCGCCATCGAGGCGGGGCGATACGCGGCCTTCCGCGACGCGGCGATCGCGGTTGCGACCCCTCCGGCCGGGTGATACCATCCCCGCTCCCATGAAGGGTCCGAAAAGAACGCGGCGCCGGATCCGGCGCGCCTCCATCCTCGTGGCGGTCTGCCTGGCCGTCGTGTCGCTCGCCCCTTCGTGCCGCCGCAAGGAGGCGGGGGGAGATGCGGGATCCTCGCCCGCGGCGCCGGTCGATCCCGGTCAGGCGCTCTACAACAGCGGCAAGTACGCGGAGGCGCTGCCGCTCCTCGAGCAGTCCGCGGCCAAGGGTCGCACCGGCACCCTGCTGTACGAGATCGGCTACGCCAAGGGTGCGGTCGACGGGGCGCACGGCACGGAGAAGAAGCGTCTGTGGGCCGAGGCGGAGCCGCTCCTGGCCCAGGAGATCACCTCCCCCGGCGGCGCGACCCTCGATCGCTACTACTACCTGACCGTCATCAACTTCGATCAGGCGGAGCCGGACAAGGTGCAGGAGTACGCGCGCCAGGCGATCAACCAGATCGAGCAGGGCCCGGACGCCGGGAAGCTCGGCGGCGAGGACTGGTTCCGCCTCGGGCGCCTGCACGAGTTCCTCGAGGAGCGGTCGGAGGCGGAGGCGGCCTACCGGCGCGCGGTGTCGGCGTTCCGCGATCACCCGGCCGCCAACGCGAGCTACCAGGCGCTGGCGCTGGCGGCGGTCGCGGCGCGCGATCTCGAGGCGCGGCGCTTCACCGAGGCGGCGGCAGGTTACGACCAGGCGCTGGCGCTGGCGCCGACGCTCGGCCACGTCCCCCCGTACCTGCACGGCATCGCGCTTCTGGGGGCGGGGCGCTTCAACGACGCGGCGACGGCGTTCATGCGCGATCGCGACGCGGAGACCGCCACCGACGCGCAGTACGCCGCCGACCTGGCGCGCAAGGCGCAGGAGGCGGGAGGCCTCGATCCCCAGGACCACGACGGCGTGGCGATCGAGGGGATGGGGGGCGACCTGCTCGATGGGCGCATCCGCGAGGCGGCGAAGACCTTCCGCGAACTGCGCACCAAGAACTCCTGGAAGCCGGGGGACGCGCTGCCGGCGGAGCTGATCCCCGCGCAGAAGCGCTTGTGCGCGCTCCTGCGCGAGAAGTTCCTCCAGGAGCACCTCCTCCAGGAGTTCTGCCTGCGCGAGGGGATCGCGGACCTCCTCCGCCGTTGATCCGCGCCGAGGGGACGCTCGCCCTTCTCGGCGACGCCCACCTCCGCGAAGGGGATCCGGAGGTCGGGGCCTTCGTGGCGTTCCTCGACGGCCTCCCCGGACGGGCCGCGGTCCTGGCCATCCTCGGGGACCTCTTCGCCGCCTGGATCGGCCGCGCCGATCTCTTGCGGCCGCACCACGAGCAGGTGGTCGAGGGCCTCCGCCGACTGGCGGGGCGCGGTGTGAGGCTCCTTTATGTCGAGGGGAACCACGACTTCTTCCTGCGGCGCCTCTACGGCCGCGGGCCGTTCGAGGTGATCGCCGAGGAGGCGCTCGAGCTCGAGTGGCACGGGCGCCGGCTGCACCTGGCGCACGGCGATCTCATGAACCGCCACGACCGGCAGTACCGCGCCTGGCGGCGCGTCAGCAAGAGCCGCCCCTTCTTCGGCGCCTTCAACCTCCTGCCCCGCGCCACGCGCCTGCGGATCGTGGAGGGGCTGGAGCGGCGGATGGCGACGACCAACATGGAGTTCCGGGCGGGCTTCCCGGTGAACGAGTGCCTCGCCTACGCGCGGCCGCGCATCCGCACCGGCACCGACGCGATCGTCTTCGGGCACTTCCACGACGAGCGCCGCATCGACGTCGCCGAGGGGGACCGGCGGGGCACGGTGTTCGTGCTGCCGGCCTGGCGCGACGGGCACCGCTATCTGCGGCTCGCCTCCGGGGCCGAGGCGGCCTTCGTCTCGTCCTGAGTCAGCGCGTCGTAGAGCGCCGCGATGCGCCGCGTCAGGGGCCCCGGCCGGCCCTCGCGGATCGGCCAGCCGTCCACGCGGCGGATGGGCAGGACCCCCTTCAGGGTGCTGGTCAGGAACGCCTCGTCGGCGCGCGCCAGCCTCCCGGCCTCGAGGACGGACTCCTCGACCGGGATCCCGTCCGACCGGGCGCGATCGATCACGACATCGCGAGTGATGCCGCGCAGGATCCCGACCGACAGCGCGGGGGTCAGGAGGCGCCCCTCCTGAACGATGAAGATGTTGCTCGAGGCCCCCTCGGCGATCGCGCCGGCCGCGTCGAGCAGGATCGGCTCGTACGCGCCGAGCCGCCGCGCGGCGCGCCACGCCAGGAGGTTGTTGAGCAGGTTGCTGGACTTGATGGCCGGGTCGAGCGCCTCGGCGGCGTTGCGCCGCACGTCGACGATCGCCACGTCCACTCCTTCGCGCCGCCACGAATCCGGGATGAGCGGGCAGGGGCGGACGTGCACCACGAGCGTCGGCGGGCCGCAGTCGGCGTCGTCGTAGCCGATGCCGCCGGTTCCGCGGCTCAGGATGATGCGGATCGCCGCCTCGCCGCCGGCGCCGGCGCCGGCGCGATCGAGCGCCTCACGCACGGCGCGGCCGGGATCGACCGGAACCCGCGCGGTGTCGAGACCGATCGCCTCCGCCGATCGCTGCAGGCGATCGAGGTGGCGATCGAGCAGGAAGGGGCGGCCGCCGTAGGTGCGGACCGTCTCGTAGACGCTGTCGCCGTAGAGGAAGCCGCGATCGAGCGGCGAGATGCGCGCCTCGTGGGCCTCCGACAGCGCGCCGTTCACGCCGACGACCTCGATCATGGTGCTATGATACGCGGCCTTCCATGCCGCTGGAGCGTTCCTCCGCGGCCCTCGGATACTCCGCCATGAGCCGCGCGCCCTCGCATCCGCACCGGGAGGCCTCGAACGGCCGGGCCGCGCAGGGGCGCCGCCTCGGCGGGGTCATCCTGCTCACGACCGTGGTCATGGTGATCGAGGTCGTGGGCGGCCTGCGGTCCGGGAGCCTGGCGCTGCTGTCCGACGCCGGCCACATGCTCACCGACCTGCTGGCGCTCGTCCTGAGCCTGATGGCCGTCCGCGTCGCCGCCCGGCCGGCGAGCCCGGCCAAGACCTACGGCTGGCACCGCGTCGAGATCCTGACCGCGCTCGTCAACGGCGCGATCCTCGTCGCGGTCGCGCTGGCGCTGGCGGTGCAGTCGGTGCGGCGCGCCTTCGCGCCGACGCCGATCGCGGGGGCCACGATGGCCGGGGTGGCCATCGTCGGGCTGCTGGCGAACCTGATCGGCCTGTGGCTGCTCGCGGGGCACGAGCACAGCCTGAACGTCCGGTCGGCCCGCCTGCACCTCCTGGCGGACGCGCTGTCGTCGGCCGGCGTCGTGGTCGCCTCGATCGTCATCGTCGCCACCGGCTGGTGGCGTCTCGACCCGCTGGTCGCGCTCGCCATCGCGGTCGTCATCGCCTTCGGGGCCGCGCGCCTGGTGCGCGAGGCGGTCGACGTGCTGCTCGAAGGGACCCCGCGCGGCGTCGTGCTCGAGGAGGTGCGGCGCGCGCTGCTCGCGGTGCAGGGGGTCGCCGAGGTCCACGACCTGCACGTCTGGAGCATCACCACCGGCTTCCTCGCCCTCTCGGGGCATGTGCGTCCGGCCGGGGGGCCGGCGCAGGACACCGATCCGCTCCTCGACCGCATCCGCACCACCCTGCGCGAGCGCTTCGGCATCGCCCACACGACCATCCAGATCGAGACCGACGCCTGCCGCGAACCCTGCGAGCCGGCCGCCGCGCCGCGGCGCTGAACCGCGCGCTCCGGAAGCGCGCCTCACGGGTCTTTGGGCGCGCGCGCGTGTGCTATTCTGCGCGCCGCGATTCCGGCGACGAGCAAGAGCGTACCCCCGACCGATGGCGGCGGGTGTGCGCGCCGGCCGGAAGGGGGAAACCACGGTGCGGTCGGAGAGGGCGGAGCCCGGACGCGGGCGGCTGGTGCTGGAGGACGGCACGGTTTTCGAAGGCCGCTCCTTCGGAGCCCCGATCCCGGCCTCCGGCGAGGTGGTCTTCACCACCGGCATGGTCGGTTATCCCGAGGCGCTGACCGATCCCTCGTACCGCGGGCAGATCCTGTCCTTCACCTATCCCTCGCTGGGGAACTACGGCGTCCCGGACTTCCCTCCGCCCCAGGACACGGCGCGCGGGCCGCGCCCGACCCCCGCGCCCCGGGTCGGCGGGGTTGACGACGGCCGGCCGGCCGCCGGCGTCCTGCCCCCGCGGCCGTGGGAGTCGCCCCGCATCCACGCCGCCGGCGTGATCTGCGCCTCCTACTCGGAGGAGTTCTCGCACCACACGGCGCGCCATTCGCTCGGCGCGTGGCTCGCCGCCTCGGGGATCGCCGGCCTGACCGGGATCGACACCCGCGCGCTGACCAAGCGCATCCGGACGCGCGGCTCGCTCCTCGGCCGCATCGAGATCGAGGGGAAGCCGGTCCCCGGGTTCGTCGACCCCAACCGGCGCAACCTCGTCGCCGAGGTCTCGACGCCCGAGGAGCGCCGCTACGGCCGCGGCACGCCGCTCGTGCTCCTCGACTGCGGCGGCAAGAGCAACCAGGTGCGGATGCTGGTGGATCGCGGGGCGGAGGTGCGGGTCGTCCCCTGGGACCACCCGCTCGCGACGCGTCCCCGCGACTACGCCGGCGTCGTGCTGAGCAACGGGCCGGGCGATCCGCGGCTCGTCCGCGAGGCGGTGCAGACGGTGCGGCGGCTGGTGCGGCAGCGGGTGCCGACCCTGGGCATCTGTCTCGGGCACCAGGTCCTGGCGCTCGCCGCCGGGGCGCGCACCTTCAAGATGAAGTTCGGGCACCGGGCCCACAACCAGCCGTGCGTCGAGACACGCACGGGGCGCTGCTACCAGACGAGCCAGAACCACGGCTTCGCGGTGGACGCCGACTCCCTCCCGGACGGCTGGAAGCCGTGGTTCGTCAACGCCAACGACGGCACGAACGAGGGGCTCCGCCACGAGCGCGCCTTCCTGCGCTCGGTGCAGTTCCACCCCGAGGCGGCCCCGGGCCCGGGCGGCACCGAATGGATCCTCGACGAGTTCCTGGCGGAGGCGCGCCGGTGAGCCGTGGCCGCCGCCGGGTGCTGCTCCTCGGGTCGGGGGCGCTGAAGATCGGCGAGGCGGGGGAGTTCGACTACTCCGGCTCGCAGGCGATCAAAGCGCTCAAGGAGGAGGGGGTCGAGGTCTGGCTGATCAACCCCAACATCGCCACGATCCAGACGAGCCCGGGGCTCGCGGATCGCATCTTCCTGCTGCCGGTCGATCCCGGCTTCGTGACCCGGGTCATCGCCGAGCACCGGCCGGACGGGCTCCTCCTCTCCTTCGGCGGCCAGACGGCGCTGAACTGCGGCCTGGAGCTGCACCGCCGCGGCGTCCTCAGGAAATACGGCGTGAAGGTGTACGGCAGCCCGATCTCCGCCATCGAGATGACCGAGGACCGGCAGCGCTTCGCGCAGGAGCTGCGCCGCATCGGCGTGTCGGTGCCGCGCAGTGGCGCGGCCCGCAGCCTGCCGCAGGCGCTCCGGATCGCGCGTCGCATCGGCTACCCGGTCATGATGCGCACCGGCTTCACCCTCGGCGGGCGCGGCAGCGGCATCGTCCGGGGCGAGGCGGAGCTGCGCGCCCGCGCCACCGAGG
>Ga0111538_10015346_pt1 | contig 10073 bp, 6 predicted proteins | sample SoiMethybrSBSTD1_FD_79669 | JGI IMG/M metagenome (GOLD analysis project Ga0111538, IMG submission 79669) | Bulk soil microbial communities from a Populus tree surrounding site in Tennessee, USA - Soil MetaG P. TD hybrid SBSTD1 (version 2)... | ecosystem: Environmental > Terrestrial > Soil > Tree... | reverse complement strand
CTTCGACTCGCCGCGCTCGCTCAGGGCTGGTGGCTCAGGCTTTGCTCTTGAGTCACGCATGGGAACCCGTGCGTGGCTCGCTTCCTTCGTGTGCGCGCTCATCCTTTGCAATGGCTGTGGTAACGCGGACCACACAGAGAAGGTCGCCGCTTCCATTCGTCAGTTGCTCGCCGGGAAAGCTCCGGCTCATGTAAGCGCTGAGGCCTGGAAAGATACGCACGAGTTCTACGCTCGACGGCAGGACGTGCCGGCCTGGACCATGGACGACCAGGTGATGCGCGCCGACATGGCCGTGAAGGTCCTGGGCACGGCAAAGGCGCACGGTCTCGATCCGGCCGATTACAACGAGCAGGACATCATCAGGCTGCGCACGTTGCAGAACGGCGAGGACGCGCCTGAGAAAGGCTCTGCCGAGCGCGCGCAATCACTCGCCGACGCTGATGTGAGGATCACCTCAGCACTCCTGACGCTCGGCCGTGACGTGGCTCTCGGCCACACAAAGCCCGAGCGCATCGCCTCGAGCTGGAAAGCTCGTCGTGCGGTACCTGACTTCACCGGCACATTGGGCACCGCTGCGGATGCCGACCTCAGCACCTGGCTCGACGCGCTCAAGCCGAAGCATGCGCAATACGCGGCACTGCAGAAAGCGCTAATGGACCCAGCAACGGCGCAGCAGGCTGGTCAGATTGCCCTGAACCTCGAACGTTGGCGATGGATGCCCGACGACCTCGGCAGCCGCTACCTCGTCGTCAACATCCCGTCATTCCATCTCGAGGCGCACGAGGGAGACCAGACCGCGCTCGAGATGAAAGTCGTCGTCGGCAAGCCCGACCACAAGACGCCGATCTTCAGCGACATGATGACGACGACGGTGTTTAGTCCGTACTGGAACGTCCCCGACAGCATCGTCGAAGGCGAGACGGCGCCTGCGGCCGCGCGCGATCCGGGATTCCTCAAGCGCAACAACATCGAAATCCTGCGCCTCACGAAGTCCGGCACGACGGCCGTCGATCCCTCCACTGTCAATTGGGACGATCCGGAAGAGCTCAAGGCGCTTGCCTTCCGCCAGAAGCCTGGAGCGAAGAACGCGCTCGGCCATGTGAAGTTCCTGTTCCCCAATCCGTACGACGTCTACCTGCACGACACGCCTGCTGACGCGCTGTTCGCGCGACAGGGTCGTGCGTTCAGCCACGGCTGCATCAGGGTCGAGCAGCCCGAGGCGCTTGCGCAGTGGGTGCTGAAGGACATGCCGGAATGGACGCAGGAGAAGATCGTCGAGGCGATGCATGCGGGCGAGGAGCAGCACGTCAAGCTCAAGCAGAACATCCCGGTGCACATCGTCTACTTCACGGCGTGGGCGGACGCTGCAGGGTCGGTCCGTCTGGTTCCGGATGTCTACGGATACGACGCCACACAATCTTCACAGTAAGTGCTGAGCTCGCATCTCGCACACAGTACCGTACACTTAGAAAACTGTGCGTGCGGCTTTCCTGACAATATTTTTCGTATCGGTCGCGGTTGGCGCGAGTACTGCGCGTGAAAAGGCGCCTGTGCCGCAGACGGTGCCTGTGCCGGTGGTGCAGGCCCCTGTCGAGACGTCCGCGTGGGATCGCGCCTCGATTGGCACGATCGATCCGCATGTCTTCGACCTCGCGCTTGGCGCGGCGCGCTGCGCTGTCCGATCGGGGGCGATCGAGGATCCTTCTACGCTGACGGTCATCGACTACTCGAGGCCGTCAACTGACAAGCGTCTCTGGGTGTTCGACCTGCGGTCGCACGAGCTGCTCTACGAAGAGCTCGTCGCGCACGGCCAGGGCACTGGCGACAACTTCGCCAGGGTGTTCTCCAACGAGCCCGAGACGCACGCGTCGAGTCTCGGCCTGTTTCTGACCGAAGACACCTACGTCGGCAAGAACGGCTATTCGCTCCGGCTCAAGGGGCTCGACGAAGGCTTCAACCATCGCGCCGGCGAGCGCGCCATCGTCATGCACGGCGCGCCGTACGTCAGCGATGACTTCGTGAAGAAGAACGGCCGTCTCGGCCGCAGCTGGGGATGCCCGGCGCTGAGGGAAGGCGTCGCGCGTGAAGTCATCGATCGCGTGCGCGGCAACGGGATTCTCTTCTCCTACTATCCCAATCAGGATTGGCTCGGCTCGTCGAGGTATCTCGGCGACTGCGGCGCCGCATCGTAGAGCGCGGGCTTCAGCCCGCGCGGACACCTCTCATCTTCCGGCACGAGTCTCGTCGAGCCCGTCCAGCAGAACGATGTCTGCGTCGACGTCGGAGACCGGGGCGTAGATGTGTTGACCGTCGGCTGACCACGCGATGCGGCGCGCAATGACGACGTTCCGCTGGCCGAAGTCGGTCAGCTTGCGCCACTCGCCGCGGTCGGTCGAGATGGCCCAGATATTCGTCGTCGATCCGTCGAGGAGCGGCATCGCGAGCCATTTCCCATCAGGCGACACGAAGGCGTGGAAGTTGATCGCGGTGGCCGGCACACGCGCGCCGGACACCAGCCCGATCACGCGGGAGGGACCGTCTTCGGGACTGGCGACGCGCAGCTCGAAGTCCCATGCGCCCGTCGCCTGCGTCAGGATCTTCGCGTAATAGAGCGCATCCCCGGCCGGAGACTGGTTGCAGCCGATGGCGTTGTCGGTGCGCACAACCACGGGCTCACCACCGCCATCGACGCGCATCTTTCGGATGCGTAGTCCCTCGGCGGCGTTGTCAGAGAAGTACAACCAGCTGCCATCCTTCGACCAGCAGGCCCACACGCCGGCGATGCCGAGGTTGCGCACGTCGCTGCCGTCAGCCCGCGTCAGCCACATCGTCACGTCGCCGCTGCTGGAGTTGCGGTTCGAGAGATACGCGATCCACTCACCGCGCGGCGACCACACCGGTATCGCGACCACGACGCGCGGATCGAACTCGCGCGTCACCGGCCGCATCTCGCCGCTCGCCACGTCAACGTTCCACACGTTCGCGTGACCGCCGTTGTCGGAAAGCAGCACGAGCTGCGACTCGTCAGGGCTGACCGACACCGTCTGCACGACGCCGGTCTGCCGGGTGATCTGCGTGCCGCGGCGCACGTTCTCGGCGGGGTCTCCCGTCACGGGAAACTTCCAGATGTTGGCCTGCGCACGCACGCGGCTCACGACAAGCTGACCTTTCGTGCCCAGATCGGGAAACTCGTACGACGACTCGCCAAACGTCAGTTGCGTGCGGGCTCCACCGTCAAGCGCGAGCTTCCACAGGTTGTACGTGGGCGGATACGGCATGAGACTGCCGTCCGAGGAACTGAAAATCAGACCAGAGCCGTCAGAGAGCCACGTCGCGCCCTGAAACATGTTGCCACCGGCCACACTCCGCGGGGCACCTCCAGCCAGATCGGCGACCATGATGCCGGACGCGAACGTCGTGCTGGCCAGGTCCTGGATGTAGACCAGACGCCGATCGTCGGGCGCCCAGCGCAGGCTCGACGTCGCACCGGGCGGCACCTTTGCCACGACGCGCAGGTCGAGCTGCTCGCGTGAGGCCACAACCAACTCGGAAGCGCCATCGTGAAAGCGGAAGAACGCGATGCGGGTACCGTCGTGACTGAGATCTCCGGGCCCGAGCGCGTTTACGAGACGACGTGGCGTACCTCCGAGAGCGGGAATCTCCCAGATGGTTCCCGAGTCTCCAGGCTTCGCGCCGGGGGTGAAGTAAATCAGGCTGCTCGAATCGGGCGACCACCTCGGTCCATAGTGATCGACGTCGTCCTTGGTCAGGACCAACGGTGTTCCGCCAGCCATGAGCCGTACCCAGATCTGCCGCCGTCCGCCGGCAACCGAAGCAAAAGCCACGGTCTTCCCGTCCGGCGACAGCGCTGGCGCCTCTTCGATGCCGACGAGATCCGTCACGCGGTGGACCTGCACGGTTGCCGATGAGGATGGACGCTGGAAGGAGGTGCGCAGCATCCAGCCACCTGCGAGGCCGACGAGCAACGCGACGCTGGCGAGTGCCCATCGCCATCGGGCGGATGCTGACACGACGGCGCCAGAAGGAGCGGTCGGGGGCGGCGCCATCTCCTCGCTGCGCCGCCGGGCAAGCCGACGCAGGTCCACCACCAGCTCGCGCATCGTCTGATAGCGATCGCCCGGATCCTTCTCGAGCGCTTTCTCGACGACCAGCGTGAGCGCGAGCGGTACGTCGGCGTCAATCGGGCGCGGTGGCGCATGCGCGATCGCGTGCAACACGTCCACGGCGCTGTCGCCGTCGAACGGGCGGCGGCCCGTGAGCAGTTCGTAGAGCAGGACGCCGAACGAGAACACGTCGCTGCGGGCATCGAGCGCGCGGCCGATGGTCTGCTCGGGAGACATATAGGCAACGGTGCCCACGATCAGTCCGGCGCGCGTGCGCAGCGATAGTGTCTGTGCGTCGTCCTGCGACGCGCGTTCATCGAGTTTGGCGAGACCGAAGTCGGCGAGCTTCGCGTAGCCGCTCTGTGTCACGAACACGTTCTCGGGCTTGATGTCGCGATGCAGGATGCCGGCCTGATGAGCGGCCGCCAATGCGTCAGCGACGCCGACGAGGAGATCGCTGATCTGACGCCACGTGTGCGGCGTCGCGGACCAGTCGCGCAGCGTGCCGCCGTCGATCAGCTCGGTGACCAGGTACTGGCGTCCGTCGATCTCTCCGGCGTCGTACACGGTGAGGATGTGTGGATGGTTGAGGGACGAGGCAGTCTGCGCCTCGCGCTGGAACCGTCGTCGCGCTGAGGCGTCGGCGACTTCGTCGGAGAGAAATTTGATCGCGGCCGGCCGATTGAGGTTCGTGTCGAAGGCTCGATACACGATGCCCATACCGCCCTCGCCGAGGAGGCCCTCGATGCGATACGAGCCGATGCGGGTTCCCGCAGCGATCGGATGGCGGCTCATGTGGAGCTTGGGATGAGCGGCGATTATCACTCATCCGCGGGCGTAGAACGCGGGCTTTAGCTCGCGCGGAGATCTAGTCCAACCAGCCGGCGGCGAATTGCTTCTCGTGCGCCGCAACCGCGTTGCGCATGAACATCGCCACGGTGACCGGGCCGACGCCGCCCGGCACCGGCGTCACCCAACTCGCCACTTCCTTCACGCCGTCGGTATCCACGTCGCCGACGATCATCGTCTCGCCGTTCGGGCCCGTCACCTGATTGATCCCGATGTCGATGACTGCCGCCCCCGGCTTGACCATGTCGGCGTGCAGGAACTTGGGCTTGCCAACGGCGACGAGTACCGCATCGGCGCGTCGAGAATGCGCGGCCACCGATCGCGTCAGGTGATGACAGACGGTCACCGTTGCCCCTTCGGCCATCAACATGAACGCCGCCGGCTTGCCGACGATCTCGGAGTGACCCACCATCACGACCTCGAGCCCGTGCAGGTTGAGGCCGGTCGCCTTGATCAGCTCCACTGACGCCGCAGCCGTGCACGGCGCCAGAGCCAGCTCGTTGTAGACGATGTTGCCGATCGAGGCCGGGTTCATGCCTTCGATGTCCTTGAACGGGTGGATGGCGGAAGCGAGCGAGCGGCCGTGAATGTGCTTCGGCACCGGCCGCTGCAGGATCACACCGAGCACGCCGGGATCGTCGTTCATCTTGACGAGCCGCGCTTTGCACTCCCCCTGCGTCAGCGTGTCCGGCCAGGTCTCGGAATCGAAGCGGAGGCCAACCTTCTGCGCGGCCGATGCCTGGCCGCGCACGTAGACCGCTGCTTCCTTGTGCTCGCCAATGCTGATCGAGACCAGACGTCCGATCGTGTGCTTCGCCGCCGCCGTGCGCACGCGCTCGGCAACGTCACCGAGAATGCGATCGCGGACGGCCCTGCCGTCAAGAAGCCGATTGTCTTTCATGCGGCGATCACCAGATCATAGGACCGCCATTGAATCACAAGCGCATCGTGAAGGCGATCAGGCAGGGCTTTCCGACACGAACGATTTGCGTTTACAGCGCGCGCAGACTCCCTCCCGTGGTCAGTTCACAATCCCGGGAAATCTGCCATCGTCCGAAACATTGAGCGCACTTGTAATAACGATTCATCGACGTCAGCAGACTGAGCAGGACATCGGCGGTACCGCACTTCGGGCATAGGATCTGCGGAGCGCAGGCGGTGGGCGGGGCCGTTGGAATGCGAGACATATATCGTCCCACTGTACCGGTGGCAAGAGCCCACAGACTGTGCTGTTGTGAACAGACGGCAGGAACACAGAACCCGCGGTTGACGGGCTCCGCGAAGGCTGCGGTCAGTGCGTCATCTCGTAGACAAGATAGTTCACGCCGAGACGGTACGCGTCGTTGGTGGGAGCGTCGCCGTAGAGGCCTTCGGCGGACCATTCCCAGTAGTCGCCGATGTCGTTGTTGTGGTTGGCGATCGCCAGCATGCGACCGCCCGGGTCGTTGTCCTCGAACATCCCGAAGAACACGGGTTCGATCCCTGGCAGCATCGGGTGCGGAATGTTGAGCGTCTTGAGGCCGAAGAACGACTGGAAGATGGGATGCTTCACGTCCAGCCGAATGAAGTCGTGTTCGGGCAGCACGCGCTTCATCTGCGTGGCCAGGTTCCGCCAGTCGGCGTCACCATCGAAGTCGTCGAAGATGATGAAGCCGCCCTTCAAGAGATAGGCGCGCAGATTCGCAGCCTCGGCGTCATCTGTGGTCCAGAAGCCGGGCTCGGACATGTAGATCACTGGATTCTCGAAGATCCGCTCATCGTCCAGATCGAGAATATTGCTCCCATCCAGATGGACGCGTGCGTTCGTGATGTAGTCGAGAATCGCCGAGAAGTTTCGATCGGCCGCCGGATAGTCGTGCTCCCATCCACTGGCGCCGCGTCCCACCCGCGCGCCGTATCGGATGCGCGTGAAAGCAAAGTGACTGTCGTATTTCACCGCCGGGAGCGACTGACGGGACGTGCCGAAAAAGAAGAAACGCTGAGCGGCGGCCAACGTCGGCAGCACGATGACAGCCACCAGCACCGCACCGACGATCAACCGAGCTCTGGCGCGCATTTCCGCTCGGGAAGAGTGTAACGCCGGTTGTCGTCAACCATCCGGCTACAATCCAGGCTGTGCATCGGCGCGAGTTCTTCGGACTGAGCGGCAGTTCGCTGCTGATTTCCGCGCTGCTAGGCGCGTCTTCCGTGCGCGCGCAGGGGACCGTGCCGGGCCCGGTGACCGAGACCGCCGCAGGGCGCCTGCGCGGCCTCGGGCTCGGAGGCGTCATCGCCTTCAAGGGCATCCGCTACGGCGCCTCGACAGCCGGCGCCAACCGCTTCCAGCCTCCATTCAAGACGCCGCCGTGGACCGGCATCGTCAACGCGTTCGAATACGGGCCGCGCGCATGGCAGCCGTCGCGTCCAATGATCCCGGAGATCGGCGATGCACTGACCGGTAGCGGTCCTATGGACGAGGACTGCCTGCGGCTCAACGTGTGGACGCCGGCGATCGACCGCGGCCGCCGTGCAGTGATGGTGTGGTATCACGGCGGCGGCCAGCGCACGGGATCCGGAAACTCAATCTTCTACGACGGCACCGAGCTGGCGCGAAAACACGACGTGGTCGTCGTCACCATCACCCACCGGCTCAACGCGCTCGGATATCTGTGGCTGTCGGGACTGCCGGGCGTCAGCCAACGCTTTGCGAAGACGACGAACCTGCCGCTCGCCGATCTGGTGCTCGCGCTCGAGTGGGTCCGCGACAACATCGGACAGTTCGGCGGCAACCCGAGCAACGTCACCATCTTTGGCCAGTCTGGTGGCGGCGGAAAAGTCGCGATGCTCACCGCATTCCCAGCCGCGAAGGGACTCTTCCATCGCGCCATCATCATGAGCACACTGGCCGACACGGCGGTCACCGGACTCGAGCCGGCACGTGCCGTTGAGGCCGCGGAGCTGTTGCTCAGACGCGTGGGTCTGAGTGCCACCAACGCCGAACGACTTCTGACGATGCCGGCCGAGCAGATCGTCTCGGCGCTCAGCAACGCGCAAGGAGATCTGTCGTTGCGCTTCGTGCCCGTCGTTGACGGCCGCACGCTTCCGGCGCATCCGTTCGAGCCAGCGGCGTCAGCCCTCTCCGCGACGATTCCGCTGCTGGTGGGCTCGAACGAGTGCGAAGGGATCCCCTACGGCAGCCCTGACGACGGGTACTGGACGTCCGAGCCGAACGATCTCGTACAGCTTCGAACGCAAATCAAGCGGATCGTTGCGGTGGATGACTCCGAAGCCGATCGGCTCATCGCCCTCTACCGTTCGCATCGCCCGAGCGAGTCACTGGGCGATATCGCGGCCGTGATCGCGGGCGATGCCTCGTCGCTGCGCAACGCCGCGCACGTTATCGCACAGCGGAAGTTCGCGCAGGGCTCAGCACCGATATTCCTCTACTCGTTCACCTGGCGGTCTCCAGTACGCAACGGCAAGCTGCGCTCGATGCACTGTATGGAGCTGCCGTTTGTCTTCGATCATCCAGACGCCCTCTCGTTCATGACCGGCACGGGCAAGGACCGCTACGCGCTGGCCTCCGCGATGAGCGAGGCTTGGGTGTCGTTCGCACGAACCGGGACGCCCAGCCATGCCGGCATCCCGTCGTGGACTCCATTCAACCCAACGACGTGGCCCACGATGGTCTTTGGCTCGCAGGTGTCGCTGGTCGCCGATCCGTACGGAGACGCGCGAGTAGCGATCGACGCACTCAGGAATAGGCGGGCGTCGCTGGGCGCGGCTGGTACACCTCTTCGAGACGCGTGACGTCCTCGTCTGACAGCTTGACCGACGTTGCGGCGATCGCATCGTCGAGATGATGCGGCTTGGTGGCGCCGACAATTGGTGACGTCACCGCCGGCTTGCTCAGCAGCCAGGCCATGGCGACCTGGGCGGCCGGCAGTCCACGGTCCCGCGCTACGTCGTGCGTGCGGTCCACCACCGCCTTGTCCATCTCCGCGGTCGTCTCGCTGAAGACGACGCGGGCAAATTGGTCTGTCTTGCCCCGCTCGGTCGTCGGCTCGTCGGCCCATGGACGCGCCAGCTTGCCGCGCGCGATCGGCGACCACGGCGTCACGGCGATGCCCTCGGACATGCAGAGGCCCAGCATCTCCCGCTCGTCCTCGCGATAGAGCAGGTTGTAGTAGTTCTGCATCGAGACGAACGTCGCCCACCCGTTGGCGCGCTGGATGCCGATCGCTTTCATGAACAGCCACGCGTGCATCGACGAGGCGCCGAGGTAGCGGACCTTGCCAGCGCGGACGACGTCGTTGAGCGCTTCGAGGGTTTCCTCGAGCGGTGTGTCGTAGTCGTAGCGGTGGATGATGTAGAGATCGATGTAGTCGGTGCCGAGCCGACGCAGGCTCTTGTCCACTTCCGACAGAATATGTTTGCGCGACAGCCCGCGACCGTTGGGACCTTTTCGCACCGGGCCCCAGACCTTGCTCGCGATCACCACCTCGTCTCGCGTGGTGAAATCGCGAATCGCGCGGCCGAGCACTTCTTCGCTCTCGCCGTTCGAGTAGACGTTGGCGGTGTCGAAGAAATTGATGCCCGCTTCGAGCGCGCGCTTGATGTACGGCCGGCCTTCGGCTTCGCTCAACGCCCACGGCCACTCGAGGAGGCCCGGCGTCTTTGCCTGACCATAGCTCATGCACCCAAGACAGATGCGCGACACCTGCATCCCGGTGCGTCCCAGCCTGACGTAGTCCATCCTCTTATCTTATTTCGCGTGCAGAGGTAACGGAGACGACGGAGGAAACGGTACACGCGGCCTCCGTTCCTCCGAGTCGCGTCAGGTCAAAAGGCCGCACCTCAGCCCGATCAGCTCTCGTCAACAACCCGCTGCTGTTTGGGTTGATCGTCGGCCTCGCATTCGGCGCTGCGAATCTGGTTGTGACGTGGCTGTCCCTTGGACGATGACACCCCGGGCGCGCTGCTTACTTTTTATGGGCCGGTGTTCCTGATCTGGGCGCTCGCGGCCTTCAGGGCAACGCGCCGCAACCTCGCCTTTGCCTTTTGACCTTTGCCCTTTGACCTGAGGAAGTTCTACTTCTTCTCCGGCATCAACGTCACCCG